>Ga0209506_1001202_pt1 | contig 28502 bp, 20 predicted proteins | sample AD_JPNHG2_MetaG_FD_184409 | JGI IMG/M metagenome (GOLD analysis project Ga0209506, IMG submission 184409) | Active sludge microbial communities of municipal wastewater-treating anaerobic digesters from Japan - AD_JPNHG2_MetaG (SPAdes) (version 2) | ecosystem: Engineered > Bioreactor > Anaerobic...
TAGCCGTATCCTAAAACTCTCCATGCAAATGAAAAGGAGAGATTGGTTCAAAGGCCTTTGGAGCTCAACTGAACTAATGAGTTGGCCTTTCCTTGTGCCTTCGTAATTCTAATGACGGATCTGGGTTTAACATTTTTGTGTTATGACTATTTGGGATGAGATTAAGAGTTCGTTTCGGCTGGGTAGCAACCTTACCCGGCTTATCTATATCAACCTTGGTGTATTTTTACTTTTTGGTTTGCTAAGGGTTTTCCTTTTCCTGTCTGCAAGTTCTTCGGGCTGGATAACAGGTTTTATGGCAGTGCCGGCCAACCTTCAATCGCTCATGGTTCGCCCATGGACTATTGTTACCTACATGTTTTACCATGAGGATTTTTTGCATATTCTCTTTAACCTGCTATGGCTTTACTGGTTTGGCCAGCTGTTTCTGCAATTCTTTGCCCAGAGGCAGCTCACATGGGTTTACCTGCTTGGCGGTATCAGTGGGGCTTTACTATACATTTTAGCGTTCAACCTGTTACCTCCATTTAAAGGCTATGCTGAGGTATCGTTAGCCTTAGGCGCATCGGCTTCAGTGCTGGCCGTGGTTATTGCAGTGGCCACACTTCAGCCCAACTTTACTGTTTACCTGCTTTTTCTTGGTGCAGTAAGGCTAAAGTACCTTGCCCTTGCCACCGTTGTCATCGATATCATTAGCATCCCTGTTTCCAACGCTGGAGGACATATTGCGCACCTTGGGGGAGCCCTGTTTGGCTTTCTCTACGTTGCTGCTCTGCGTAGCGGAACCGATTTGGCTAAGCCATTTTACAGCATTAGCAGCATTAGGTTTCCAAAACGGAACCGAATGAAGGTAACTTACCGCAGCCATAATGCCGATTACGACTACAACTACCGTAAAGCACAAAAGCAAAAGCAGATAGATGATATCCTCGATAAGATTGCCCGCTCCGGCTACGATAGCTTAACCAAGGAGGAAAAGGACATTCTGTTTAAGGCCAATAACAGGAACATTAATTGATGCTCATTGTAAGGCTAATCCATCGGATTTTGGTGGGGGTAAATGTACTTTTTGCCCTCTTGCTGGTGCTTACCTATGTGAGCGTTTACATAAACCCTGAAGATTTTTGGTTTGTTGCGCTATACGGATTGCTTTACCCTTTCTTTCTGATAGTAAACCTACTTTTTCTTTTTTACTGGATTTTTCGTTGGCAAAAGTTAGTTTTCATTTCACTTGCAGCCATTCTGCTTGGCGTTAGCCATTTCAATGGCTTTATTCGCTTTCCGTATGGGAGTGCTGCAAAGGGTTCCAATCCTGATTTAAGGGTGATGACTTACAATGTAAACCTTTTTAGGCTTTACTCGTGGTCAAAGCTGAAACCCTCATATTCCGATATCCTAACTCATATTAAGGACAACGACTTTGATGTGGTTTGCCTGCAGGAGTTTTATCTTAGGGAGGGCAAGCTGAGCCATCTTGATGTTGAGCAGCAGTCAGGGATGAAGGTTTACTCCTCGTTCATACTTAGGCGGCCATCGTCGGCTTACGGCTTGGCCATTTTAACCAATCAACCTGTTGTGAGTGTGGGCGAAATATCGTTTCCCAATTCGTTTAACGCATGTATGTATGCCGATATAGTTAAGGGAACCGATACCATTAGGGTTTACAACCTTCATCTGCAATCAACCCGGTTAAAGGAGCGTAACTTTAACTTTTTGCTTCGCAACGAGTTTAAGCTCGATAGCAAGAACTACGATGAGCTAAAGGATTTACTCAGCCGATTAGGCGTTGCCTTTACAAAGCGGGCCCGCCAGGTGAATATGGTGGTTGAACACATGCGTACTTGCCGTTACCCCATTATTATTTGCGGCGATTTTAACGATTCGCCCGTATCGTACACCTACCATACCCTAACGGCTTCCCTACACGATACATTTAAAGATGCAGGTAGCGGGGTTGTAGTCACCTTCAGCGGCCTGTGGCCCTCGTATCGAATCGATTATGTCTTACGGAGTAGACAGTTCCGAACCGTAACCTACCAAAGCCCACGGCTGAGGTACTCTGACCATTTCCCGGTTGTTGTTGAACTGCAACTACAGTGAAGCCGTTAGCCCTGCCAGGGCAGATGGCTTAAATCCACATTACCCCCTGAAATTATTACGCCAACACGTTTGTAGCGGAAAAGTTGAGCATTCTCCATGATGGCCGCCACCGGCACAGCCGACGATGGCTCAATAATAATCTTCATGCGCTCCCACACCATGCGCATGGCCTCAATAATTGATTGTTCTGATACAGTGAGTATACCGTCGCAGTGCTGGCTAAGAATGGTGTAGGTTAGGGGCGAAAGCGATGTGAGTAACCCATCGGCTATGGTTTGGGGTTTTACCGAGGGGTAAATGGTATGGTCTCGGAGCGAGCGGTAGGCATCGTCGGCATTCTTTGGCTCAGCACCATAAACCTTAACATGCGGGAACCGCCCTTTGATAAATGTGGCAGTTCCGCTAAGTAATCCTCCACCCCCAACAGGCGCAATAACAATATCGAGCTCAGGCTCCTGCTGCATAAGTTCCAGTGCTGCTGTTCCTTGTCCGCACACCACGTTAAAGTTATCGTAGGGGTGAATGAATGTGGCTTCGGTTTGGGACTTTATGCGGAGCATGGTTTGCTCCCTATCGGCTTGCGTCGGGGGGCAAAAGGTGATTATCCCTCCATACCCTGCAACAGCTTTCTTTTTGATTTCGGGAGCATTTTCAGGCATAACAATGTATGCCGGTATTCCCCTTTGCCGTGCTGCCAATGCCAACGCTGCAGCATGGTTGCCTGAACTGTGGGTGATAACACCGTTGTGAGCCTCATCGCTACCTAAACGCAGAATGGCATGGGTGGCCCCACGGAACTTAAAGGCTCCTACCCGCTGAAAGTTCTCGCATTTAAGGTAAGCGTTACACCCTAATATGGTGTTTACACTCCTGGATGTTAGAACCGGCGTGCTATTTATGTGTTTCGCAATAAGATTAAAAGCATTCTCAATGTCTAAATGGCTTGGAGTGGTTACATCCTGCATTGCCATAATGTTTACTTTTTGGTGTTATTTTTTCCTTTTTTAATTGTTTCAAATTCCTTGAACCTATCAAGTATCCGTTCACGTATTTCGTAATCGGTTGAGGTTATTATAAAGTTCTCGTCGAACTTTAGGTATTCCATAAATTCCTGCAGTTCATTTCCGGTTAAACCGGTTAGGCTGCTAACTATACCCGCATTAAATTTTCGGTCGGCTATTCGCTTTTTTCTATCCTTTTCAATGGCCTCGGCAACCTTTTCGTTTTGCTTCTGGTACCAGTCCTTGCCAAAGCTTAACCCCATGGTTGGCTGTGGTAGGTTACGCAGGTTTAAGCCCTTGGTGATCTTAAGGAAGTATAGCTGTATTACCTCCTGCTGCTCCGTTACCCTTGTTTTTGTCAGCTTTAGGTTGGCAAACTCGCGTAGAAATCGGTCGTAGGTGCTGAAACGCGATATTTTAACCTCTTCAATCTGGTAAACCTTTGGGGTAAGGGTTAGCTCGTAAAAAAGGGTATCCTTGTTAAACTGTCCCCAGTTCAGCACATGCTTGGTGTGGTAGCCTATAGCAGTAATGCTAAGGCTATCGCCCAGCTTAAATGGAATGCTAAAGTAACCCAGCAGGTCGGAGATACAACCCTTTTTCTGGGTGATATTCATAACATGGGCAAGCCCAATTGGCTCATGGGAGTAGTAATCCGTAACCCTGAAATTGATAACGCGCAACGAGTCGGGCACCGGAAGTAATACCTGTGCCCTAAGGCTGCTGTTGGTGGCAATTAATGCCACTAGCGTAAGCAAAAGGAACCACTTTCTCAAAACGCATAGATTTTCCTCAAATATAGTACATTCAGCAAAAGGGTAATATCTTTGCCAGCACTTTAACCCAAATTAACCGGGTGGAGTTGATGGTTTTTTGTTGATCGATTCGTCAATTGAAAAAATCAATTGACGAATTTTGGTTTAACCATATCAGTTTATGGTTGATGCTGTTATTTCGTATTTTTTAATTAACACCTAGGGTTTACTGCTACACAAAGTTCCTTTCCTTTCGCTTTTCACTAAAATAGCTGATAGCTGTAAATCAAAACAATAGAAAAATTCAACGCGATTGAATTAGAAGTAATATCGAATGTAATGGGTGTTATGGCTTTTGAACTTGCCATCCATAGTCAACGTATGACCAACGGAAATCATTTTCCCCGAAGGTAATATGCAAGAACCCTTCTTCAACTCCTTTATAGGGGCCCTCCCACCATCCGCCCGACACAGCACCACCGGTGATAAAATGTATGCCATCAATATAAATATCTTCAACTATATGCAAATGCCCTTGAAGGACAAGTTTAAGGTTATACCCATTGAAAATATCTATCACCTCCTTTGCATTATATACAACAAGTGTTGAATCGTTTGGCAATGTCGATCCTCCATACTTTTGAGTATAAGCAGTAATGAAGGGGATATGTGTAATTATAACAATCGGAGTTTTGAGATTTGTGGTTTTTAGCTCATTTTTGATCCAAGCAATCTGGGTGGAGTCAATTTGTCCGATATATTTACCCCTTTTTGTATCCTCTATGGAGTTCATAACCATGAACTTCCATCCTTTATGTTCGAAGGCATAATACGATTTCCCGAGTCTCTTTTCAAACATCATTTCCCCGTATTCGGGATTTGCTGGGTCGGCGTTACTTTTTTTGTAAATGCCATATATCTCGTGATTACCCATGGTGTTGTAAACCGGCTTACTTGATTTTTTTATTACTTGCTGGTACAGGTTGTATAATGAATCTGCCCGATTATACGATTGCCCCAGAGCATCCATTATGAGGTCGCCACCGGTTATGATAAAGTCGGGATTTAATTTGTTAACTGTGTCTAAAGCTTTTGTGAATCCTTCAACCGCATTGTCTTCTGGTTGTAGGTGGATGTCTGTCATAAAAGCAATACTGAAGGAGTCCCTCTCTTTAATGTTATTTTTACAGCCTATAAGTGATAGCATTAAAGCCAAACCGATAACTAAAACTTCAAATTTACTTTTCATTTCTTTGTCTCCTATTTGTTTTGTTAATGTTTTAACCTCTCATACATATCTTGCTTGCATATAAATAAAAGTAATGGAGTACTGGTTATGCCTAATAGCTAATCCATTTTAAACCTTACCAAAATACGAAAATAATCAAATATTCAACGATGCTCCATTCATGTTTAACCAAATGTTAACACAAGGATTATTTTAATCCTAAAACTTCGCCAACTACAATATAACATCATTCCTCTTACATCATTTAACTTCCTCATATTCTGCATCCAACCCTTTAACGGCTTACATTTATGAATTTCCATTCACTTTTCATCCATTCGTTACTAAATCGATTTAGATTTTTTTATATCTTTACACCACCTAATCCCTTTTGTATGGCAAACCGTGTTACGCTCGACCATATTGCCCGCCATGTTGGGGTGTCAAAGACTTTGGTATCGCTGGTTCTGAACGGGAAAGCCCAGCACTATGGCATCTCTAAACAAACCTGCAATAAGGTTTTTGCGGCGGTTAAGGAGTTGAACTACCGACCCAACCAAACTGCCCGCAGCTTGCGAACCGGAAAAACCGGTACCATTGGATTGGTGGTTTCCGATATCTCTAATACCTTCTATGCACATCTGGCAAGGCAGTTCGAGGATCTTGCTGCTGCCCATGGCTACAGCGTTATTATTTGCAGCACCGATGAGGATGTGGAAAAGGAACAGCGCCTGATTACCATGCTCCGTAACCGACAGGTTGACGGGCTGGTGGTATCGTCGTCGCAGAGCGATGCTGAATGGCTGATGGCCATTAACGATGGCGGAACGCCACTGGTGCTTATCGATAGGCATTTGGGTGCTAACACGCTAACCGCTGTGGTTGCGGCTAACCGCAATGGGGGCGCGATGCTTGCCAATCACCTTTTTGAACAGGGATATAGGCATTCGCTGGTAATTGGTTTATCCACTAATCATATCTCCTCGGTGGCCGAGCGTATCGAGGGATTTGTGGAGGTGTTCAAGGGGAAAGGGCAGCCCTGCGAAGTCCGCGAAGTGGGTTTCAATACCCTACAGCCCGATGTCGTTAGCCTGTTGGCAAACCTGAAACGGCTACCCCATAAACCCGATTGCCTTTTTGCGGTTAACAACAACGTGGCCACGGCAGCCCTGCAATCGCTGGCTTCCATGCGGGTTAAAATACCCAACGAGTTGGGCTTGGTTTGCTTCGACGATTTGCCTTATTTTTCAATTATCGACCCAACCATAACTGCAGTGGAGCAACCCATTGCTGCCATGTGCAGCAAGGCATTTGAATTACTGCAGACCAAGATGGATGGTTCAAATGTGGAAGTTGGCCAAGGTGTATTTGAACTGCCCGTTAAGCTTAAGGTTCGTCGGTCGTCGTTAAAAAAATCGTAATGCCATATCAAATCAAACTAAAACCTACACTATGAACCGTAAAACATTTGCCATTTTGCTTGCCTTCCTTTGCATGGGTTTTGGCGATGCAGTGGGGCCCTTTGTGGGGTTAGCCAAGGAACAGTTTGCTCTATCGAATTTTGAGGCGCAGCTCATTACCTTCATGGGCTTTATCATGTTTGGTATCCTTTCGGTGCCAATGGGTATTGTGCAGGACCGCACTGGTAAAAAGTTTGTGCTGCTGCTGGGTTTGGCAATTGCACTTATTGGGCTTGTGCTACCGCTCTATGGACTTAACAGCTATGCGTTATTCCTGCTAACCATCTTATTGCTTGGTGCCGGAGCAGCCATACTGCAAGTAGCTGGTAACCCAATTATGCGCGATGTGTCGGAACCCGGCAAGTATTCGCGTAACCTGAGTTTCGGTCAGTTCATCAAGGCCATTGGCTCGCTTTCGGGGTCGCTTATCCCCTTTGCAGCCGCCAAGTGGATGGGAATGGACTGGAAAGTGCTTTTCCCTATCTATGTGGCATCACTTTTAATAACACTGATAATTATAGGTTTTACCCGCATACAGGAGGTTAAAGCCGATAAGGAGCCTGCTACCCTTGCTACCTGCTTCGGCCTGCTAAGGAATAGGTTTATTCTGCTCATGGTGTTAGGAATTTTTGTTTACGTTGGTATTGAGATATGCTTGAGTTCAGGAGTTCCTATCCTGCTCAGTTCACATTACGGTATCGATTTAAAAACCTGGGGCTTGCTGGGTAATGCATTTTTCTTCATTGCTATACTAACCGGTAGGTTTTTGGGCTCAGTAATACTATCGTGGGTAAAACCCCACAGCTTCTTTCGCATCACAGTTGCCCTGTCGGTATTAGGTCTTTTGTTGATTTTTGTTGATAATCAGATGGTAACTATCGCTGGAATATTTGTTACCGGGCTTGGCTTTGCCAATATTTTCCCGCTGATATTCTCAATTGCTGTCGATTCCATGCCAGAGCGTGCCAATGAAATATCGGGACTTATGGTAACTGCCATTGCTGGCGGAGCATTTATTCCTCCCCTTATGGGACTGGTTGCTGATGCTTCAAGTGTTCGGTTTGGTTTTATTGTGCCGCTTATCGGCATTGGTTTTATTGCATTGCTCACCATGGTTAAACCTAAAACCCAATTGTAATGGATTATAAATACGATAATCGCGTGGTGCTTACCCTCGATGCCGGTGGTACAAACTTTGTGTTCAGCGCTATTAGAGGGATGGAGCGTATTGGCGAACCCATTTCGCTTCCGAGCAATGGCGATAATCTCGATAAATGTCTCTCAGGCATTATCGATGGCTTTAACAGTTTGATGAATGGTTTGACCGATAAGCCTGTTGCTATCAGCTTTGCATTCCCTGGTCCGGCCGATTACCCCAATGGCATAATTGCCGATTTAGGCAACCTACCTGCTTTTCGTGGCGGTGTAGCCTTGGGGCCCATGCTTGAGGATAGGTTTCGCTTACCCGTTTTTATCAATAACGATGGCGATCTGTTTGCCTACGGCGAGGCCATTGCAGGTTTTCTGCCGTATGTGAACCAACTGCTTGTCGAGGCTGGAAGCCAAAAGCGCTACCACCATTTGCTGGGAATTACTCTGGGAACAGGCTTTGGTGCAGGGCTTGTGGTTGATGGAAATCTTTTCCTAGGCGACAACTCGGCTGGTGCCGAGATTTGGTTAGTCCGTAACGCCATCGACCCCGACTGCTTTTCCGAGGAGGGAGCCAGTATCAGGGCGGTACAGCGGGTTTACCATTCCTATAGCAAGCATAATCATGGCAAACAGCTAACGCCAAAGGATATCTACGAGGTACTTGAAGGCAAGCAGGAGGGCGACATGGTGGCAGCCCGTCTAGCCTTTCAAACCCTTGGGGTTGTGGTGGGCGATGCCATTGCCAATGCGGTTACCCTGACCGATTCGTTGGTGGTTATTGGTGGTGGACTTGCCAACGCATGGAAGTATTTTGCCCCTGCCATGTTCAGCCAGCTCAACGGAACCATTTCTCGAACCGATGGAACAAAGGTCGATAGGCTTGAGGTTAAGGCGTTCGATATTGAGGATGATGCGCAACGAGCCAAGTTCCTGTCGGGGCAACAGCAACAGATAAGCGTTCCCTTTTCAAATCGTTTGGTTGAGTACGACCCAATGAAACGAATTGGTGTAGGTTTATCGCGCCTTGGCACAAGCCATGCTGTGGCTGTGGGGGCTTATGTATATGCCCTTGGAATGATTGATAATAAGAGTTAATGCATTGTGTCATCCAAAGTGAAGCGAATGGTCTCACTTTTATTAGGTTAATAAGATGTTTCATTACCAGCCTTGGGAGGGACAGGACAAACTCTTACTATCAACGAACAACCATCAACAAACAATTTCACTTGTTATCCCGAGCATGGCGAGGGAGCTCATGCAAGGGTAGAAAGGGAAAAAGGGCAAGGGGATACTTCGGCGAGCTCGGCATGACATAGGAAAAAGTTATGTTGAAAATACTATAAAAGGTGAAAAGGATTCTATCAGTTGTAGTGTTAGGGGTAATGACTTTTGCAGCATTTTCACAGCAAGAGCTATTGCTCAGCGGTCAGTGGCTATTTCGGAAAGCCAATTCAACACAGAACTGGCTGCCCGCAACCGTTCCGGGTGCAGTTCATACCGACCTTCATGCCAATGGCTTGATTGGCAATCCATACCTTGGCTGTTACAACATGCAACTGGCTTGGATTGACAGCACCGACTGGGAGTATAGGAAAATATTCGACTTACCGCTTAGCATTGATAAAAAAGCTCGGCTTGAACTGGTTTTTGAGGGGCTCGATACCTATGCCGATGTTTACCTGAACGGGGTAAAAGTACTTACGACCGATAACATGTTCAGGCAGTGGCGTGTTCCCTGTTCAAAATACCTACAGAAAACCAATAATGAGCTGCTGGTGGTTTTCCACTCAGCCCTGAGGATTATCGATAGCTTGGCAAGCAGGTTACCCTACCGTTTGCCCGGTGGCGATTGGGCATATGCCCGTAAAGCGGCTTATCACTTTGGATGGGACTGGGGGCCACGCCTTATAACCTGCGGCATATGGCAACCCGTCTATCTTAGAGTGATGCCTAAGGTTGATATCCAAAATCTTTCCATTACTACGCTTGCGGTAAATCAGCAAAAAGCGATTTTATCTGTTGATTTTGATGTGGTTGCCAAACAGAACAAGCCACTGAAATTAATGGTCAGCGATGCCATTTCCGGGGAAATCTACCTAAACAATCGTATAATCCCAAAGGGCGTTGAGGTGGTGGAAAGATTTGAGGTTGATAATCCTAAGCTATGGTGGCCAAACGGCATGGGCGAACAGCATCTAAATCGATTTAGGGTTTCGATACATGCTGGTAGCGAATTGGTTTACGATAAAGTGCACGAGGTGGGGATAAGAACCATAAAGTTGTTGTCGGAGCCCGATAGCATTGGTCAGTCGTTTTACTTTTTGGTAAACGGCTTGCCGATGTTTGCCAAGGGGGCAAACCTTATCCCACCCGACTTTTTTGTGCATGGCATTTCCGATTCGGTTTGGGTTAGGCAGGTTGATTACGCAGCACGGAGTAATTTTAACATGCTAAGGGTTTGGGGCGGAGGTGTTTACGTACCCGATGCATTTATGGAGGAGTGCTCCCGAAGGGGCATTCTGGTTTGGCACGATTTCATGTTTGCCTGTTCCATGTATCCTTCCGATGCCCCATACTTAGCTAATGTTGAGGCTGAGGCTGTTCAACTGGTAAAGCGTTTGCGCAGACACACAAGCCTTGCCCTTTGGTGTGGTAATAATGAGGTGGACGAGGGCTGGCATAACTGGGGTTGGCAGTCGCAGCTTGGGGAGATTTCCGGAGCTACCGATTCGGTTTGGAATGGTTACATTCAGCTTTTCCACCATCTTTTGCCTGAGGTTGTTATGCGTTGCGACTCCACCAGAAGCTACTGGCCATCGTCGCCCATGTTTGGCTGGGGTAGATCCGAAAGCACCACTCATGGCGATTCCCACTACTGGGGCGTTTGGTGGGGAAGGGAACCCTTTGAGCGATACGCACAAAAGGTCCCACGCTTCATGAGCGAGTATGGCTTTCAGGGCTTACCCTCGGAAACTGTTTTGCGCATGTTTAACGATGGGCAAAACCTGCCCGATTCTGCGCAGCTGCTTTGCCACCAGAAACATCCGGTAGGATACCAAACCATAAACGACTATATGGAACGCGAGGGGCTTAAACCCAACGATTTGCTTGAGTGGATGGACTACAGTCAACTGGTTCAGGCTCAGGGTTACGCTCACGCCATTGAGGCACATCGGTTATCATCGCCGTACTGCATGGGAACGCTTTACTGGCAACTAAACGATTGTTGGCCCGTGGTATCGTGGTCGGGTATCGACTATGCTGGGAAGTGGAAACGGGTTCAGCACTACGTGCAAAATCTCTATAAACCTGTAATTGCTGGCGCATACCTGGTTGATAGTGTGGTTGTTGTAAAGGCTGTATCCGACAGCATAATGCCTATACTGGTAAACATTTCCGCTAAAGTTGCTGATATCAATGGTAATGAATTAAGTTTACTTAAACAGAATTTGATTTTACAGCCTAACGTTGCTGTTGAGGTTGGTAGAATATTGCTTAGCAATGAGATTATTGCCCGCAATGATGTCTTTTTAAAATTAACGATTCACCATGATAATGAATCGAGCTTTGAGAGCGTTTACTATTTCACAAAATTACCCCAAAAGGCTATTATGGGAATGGGCATGGTTCAACGCATAAGAGCGATAAGGAGTGAAACTTTGAAAATAAATCATAAACCTAAATAGTATGAAACCACTGGTATTAGTAACGGTACTTATGCAGGCAATAAACCTTTGGGCGCAGAATGGTCCTGCCGATTATGTAAACCCTTTTATTGGTACCGATTTTCACGGTCACACCTACCCCGGGGCTACAGTTCCCTTTGGAATGGTTCAGCTAAGCCCCGATACACGATTAACGGGATGGGATGGATGCTCGGGTTACCACTATTCCGATAGGGTTATTTACGGATTCACACACACACACCTAAGCGGTACGGGGGCATCGGACTATGGCGATATTTTATTTGCACCGGTCACCGGTAAAAGTCCTGTTTTTGAGAATAGCAAGTACTCATCGCCGTTTAACAAAAAGAATGAGCAGGCAAAAGCCGGTTACTACTCGGTAGTTCTCGATAAATATAAGGTGAAGGCTGAGCTAACTACCACGGTCAGGGTGGGATTTCATAGGTACACTTATGCTAAACCCAACGAACCAGCCATGGTTATTGACCTTTCGCATCGCGATAAGGTGTTGGAGGCATGGTTTAAGGTAACGGGTAAAAACGAATTGCGTGGTTTCCGCCGCTCGTCGCAGTGGGCTAAAGACCAAAAAATATACTTTGTAGCGCGATTCTCGGAGCCCTTTGTTGCCGGGCCAAAGTTTACCGACGATAGCGGTGAAATGAGTTCGCTTAGCAACGAGGATGGTACAATTGAGGTTCACGGAACAAAACTGAAAGCATGGGTGCAATTCCCAAAGTTGAAAAACAAAGTTTTACTGGTTAAAGTGGGAATTTCATTTGTGAGCGAGGAGGGTGCGCTCAAGAATCTTGAGGCTGAAGTTCCCGGCTGGGATTTTGATGGGGTGGTTGAGGCAGCCCGCAAGCAGTGGAACGAGGAGCTATCAAAAATTCAGGTTGAAGGAGGGGTACCTGAGGAGTTAACCACGTTCTATACCGCCATGTACCATGCCATGGTTGTTCCAAATATTTTTTCCGATGTGGATGGATTGTACCGTACCATGGATGGAAATATTCATAGTGCCGAAGGTTTTACACCGTACACGGTGTTTTCCATTTGGGATACCTACCGTGCTTGGCATCCGTTGATGACCATTATTGATACCAAGCGCACATCCGATTACATTAACACATTCCTGTCGCACTACCGCTATGGTGGTAGGTTGCCGGTTTGGGAACTTGCAGCCAACGAAACCGATTGCATGATTGGCTACCATTCCGTATCGGTTATTACCGATGCATGGGTTAAGGGCATTCGAGGATTTGATGCCAATTACGCGATGCAGGCCATGAAACATAGCGCAAACCTGAACCATTTTGGGTTGCAATTCTACAAGCATTTCGGGTTCATTCCGGGCGATATGGAGCACGAATCGGTATCGAAAACACTCGAATATGCCTACGACGACTGGTGCATTGCCCAAATGGCCAAAGGTTTAGGGAAGGACGATGACTACATCTCTTTTATCAAACGCGCCCAGTCGTATAAGAACCTGTTCGACCCCGAAACCCGGTTAATGCGTCCCCGCCTGAACGGAGGTTTTAAGCACAATTTCAACCCTGCCGAGGTTGACCAGCATTTTACAGAGGCAAATAGCTGGCAGTATAGCTTCTATGTCCCACACGATGTTACTGGTTTGATATACCTACATGGAGGGATGGAAAAGTTTGAGGCAAAGCTCGATGAACTCTTTAATGCGCCCTCGCAACTTGCCGGACGTAATCAGGCCGATATTACAGGTTTGATTGGGCAGTACGCCCATGGCAATGAGCCTAGTCACCACATGGCTTTTCTTTACAATTACGTGGGTAAGCCTTGGAAAACCCAGCAGCTTGTTAAACGGATAATGAACGAGATGTATAGCCACAAGCCCGATGGTATCTGTGGCAATGAGGATTGCGGACAGATGAGCGCATGGTACATTTTGAGCGCCATGGGCTTTTACCCGCTTTGTCCCGGTTCAACCCAGTATGCAATTGGTTCACCGCTATTCCCCAAAATCACTATAAACCTTGAGAATGGCAAGAAGTTTACGGTGATTGCCGAAAATGTCAACAAACAGAATATTTACATTCAAAAAGCTACGCTTAATGGGAATGCCATTTCAAGGAGTTGGATTGACCACGCTGAGATAATGGCCGGTGGTGAACTGGTTTTAATAATGTCCAGTACCCCAAACGAAACCTGGGGTACACAGCCTGCTGATTTGCCCAGCACCTCAATTGATGACAATCCAATAACAGTAGCGCCATTTTTGGTTGCAGCATCTGATGTGTTTACCGATACCTTAACAGTTTCCATATCATCGGTTCAGCCCGATGTTCAAATTTTCTATGCGGTTGAGCCAATAGATAAACCTTTGCCTCAAACCAGCTGGATTCAGGGCGATAGGGTTAATGTTACCGAGAGTCGAAAGGTTCGTGCCTTTGCCATTTTGCCCAACGGGCAAACAAGTGCCATTTTGGAAGGGGTATACAGAAAGGTAAACAGCATTGCTAATGTTCAACTGAAATCAAAATACAGCTCACTCTACACGGCCGGTGGCGATTTGGGATTGGTTGATGGGGTGAGAGGAAGCAAAAATTTTAGGATTGGCGGATGGCAGGGCTATCAGGGACAAGATTTTGAGGCCATTGTCGACTTAGGCGAGCTAAAACCAGTTAGGCAAATCGCAGCAGGTTTTCTGCAGGATGCAAGTCCTTGGATAATGATGCCTCGCGAGGTAGTTTTTTCGGTATCGACCGATGGGCAAAACTTCATTGTAGTTGGGTCTGTTAAAAGTGATATTCCTGAAAGCCAAATGGAGCCAACCATAAAGGACTTTACTGTGGATGTTGACACTAAAGCCCGATTTGTAAAGGTGTTTGCCAAGGCTTTTGGCCCTCTACCATCGTGGCACGAGAGTGCCGGCGAGCCCTCGTGGCTTTTTATCGACGAAATCACCGTAAAGTAAAAACTTTAAGCCATGCGAAATGTATTATTGGCAATCGTAGTGCTTACAGCGTTTTTATCGTGCAACAAAACCAACGAGGTTAATCTAATTCCTAAACCCGTCAGCTTTAAGCTGCGTGATGGTAGCTTTACAATTAGTGGCAAAACCAAAGTAAAGGTTGATAGTACCGATAGTTTGGCCTTTGAAAATGCTGCCTACCTTGTTGAACTGTTTAACAGCAAAGGGGTGAGCTGCGCATTGGAATCAGCAATTAACGATGATTTGCTCAATTGTATCATTTTTACACGAACCAGTTGCCCCGATAGCTTAGGTGCAGAGGGCTATATGATTGATGTTAATCCCAAAGCCATTACTATTAGGGCTAATCAATCCGCTGGCTTTTTCTATGCCATTCAAACCCTTAGGCAGCTGATGCCTGCCAATTTCGAAAAAAATGATTTTAGGGCAAAATCGTTAACCATACCTTATGTTGTTATTGTTGATAAACCGCGTTTTTCGTGGAGAGGGCTAAATCTTGACTGCTGCCGTCATTTCATGAATAAGGACTTTGTTAAACGCTACATCGATTTGCTGGCATACCATAAAATGAATGTGCTGCACTGGCATCTTACCGAAGACCAGGGTTGGCGAATCGAGATAAAGAAGTATCCTAAGGTAACAGAGGTGGGAGCATGGCGCACCAATACCGATGGTACCGTTTACGGTGGCTTTTATACACAGGACGATATTCGTGAGGTGGTTGCTTATGCCGCAAAACGCCATGTAATGGTTGTTCCTGAAATCGAGATGCCCGGTCATTCGGTGGCTGCTTTAGCTGCTTACCCACATCTTTCGTGTACGGGTGAACCTTTAAAAGTAGAAACAAATTGGGGAGTTTTTAAAGATATCTATTGCGCGGGAAATGACTCTACCTTTATCTTTTTGCAAGATGTTTTATCAGAGGTTATCGAACTTTTTCCATCGCCATATATCCATATAGGTGGCGATGAGGCACCAAAGTACCGTTGGGAGAATTGCCCTAAGTGTAGGGCACGACTTAAAACCGAAAAACTTAGTAATTATGAGGAGTTGCAGCGTTATTTTATTACTCGTATATCCAAATTCCTTGAAACTAAAGGGAAAACCATAATTGGTTGGGATGAGATTTTGGAGGGTGGGCGTCCGCATAATGCTATGGTTCAGGCTTGGCGAGGTATCGATAGGGCTTCGGAAGCCCTTAAGGCTAACGCACCAGTTGTAGTGTCGCCAACAAGCCATTGTTACTTCGATTATCCCGTTGAGGTTACTAACCTTCAAAAAGTTTACAGCTTTGACCCTGTACCCGATAAAGCCGACTCAGCGAAGGTTCCGCTGGTACTTGGCGGAGAGTGCAACATGTGGACTGAGTATGCCCCTCAGGAGACAGTCGATTCAAAGGTATTCCCACGCTTGCTTGCCATATCGGAGGTTTTGTGGACATATTCGAATCAACGTGAATATCCTGAATTTCTGAAGCGTGTTCGCTACCATTACAACCGCCTCGATGCTTTAGGAGTAAGCTATGGGTTTGAGCAATCGGCAGTTGAGTTTAAGTCGAGAATCGGAGATGATAGAAAATCCATGGCCGTTGAGCTGGTTAAAGGGCAGGATAACCTTGAGGTACGTTACACCACCAACGGCGATGAACCCACCGAGAAAAGCACACCCTATCGTAAACCAATTTTGTTAACTTCTCCAACTACCTTAAAGGCGGCAGCATTTAACAATGGCTATCGAGTGGGTGATGTTTTTGAAAGGGCATTTATGGTATCGAAAAGTTTAGGTAAGCCCATTGAACTTGGCTTTAAGCCATCTGAAAAGTACATGGGTGGAGGTTTGCAAGCCTTGGTGGACGGTCGGTTGGGAACGCCCAAGTACAACGATGGCATTTGGCAAGCCGTGCAAGGCGAGGATATAGTAGTTACCGTTGACCTTGGCAGTGAGCAGCCAATCAATAGCGTTGCCATTGGTTTTCTTCAGAATATCCCATCATGGATATTTTTGCCAGGCTGTGTAGATGTGTTTGTTTCGGCTGATAATTCTACTTTTGAGCGAATCGCTCAGCTGGATTGTCCGGATAGTATAAAGCAGCAACCGATGCTCATTTATAGGTTTAATGCTTCAAAAGTAAAGGAAATTAAAGGGCGTTTTGTACGTTTTGTTGCTCACAATCCCGGGCCTTGCCCCGACTGGCATCCTGCCTCCGGCTCACCTACATGGCTTTTTGCCGATGAGGTAGTGGTGGAATAAAAAAGTCGGTTTGCACCGGCTTCTTTTATTTTTTAGTGGGTTCTTCAACCCGTTTGGATTTAATTTTTCCGGTTACAGTGTATGTTTTTGGAGTATTGCTATTGTCGGAAAAAGTTCCGCTATAAGTAGCCTCAATGAATCCACCAATTGGGTCAATCTTGTCAATGGTTGTTTGAACATCTTTTGACTCAAGGAAAAGGACAAGATTATCATTTTTATGGAATATAATCATTCCAGTAAGACTAGCAGTACCGGGTTTATTATCTTCAAGTACCAGGTAGTAATGTACATTGTACCCGCTACCGGCATCAATCATCTCCGTTTTGGGGTAGATGGCTGTGTAATAGATTTGAGCGGTAGGGTTATAGGTTAAATACGTATAACCTTCCACTTCCATGGATGTATCCATGTTAAAGGTTGGGTTGGAGTAGGTTTTACCATCAATTGTTACGCTGCCACTAATGGTTAGGGAGTTATCGTAATCGCTACTCTCATCGTTCTCACACGATTCCACTTCAACAGCCAAAAGGCTTGCAAGCAAAATGTATGATATGCGTTTTATAGATAGATTGAAGAGTTTGGTTTACAAAATAAATTTACAGAATATATGGCAAAAGTTTATAAAATATTTTGAACAATTGCATTATTTTTAATATAAATAAGGGGTGTCATGCCCTGACACCCCACTTGGTTGGCTAAAGTTCTATCTCGTTATCGTTTTTATCGAAGAAATGGTATTCCAGAAAATGGTACGACGACATGGGCAATAGGTTAACGGCGCATTTAAACTTTAATGCCCATTTGAATCGTTTTGAAGGGAACCCCTTTTTGATATATGCAGCAATATATGGATGTAGCTTAATGGTTACAAAGCGATACTTTTGGGTGGCACAAATCAACGATAGTTGGTTCTCTATCTGCTCGTCGAGCAGGATGGTGGCAGTAACCTTGCCGCTGCCGTTGCAAACCGGACATTTCTCGCTGGTGTCGATATGCATTTCGGGACGTACCCGTTGACGGGTAATCTGCATCAATCCGAACTTGGTTAGCGGCAAAATATTGTGCTTGGCACGGTCGCGGCTCATGAGCTCCTTCATGCGCTCATATACCATTTGCCTATTCTCATTGTTGTGCATGTCGATGAAATCCACAACAATTATTCCACCCATGTCGCGCAACCTCAGCTGTCGGGCAATCTCGTCAGTTGCAGCCAGGTTTACCTCAAGGGCATTTGTTTCCTGGTCGTTCGACGACTTTGACCTGTTGCCGCTGTTAACATCAATTACATGCAAAGCCTCGGTATGCTCAATAATAAGGTATGCACCACTCTTAATGGAAACGGTTCGGCCAAAGAACGATTTGATCTGCTTTTCAACGCCAAATTGGTCGAATATTGGCACATTACCGGTGTAGAGCTTTACAATCTTTTCCTTTTCAGGTGCAATGCTTTCGATGTACTCGAGTATTTCTTCGTAAACATTCTCGTCGTTTACGTGAATGCTGTTAAAAGAACCGTTAAGCATATCCCTCAGGATAGCCGATGTCCGTTTGATTTCGCTTGTCAAGAGGGTAGGATAGCCAGGGTTTTTAAGTTTTTCAACTGTTATTTCCCATCGTTTAATTAAGCTTCGCAGTTCTGCATCGAGTACGGCAACCTTTTTACCTTCAGCGGCAGTGCGAACAATAACTCCAAAATTTCTTGGTAAAATACTTTCCATCAACCTTTTGAGGCGCTTACGTTCCTCGGGGGCTGTAATTTTTTGCGAGATTGAAACCTTGTCGTTAAAGGGAACAAGAACAATGTTCCTTCCTGCAATGGAAATTTCGGAGGTAAGCCTTGGCCCTTTGGTCGAAATGGGTTCCTTGGCAATTTGCACCAGTACAGGTTGTCCCGAACTAAGCACATCCGTTATCTTCCCGCCCTTGTCGATATCGGGAAGCATGTTGTACTTTGAAATGGGAATGGTTTTGTTTTTGCGCGAGTAGTGATCCTGTACGTATTTCTGGAGTGTTTTAAACTGTGGGCCCAGGTCAAGGTAATGAAGAAATGCATCTTTTTCATAGCCTACATCTACAAAAGCTGCATTCAACCCGGGCATAATCTTTTTAACTTTACCGAGATAGATGTCGCCAACCGAGAACTGAACATTGCTTCGCTCCTTATTGAGCTCTACCAGCTGCTTATTTTCGAGCAGGGCAATCGCAATTTCAGTTTCACGAACATCGATAATTAATTCGGTATTCACTTTTACATATTTTGGTTAGCGATTAAACAACGCAACCTAAAGCACCTTGAGGCACTTTAGGTTGCTTATGCTACTATGCTGTCTAGCAAACAGTTATCTATTTTTTTTCTTATGGCGATTCTTGCGTAAACGTTTTTTACGCTTGTGGGTTGCCATTTTGTGTCTTTTTCTCTTCTTTCCGCTTGGCATTGTGGTAGATTTTGATTGTTAGTACTAAACTATTTCTTTACATGGTTCTTAACCTTGTTTACAAACGACTTGGAAGGTTTGAAAGCAGGAATGAAATGTTCAGGAATAATGATGGTGGTGTTCTTGGAAATGTTACGGGCGGTTTTTTTAGCACGCTTTTTCACAATAAAGCTGCCAAAGCCACGCAGATAAACATTTTTTTCCTTTACCAAGGAATCCTTAACGGCTTCCATGAAAGCCTCAACGGTTTTCTGAACTGCTACTTTCTCGATTCCGGTGCTTTTGGAAATTTCGTTTACGATATCAGCCTTTGTCATTTTTGAAAATCTTTAGTTATCAATAAATTAGACAATAATTTGCAAATTTGGATTGCAAATATACAAGTTTTGTATCGATTAATAAAACTGTAAAGGTTAATTTTGACAAGATTTTTTTTCTTTTTATTTGATAGTATGGATTTTAGCTCAATACTCTTCAAGTGGTATAGTACTAAAGCACGCGATCTGCCTTGGCGAAACACCATTAATCCATACCATATATGGGTATCGGAAGTGATACTACAGCAGACACGAGTGGTACAGGGCATTTCGTACTACTATCGATTTATTGAGCGTTTCCCTAGCATTCAATCGCTTGCCGATGCCGATATAGATGATGTAATGAAGGTTTGGCAAGGTCTTGGCTATTACACTAGAGCCCGAAACCTTAAAGCAGGTGCCATTCAGGTTATGGAACAGTACAATGGGAATTTACCAAAAAGCTATAAGGAACTTCAGCGAATTAAAGGGTTAGGGGCTTACTCGGCGGCTGCCATTGCCTCGTTTGCCTTTGGTGAGGCTGTCGCGGCAGTCGACGGAAACGTTTACCGGATCCTATCCCGAATTTTTGGAATATTCACTCCCATAGATTCTAGCACTGGTAAAAAGGATTTTTTCGCTTTAGCCAATGAACTAATTCCTAAAAATGAGCCAGGCCGTTTTAACCAAGCTTTAATTGATTTTGGAGCGCTACAATGTACACCTAAATCACCCGGATGTACCGATTGCCCTTTTGCCGATTACTGTTATGCATATAAGAACAATCTGATTGTGGCACTTCCTGTCAAGAGTAAAAAGAAGCCGCCTGTGGAACGATTCTTTTACTACTTTATGATTAAGCATAAAGGCCATACCTTTATTAAAAGGCGCCAGGAAAAAGATATTTGGCACTCGCTTTATGAGTTCCCCATGGTTGAAACTGGTGCCAAATTGGGCCATGACCAATTGCTTGAGCGTATGGACAGCCTTAACTTTTTATCGGGTTCCACGGTGAATGTGCTGAGTATCTCTCAACCAATTCGCCATTTATTGAGCCATCGAACTATTTGGGCAACATTCATAATCCTTGAGGTTGATAATCCTAATTACATTCTCACCGAAGAGTATGTTAGGATTCCGATTGGTGGTGTAAGCGATTACTCGCTTCCTAGGCTCATTGATATATACATGGCTGCCGAGCCTGTAATCAAATATTTTTCATCCAAAAAATAATTGTTTTTGAACTAATTTTTACTTAAATTGTGTAATTGTAAATTTAAACTAAACTTACAGGTATGTCAGTAAACAAAGTTATTCTGGTAGGAAACGTTGGCAAGGACCCCGAAGTTCGTCACCTTGAAGGTGGAGCAACTGTTGCCCGTTTCTCTTTGGCAACCAATGAGACCTACACCGATAAGTCGGGTAAAAAGGTAACTCAAACCGAATGGCACAACATTGTTGTTTGGCGTGGTTTGGCTGAGATTGCTGAAAAGTATGTTAAAAGTGGTAAACTCCTTTACGTTGAAGGGCGCATACGTAATTCCTCGTACGAGGACAAGGAGGGTAATAAGCGTTATACCACTGAGATACTTTGCGATAACTTCCGCTTTCTTGGTCCAAGCACTGGTCAGGGAGAAAAACCAAACAACTACAATGAATCACATGGAACCGATGTGGGTGCTGCTGAAAGCGATGCTGAAATTCCCCAACCCGACGATGATTTACCATTCTAAACAACAAGAAACTCCGGGAAAACCGGAGTTTCTTGTTTGACAGGATACCTAAACTTTACTTTGTGGCCTCCTTAATTATTTGTTGAGCGAGTTCATTTGCTTTCGCTGCCGTTTGGGCTTCGGCATATATCCGAATGATTGGTTCGGTGTTCGATTTGCGCATATGTACCCATCCTTCCGCAAAGTCGATACGCAACCCATCGATGGTATTGATTTTCTCGGTTGAGAATTTTTCCTTAAGTCGTTCTAGAACGGCATCGGGGTTTAAACCCTGCTTAAGTTCTATTTTGTTTTTTGAGATGAAATAGCTAGGGTATTGCCGACGAAGTTCAGTGCATTTCATTCTGCTTTTGGCAAGGTGCGAAAGGAATAGGGCAATGCCAACAAGGGCGTCGCGTCCATAATGCAGTTCTGGGAGTATTACACCGCCATTACCCTCGCCACCAATAATGGCATTCACCTCTTTCATTTTTGTAACCACGTTAACCTCGCCTACGGCTGATGCAAAGTATTCCTTGCCGTACTTATGGGTAATGTCGCGCAGTGCAACTGTGCTCGACAGGTTTGAAACAGTATTGCCAGGGTTTTGGCTAAGCACATAATCGGCGCACGCAACCAGGGTGTACTCCTCCCCAAACATGCTGCCATCCTCGTTAATAATGGCAAGCCTGTCCACATCGGGGTCAACCACAAAGCCCACATCGGCTTTTTGTTCCTGTATCACCTTTGATATTTCAGTTAAATGTTCAGGCAGCGGTTCGGGATTATGTGGGAAATCGCCGGTGGGGTCGGTGTAAAGTTCAACAATGTTCTTTACCCCCAAGGCCTTAAGTAAGCGCGGTAACGCTATTCCTCCAACCGAGTTCACACAATCGATAGCCACCTTGAAGTTTGCATTACTAATGGCATCAACATCAACGTATTTTAATTTGATGATTTGTTCAATATGTTCGTTTACAAAGGAGTATTCATCGTGAATAGCGCCAAGTTTTTCAACATCGGTAAACGAGAAATTTTCGCTCCTGGCAATTTCAAGAACCATACGCCCGTCGGTGTCGGAAAGAAACTCGCCTTTCTCGTTCAGCAGCTTGAGGGCGTTCCACTGACGTGGATTGTGGCTTGCAGTTAGAATAATTCCGCCATCGGTTTTCTCGTGGATTACGGCCATTTCAACGGTAGGAGTGGTGGCAAGCCCAAGGTTAAGAACATCGATACCACATCCCATTAAGGTTCCAATCACAAGGTTGTTGACCATCTCGCCGGATATGCGAGCATCGCGACCTACGGCAACTCCATATCGTTTACCATTATTACGTTGTTTCAGCCACTCCGCATAGGCCGCAGTAAACCTTACAATGTCAACTGGGGTGAGATTTTCACCAACCCTTCCGCCAATTGTCCCCCGTATTCCTGATATCGATTTAATGAGAGTCATCTGTTATTTGATTTAGTTACGCAAAGGTAGAAAAATAGTCGTTGAGAAAATTTTCATCAATCAACTTAATTAAGGAATCAGAATTCAGACGTCAAAAATCAGACTATACCTGATAACGGCTAACAATTAACAAATCCCTTTTCACCATTTGCTTTATGCTTTTCAGGACTATTGGTAGTAGGTAGGTTGTTTTTTATCCAGTTTATCCTGACTTATTCCGTCTGGTACGGTTTCATTCCTTCTTATGCTATGCCAATTAGCTGGAGTATTAAATTTTGTTAGATATTCCAGAATATGTATTCTGATATTGTTTAGACAATTAAGTATTCCTAATTTTAGCTTGACAAATCGATTACACCTATGTGCCGTTCAAAATATATCGTTGTTTTCATTCTGTTTCTATTAGCGCCAGGGCTTAATGCCCAAAAGGTGAGCCTGGTTTTAAGCGGAGGTGGTGCAAAGGGCTTGGCTCACATTGGAGTTATTAAAGCACTTGAGGAGAACGGAATCCCTATCGACAACGTGTCGGGAACATCAATGGGTGCCATTATTGGTGGGCTTTACGCCATGGGCTATTCGCCCGATGAGATGGTTAAACTATTTAAAACCCGCGATTTTTACAATTGGAGTAAAGGGATAATTGACGAATCGCTTAAGTATAACATTAACGATTTCTCTTCAAGTGATGCTGAAAATCTGAGCGTAGGACTCGTGCTAACTTCCAAGGGAATTAAACCAAAGGTGGCTTCGAGTTTTATACCTACAGTTGGGATGGATATTGCCTTTGATGAGCTCTTTTCGCAAGGCACCGCCTTATCGGGTGGCGATTTTAACAAACTCTTTGTGCCATTCAGGTGCAATGCCTCGGATGTGGTTGGTAAAAACATTGTTTACTTCCGAAATGGCGACTTGGGGAGAAGTATCAGGACTTCAATGACTTTCCCGCTTTACTATAAGCCAATTTACGTTGATAGTTTACTGCTTTTCGATGGCGGAATCTATAACAACTTCATCTGGCCTGAGGCCTTAAAGGAGTTTTCGCCCGATTTCATTATTGGCAGCAAGGTGGCTAATAACTCTAAAATCCCCTCGGACGACGATCCGTTTGAACAGCTCGAGGCAATGATTGTAGGTATGACCAACTATGATATTCCCGATTCAATTGGGATGGTTATTGATACCCGTTTGCCAAACGTTAACCTTTGGGATTTTGACAGGGTTGATGAGATTGTTGGCTTAGGTTACCAGTCGGCGATTAACTTAATGGATAGCATTAAGGCAAAGGTAAGCCGTAGAGTATCCCTCGATAGCCTTGCTCATGCCCGCAAACAGTTTCGGGAGAAACTTCCCCCACTATACATATCACAAATCAGCGTTTTGGGATTGAACCCCAAGCAGCAAAAGTATATCGACAGAGTATTAATGAGCAAATTCAGCATTGTTACCTATGATAGGTTTAAGGTTAACTACTACCGGTTAATGTCCGATAAAGTGTTTGCTCGCATTCAACCCCAGTTCGTTTACGATAGGAATAGCGGACTTTTTGATGTCAAAATGCAAGCCATACTTAACAGGCACCCCAGCCTTGGCTTAGGTTTGAGCCTTTCATCCGATAATGGCAATGAAGGGTTTTTCTCTATTACCCATAACTGGTTAACCAGAACATCTAATACCTTGTACGGCAATATATACTTTGGAAAATTTCACAGTAGTGCAAGGCTAACAGCCATGAAAACTTTCCCTTCGCGAATTCCTGTCTCGCTGGTGTCAACCCTTGTAGCTAACCGTTACGATTACCATAGTGGTAACCCGGTTCCCTTTTTCGAGGATGTAAAACCTGCCTATGCCATCCAGAATGAGACCCTTGTCACTATTGCGTTGCGCCTTAGCCATACCAGCGCACTGAACACATCAATGTTTGTAACCAGTGGTGAAAAGATGGATGAGTATTACCAAACCGAGAACTACTACTCATTCGATATCCCCGATAAAACCCGCTTCCGGTTCTTTAAGGGGGGAATCAGGCTGGAAAAAAATACCCTGAACCATAAGCAGTATGCTAACCGGGGGCGACATCAACTAGTATCGATATCGGGGTACTACGGACACGAAATTCATAAGCCAGGCACAACAGCCATGCAACTCTCGGAATTTGACAATTACCAATCGTTTATCACTGCATACCTCCACAATGAGAGTTACCATAGGCTAATTGGAAAGAGTTTCTGGCTTGGCTTTTACCTGGATGGCTACTGGTCATCGCAACGGTTTTTCGATAACTACTGGGCTACAATTCTGTCAATGAATCAGTTCTCGCCAACCCCGCATTCGCGGATAATGTTTTTAAAGGAACTTCGCTCAAGCAAGTATGTTGCTATTGGTTTATCGCCGGTTGTTGATTTTGGCAGTAATGTGAGTTTCCGAATAGATGCTTTTGTTTATCAGCCTTACAAAGCCATTTTAGCTAATAGCGATGGTTTAGCCTACTACGGCGATGCCTTTAAAAGCAGGGAGTATCTGATGTCGGCCTCAGTAATTTATAGTTCTCCGGTAGGCCCAGTAACAATAACGGTATCGCATTACCCCAGAAATAAGGGCAAGCAGTTCTTTTTGAATTTGTCGTTTGGATACTCGTTGTTTAACCCAAGGGTTTTCGATAACTAACGATTTGCCTCAAGTAGGTTTCGCATTTTCTGGATAAGCACCTCAATCTGGAAAGGCTTGCTGATGTAATCGTCCATTCCGGCGGCTAAACATTCTTCCCTGTCGCCCATGAGTGCATTAGCAGTTATGGCTATAATTGGGGTGTGCGAGTTTGTGCTTGCCTCAATCTCCCGAATCTTTTTAGCTGCCGTGTAGCCATTCATGATTGGCATTTGAACATCCATCAGAATAATATCGTACTTGCTGGTTCCAAATTTATCTAATGCCTCTTTCCCGTTTACAGCTACATCAATGTTTTTAACCAGCTTTTTAAGGCTGAGTAATACAATCTTTTGGTTAATCAGGTTGTCCTCCACCAGCAAAACATTGGCATTTTCTAATCGAACATCCGTTGTGGGTAACTTTTCAACCTTGCTAACTTCAGGAGTTTCGGGTACAATTTCATTGATACCTTTTTCCTTGCCCTCGGCTTGCTGGATTTCTTCTTTAAGCGCTGTGGGAACTTTAAGCAGCCTGATGTTGAAGTTTATTTGTGAGTCCTGCGACGTTAGCTTAACATTTAGCTTGCCACCATTTTCGCGAATAAGCTTGGCTGCAATTTTTAGGTCGAGCATCTCAATAAACACCTGGTTACTCAGGGCGGTTGAGCCATCGGTTAGGGTTGTTGACGATACACCATCGGCATGGTGCAGGAGTAAGGGGGTGTTTGTTTTAATTTCGGTATAAATGTCAACCCCATCGCCAGCTTCCTGCATTTTATTGATCTTAATGTCAAGTATTACCTTTTGGCTGCTTTTGTTTTTAATGATACTCTCCACAATGTTTAGGAAGATCTGCTTTAGCTTAACGGGGTCGCCCAGTAGGTTTTTCGGAAGACGCTCATCGTACTTAAAGGAAAAACTAACAGTGCCCGATTGGGTTGAAAAGAGGCGGAATGTGTTGTTAAGCGTATTTTGAAGGTCAAATGGCACAAGTACATCGGAGTCCTTTGGCATCTCGCTTATGGAGAGATCTATCATACTGTTCAGAGTACTCATAAGGTTATTTGACGAAGCCTGAATGGTGTCAATCATATCTTTGAGTTTCTCTTCCTGGATTTGGTTTGAAAGTATGTTTGAGATTATGACAATGTTATTTAATGGTGTTCTTATGTCGTGCGAGAGCTTGGCAAGGTTCTCAGTTCGTTTTTTAATGTCATTTTTAAGTTCAATGCTTTTTATTTCTAACTCTTGCAGCTGTTTAGTTCTTATGAACCATAGCAGCGACACAGAGGTTAGGTAAACAATAAATCCAATGCTAATGAAATATCGGTTTACATAAAAAATATTTTCGGCGGGTAATCCAATAACAGGCAGGATAAATAGAACAATAGGGAGTAGTACTGCAAATGCTACAAGTGTCACCGATGCTTTATTGAATGGGGTAGAGCTGAAAAACATTAGAGGTAACAACATCGTAACTGCTAGTAGCAAAAGGTTGTTTGAACCCAGAAGTATATTTACCAGTATGCCTATAGCAAAAATGTAGGAAATGCCAAGACCAATACTGCTAAAGCGGCTTGAACGGAAAAGCATAAAAAGTAAAACCAGAGCTACTATAAAAGTAGAAAAATTAATTATTGCAACAGGTAAAGATGCTTTAAGTGAGGTAATGGCTAGGATTATGAAAATGAGCAGTGAAGGAATAGCAATAAGGTTTAGCTGAGTAATCTTATCGGCAAAATCTTTTGATTTGTTTGTATCAACACCAAACGACAAAACCTCTATGAGTTTATTGGCTATTTTCATCTGAAATGATTTTCAGTTTAAACAACAATCCAAATATAACAATATTTTAAATTAATAGGCTAATTTAAAAACTTTATATAAACCTATTGTGTTTAGTTCAAATTTACAGAAAATACGATAAGCCGAAAAGCAAAGGAGTAACCGTGGTGTTAAAAGAACACCTTGTGGATTACGTTTAAAATGGCAAGTCCTCCCAGCGTGAAAATTACAGCACCCGAAATCTTATTGATCCACCAGAGCTGCTTTAGCCTAAAATGCCTGCGAAAATAGTTTACGGTAGATGTAAGGATATACCACCAAAGAGCTCCGCCAAGGAAAACGCCAGCGAGCGCTATTAGATTCACCCATATACTTTGGTCGTGGCTAATTACCCCTGCTGTGGCAAAAAGGGCAATGAAAAAGAAAACGGCAAGCGGATTGGAACCGGTTAGCAGAAGAACCGACATGAAGTCCTCAAGCAAATTGCTCTTTTTCCGTTTGTTCCGTTTAAGCTGCGAAATTGGATTTGTTGAAAAAATCTTTAAACCCAAAAAAACTACTATAACTCCGCCAACAAGTTCAATTATAGTTTGTCGTTCTTCAAGAAAGCTGATAATGAACGAAAGGCTAAACCCCGCAATGGCAGCAAAAAGCGTATCGGCAGTGGCTGCTCCTAAACCAGAAAGAAAACCGCTAATCTTACCCTTATTGATGGTTCGTTGAACGCAGATAACCCCAATTGGTCCAAGCGGTATGCTTGCAGCCAATCCTATAATCATTCCCTTGATTAGCAGGGTTAAAAGCATGGTAGTTTCGTTCATAGATGCGGTGCAAATATACCAATAATTAGCAAATATCTGACCGTTATGTTTTGGGAATTGAGAAATAGTGTTAAACTACAGTATATTCTTAACTAAAAGCCTTGGCTCCAGCATCTCGAGCATGGCATACTTAACCCCCTCGCGCCCAAAGCCAGAGTTTTTAATTCCACCGTAAGGCATGTGGTCGACCCTGAAGGTGGGGACATCGTTAATGATAACACCGCCAACCCGTAACTCATTGAATGCAAAATTCATTTCATCGAGCAGGTTGGTAAATACTCCTGCCTGTAACCCGTATTCCGATTGGTTTATGAGGTTTACTGCTTCTTGAAAATCGGTGTAGGGTTCAAGGGTGACAACCGGGCCAAAAACCTCCAGGGCACAAACCTTCATGTTGCTGGTGGTATTGGTAAGAACCGTGGGCGGGAAAAATGAGCCCTGACGTTTCCCTCCTAGCAATAATTTAGCACCCCCAGCCACTGCTTCGTTTACCCATTCCTCAACTCTTGCTGCATTTTCCTCGTCAATCATTGATGAAATGTCGGTGTCGATGTTCAGCGGGTGTCCATTCCTTAGCTTTGCAGCGCCTTGTATGAACTTTTCGGAGAAGGCTGTGAAAACTGATTGATGGACGTAAATACGCTGGGTGTGAATGCATACCTGGCCAGCATAGGCAAAGGCACCGCTCAAGCATTTTGTAACGGCCAGTTCAAGGTTGGCCGATGGAGTTACTATTACACCTGCGTTGCCTC
>Ga0209506_1001206_pt1 | contig 28413 bp, 26 predicted proteins | sample AD_JPNHG2_MetaG_FD_184409 | JGI IMG/M metagenome (GOLD analysis project Ga0209506, IMG submission 184409) | Active sludge microbial communities of municipal wastewater-treating anaerobic digesters from Japan - AD_JPNHG2_MetaG (SPAdes) (version 2) | ecosystem: Engineered > Bioreactor > Anaerobic...
AGCAGGATGCGGCTCATTTGACCTCTTTTTCTTTTCTGGCTTTAGGTTTTGATTTCTCCTCTGTCTCCTCTATGGCTTTATCCAGAAGATTTCGGATAGCCAGAAGAACTTCCTTCCTGGCCTGTTTTAAATGACCAGAAACCAGCTCAGAATCAACAGTCAGAGTGGGCAGCTTAAATCTGAGCACATATTCACCCTGTTCAGTCCTTTCCAGTTCAATACCCTTCTCAAATTTTATTTTTTCCATCTCAGGCCTCCTTTATTTCGATTTTTTCCCTTTTCTTAGTCGTTCCTGTCCGGCTCTTTATCTCCGGCCCGGCCAGTAAAGTTAAAGCCATGGATAACTCTTTCCCCGCTCGGGTCAGGTGCCGCCTGACCTTCTCAGAAACCAGACCTTTATGTTTGAGGCGAACCTCAACTCCCCTGCCTGGTTCGTAGCCGATTTCTACCTTAAAACTAAATATAACTTCTCCCATCTTTAACCTCCGATTTTATTACGTTTTTATTATATCTCTTTTTTACTGCTTTCCTCAACCAGGGATGAAAATCAAAGATGAAATAAACTCCGGAGTTTTTCGTGATTAGAGCCCCAAATCCCGGCGAATACAGAGAATAATCATTTTGCATTTTCATTCTTGCCAGAAGCTAATAGCCGTCAGGCTGGACAGAGGCGGATAACTTATCTATAATGGCTCTTCGCCGGGGAGTAGCGCAGCCTGGCTAGCGCACAGCGTTCGGGACGCTGGGGTCGTGGGTTCAAATCCCACCTCCCCGACCAATCAAGACCTTTCAAATTTTCAGGCGAAAAGGTTTGCTCGCTCCGCCTCTGGCGAAGCAGGTAAAGTCCGCAAAAAAATTCTTTTTCTTTTAATGGGCGGCCGCAAAAAATCTTTTTTTTTAAGGAATCAATTTTTGCAGTCTTTGTCTTTCTACTGACGCAAGGACGAGCCGCTTCCCAACCCAGGCGGAGCAGGCACTTGAAATTAAACTCTCCAAAATTCTCTTTACATTATCAGAATAACTTTGTATCGTAATTGTAGATTGTGATTACTCTATAGATAGATACTATTATTTTAATACTACAATGCCAAAAGAGATTTCGCTGATAGGCAAAAATATAAAGAAATTAAGAAAACAAAAGGGCTTATCGCAAGACCGGCTTTCTAAATTGGCTGATATTTCCTATAACACGGTCATAAAGTTGGAGTCGGGCGGTATCACCAACCCTTCAATTGATACGCTTCAAAAATTAGCCAAAGCCCTTAATGTTTCGGTTGATGATTTATTAAGGTAATTTAGCTATGACCAAAGAACAAAAATTTTACAAAGCACTGCAAGATGTATTTATCGGCGCCAAGATTGAGGGCCAAGGTGGTTTTGTCAATTTGATGAAGATAAAATCAAATTACTACCGCAAGATTGAAGACATCCTTAAAAAAGACATTGAAACAGCGCTAAAAAGCTATCCGGGTTTCAGGGATGAACTCTTTGACAAACTTTATTCCTTTTTCAGCCGCTATTTTACCCAAAGCGGCTCAATCTATTTCAACTCCACGCCTTTTCACAACAACATCTACGAAAAGGTTTATACAGATGAAAAGGATGTCATCCTCTTCTGGAAAACACAGATGCTCTACTATGTTAAAACCGACCGAATTTTCAGGAGTTTGCCAGTCGAGTTTGACGGGATTAAATTTTATTTTGACGCTTCAAAAATAGAAAGCAAAAAAGCTAACGAAAAACGATCTTTGATTTTTGAGTTAAATAAAATCCACGAAGATGGAACCATTGTTTTTGATGTTTCATATTCAGAAAAAGGCACAAAAACAAAACAAGACGAGATATTAAAAGCAATAAAGAGAAAAGGCATTGCCATTACCGAAGAACAATTGGAGCGCGCTTTTAGAGTTTTTGAAAGACAAAGTGAGGTCGATTTCTTCATCAATAAAAACGCTAAAGCATTTTTGCAGGAGCAGTTTAAACTCTGGAGTTATCAGTATTTTTGGGAAGGTGCCAAAGAGTGGAGTGCGGATAGAGTCAATCAATTGCAAATCCTCAAAGATATTGCTTTTAAAATCATTGATTTTATCTCGCAGTTTGAAGATGAGCTGGTAAAAATCTGGAACAAGCCGAAGTTTGTCAAAAACTCAAATTATGTGATTACACTGGATAGAATTAATAAAATTGAGCTAATTGAAAAGATATTGAAACATAAAAATATAAATGAACAAGTCAAGGAATGGCAGGAGCTTGGAATAGTAGATGAAAACTTTAAGTCGAATGATGTTTTTACAATTGATTTAACGGGCAAGCATTTGTCGGATAAATATCAACATTTGCCCATTGATACCAAGTATTTTAAGGATTTAGAGCTTGAGATTTTAAGTCAGTTTGACAATTTAGACAGAGCGTTAGACGGTTGGCTGATAAAGAGCGAAAACTATCAGGCATTAAATACTATCCTGCCGAAATTCAAAGAAAAAGTGCAAACAATTTATATTGATCCGCCGTTTAATACCGGCGAGGACTTTCCTTATATTGATAGATTTCAGGATAGTACTTGGTTGTCCTTAATGGAAAATAGGTTGGAATTATCAAAATATTTTTTAAATTCTTATGGAACTTATTTTATAAATCTTGACGAAAATGCTGATTTTTTTGGAAGGATACTTTTGGAAAGACTAAATCTTGAAGAAGTCAAAAAAATTACTTTTAATACAAATGCTACAAAAGACGAGGAGGCCGATTTGTTTGGATATAAAAGTTTTGGCAATAATTTTGCATTAAAATCTTCAACTATTTATTTTTGTAAAAATAAAGGAAGTAAATTTTTTAAATTATGGAAGCCGAACAGAAATACATCTAATCTCAATATAGGGTGGTTAGATTTAATTGCCTTACCTAAAAAAGATAGAAATAAATTTAACAAGATAGAAGACTTTGACTATTTTGTAGAGAAATATAGAAATGGGGATTTAGAATATCAAAAAGTAGATATTAACGAAAAAATTTACCCTGTAAGTGATATTTGGAGCGATATATATTCCTTCACTCAGTCTGAAATGCGGACAAGTGAAAATTTATCTTTTCAAACGCAGAAACCAGAAAATTTGTTGCGGCGAATTATTCAAACTTCATCTACACAAAAAGATATTATTTTGGATTTTGTTGGTGGCAGTGGAACAACTTATGCAGTTGCCCATAAACTAAATAGAAAATGGCTTGGAGTTGAAATGGGTAAATGCTTTTATGAATTTTATGAAGAATGGGATAAAACTCAAAATAAGTATATTAAAAAATTAGGTATTCTTGGTAGATTAAAAAATGTTCTTGCTGGTGATAAAAATTTTAAGGCAGTAGACAAAGAAAGAAGAAGTCATTTATCAAAAGATATTAACTGGCAAGGCGGCGGGTTTTTTAAATATTATGAACTTGAGCAATACGAAGAAGCATTGGCGAATTGCAAATACGAAGAAAGCGATTTGTTTAATTCACCTTCAAAAACTCCGTATCAGCAATATGTCTTCATGAAAGACGAGAAAATGCTCAAAGCCATGGAGATCGATTATGAAAACAATAAAGTCAAGGTTGATTTAACAAAACTTTACCCAAACATAGATATTGCCGAAACACTCTCAAATCTTACCGGCAAATGGATTCAAAAAATCAGCGATAACGAAGTAGAATTTGAAGATGGAACAAAAATAAATACAAAAGAATTGGATTATAAACTAATAAAACCTTTAATCTGGTGGGAATGATATGACCAAAGAACAAAAATTTTACAAAGCACTGCAAGATGTATTTATCGGCGCCAAGATTGAGGGCCAAGGTGGTTTTGTCAATTTGATGAAGATAAAATCAAATTACTACCGCAAGATTGAAGACATCCTTAAAAAAGACATTGAAACAGCGCTAAAAAGCTATCCGGGTTTCAGGGATGAACTCTTTGACAAACTTTATTCCTTTTTCAGCCGCTATTTTACCCAAAGCGGCTCAATCTATTTCAACTCCACGCCTTTTCACAACAACATCTACGAAAAGGTTTATACAGATGAAAAGGATGTCATCCTCTTCTGGAAAACACAGATGCTCTACTATGTTAAAACCGACCGAATTTTCAGGAGTTTGCCAGTCGAGTTTGACGGGATTAAATTTTATTTTGACGCTTCAAAAATAGAAAGCAAAAAAGCTAACGAAAAACGATCTTTGATTTTTGAGTTAAATAAAATCCACGAAGATGGAACCATTGTTTTTGATGTTTCATATTCAGAAAAAGGCACAAAAACAAAACAAGACGAGATATTAAAAGCAATAAAGAGAAAAGGCATTGCCATTACCGAAGAACAATTGGAGCGCGCTTTTAGAGTTTTTGAAAGACAAAGTGAGGTCGATTTCTTCATCAATAAAAACGCTAAAGCATTTTTGCAGGAGCAGTTTAAACTCTGGAGTTATCAGTATTTTTGGGAAGGTGCCAAAGAGTGGAGTGCGGATAGAGTCAATCAATTGCAAATCCTCAAAGATATTGCTTTTAAAATCATTGATTTTATCTCGCAGTTTGAAGATGAGCTGGTAAAAATCTGGAACAAGCCGAAGTTTGTCAAAAATTCAAATTATGTGATTACACTGGATAGAATTCTCTCCGCCTGTCATTACCGTGAAAACGGGAATTCATATTCCTTAATTAAAAAAATCCTCGAAGCCGAAGGCATAAAAGGCCAAATAAAAGAATGGCAGGAATTAGGTATAGTAGATAAGGAATTTACGATAAAAGATATTTTTGAAACTGATTTAACCGGAGAGCATTTATCCAATAAATATGAGCACCTGCCGATTGATACAAAGTATTTTAAGGATTTAGAGCTTGAGATTTTGAGCCAGTTTGAGGATTTGGACAAATCCCTAGACGGTTGGCTGATAAAGAGCGAAAACTATCAGGCATTAAATACAATACTGCCGAAATTCAAAGAAAAAGTGCAGACGATTTACATTGATCCGCCATTTAATACGGGAGAAGATTTCCCTTATGTTGATAGATTTCAGGATAGTAGCTGGCTTTCGTTAATGTATGACCGCATTAGTCAAGGACATAACTTTCTAAGAAAAGAAGGAAATTTTTTCTACCACATAGATAGATATGCATATTATTATAGTCGCGTACTTTTTAATGACATTTTTGGGGATAAAAACTTTAAAGCAGAAATTGCTTGGGATACCTCTGGCATTACCGGTTTTAAACCGGGCAAAAACAATTGGGTACAAAACATAAATTATATACTCCATTTTGCAAAAAGCGATGAAAATAATTTCTTTACGAAAGTTTTTGTGATTTTAGAAAAAGAAGAAAAAGATCGCTTGAAAATTGGTTGGCTTGATTTATTATATGACGAAGAAAAGGATAAATATTATATCGAAAAATGGAATAAAAGTTTTGTCAGAGAATACATAGAGACAGAAAACAAGAAACACCCTGTTGGTATGGTTTGGGCGGATATTTATTCCTTTCTCTTCACACAAGTAGGAAATAACGAATCGTTTTTCTTTAAAACGCAGAAACCAGAACATTTGCTGCGTCGAATGATTCAGACATCAACAAAAGAACGCGATTTTGTTATGGATTATTTTGCTGGAATTGGTACATCTCTTGCTGTAGCTCATAAACTCAATAGACGCTGGCTTGGAGTTGATATGGGGGAACATTTTAATACATTTTATGAAGATAATGGCGAAAAAAAGATAGGAATATTGGGAAGAATGAAAATAGTATCGTCGGGAGATCAAATTTTCAAAGTATTCGGACATCCCCGGCATCCGCAATTATCAAGGAATATTAACTGGCAAGGTGGTGGGTTTTTCAAATATTACGAACTTGAGCAATATGAAGAAGCATTAGCGAATTGCAAATACGCAGATGATGATTTGTTCCAAGTGCCTGGCAGATCTCCTTATGAGGAATATGTTTTTATGAAAGACGAGAAAATGCTTGAATACCTGGAGATTGATTATGAGAACAACAAAGTCAAAGTTGATTTAACAAAACTTTATCCGAACATTGATATTGCCGAAACATTGTCTAATTTAACTGGCAAATGGATTAAGAAAATCAATGACGATGAAGTGGAATTCGAAGACGGAGCAAAGATAAACACAAAAGATTTGGATTATAAATTAATAAAACCCTTAATTTGGTGGGAATAATATGGCTAAATTATATCTCCAAAATATCATAGAGGATATTTCTTTTGAAAACTTGCCGGTAAAGTGGCAAGGGTTTGACTTTAGCCGGTTTTCAAAAGACAAAACACTCTTTGACTTTCAGCAGGATGCACTTAAAAATGCTTTGCGTGGCTTATGGCTTTTTTTTAAAGATAAAAATGCAGACAAACAAAGTTTGTTTAATCACTATAAATTAAATGGATTTGAAGAAAACTTTGACTACAATTTGAAAAAGAAACAAGACAGCAAAACCGCAAAATATCTTTTAGAATATGACAAAGATTATCCAGTCATAGATTCTAAGATTTCTTTTTCGAATTTTATCAATCGAATGAGTTTTTGGATGGCAACGGGTTCTGGTAAAACTCTGATTATTGTTAAATTGATTGAGCTTTTAGGACTGCTTATTTCAAAAGATGAAATTCCAAAAAACGATATTCTATTTTTGGCACACCGTGATGACCTTTTGGACCAATTCAAAAATCATGTTGAGGAATTTAACAGCTTTAATTTTGACACAAGAATAAATCTCATAAATTTGAGGGATTATGAGAGCGTAAAGCACGGAAATGCTGAGCTATTTGCCAAAAAGCAGATTACTGTTTTTTATTATCGTTCCGATTTGATTTCCGATGAGCAGAAAGAAAAAATCGTGGATTTTAGAAATTATGATAACAACGGTGAATGGTACATTCTTTTGGATGAAGCTCACAAAGGCGACAAAGAAGACAGCAAACGGCAGATTTTATACTCTATACTATCAAGAAACGGATTTTTATTTAATTTTTCCGCAACCTTTACCGACCCGAGGGACTTTGCGACCTGCGCCTTTAACTTCAATCTTTCAAGATTCGTTGAAGAAGGATATGGCAAACATATTTATGTATCTTCTAGCGAGATTAGTGCGTTCCGCGGGCAGGGCGACTTCGCACCAATCGATAAGCAAAAAATCGTTTTGAAAACACTTTTACTTTTGACTTACATCAACAAGTATTTTGAAAAAATCAGAAAGGTAAATAGCGCCTTATACCACCGCCCGCTTCTTCTGACACTTGTTAATTCTGTAAATGTGGAAGATGCTGATTTGGAGTTATTTTTTAGAGAGTTAGAAAAAGTCGCGAAGAACGAAATTAGGCCGGACTTGCTTCAAAAAGCAAAAGAAGAACTTGTCCAAGAGTTTCGCGATGATGCAAAATTTGAATTTGAGGAGTTAGAATGCACTATCAACGCAGACTTGATTTCAAAACTAGATTACAAAGATATTTTGAAATATGTTTTGAACGCAAATACACCAGGCAAGATTGAGGTTTTGAAAATCCCTGGCAACAGAAATGAATTGATTTTTAGGTTAATGACTGCTGAAAAGCCCTTTGCCTTAATTAAAATCGGCGACATTTCCGGCTGGCTGAAAGATAAACTTGAGGGATACGAGATAAATGAAAGTTTTGAAAACGAAAGTTATTTCAGACGAATCAATAATGATGATTCCGACATAAATATTTTAATGGGCTCGCGCTCTTTTTACGAGGGCTGGGATTCTAACAGGCCAAACATACTTTTGTTTGTAAATATTGGAGTTGGAAGCGATGCTAAAAAATTCGTTCTACAATCGGTCGGCAGAGGCGTAAGAATAGAGCCGCAAAAATATCAAAGAAAGCGGCTTCAAAATTTGTTCAACGCAGGGGTAATTAATGAGCAGTTATTTGAAAAAGTTAAAAATCTGATTTTACCAATTGAGAGCCTGTTTGTTTTTGGAACTAACGCGGAAAATTTGAAAGAAATAATCAAAACGCTGAAAGAAGAAAAGCAAGATAAAAACTTGGGCGAAGCATTTATTTTAAATCCCGAAGCGCAAAAACATCTTCTTTTGGTGCCGGTTTACAAAAACTCTGATAGGATTTTTGCCGAGGAACAAAACCCTCAAAAGTATCCTATCAGCCGTGAAGATTTTGATATAACAACGAAATTTTACGATTTTTTAGGTGATAAAATCACTTTAGCTAAATATGATTGCGAAGTGAAAGTTTTAAAGAAAGCAAAAGAAAGTTTTGCGGAAAAAGAGCGATACTATGATTTTGGCGAAAGGAATTCACTCTTTGAGCCGGAGTTAATTCTTGACCGGATTTTTGATTACCTTGGAGTTAAAAACAGAGAGCTTGAGAAGTTCAAGAAGTTGGAAAATGAAATCGTGCATTTCAAAAAGGTTAGATTTAGTGGTCCTGAAAAATACGAAGAAATTAGAAAGAAAATTGATTTCATGAAGCAATATCCTGAAAATAAAAAAGAGTTAGACGAAAGTTATGGCAAAATATCCGTAGATAAATATGCTGAGCAGTTGAAGCTATTTGAAGAAGCAGGAAAGTATGAAGTCAAAAACCAAAAAATCAAAATCAAGTACTTGGCTAACCATTACTACCTGCCAGTGATAGTTTCAGAAACTGAAAAAATTGATTATCTCAATCATATTATCAATGTTGATAGCGAGGTAAGATTCATTGAACAGCTGGAAGAATATCTTGCCAGACGAAATAATGTATTTACGCAATTTGATTGGTGGATGTTTTCAAAACTTGACCAAACGCTGGACGAAGTTTTTATTCCTTATTACAATCCAAAGGAAAATAAAATCTCAAACTTCAAACCAGATTTCATTTTTTGGGCGCAAAAAGACAAACGATACCTGATTTTGTTCGTTGATCCGAAAGGAACTGAACACACGGACGGATATAGAAAAATTGACGGGTATTCAAGATTATTTGAAACTGACGAGCAAAAAGAAAGCAGAGATTTTTCGTACAACGGATTTGTCATAAATACAAAGCTATTACTCAAGCCAAAGCGAGGGATAGCAGAGGTTTTAGATAATTACAAAGAATATTGGTTTGACAATTTTGATGATTTTGCAGACAAAATAAGTTAATTTTGAAATTGATAGTGTGCCAGCTTCGCTGGCATAAAAATCGGCGGTTCGCCTGCGAAGCGGGCAATGCGGGCGGGCAAAAAGAAAAGGGGTCTGGGGGAAATGAATTTCTGCCCGTCAGGGCAGAAATTGTTGCTCAAAAAAGGTTCGAGCTTCGTCCAGTAATTGCGACCAATCTTTTCAGCAGGTGTTTTTACCTTACTTCTGGCCGGAGTAAAGGGTAACGACTCCAGCCGTCAGATTCAGACAGGAGAGATTCCTGAGGCCGCTTTGCCGCATAAGGCTGGTCACCTCTTCAGGCTTCAAAAAGCTAAAAATCGATGAGGCTAAATAGCTGTAGGCCCGGGCTGAGCCTGAAAAAAACCTACCGGCCAGCGGCAGATAATTTTTTAAGTATAAAGAATAAAAGGCATAAGTCAGTTTATCTGGCGGAAGCGAAAACTCAAGGATAAACAGCCGCCCCGAAGGCTTAAGGACGCGTGCCATCTCGCTTATTCCTCGGGCATAGTCAGGAAGATTTCTCAGACCAAAACCGATAGTCACCAGGTCAAAAGTCTTATCGGCATATGGAAGGTTGAGGGCGCTCCCTGTTTCGAGTTTGATTCTCGTGGCCAGATTCAGCTTTTCTATTTTTTGCTGTGCCCGGGCAAGCATCCCGGATGAAAGGTCAATCCCCGTGATGTCTCGGGCACCGCGGCGGGCAAATCCTATGGCTATATCTCCGGTGCCAGTGCAGACATCAAGGATTCTGCTATCGGGCCGGAAGCACGACAGGCTGACCAGCCTCCGTCTCCAGGAGCGGTCAAGATTAAAACTCAACAGGTGATTTAAGAAGTCATAATGAGTAGTGATGACTGAAAATAGCTCAGGCGTGTCGTCTTTACTCATTTTCTGTTCTGAAAGGCCAGCCCGTTTCCGTTCCTTCATCCTGACTCCTCCTTCCTCAGTATAACCTCTATCTCTTTGAGGTGTCCACCTCCTCAGGGGGGTCAGTATAGCTTATTATCAGCTACCAACGAGTATGGCCTGTTAGAAGAAATACACCTTAAAAGAAGGCTATGTTTGGTCTTGACTACTAGACCATCTCTTATGTCTATATCATAGAACAAGAAAGATTTATCGGACAGGATGTATTTGCTCCAACCAAGTTGCACAGATACAAGCTCTGTTTACCTTAGTGATAGAAGCGAAAGTTATAACAAAAGGAAAATAAATCGCACACAAGTCATTTTCTGCTTTCCTGATGATGCACAGTTGGACTTCCATCCGGCGCGAAATAACGGCGGCCGAAAGCCAGAGCTACGTTGACCAGCCCCAGCATGACCGGCACTTCAATGAGCGGCCCGATGACCGCGGCCAGAGCCTGCCCGGAGTTTATCCCGAAGACAGCCACCGCCACAGCAATGGCTAATTCAAAATTATTACTGGCCGCCGTGAAGGACAGGCTGGTCGCTTGAGGATAGTTGACCCCGAGCTTCCAGCTTAAAAAGAACGAAACAAAAAACATCACTAAAAAATAGATAATAAGCGGTATGGCTATCCGCACCACATCGAGTGGCAGGCGGACGATATACTCTCCCTTTAAGGAGAACATGATCACAATGGTAAATAGCAAAGCAATTAAAGTCAGTGGGCTGATTCTGGGCACAAATTTTTCTTCATACCACTCGCGCCCTTTAGCTGGCTCGAGGAAAAACCTGGTCAGGAAACCAGCCGTAAAGGGAATGCCCAGATAGATGAGGACGCTCTTGGCCACCTCGCCCATCGTAACATGAACCGCCATCCCCTTGAGTCCAATTAAACCCGGAAGAACAGTGATGAAGATATAAGCATAAATGGAATAAAAAATCACCTGGAAGATAGAGTTAAAGGCCACCAGGGCAGCCGCATAATCTGTATCGCCCCGGGCCAGGCTATTCCAGACAATGACCATGGCAATACAGCGGGCTAAGCCAATAAGAATAAGACCTGCCATATATTCAGGATAATCATGGAGGAAGACGACAGCGAGAAGAAACATTAGAATCGGCCCGATGACCCAGTTCTGCACTAAGGATAAAGTCAGAACCTTTCTGTTTTGAAAGACACGGCCGAGCTGGCGGTAATTGACCCTGGCCAGCGGCGGATACATCATGATGATCAAACCGACAGCAATCGGAATAGAGGTGGTGCCAACCGATAGCCGGTTTAAAAGTCGGGCCAGGCCAGGAAAAACATAGCCCAGAGCTACCCCCAGCCCGATGGCTAGCAGAATCCACAGGGTTAAGAACCTGTCCAGAAAAGACAGCCGGCGGTTGGTTGGAGCTGGGGCTTCCATCGGGGCGTTTATCTCCTTTATCCTGAATCTATTTATCTATCATATATTATCTTATCTTCATGATTTTGACCGGTGGCTGATAAGTTTCTTATTCTATCGTTTTAGCTTCAGATGTCAACGGACAGACAGCGGTTGACAGCCCGGCGATTTTTTTGTATAGGATAATAAAAATGGGCAAAGTACTTGAACTCGACCGGGTTTATAAAGCTTATAAGTTCGGTTTTATACCGAAGAAAAAACAGGTTCTAAAGGGCATCTCGTTTTATGTCAATGAGGGTGAGATTTTTGGCTATCTCGGGCCAAATGGTGCCGGCAAAACAACCACTATCAAGAGCATTTTGAATTTGATTTTCCCCGACGCCGGCCGCATTACCATTTTCGGGGAAGACTCACTCAAGCCCCGGGCGCGGGAGAAAGTCGGTTTTCTGCCTGAAAATCCATATTTCTACGACTACCTCACCGGGCGTGAATTTCTGGCTTTTTACGCTGATTTGCTGGGCATCCATGGCCGGCAGAAAGAAGAAAAAATAAAATATTTTCTAAACCTGGTCGGGATGGAAAAAGCCGCCGATCTCCAGTTAAGAAAATATTCCCGGGGAATGCTGCAGAGAGTTGGCCTGGCCCAGGCTCTGCTCAATGATCCGGCTCTGGTTATCCTCGACGAGCCGATGGGCGGTCTCGACCCGATTGGCCGCAAGGAGTTCCGCGATATCATCGTCAATCTAAAGAAGGAAGGGAAAACCGTCTTCCTGTCTTCGCATATTCTGCAGGACATTGAGATGATCTGCGACCGGGTGGCCATTATCCTGGCGGGTGAAATTGTCAATCAGGGCTATCTCGGCGATTTGATTTCAGAAAAAGTTCTCTATACCGAAGTGATAGTCGCTGGCCTGCCCGCCTCGGAATTCAGCCACTTAGGGGAAAGCGTTTCGACCAGCGGCAATCGGGTTCTGCTCAAAGTCTATGAGGAAGAGCATATTGACCGCATTATCCGCCTTGTTCAGGAGAAAAACGGTAAGATTATTTCGCTTATTCCCCGGACTGAAACTCTCGAGGATATTTTTGTTGATCTGGTGAAAAACCAATGAAAGTCTCAACCATTGCCAGCAATACTTTTAAAGAGGCTAAACGTGACCGGGTTTTATACCTGCTTTTATTCTTTGCCATTTTGTGTTTTCTTCTGTCGCGTTTTCTGGGCCTGCTGACGGTCGGCGACCGGGTTAAAATCATCAAAGATGTCGGACTGGCTTCGATTTCGCTGTTCGGGATGCTGATGGCCATTCTGATGGGCACCGGACTGGTTTATAAGGAAATTGACAAGAAAACTATTTTCACCCTGCTGGCCAAACCGATTCACCGCTGGGAATTCCTGCTGGGGAAATATTTAGGGCTGGTGCTGACGATTTTTATTATGACCGTTCTGATGTCGGTCATTTTTCTCGTCGTTCTTTTTCTTCACACTTTTACCATTGAGTGGAACATACTTCTGGCCATTCTCTATATCTTTTTCGAGTTGTGTTTGATGACAGCTGTCGCCCTGGTCTTTTCCACTTTTACCACCCCGATTCTGGCTTCGCTTTATTCGCTGGCTTTTTACCTGATCGGGCATCTGTCCTGGAGCCTTGAACTTTTGATTAAAAAGGTTAAAAGCGGTGGCGGCCGGGCAATCTTAAAAGTGCTCTATGTCATCTTGCCAGACCTTGAGAACTTTAATTTTAAAACCGAAGTGGTCCACCAGCTGCCAATTCCTACTAAATTACTAGGGATTAGCTTTGCCTATGGGCTGGTTTATACTGCTTTTTTGCTGCTGCTGGCTATTTTGATTTTCAGGCGGCGTGATTTTATTTAAATTCGAGCTTTTGGGGGATGCCTGAACTTTTGAAGTTAAAAATATGACCGTTTGATAGACGGATAGACGAGAACGGAAAGATAAGATTAAGATAGAAAGATAAGATAGATAGGCCCTGATAACGGGACAAAGATGAAGGCAGAAAATAAAACTGACACCTTAAAAGCTACTGGCCGCGAGCAGTCGCTGGAAAAAATCATCATTGTCGGCCTGCTGCTTATCTCGCTGGCTCTTTTTTCAGTGCTAAAAATTGAAACTGACAGAGTCCCGCGAAAAAAGGTGCCAGGCTCTTCTATCATCTACCTCCCCTCAGGTAAATATCTTAAATATGCCACCTTTGGCTATTCGTCACTCGTCGCTGATCTGATTTATATCTGGGCCATCCAGTACTACGGCTCCTTCGATATCCCCGACCGCTTCAACTATCTTGAACATATTTTTTCTATTATCGCTGAGCTTGACCCAAAATATGTGGATCCTTACGAGGTGGGCGCGCTGATTGCGGTCTATGAAGCTCACGACGCCAACCTGGCCTTTAAAATACTGGATATGGGCCTTGAAAAAAATCCCGACATGTGGATTTTTCCCCTGCAGGCAGGTCATATTGCCCAGATGAATCTTAAAGACTATGAGCTGGCCCGAGAGTACTATAGAAAAGCCATGGAAATTCCCGGTGCACCCTCCATCGCCAAAAGGCTTTACGCCAGCGCTGCTTATAAGACCATGGATTACCAGGAAGCCTGGGCCACCTGGCGCGAAGTTTATGAGACATCTACCGAACAGTGGATTAAAGATATCGCCTCCAATCAGCTTTACCGCATCAAATCAACTGTTGATACCGAAGCCCTCTCTTCGGCCGTCAACCAATTCAAGGAAAGATACGGCCGTTTCCCCTCAGACTTAAGTCAACTGGTGCGGGCCGGATTTATTAAAGAAGTTCCAAAGGACTTCGATGGTAACGATTATCTTTATGATCCCAAAACTGGTGAAGTTAAACCTCCGAGGGTCTGGTGGAAACGCTGAGAATAATCTTCGTCATTGTTATCGGGCTGGTCTGGGGTAGTTTTCTAAACGTAGTAATTTACCGCTTACCACGGGGGCAAAGCCTCATCACGCCGCCTTCAACCTGCCCATCCTGCGGGCGACGAATCAAGTGGTACGATAATATTCCGGTTCTGTCTTACCTCTTTCTGGGAGGCAAATGCCGTTTCTGCCGGAATAAAATCTCGATTATCTACCCGGTGGTGGAAAGCCTGACCGCTCTTTTATTTCTTCTGGTTTATTTTCATAACCTGAGATTTTTTGATCTGCAGTTTTTCACCGATTGCCTTTTTGTCAGCAGCCTGGTGGTCATCGGCTTTATTGATTATTATCATCAGATTATTCCAGGTTATATCACTTTGCCGCTTCTGGCCCTGGCTCTAATTTATGCTCCCTTTCGTTACGACCTTAGCTTTAAGCAGGCTTTGATCGGGGCCCTGGCCGGCGGAGGCTTTTTGCTTCTCGTCTATGGCATTTATTATCTGTGGCGCAAAAAAGAAGGGCTCGGTCTGGGCGATGTGATGATGATGCTTATGGTCGGGGCTTATCTCGGGCTTCCCCTGACGATTCTCACTTTACTTTTCGCCTCGGTCGGTGGGGCGATTGTCGGACTTTTATTGATGAGGTTTAAAAAGAAGACCCTGCAGTTTGCTTTGCCGTTCGGGAGTTTTATTGCTCTGGCGGCGGTCGTGGCTCTTCTCTGGGGACAGCCTTTAATCAGCTGGTACCTCAGCCTCTACCAGCACTGAGATAAGAAGAATTTTCTCGGTCGCAGGGGTAACTTTAAATTCCTCGCTGACCGGAAGGCCGGGAACCCAGACGATTTTTCCGCCAGAGAGAAAAACCGGCAGCACCTCGCGTTCTGCCTGAGGGATTTTCCTTTCGCGGAGGCTCTCCTTTATCTTCTTCTCACCATTAAGTCCGAGCGGCTGATATTTATCGCCCGGGCGGCGGTTTCGAACTTCAAGTGGTAGAGTGACTTTCGAGGCATCAAGGTAGCACCTTTTAGCATCATCAAATTCAAACTGGCGCAGTCTGCGGGCTGAGGGTAATTTTTTAACTGAAATAAATCTGGCTACAAATTCGAGACCGTTAGCCAGCCGCAAAGGATTTTGGCCATCCCAGCTCAAAGAAAAAGTTTTCGGCCGTTTGGTCTTTTCAACTTTTCTGAGCCAACCCGCCTCTCTCACCAGAACTTTGCTTCGTCCCCAGCTGAATTTCTGCCCATCTTGAAGAGCCAGAACCGCCTGCGTCTGGTGAAAGGTTGGTGATTCCAGTCCAAGAGCTACCTTCAAATATTTCCTGACGAGCCTCCTGGCCAGGCCCGCCGGCATTTTCTCGAGCTTACGTAGATTAAGCTCGAGATGGGAAGAATCGCCGCGTGTTACTTTTGGCCAGATCTTTTCCATCGTTTGAAACAGCACCTCATTTTCGCCCTGAGCAAGAAGAGCCGTCTCCGCCAGGTGGGCCGTAATCGCCGGATCAAATTCTTTTTCGAGGAGCGGGATAAGTTTTAGCCTGATTTTATTTCTGAGAAATCTTTCGTCCTCATTGGTTTCATCCTGCCTGAACTCAAAATGGTTTTCTCGAAGGTAACTTTCTAATTCCTGACGCTCAAGGCAGAGCAATGGCCGCGCAATGTTTCCGGTTTTAAGCCTTATCCCCTGAAGGCCTTCCAGCCCTGTTCCACGAAAGATTTTCATCAGGACAGTTTCGGCCTGATCAGTCATGGTGTGAGCAGTCAGGATATAGTCAGCTTCGAATTTGCTGGCTGCTTTTCTTAAAAATTCGTAGCGCTTGAGCCGGGCGGCTTCTTCCAGGTTGAGCTGCTTTTTCCTGGCAAAACCCCTGACATCTGCCCGGCCGGTAAAAAGTTTGAGCCCAAGCTCCTCCGCCAGACTCCTAACAAAAAGCTCATCTTCATCGGCACTTTTTCTGAGCTTATGGTTAAAGTGGGCCAAAGCCATCTGAAGCTGAGGCCAGTCTTTCTTTTTAAGCTCAACTAACAGATGAACCAGGGCAACCGAATCCTGACCTCCGGAGACAGCCACCAGCAGGCGGGATTGAGGCGAAAATAACTTTTCGGCCTCAACAAATTTTTTGAACTTTTGATAAATCATAAAATAAATGGCGGCGGAGGGATTTGAACCCCCGACACTGCGGATATGAGCCGCATGCTCTGACCAACTGAGCTACGCCGCCGGGTATCTGAATTTTATCTGACCATCCCTCCATAGTCAATATACCGGAAAGTATGGCGGGAGGCCGGTCGGTGCGCCGTCTCACCGGCTCACCATTTTTTAGCTTTTTCGGGCTCCATTTTTCTTAAGTCGAGGCCGCGCTCAACCGCCGCCAGCCTGTAAAGGCAGATTTCGCGGACCGATGAAGGGTGATGCAAGGCTTCTGATAAAGACAAACCACCAACCGCCCAGACTCCTCCGCCCCTGACCACGACCACTCTATAATCATGGAGAAGGCTTATCAACCGGTCTTCCTCAAATTTTGGCGGTAGAACCGGAATCACTAAGTACATGAAACTGCCTTCTGCATCAACCGGGACTATTTTCTCGATGGGCGTCTCTTCGCCCGGATAGATGAAATGAGCATGAGCTTCAGCCTCAGGCACATAGGCATGAATCAGGGCCTGGAAATCACTTTCGGCATAGATTTTTTTGTGAAGCAAAAGCTCAGTGTCATCGCCGGGAGCCTGAGCCAGAGGCAGCTTGAGGAGCGGCCCGCCCACCTCGTAGGGCATCGAAGCCTGGGGCGCATATAGCAAATAATCAACACCACGGACTGACATAGAGCCCGTATGAAATGGCGACAGGCGTGATTCAAACAGGCGATTCCCTGTCTTGCGAAACTCTTTGAGAATTTCATCTTCCTCAGGAAAATCGCAGCGGTTTTCAATGTCGGGTTCGTAGAGAGCCGGGCGGAAATGGAAATAGCTCTCCGGAGTGGCTTTGATTTTGGAGCGTAGTTCTTCTAACTCGGGGGGCTGGCCAGTCGCCAGCGATACTTTTGGGGATAGACCCTTTTCTTGTTTCTCTTGTCTTTCTGCGGCCTGCCTTTTGGCCCGCGTACTTCTAATCTGCCTTTCGATGAGCCTGACGATATAGCCGGCGTTGTTGGCCAGACAGAGATTAAAAAAAGTTTCTTTGAGTGTCCGGCCCCGGGTCATCGCTCCATGACCATAAATTATGGTCAGAGGATGGTCGGCCAGGCGAGCAGGGATGGTTTTGGCCATCTCGGGTGAACCGCTTGGCACAGCAAACCAATCCACCGGAATTTCCGGGCCCAGGTGATAAAAAGCCAGCGGGTCAACCGGAACAAAGGGCGGCGGTGTCTTCGGAGCGGGCTGGTCGTCAAGAGTAGCCATAATGAGCTCTTTGACGTGGGCATGCATCGAAGCCTGCGCCCCGGGAAGTGACAGAATATTCACATGGATATCAGTCTCCGAGGAAGCCTTGTAGTAGCCGAAATCAGTTTCGCCCGGCGAGAGATAGCAGAGATGGTTGGGCTCGAGGTCGCCCTTTTGAGAGCCGGTGGCGGTGATAACGATCATCTCTTCGCCCTGAGCATTTTTCCAGCGCATGGCCATGTTGCCGCTGTGGCTGTCCTGAATATCATAGAGAAGCGAGGCGCGACCGATGGAATGAAAAAGGCGAAAGATGTCTTCGCTTGTCTGCCATTTGTATGGGGCCATGATTAACCTCCGTTTCCTGACGCCGGCGCCAGGCCTGCGGTCAGCTTCCGGCAGCCAGCAGATTTCTGGCCCGGCAGCGGCTTCCTCTGGCAACTCAAATTGTGCTGCCTTGACTGCTCAGCCCTTGTCCCCTCCCGGGCTCTAAAAATTATGCCGCCCTGCTCAGAATCTTTATACCTTATATTTACTTTTACATTATATTTATATCTCATGCTCTAAGACCTCATTTCTCCCGCTTCATATTTCGTGCTACGCGTTTCAGCGCTCACGTTTCGTCGCTCTAACCCCAGGGCCTCATGTTCTATTGTCTCGGCTGCCAGTCATTAGTCATCAGTTATCAGGCTTTTTTGGGCTCGATTTTCATCTGCTTGAGATATGAGTTGTCTGGCCGGCCATCATCATTCCAGCCTCGAGCCCGGTAATAATCGCGGCGCATCTGGAGCATGTTCTCACGGCTGATAGCCCTGGGCTTGCCTTCCGACATTATCGGGATCTCCGAGAAGCGCGAGGGCAGTATATCCTCTTCTTCCGGGTTGAGGCCAGCCTTGAGATTAAATAAGCGCTCGAGGGCGGCGATGCGGTTAGCTATTTCTTCCAGACGGGCGGTAGAAAAATCATAGCCGGTAATGCCACTGACAATTCTTGCCCAGGGCTCAATGGCGAAGGAAAAACCGGTGAAGCGGCAAACGCCGAGGCTATCCTGAAGAATGCCGGTATTCTGCATGTTGCGAATAGCGATGGGTGATTGCAAAAGGCTAAAGCGGGGAATCTCTTTGGTGCCGCCAAAAAAGGCCAGCGAGACGGCATAACCGCCGCGGAGATGACAGGCCCCGGTTGGGGAGGTCATGTAGCCCAGGGCCTGGGCATAAGAGGCCCGCGGGTCATAGCCGGGGATTTCCAGTTTTTTGACCTGCATGGCCAGCTCGGGATGATCAAAGGCGACAGCCAGGCGGTAGGAACCTTCAGCCAGAAGGGAGCCAATACCTTTCCGATGAGCCGTAAGTTCGACCAGCTTTTCAAGCAGATCGCCGCGGCCAAATCTAATTTCGAGGCCGTCAGTTTGCTCGGGATTCAGGTAGCCTTTCTCATAAAGCTCCATGGCGCAGGCCACCGTGCCGCCAAAAGTGACCGTGTCGAGACCGAGTTCGTTGGCCAGATAGTTAGCTTGAATGATGTAATCAAGGTCATAGATGTCGCAGACCGGGCCCATCAAAACCGTTGTCTCATATTCGGGTCCTTCGCCGCGGCGAACCCGACCGTCGGCTGTTTTAACCGCGGTATGACGCTGGCAGCCAATCGGGCAAAGATAACAGGAGCCAGCTTTTTCCAGATAGCCGCGGGCAATAGCTTCGCCCGAGATGCGTTCGACTTTCTCCTCGTCGTGGTTGACATCGAGAAAATTCCGGTGGGGCAACATGTTGATGACATTAATAAGAAGAATAAGGCCGGCCGTGCCCAGCTCCCGCATCAACCTTTTGGTAATTGGCGCCTGCTTTAACAAATAGATAGCCTGATCGACGCCGGAACGGTAACAGGCTTCGTCGGCAATGGTGATTTTTTCGCGGCCGCGGACGCGAATCCCTTTGAGGTTTTTACTGCCGAAAACAGCACCAGGGCCACCGCGGCCATAGACCCGGTTTTTATCGTTGGCAACAACTGCATATTTGATGAGATTCTCACCGGCCGGTCCTATCACCAGGGCTCGGTAGAGATTGCCGGGAGTGCTGCCGGCAGTCAGGATATCGGTTGACTCGGGGACATTTTTCCCCCAGAGATGAGACGCATCGAGGATTTCAATTTTTTCCGGGTTAAGGTCAATAAAAACAGGGTGGCTGGCCCGGCCGCGGATAATGAGGGCATCGTAACCGGTGGCTTTAAAAGTGTGACCCCAGGTTCCGCCAGAGTTTGAGGTGCCGATATAACCGGTGAGAGGCGATTTATAGACCATATGACCGCGGGCAGCAGTGGGAGCTTGCGAACCGACGAGCGGCGAGCTGGCGATGACAATGACATTATGAGGGCCGAGAGGATCGGCAGTGGGATCGATGCGGTCGTAAAACAGCTTGGTGGCCAGACCGCGGCCTCCGAGATAAAGAAGAACATCCTCAGAGGCCAGCGCTTCGATTTTGATCTGGCCGGTGGTCAGATCTATTTCCAGCACCCGGCCATGATATCCAGGAATAGCCATCTTCGTCTTACCTGCCTTCCCTTCTAAACCTCAGCCCTTTAAAATATCAGAAACAGGGGACACAATCTATATTTCCTATTTTCTTATACAAAACGAGAGCTAACAGATCAACAAATAATCAGCCACTGACCGGTCAAACGATCAAATAATCAGGAAATATAGATTGTGTCCCCATTTATAACACCCGGAGGCCGGGATTATCCACCGCCCATTAATGGAAAAATGGTTACTGTTGCTCCATCCTCAAGCTTGAGCCCGGTCAGGGTATCATGGCTTACTATCGAGCCGTTAATCATAATCACCAGGTCTTCTCTCACCTGCCCATCTTTAAAGATCTCAGGCCTGGCCGGAGGTGTTTCTGCTAAGCGGTCAAGGAGTTGGAGGAGGCCTGGATTCTCATCAAAGACCAGTTCCTTTTCCTTAGCGCCAAATAATTCACGAAAAGGAGCAAAAAACTTAACTTTAACTTTTACCGGTGGCATAGCCTGACTCCAGCTAACTTTTCTTTTTTTAACCTTACCGATCCACCAGACTCGATCTAATTTATTATGCTTTAACCCCGGCTGGCCCTGCAAGCAAAGATTACGATAAGTTTACAGAAAAACTGGTCTTCTTCTCCGGACGGTGTTTGCCGGGCGTTGATCTTAGCCTGGCCACTCTCAGTCTCTTCACCAGCCCTGTTAGTAACCACTACCCCTTCGCCTTCAACGGATCCTGCTCAGTCAAAAATCCTGTTTGCAACCCTTCCAGTAATGCCTTATCATATCTGTGAGCATTCGTAAGTAGACTCCTCCTTTTTTAGATAAACTTCTTTAGAAGGAGATCTCAGGATGGCTCATTTTTTTTGTTACAATTTGTAAACTAGCTTAACCACCAGCTGAAGGAGTTTCATATGGAAAATGAGCAAACAGCACCTACCGGTTTTGATTTAAACTTAATTTGTGAATATTTTGCAGGATTGGAAAGGCAGGGACCTGGTAGCCCTGAAGCAACCATTAAAGCCTTAAGTTTTATCGACAATCTTTCCAATGAATCTAAAATTGCCGATCTGGGTTGTGGAACTGGTGGTCAAACAATGGTCTTGGCGCAAAACATCGCTGGAAATATTACTGGATTAGATCGTTTTCCCGGTTTTATTGATATTTTTAACAGTAATGCTAAAAAATTAAACCTCCAGGATCGAATGAAAGGTATTGTCGGTTCAATGGACAATTTACCATTTCAGGCTGAAGATTTTGATCTCATCTGGTCTGAAGGGGCTATTGCCAGCATAGGTTTTGAAAAAGGTTTAAATTATTGGAAAGGCTTTCTCAAAAAAAATGGCTATATTGCCGTAACCTATGAGTCATGGTTTACCGATGAACGCCCGGCTGAAATTGAAAAATGGTGGTTTGATGCAGTCCCTGAAATTAGCACCGTAGGGCAAAATATTTTAATAATGCAAAAGGCGGGTTATGTTCCTGTTGCCGCCTTTATACTGCCTGAAAATTGTTGGGTAGATAACTATTTTATTCCGCAAAAACCAAGACAAGAGGAATTTTTGAAAAAATATGCCGGCGATAAAACCGTTGAGGATTTTATTGGATTTATGAGGCGTGAGGCCGAGTTGTATTCAAAATATAAGCAATATTATGGATATGTCTTTTATATTGGGAAAAAGATGAATCAAAAGACCTGGCAACCAGTAAAATAGAGATTATGTTACCACTTTTACTTTTAAGCTATCTGATAATATGGCAAAATGGTTGAATGATCTTGAAAGTGAAGAACACCGGGCACCCAACACGCGGTTTAGCTAATAAGGGTTTCAGTCGTTGGCTAAGTGTTTTTGCCGGCTTCAACTTTTTGTGTTCCCTGAGACGAAATCGCTGGAAATCCCTCACTGGCCATAAAGCCAACCGTTGGGCGTCGGGCTAAAAACAAACCACAGCATTATGAAAGAACCAATAACATTTGATAAGGTGGCAGATATATATGACTTCTATGTTAAGGTAGATTTTGATATTCCATTTTTTCTAAAAGAGACAGAAGAATTTAAAGGAGAAATATTGGAATTAATGTGTGGCACAGGGCGAGTGTCTATCCCCCTGCTCGATTCAGGCCGAAACATGACTTGTGTTGATTATTCAAAAGGCATGTTAGAGTTATTTGAAAAAAAGATTAAAAACAAAAACTACAAGGTCAATTTGATTCAAATGGACGTAATCAATCTGAAGTTGAACAAAAAATATGGATTGATTCTATTGCCATTTCACTCATTTGCAGAGATTATTTCGACTGATTTGCAAATTAAAGCCTTGCAATCGATTTCTGCCCATCTTGAGAAAAACGGGACATTTATTTTGACTCTTCAAAATCCTAAAACCCGTTTAAGATTGGCTGATGGTATTACCAGAGTTATGGGGAAATTCCGGATTGATGAAAACAGACAGCTGATTATTTCATATACGAATCAATACAACGAAACGGATAAAATGGTTTCTGGATTTCAATTTTACGAAATATATGATTCAATGAATATTCTGATTGAGAAAAGATACTTAGAGATAAATTTTAGATTAATAACTGATTCGGAATTAAGGGATATGATTAAAACTGCTGGATTAGAAATTATTAAAATGTATGGTGATTACTCATCCAATAGTTTTGAAGAAGAAACAAGTAATTTTATGATTTATACATTGACGAAAAGATAAAGCACAAACAGCGGAGGATGTTTCTCGGGAAGTGAATCTTACTGATAATAAAGCAAATCGGCTGGCCCGACCCCATTTATCAGAATTCCCATTCATCCCCGGCAAAATCGCTTATTGCTTTAAATATCTGTTTATACCTCTATACTGACCCCTGAGGAGGTGGACACCTCAAAGAGATAGAGTTTATACTGAATAAGGAGGTGTCAGGATTAAGCTAAGGAAATGGAGTTCGGAGGGGAAGATGGCCATAGTGCTGGAAGGGCTAAAGGGGTCAGAAGTCGGTAGCTGAGATCTGCCGGGAGCACCAGATAAGCCAGACATTGTATTATCGGTGGCGTGACAGGTTTTTAGAGGCAGGTCAGAAGGGATTAAGCAATGGGGGCGGTGAGGACGAAAAGGCATTGCAAGCTCAGATAGAGAAGCTGGAAAAGATCATTGGACGCCAGACGATTGCCATTGAGGCTTTAAAAAACTCAAGAGTTAATCTCGGGGAAGAAGACGAAGCTGATGAGGGGGAAAGGGATGAGCCTGAAGTCGGCCTGTGAAGCTCTCGGGATAAGCCGGAGCGGGCAGTATCGGAAGGAGTGCCAAAGACAGGGCTCGGATAAGGATGAGGTTTTGGTGGAGAAGCTCAAGGAGCTTCGGCTGGAGCGTCCTTTCTGGGGATACAGGCGGATGACAGCCTGGCTTAATCATCGGGAAGACCTTTTGGTTAATCGCAAGCGGATCTACAGATTGATGAGAGAAAATGGCCTAGCGGTAGAACAGGTAAGGCATAAGGCACTGCGTAGCGCCCAGAGGGGGAAACCCAAGGCGACCCGGCCTAATCAGTACTGGGGCATAGACATGACGAAGTTTCTTTTAGGCTCTTCAGGCTGGTGTTATCTCATGGTGGTGCTGGACTGGCATACCAAGGAGATTTTATGCTCCTATGACAATCCACGGGGTAATGCTGAGACCGAGCGGGTTATTCGGACCATCAAAGAAGAGCTGCTGTGGTTAAATGAGTTTAGCTCTTTTGAGGGAGCAGAGGCCAGAATCGGCGTCTGGATAGCTCAAGACTATAACCGGCTCTATGTCCACTTGGCTCTGGGGTATCTAAGTCCTGAGGAGTTTGCTCAGCAGTGGGTTCAATCACAGGAAGCTACATCGCAGGGAGCTCAAATATGAACCGGGTTAAAGCCACAGCCTGTAATCCAAACGATATGGATTATTTTTGTGAAAAGAACTCTATCTCTCAAAGCGAGAAAGAGTGTCTTGCTTTTCGGGGTTCACTACATAAGCTTCTTGAGCCGGGATGATTCGGTCTGCTGGCAGGACATAAAGGACAAAAACAAAAGCGTAGTAACCAGTCCTAAAAATACTCTTTTCTTCATGACCCCACTCGTTACCTTTCTCCTATAATTCATCCATTGAATATTCTATAAGAAAAAGGGACATCACCATTTTTACCTGGCATATTCGCGCAGAGGCCAGGTAAGTTCTCCATTAAGAAAATGGAAATCTTCCGAGTGGCATCTCTTATCCCCTATTTTTGCCCATAATACAAAACCGTAAGTCTGGCCTTCTTCAATGCCCTCAATGACTATTTCATGATATCTTCCTACACCAGGTATGGAGATGGTTTTTTCTCTTGGAATATCTGCAAAATAGCTTCTTGGCTCGTGGCGAACAATGGTTTCAGGATCTCCAACCAGGGGTCTGTAGGTAATCTCAGATTCAACCTCTTCATCTGTCTCCCAGTTTATGCGCACTGAATAAACTTTCTTCTCTGAATTATTTCCCTTAGCTGTATCTACCTTTGCCAATTTTGATGAAGAATCTATCATCTCCGTCTTAACATTTAGGAATACAACAGGCAAATCCTTACAGGTATCATCTTCAAGAGGCCAGCCATTTTCCCCGTATCTAGGCACATAATAATACCAATTATTATTCTTGAATATCCAGATATCGACCCACCTCGCACCCATTTCATCGACAAAGACATAGGCTACATCATCTATAATCTTAATATTCTCTATTTTATATTCATAGGGGTAAAACCCAAGCAGGGTTTCCTCCCGATAATATCGAATTTCCTCCTTTATTTCTTCTTCACTTCTTTTTTCCTCGCACCATTGATATTCTCTAACTACAAGGTCAAACTTTCTTGCATTCAAACACTTATAATAATCATCTATCCTCGCTCTTAAATTCTCTTCTGTCTTGTTATTCGTATTCGATTCACTTTTGCATGAACTTAAAAATAGAGCCCCAATGATCAGGAAATAAATTATTGATTTCTTTACCATCTTCATTTTTCTAACCCCTTAAATGCCTCCCATCGGAATTGATGCTCGAACTTGATCATGGCCCGGTAGGTCCAATGTTTTATATTCATTTTCTCCGCTATCTGAATATAGCTTTCGTCTTGTAAAGCCTTTAAGCTCCAAGCTTCAAATTTCCGGTAACACCATAATTCTGAGTCTTCTATAATGTCCTTCTCTTTCACAGCAGAATCGGCCTCAAGCGCGAGCGGAACATTCTGCCGGCAGGAAATTAAAGAAAAAACCTGGACGCAGATCATCATCAGCCAGAACGGCTTTCTAATTTTTCCCCTCAGATAAATAGGAACTAACTTCATCACACCCTTCTCTGCAGCCCTGGATTCATTCCGATCTAAAACCGTGGAAACCGTCTATATTTCCTATTCTTTTATACAAAATAGGCGCTCCAAGGTCAACAAATAATCAGCCACTGACCGGTCAAACGATCTAATAATCAGGAAATATAGATTGTGTCCCCATTTATAAGCTCAAGAGCAAACGATGACGCTACCCACACTTAGATAACTTTGGGATACATGACAGCCCCGATCAGAACCAGGATAATGGTGATAGCCGCCAGCACTCCCAGATCAAACCCAATTTGATAGGTGCCTGTTCCACCGACCAGCATCAATTGTCTCAGGATGTCAACCTCATAGGTCAAAGGATTAAGATGAGAAACGACTTGGAGCCAGGAAGGCATAATTGAAATCGGATAGATAGCATTACTGGCAAAAAATAGCGGCATGGTTAAGACCTGTCCCAGGCCCATAAAGCGCTCCCTGGTTTTAACGATGCAGGCAATGATCAGAGAAAAGGTTGAAAAAAGAGCAGAACCAAGAACAACAGCTTGAGCCACACCAAGCAAAGACAGCAGATTGAAGTTCAAATGGACCCGGAGCAAAAGTGCGATGACGACGACAATCAGGCCCTGAGCCAGCCCTCTTACCCCAGCTGATAAGGCTTTTCCCAGTACCAGAGCCGCCCGCGGCGTTGGACTGACTAGAAACTTATGGACGACCCCCAGATCCTTTTCCCAGATGATAGATATTCCATAGAAAATAGCGATGAACAAAACACTCTGAGCCAGAATGCCAGGCGTCATGAAATCAAGGTAAGGCAAATTCCCGGTAGGTATAGCCCTGACCCGGGTAAAGACCTGGCCGAAGACGAGCAACCACAGAGCAGGTTGAACCGCCCGGGTAAGAAGCTCGGTTGGATCGTGTCGCAGCTTTCTCATTTCCAGTTCAGCTAAAACTATGGTTTTATAACTGAAAGAACAGATTTGTTGGAATAATGATCTGAAAAACTTCATGTTTTACTCCTGGGCTACCGGGCTACTACACTCCTCGGCTCCTGGCTTCTATGCTTCTGGTGAATTTGCTCAGCCTAACCGCCGGGCGACGCGTCTCGTTCTGGATATATCTCGAAAGTTTCCGCCATTATCCAGCTCGTTCCCGGTATAATGGATAAAAACATCATCAAGCGTCACTTCCTCACCCTGTCCGACTGCTGCTTTTAATTCCTGGGGAGAGCCCAGGGCAGCCATCTGTCCCAGGTGCATGATAGCTACGCGGCTACAAAGCTCATCTGCTTCATCCATGAGATGAGTGGTCAGAAAAATCGTCGTTCCAAACTGCTGACGAAGATTTATGATGTGTTCCCAGACCGTACGCCTGGCCGCCGGGTCGAGCCCGATGGTTGGTTCATCCAGGAAAAGAAGGCGCGGGTGGTGGAGCATTGACTGGGCAATTTCCAGCCGCCGTATCATGCCACCAGAATAGTGCCGAACGAGCTTATCAGCCACTTCCTCCAGACCCATGTAACGCAAAGCCTGTCTGACCCGTTCTTCACGCTCCCGGCGCGGCACATCGTAGAGCTTGGCAAAGATCATCAAATTCTCATAACCGGTCAAAGTGCCGTCAGCCGAAATTAATTGTGGAACATAACCAATCATTTTTCTCACCCGGGCCGCCTGATGGCGAACGTCAAAACCAGCCACCATCGCCTGGCCAGACGTTGGCGGAAGCAGTGTGGTCAGCATTTTTATGGTCGTTGTCTTACCGGCACCATTTGGACCCAGCAATCCAAAAATTTCACCCTCATCAATGGTAAGAGACAGGCGGTTGACAGCCAGGAGCTCGCCGAAGCGCCTGGTTAAATCTCTGGTTTCGATAATCCTCATCGCGGTCATCCTTTTGGCCTTCGGTTTAGCCTTGGCCCCGAAGCTGCTTTTCTTTCTGAGGCTGCACCGTCCTTTTTGGAGAGACGAGAGTCTCGAGCAGCAATCTAAAGCCTTTATCGATCTTCTTAATTTCTTCTGGGGACAAATCGCTTAAGTGTTGTTTTATGTTTTTTAGCGTGGCCTTTTCAGCTAAGGTCAAGAGTTTCATGCCCTGGCGGCTCAAATGAAGCTCAATCTGCCGCCTGTCTTCCAGGCCCGATTCCCTGACTATCAAACCGCGTCTGACCAGATTATCAACCATTCGGGAAGCCGTGGCCAGGGATAATCCATGCTGATCAGCCAGAGCCGTGAGCGAGGCTTTCGGGTGGCGACGGCAAAACAGAAGCGTTCGGAACTGAGCCAGAGACAGATCTGGCTGGTGGTGCTGCCTCATGTTCGACCGGATATAGCCCATCAGTCTGGGTATTCCCTCCATAAGCCTGACTGCCAGTTCTTCAATCTTATCATCCATTATATTAGCCTATCAAATTATTAGCTTTTCTAACTATCATTAAGCATAGTCCTGGTCCTGACCTTTGTCAACGGCTGATCAAAAAGCTTTCTCCTTTTCCTCTTCTTTGTTGGGTTAGAATCCCCTTGCCTTTAAAGACTGAAAAGACTCGTGGCTACAAGATTTAGCCGCTCACTGAAAACCAGGATAGGCCTGGATGGCCAGGTGATTTTTGGCACGAGCAACTTTTGCTGGTTAATAAATAATCAGTCATAAATAATCAGATAGAGCGGATTATTTCATCACTTTTAGGTTTCACTATTTTATCTGGCCGGTGTTTTTTATTTAATTTTCTAATCTCTCTATCTGACTGATAATAAAGCAAATCGGCTGGCCCGACCCCATTTTAACGGGCGATGACCAGCATGTCACCGCCAGTCAGGTTGACTGGGCGGCCCTGTACTCCCAGAACTTGAATCGAGGAAATACTTACTCT
>Ga0209506_1001209_pt1 | contig 28336 bp, 36 predicted proteins | sample AD_JPNHG2_MetaG_FD_184409 | JGI IMG/M metagenome (GOLD analysis project Ga0209506, IMG submission 184409) | Active sludge microbial communities of municipal wastewater-treating anaerobic digesters from Japan - AD_JPNHG2_MetaG (SPAdes) (version 2) | ecosystem: Engineered > Bioreactor > Anaerobic...
GAAAGAACGACCGCAATGAATATGATCGCGTCTTGCGCGAAGCGGCGAAGGCCATAAACATAATGCTTGGTGAATCGAAATGATCAAGTATTTTTTTGACGTCGAGCAAGGCACAGAAGAATGGCTAGCCATGCGCTGCGGCATCCTGACCGCCAGCGAAATACGGCTGATCGTATCTCAAACGCTCGAGCCGGCCAGCAATGACAAAGAGCGCGCGCACCTTTTCGAGCTACTCGGGCAGCGCATTACCGGCCATGTCGAGCCGCGTTACATCGGATACGACATGCTGCGCGGCGAATGGGACGAGGTAGAGGCGCGCATCAAGTACCGCGAGCACTTCGGCCCGGTTACTGAGTGCGGATTCATCACAAACGACGATCACGGCTTTGTCCTTGGATACTCGCCTGATGGCCTGGTTGGCAACGACGGGCTGATCGAGTGCAAGTCTCGCCGGCAAAAATTCCAAGTCGAGACCATCCTGGCGGACAAAGTGCCAGAGGAATACATGCTGCAGATCCAGACAGGACTACTCGTGACCAGACGCAAGTGGCTGGATTTCGTCAGCTACTGCGCCGGGCTACCGATGTACGTCAAGCGCGTCTGGCCTGAGTATCGGTATCAGGACGCCATCATCGCAGCGGCTACGGATTTCGAGCGCCGTCTACAGGAGGCACAGGAGAAATACGCGGCTTGGATCGATCGCCAGCCGGTCGTCATCAACACAGTCAGGACAATCCAGGAGGAAATCACATGTTAGACCTGTCGAAAACCATCGCCCCGAAAAGCGACCAACTGAACGCCGACGACCTGATCGGAGGCCCGCGAACGATCACGATTACCGGCGTCAAGCTGGTGGCCGAAGATCAACCGGTCGCCATCAGCTTTGAAGGAGACGAAGGGAAGCCGTGGAAGCCATGCAAATCCATGCGCCGCGTCCTCGTCAAAGCATGGGGCGCAGACGGGGCCAAGTATGCCGGAAGGTCGCTCACACTCTACCTTGACGAGTCCGTGCGCTTTGGTGGGGCTGCTGTCGGCGGGATCAGGATCGGAGCCATGTCGCACATCAGCAAGGATCTCGTGATGGCCCTGACTGCGACGAGAGGCACCAAGAAGGCCTACACCGTCAAGCCTCTGGCCGTCGAGCAGCCAGCAAAGCCAGCGCCGCCAGTCAGCACGCAGACACCTGACGCCGGCCTCGTGTCGGCTGGCAATGCCGCGTCAAGCGATGGCGTCGCGATGTACTCGGCGTGGTTGGCAAATCTCGAACAGGAGCAGAAAGACAGCATTCGGCATTTACACGCCGGATGGTCGAAGGTGGCCAAAGCCGCCGATGCAGAAAAACACGACGACATACTTTGACCGGAGAAAACCGAATGGAATCCACTGCACTAACCCTCCCAGCACGCGCAGCCATCGCGCTGCAATCCACCGCCGCCGAATTGCATCTGCTCGAGCTGCTTGCCGGCACTGTCGGCATTACCTCGGTGACAAATCGCGCCGGCCGCGAAGAGTGCCACAAAGCCGCGATGGCCATCACCAAGGCGCGCACGGCGATTGTTTCGGCAGGAAAGACGGCCCGCGACGACGCCAACGCCTTTAGCAAGGCCGTCATCGCCGAAGAGCGCCGGTTGATCGGCATCGTCGAGGCCGAGGAAACCCGACTAAAAGGTCTGCGTGACGCCTGGGACGCAGAGCAGGCGCGCATCCGGGAAGAGGCCGAGAAGAAGGAGAAGGCGCGCGTTGACGGGATTCTGTGCCGTATTCAGGCTCTGCGCGACTACCCGGCCGCGGCTGCGACATATCCGTTGGAGCGCGCTAAAAAGCTGTTTTTCGAGCTGCAGGGCCTCGAAATCGACAGCACCTATGGCGAGTACAAGGAAAAGGCCCTCGGCGCCCTACAAGACGCGCGCGCTGCCGTCGCATCCATCGTCGACGCGAAGGTCGCAGCCGAGGCAGAAGCAGCAAGGATCAAGGCCGAAGCAGAAGCCGCAAGGCTCGCAGCAGAAGCCGCTGCAGCAGCCCATGCCGCAGAGCTTGCGGAACTGCGCAAGCAGCAGGAAGCGGCCGAGGAACAACGCCGGATTGAGGCGGCAGCAGCGAAGGCCGAGCAGGAGCGAATCCAGGCAGAGCGCGACCGGATCGCCGCTGAAGAGTTGCGCATTGAGCGCGAAGCCACAGCCAAAGCTATCGCCGAACTGGCGGCGAAGGAAGCCGAGATCGCCGAGCAGCAGCGCGCTATCCAGGCAGAGAAAGACGCCAAGGAAGCGGCAAAGCGGGCCGAACGCGAGCGCGTTGAGGCAGAGCAACAAGCGAAGCAAACCGCAGAGGCTAGTCGAATTGCTGTGCGTATGGACATCATCAGCCAGCGGTTGGCAGGCATGGAGTACTGGCAGCTTGACGAGGTGATTATTGCCATCGACGAGCTGCTGGAGAAGTGGGACGGAGCGAAAAATGCCGAATCCCAGCCGCACACGATCACAACCGGCGCGTTTTTCACGGGGGTTGAGTGAGCAAAAAAAACACCCCGCGCCACGTTTGGACGCCAGAAGAGGAGCAAATCTTCGTCGCGCGCTATCCGATCATGAACACCGAAGAACTCTCCGAAGAGTTTGGCCTAAAGCCGTCACAGCTGCACGACAAGGCCGCGGCGCTCGGCATCAAGAAAGACCAGGAGTGGATGAAGGCCCACCTGCAAGCGTGCGCCAGGAAAGCGCATCAGTCGCCAAAGTGGAGCGGATTCGCGCCTGGGCACAAGACCTGGAACAAGGGCATTCGATTCACGGCAGGCGGCGCATCAGCATCGACACGATTCAAACCGGCGAGCTTGCCGCACAACTACCGCCCGCTCGGCAGCGAGCGGATGGTCGACGGATTCGTGCAGCGGAAGATGACAGAGACCGGATACCCGCCGCGCGACTGGGTGCCGGTGCATCACATCGTCTGGCAAGACGCGGGGTTCGGAAAGGTGCCGAAGGACATGGCGCTTACCTTCCGAGACGGCGACCGCACAAACTTTGCGGTCGAGAACCTCGAACTAATTTCACGTGCCGAGCTGATGCGACGCAACTCGGTTCACAACTACGGCCAAGAAATTGCAAAGCTCGTGCAGCTTCGAGGCGCCATTATCCGGCAGATCAACAGACGAGAAGGAAAGGTAAGCAATGGCCAATGACATCAACACCCTCAGAGATGCTCTGTTCGAGACGTTGCGCGGACTGCGGGACCGCGAGAACCCAATCGAGACCGAGCGCGCCAGGGCGATCAACGAGACGGCGCAGACAATCATCAACAGCGCCAAGCTCGAAATTGACCACATGCGCGTGGCTGGGGCTGGCCGTGGCACGGATTTCATTCCGGCCATTCCGGCGCCTGCAGAAAGCCAGCAGCGCGAGTCGGGCGGCAGGACTGCAACAGGCATGAAGATCGTCAACGGAAACGTCACGACGCACGTAATGCGATGAGCGGCGGCAACACCTGGCCCGAAAAAGCCGAACTTGCCGCTACCATACAGCAAATGCTGCGGACTGTGCCTGTTGGCATGTTCGCCTTGGCGCGCGACGCAGTCGACGAGATCTGCATTTTTGACTCTCGCGGCGTCCGCTACACAATCACGCCGTCTATTTACGAACACGGCCGCGAGCATTATGTCGTGATCGAATGGGGCACAGGGCGGCTGTCGAATTCGCGGCGGACGCACCTGCTGCCGTCGCGGTGGGAGCTGCTTACGTGGATCACGCAGACGCTACTATCTCCGGAAAGGAAAAGCGCATGAACACACCACGCACAAGCACGCAGACGATTATCTCGGCTTTGCTCGTTCTTGCCCGCGACATTGAAAGCCCAGACGGCGTAGTGAATGCGGCCATTGCTGAGGCTGCTGAGAGGCTTGCTGAGTTTGACGGCGAAAGTCGCGTTATCCATGAAATTTTGCGCCAGGCATACGACGTGCTCGCAGTAATCGAGGCAGACGACAGCGACGAAGCTGAGAGCATGCAACTATTGATGATGTCGATTCTGCAGGTTTTGGCAGAAGGGCATACATCATGACCGGCCAGCCAATCTCGCCAGACATCATTGACCGGAAAGCCAAGGAGAAGGTCAGGCCATGATCCACTACCACGGAACCCCGATCACCCCGAACACTGCAGCGCTGGCAGCTATTGGTGGAGGTCACGCTTTTGTATCTTTCGCCCGCCCAGATCAAATCGGATTGGCGCTCGACTGCTGCCAGTCTTTTGCGGTCGACAACGGGGCATTTTCGGCGTGGCGAGCGGGGAATCCGATCACCGACTGGAGCCGTTATTTCCTTTGGGTCGCTGACCTGCACCGATGCCCAACTTTCGATTTCGCAGTTATTCCTGACGTGATTGACGGCGACGAGCAGGCAAACGACGAACTTCTGGACGAGTGGCCATGGCAGAGCGCGAAGGACAAAAGCATCGGCGCACCGGTATGGCACATGCACGAATCAATTGACCGGCTTGTGAGACTTGCCTCCGAGTGGCCGCGCGTCTGCCTTGGATCAAGCGGAGAGTTTTCAGCAATCGGCGATAGTCGATGGTGGGGCAGGATGGCGGAGGCAATGAATGCCGTCTGCGATAAGCAAGGCCTGCCAATCTGCAAGCTGCACGGACTGCGGATGCTTGACCATGACGTGTTCTCGCGCCTGCCGTTATCGTCTGCTGACTCGACAAACATTGCGCAAAACGTCGGCATTGATTCGCGGTGGAGCGGCGCTTACTCGCCATCGAGTAAGGACGTTCGCGCTACTGTGCTGAGGGCGAGGATAGAGGCGTTTCAATCCGCGCCTGAGTGGGTAGAGATTGCTGCGCAAGCGAGCATGTTTGACGAGGTGGCGGCATGACCGGCCAGCCAATCAACGCAGACCTGATCGACCAGCTAGCCGAGGCGATCGCCAGGCACATGCCGCGCCGGATACCTCTGGCCGTCGACCTGTGGAGCAATGCCGAAATCGCCGCCTATCTCAAGGTCGACCAGCGGCAGGTAAGCGAGCGCTATTCGTGCCTGCCGGGATTCCCGCGGGCGATCCGGATCGGCGGCAAATGGCATCCGCGGTATCGTGCCGCGGAGGTGATCGAGTGGGTTGAGGGGCAGATGGAGAGGGAATGAGCGATAACTGCACGCACCAAAGAATCACAACGTTTGTTCTCTCCGACACTGGCGAGCCTTCCGGCCTATGGGCGTGCGCCGCCTGCGGGCACAAGTTCGTGCCGCTTGACTTGGAAATGGAGCGAGACGCAGCGCGCTATCGTTGGCTCAAAAGCCGCAATGGTCTGACGCTTCGCAGCGAGCCGGCGAATAGCGTCTGGAAAAGAGGCGACGGAACGCCATTCACTGCAACGCATCAGCTTGTTGAGGGCGGAATGCAGCACCAGCCGGCGGACGGACTGGACGCCATGATTGATGCGGCGATGATTCGGCTGGTTGATGGGCAAAGGTGGATGGAATGATGATCACCATACCGACTTGGATAATTTACGCGCTATATGTAATCGGCGGGATAGCCGCACTAGTAGCGATGTTTGTTGTTTGTTCGCTCGCTTTTGTCGGATGGATCACTGAGCCGCTTCTTTCAAACCATCCGCGCCGCTCGCAAGTGGGTAAAGTGGCTGTCTGGTCAGAAGTTCGCAACAAACGTGCGCATCCTGCGCGGAGGACCTGTAGGAGAGCCTGTCAAGTAAAACCAGCCGCCTCCGGGCGGCTTTTCACTTCCTGCGCGCCCACTCCATCCATGCCACAGCGGCCGCGCGATCCTCAAACCACAGCACGCGCTCTGCGCGGTATTCCGTGACCCTGTAGCGCCCGCGGAACAGCGCCACGAAGTCGTCAAGCGTCCATCGTCTGCGCCTCGGTGGGATGTACTCGACCGCGAAGAAGTGCCGCCAGCGGCTCGGCATGGTGGCGATGAAGTGCGGCACGAGCGCGAACGCATGGCTGCGCCTGATAGCGACCGGGTACGCGCACCACGATCTGCCCCAAAACCACATCGCTACGAGCCAGCAATTCAGCAAGCGGCGAGCGTGGCGCATGGCCTCATTTTCTCGTGCCGCCAGTGATGTCCGACGACTGCAGCCAGCTAGCTGATGTTTTGCTGTCCTCGCGCCGGCGCAATGGTTGAATGCCGTGCTGAGTCTCGCAGATTCCTTCCATTCGCTCAAGACGTGCGGCGATGTTGCCGGCCATCACATCGTCACGATGCTGCGTCTGGTTGCGGATTTCGGCAATCTGCTGGCGCATCTCGTGTTCAATCGTCCCAAGCCGTGCGTCGACAGCAGACACAGCCGATGCTATCGAATCCATGCGCTTGACGACGCTGCCCCAATACCATTTGATCGCCGCAATGGCGAGGCCTGAGCCGATCGCTAGAATAGACGAGGCGATCGGCGCGGCCATGCGTATCAGTTCGATTTCCAGAGGGGTCGGAGTTGTCACGTCCATCAGGTATCCGCAGTTACCCGAACCACGCCTGTACCATCGGCGATCAGCTGCGCTCGCTTGGTCTGAGCGACGACGACGCCAGCGCCGGCCGAGGTCTTGAAGGTCGTGGTGAATGCGCCGGTGTTGTTGCAAAAGACGGTTCCTGCCCAATCATTCGGCACGATCACGGCCCGGTTGCCGGTGAGAATGCCGGTTGTGATCAGGTATCGGCAAGCGGCCTGAGCCTGCGTAAGCGTGACGTCTGCGGCAGTCACTGCAACGCTTGCTTTGCTTGTCACGTGCGGAGGTGTAACCCAGGCGCGATAGTCTGTGTAGCTGGTCACTGCCGTGGCGTTTGTGACCACGGTGTAAAGCGGGATCTGGCCCGGCGTGAATGCTGTGGTGTTCTTCGAGACAACTCCGGCCCGGGTAGATTCGACGTAATTTGTAGCGCTTGCCGTCAGCGCAACGGTGCCGTTTGCGATTACCGTCAGTGCGCCGTCGACGACCATCGGGCCGCCGTAGTATCCCCACGTCAGCAGCGTAGTGGTGGAGTTGCGCCGGCCGAACAGCGCGCCGACGGACATGGAGTTCCAGAGCTCGTTGGCGGTCGTTTCCTTGCCAGCCTGCGCCTGGACGACCAGATCAAGATTCGATGTGCTTGATGACATGCGTTTGCCTTACGAGATTGTTGCTGTTGCCGGATAGCCGCGGCCGACCACTGACGAGAGTTGGTAGACCTTGATGTAAATGGTCGCCTGGTTGCTGCCGAAGTCTGTCACCTGTTGCGCCGACGTATAGGTGCAGGATTGAGTCGCGGCGGTAATGGTGCGCTTGACGGTGGCGAAGGTGCCATCGGTGAAGATGTCGACTTCGTAAGCTTCGCTTGTCTCGCTCAAACCGGCGTCGACAAGGTCGCGCCACTCGCCGTCCATCCGACTGCGCCTGACCCACTCCAGATTCCAGTCATTGGTGGACACGGTCTTGTAGCCGCGGAAATAAACGGGGCTGAGGCATTCCAGATTGACTCCGACGTAAGCAAACGGCAGGTCGACGTCGGTGTCAATGTCGCGCCCGTAGGTAATCCCGCGATACTCGCGCGTCAGCCCGATTGAGGCAGAAGCCATGCCGATCGCGGTCACATCGGTCGTGCTCAGTGATACCAGCTTGTCGCCGATCTGGTGCGTGCTCATGGCCCACTCAGTGCCAGCACGGCCGCGGAGCATGTCGTAAAGCGTATAGGTCTTTCCGCTGACCAGCGTGCAATTCTGCACCCCGATGATTTCCCATCTGCCCGCGTCGCCATAGGCGAAGTAATTCTCCCCGTTCAGCACAGCCAGTTCCGTGACGCTAGACAGGCTGCCATTGAGCATCGTGACGCTCAGGCTGCTGGTTTTATCCCAGACGCGCGAATCGACAGCTCCGATGGTGTTGGTAGCAATGCCGACATCGCTGCCAGGCTGGTCAAATGCCTGCAGGTCATTCCATGTGGTGCCGCTGTCGTCTGTGCGGATGAGCACCCCGCCAGGCCAGCCGGCAGAGACGCCGAACATCGCCGCGAGGAAGCCGGGGTCAGCTTGCGCCGGGTGGAGATAGGGAACATCAAGCAGGACATACGACGAGGCGCCGGATGATGCGATGGTCGTCGGCCCGGTGACTACTGGCGCCACCCCGAGAGCGGCCGGCGTGTAGACGGTCTGATCGGCGTACCTCGCGCGGCATTCCAAGCGGCTGTCGCTTGTGTAGTTGATGGCCGTCAGACGAAGAAGCACATTGCCCTCCGGCGTCTCTAGCGTCACGACGTCGGCCGGCTCGAGGTGGTTGTACGTCTGCGGGAGATTGAATGCCAAGTCGTACCGCTCTAGCCAGCGCATGAACAGCAGCACCTCAGCTTTGCCAGCGGCTTCGGCTCCGGTCAAGACAATGGCGATTTCCTGCGTTTCCTCGTGCACCGAATCGGTATTGAGGCGCTCGGCGTACTGCTCGCCAACGTCAAATTCCCGATCATAGTCCAGATACTTGATGACCATCCGCCGCGGAAGTTGCGTATCCATCTCGCGGCTTGCAGTTACCTGAATTCCGGCTTCCGTTCCCTCGCCGCGTGCGTCAAGGTCTTCCTGCGGGATGGTCTGCACCGACGCGCCGCCCCTCGGAACGAAGGTCACATCGTAGCCGCTCTGCACCACGTCGAAAGGCCAGGAGGCGGCCAGTTGCGTCAGCGCGCCCCGAATGCTGCCGACACTCGCAACGGTGTATCCACGGACAATGCTGGTCAGGGCGGCGGTGTTGATGTCCCCTGACTGGAGGATGCCGGATTGCAGGCACTCCTCAGAAGTCACATCACCAAGAGTTGGGGAAGTTGACGCGATCGAGTAGGGCTTGATGGTGCGCCAACGGCCCCAGCTAGAGGATGGCTGGAAGAATACGGCACCGTTCCACACTAGCGGGCCATTGCTGAAGTTGCCGACCTTGTTAACTCGTGTCCATGTCACTCCATAGTCATCAGACCACTCATAAGCCCCGTCAGTACCGCACGCTACGAACACCTTCCCGTCATTTGCTACGATTGTTCCTTGACCACTAGCCAATGCAAAACCCGCTGGATACCACGTCCATGATAAGCCATCTGGTGATGCGTAGTTGCCTGCAGAGCCGGAGCTTATCAAGACGGCTTGCCCAGTCTGCATAGCAGAACCCCAATTCCAGTTGCTATTGCTAAGCGTCTGGCGAAGGGTCCAACTTCCTGTAACGCCAGTTTCAGACGTGTACACCTTTTCCCCTTGATTTACGGCTATCCATAGAGACCCGTTATGCAGAAGAAGATAGAAACCTGAGCTGTATGTCAGGTCTGGCGCGGTATGGCTTACCCATGACAGTCCATCATCGTTCGACAGCCACAACCGAATATCAGTGTACGAATTAGTTGTGGCAAGCATTACCTGTCCGCTGCTGTTGTGACAGATAGCGGTAGCTGAAAAACCACCTGGAACAGCAATCGTTGTCCACGTGACCCCACCATTAGTAGACCTGTACAAATTTGCAGAGGTCATCAGGATTATGGATTTTGTCGTCTGCACCATGCTGGTATACAGGTACGCACCAGCAAACGGCGGCACAGTCTCTGTCCATGTCACGAGATCAGAAGACCTAGCAATATGTGAACTAAATTGCTGAAAAACCAGATACTCAGCACCAGTCCACGCTGCGAATTTCCAGTCGCGCGCCGGCAAGGCGCCATACGTCGCTGAATAGTGCTGCTCTGTGCCGGTGCGAACGACCTCGACTTTTACCTGCGCGCCGACAAGGCTATCACCGTACTGCGCAAGCGGAAGGTCAAGGAAGACGATGTACGCCAGTCCGCGCCATGCCGGCGTGTTTGCGGCGCCAAGCGTGGCCTGAATGCGGGTATCCGGTAGCTGCGTGTCTGTCCCGAGATGGACGGTAAAGCCGGTTGCCGCGGCATTCGACGCGGCGATCGTTGCGCCGTCCGATGAGCCTGCATCGTAGAACAGCTCGCCCTTTATCCAGATGCGCTTAACGCCTGTAATCGGGCCTTTGCACAAGCCAACAGCGAATGTCGCATAATTGACGTATGTCTTCGTCTTGGTCTTGCTGCCACCCTTGCCGCCTGACTTTTTCTTGACGACGGTTTCGCGGATGGCGTTGTTTTCCAGCCAGAACAGATTCCCGACAATCGGGACCGTGCCGTAGACGCGCGGAATGACGGCGCCGTATGTGGCCGTCTGAATGGTGAGGTCGCCAAGCCGCGGCCCGGTGACTGTCGGTCCCTTCGGTGGGTCGAGAAGCCCACCCAGCATGATGCCGATCTGCGCGCCGACCTGCCAGCCAAGAGCTGGATTGAAGAAGCCAACAACGCCGCCGATCAGCCCGCCGACTGCTTGCCCTGCTGTGCTCATGCCAGCCCCTTGACCCGATAGACGCGCACGATGCGCGCCGCCCACTTGGCGCACAAGTCATGCTCGCAGCACATGCCGACAGCCTCGTATGCGTGGATAATGCCGCTTCCAGTACAGATGCCAACGTGCTGAGGCTCACCCAGGAAGCGCATCAGGAGGATGTCACCGGCTGCCCGATCGGCGATATTGAAGATGCGCCCCAGTGCCGGCTGTGCGTCTAGGGCAGCAGCAAGTTGACCTTTATTCGGCGTGGTGCCGTACCCCTTCACGTCCAGCACTTCAACGCCTGTAGCTCGCACAGCGTGGAGGGCAACCCCGGCACAGTCCATGCCGACGCCCAGGAGCCGGTCCTGGTGAGAAAACGGCGTACCGAGACACTCTCGTGCAGCGGCCACGATATCGTCGGCGGTCATGCTGCTCCACTCCTGCCGACGTGCGCATAGGTGGAGCCAGCCGGGATGTAGAGGAAGCCTCCGAAGTTCAGCACGTTGCTACCACCGACACGGCTCTGGCAGTCGATAAGGCGCTTCCGGCAGCCGCGCAGCATAGTGTAGCTGTCGCCGACCGATGGCAGGTAATAGGCGCCGTCAAAGGTCGTGATCGTGCCGTCAGCGGCGTGCGCTTTGATCTCAAGCGGCTTCAGGCCAGCATTGGCTCCGGATGTGAATTGAATCGTTCCGGCGCCGAACGTGTCGGCGGCTTCGGCCCTGGTGCTGTCTCTGAATACCGTTGTGCTGCTGACGTGCGTCAGGGTGCCTGTCACGGTGTTGGCTACAGGGTCCGCCATGCATCCGCCGTACTCCTGGCCACAGAATGTCTTCGGGCAGGCCGCGCCGTAGGTATCGCCGACCACCTGATTCAAGGCGTCAATCAAGCTTACCCCGCCGATCTGATAGCGGTCGTCCTTCAGCGTGGCCTTGCCGAATACGCCGGCGGTGATCGGTTCCTCGTCCTCGATCGGAGCCGCCCAGGAGGTGGCGAAGATGTAGCAGCGCGCCCCGTCGAATACCCCGCTTGCAACCGCCGCACGGGTGATACCGGCAGCGCCTGCGATTCCGTCGAGGTCGAGCGATGCTGGCGCAAAATCTGCCGTCGCTGAATAGCCGGTGAATTCGTAGCCGCTTGTCGACAGGTACGTGTGCCCGCTGATTGTTAGGTCGCGCTGGTAGTCGGTGAGGTAGATCGGGCCAGCAGATACCGGCTCGATACGAAGGCAGAGGATGCGCGTCTCAGGCGCGGCTACTGTCGCCTTCATGGGTTGAGCAGCTCCACCACTTCCATTGATCCGATTTCGCGCACTGAGCGGGTTAGCAGCGTGGCGTCGACGTCGGAGTCGAACCGGCAAGGAAGATCGAATTCGCAGCCGCCTTTGACCGCCTCGCCAGACTGAGGCCTGGTGTTGGCTGTGCCGCCGCTGGTGTAGGCAGTGAATCCTGCCGTGTTGATTGCGACCGTAATCGAGACGTTGGCGACGACAGAAACAATCAGGCCTCGCAGGCCGTTTATTTCGACCATGCCGACAACGCCTGAGATGTGCACCGATTCGCCTGCAACGAAGGTATGGCCAGCGCACGAGATGACCGCTTGCACGGCTTTGGTGATGGCGGTGATGCCGCGGGTTTTGTTGGCGGCGAAGGTGACGCGCCCGGTTGTCGAGTCAGACGCCAGCCCGAGCGTCGGGACAACTCCACCGATCGAAACAAGGACAGTCCCCGCAACTGGCTTGAAGATGGTGCGCACAGGATAACCAGACGCTCCAGCCGTTGCGCCAAGCCCGTAAGCCTTCTGCAGCTGATAGACGCCAGCGCTGACGAGCGCCAGATCATGATCAAGCGCAGTCGGAGCGCCGCGGCCATCGGTTGCCGTGGTGCGGTCGTCTGGCCAATTGACGCGGAAGCCGGCATAGCGGCCGTGAGCGCGGTTGTAGAGGTCCATCACGCGCTTGATTGTCTCGTCGCGCAGCCCGGTGAAGTTGATCACGAAGCGGCGCAGCGGGATCGGATGCACAAGGCGGCGGTGTTCCGATCCGCCAGCGGTGCGCGTGATCTGTACCTCGTAGCTGTCGCGGACCTGCGCGCCCATGCGGATTTCGTCAGGAAGGCGCTCTTCGAGAAACTCAGGCATAGCGGGCAGCTCCTGATACTGTCTGTCCGATGCGGCGCGCGATGTCGCCTGCAGATTGCCGAAGGTCGCTTCCGCTTGATCCACCGGCCATGTTAATGACGACGCTGATGCTCTGCCCGCCTCCTGCTCGGTTCTGTGCAGCCGGGACAATGCGCTCGCCCTGATGCACCTTTGCCACCATGTCGCGCGGAACGTATGGCGTGCCGACGTCGAACGACGGCAGGCTGCTCAGGATTGAGCCGACCCATCCGCCGATCTGTCCGCCGCCACCGCCCTTGCTGCCGAAGTCGCCGAAAAGGCGTTTCATGATTTCGGCTGATGCCGCCTCGGCGATCATCCGTTTGACGGTCTCGCCAAACTTCTTCAGCATGGAGTCTGTGCCGTCTGAGAACGGGTCAAAGAGGAAATCAGCAAAAGCCGTCTGCATATTTTGCGCCGCGCTGCGGGCGAACTCGGTGAGGGTGTCGGCTGTTTCTTCGGTCTTGGATTCGAGGCGCTGCATGTCGTCGCCTGCTTTGCTTGCAGCGCGGCCGAACGTCTCCATGCTGATCGCTTCGGCGTCGAGCAACTCGAGCAGGTGCTCAATTTCTGCGTTTAGCGCTTCCACCGGAGTTCGCACTGACTCTGTTACGCGCGCGCCTTCCGCGAAGACTTCCAGCCGCTTCTTGTGGGCGTCGGTTTCTTCCTCAACCGCTTTCTTCGTGGCTTTTATATTGTCGAGTGTTTCGGCATACGACATAGCAAGAGCGATGTTGCCAGCGCTTGCCGTCTTGTATTTGCCATCGGCAATCGCCAATTCCAGCTTCTCGACCTCGGTCAAGTCCTGCGTCGCTCGAATCTGGTCTCTCAGTTGCTCGACCAAGCGGGCGCCGTCGTCGATTGCTTTTCCTGCCCGGCTTTTCGGCGTTTTTTCATTCCCTCCGAGAAACGACTTTATGGCTGCGTCAGATGGCGGCTTCTTGGCGGCTTCGTCGCTTCCTGCTTTTGCGCCGTCCTTGCTGAACTTCTTCAGAGCTTCAATCTGGTTTTTGGTGACGGCGATTTGCTGGTCGAACTCGCCCTTTTTGCCAAAGACCAAATCGCCGATGATGCCACCCTGGCCATTCGCTCGCTTGGCTTTGGTCTCCAGCGATTGCAGCTTTTCCTCAAGGTCTTTCAGCTGCCCTGATTTCGACATATCGACTTCGCCGAAATATAGCTGAGCAGGCAGCTTGATGACGCCAAGAAGTCCCTCTAAAACAGCGTGAAGCACATTGCCCTGCTTTATGAGGTCTTCCATGCGTGAGGCAGTCCGGTCGAGCGACGGGACAAGCGCATTTACAAGCTCTGTCGCGGCGCCGCCAGCGCGGGCCTTGAGAATATCGAGCTTGGCATTTAGTTCGGCGGCTTTTGCGGCTGATTCTGCCGTGACTCCTGAAACTTCCTTGCCCTTGGAGACGAGCGCCTCGAATCCTTTGGCGCCCTCTGACAGCGCCGGCGCAGCACCTGCCCATGACTTGCCGAGCGCTTCGGCTGCAACCGCGGCGCGCTTCTCCGGCTCTTCGATTGACACAAAGATGTCGGCAAGCTGCTTGAAAGCCTCGTATCCGTCCTTTGCATTGATGCCGAGCTGCTTGTACTTCTCGGGGTCTTTGCCGATGTTGACCTGCAGCTTGTTGATTGACGCGGCGATGCTGTCGAGGTCGCCTCCCGTTGTCTTTGCTGCGAAGCCGAGCCCGGAAAGCGTTTCGACTGAAATCGCGGTGGATTTGCTCAGATCGACCAGCGCATCCTGCGCGTCGACAACCTGCTGAACGACGTCAGACAGGAAGCCGGTGACGATCGACGCGCCAAGGCCAGCGAATGCTCCCTTGATTGCCGAGCCGACTCCAGAGAAGGCAGACTCGATGCGCTTGGCGTTCTGCTCTGCCAGTCGCGAGACTTTGCCGAGGTCGCCCTGTATGCCGGCGAGCTTGGCATTGATGTCGACGGTCAGTGTTGCAATTGCCATGCTCAGGCCTCTTTCGTGCGCATGTGCTCGCGCAGTGCCACCAGCTGATAAATGAGCACTTCAGGATCTCCGATTCCAAGCATGTCAATGACGATCGGCAGCGCTTGCCAATCCAGTCCGCACATGAGGTTCCACGCTTGCACAGCCGCTTGTGCCGTTCGTGGTGCCGCCTTCTCGCCTGACCGGAGTTGCTCCGGTAACTCTTGCTCTTCCAGCCAGGCGGCTAGTTTCCCAGGATGTCGTCAAGCCCTTGGGTATAGGCGTCGTATGCTTTGACGACGCCGTCCACCACTGCGGCAAAAAGGTCCGGGCGATCGGACAGCCATTCCGCGCAGGCTTCGGCGTCGAACGGCAGCGGGTGAGGATCGCCGCCCGGTATCAGATCGCCCTCGGTGACGTCTTCCCACCCGATGACGAGCGAGAGGATGCCGCGCGCCGGGTTGTCGCCGCTGAACTTTTCCTGTCGCTCGATCGGTGTCGGCCGGCGCGCGATGAACGTGTGCTGCCGCGGCGAACCGGCGACAATGCGGACCTCACGAGCCCGCAGCATCTTCTGCAGAAGCGCGCTCATGATGCGTAGTACGTCGGCGTACCGTTCATCGTGATTGCGGTCGGCGTCGTCACAAGCTGTTGAGCAGAGCCGCCAGGAAGCAGCGAGGCACCGACGTAGCCGGCAAAGACCATGATTTGACCGCCAGAACCCCACGTTAAGCGGAATGCGCGGCGCGCCTGAACATCAGAAGCCGCCTTCATGGCGATCAGGCCGGCGTCAGAGATGTCGTGGATATGGTCCATGGTGAAATTGCTGGCTTCAGGCAGGCCAGGGATGGACGTGTTGACGTTGCTGTGAATCGTCGTGGTCGGGATGAACTCAAAGCCGCCGCCTGACGCCGTGATGTTGGTCGCCGTGGTAATGCTGGTGCCGAACGTGATTTTTTCTGCGGTGCCAGATGTGAAGGTATCGAACAGCGTCGTGTCGACGCCCTCAAGTTGAAACGTGTCAGCGGCAACGCCGGCCACCCTGACGACTTTCTCATTCAGCTGAAACATGCCATTGACAGACAGATAGACAAAATCCCCATTGGCGTATCCGTGCGCCACGGAACTGGCGACGCCGGGGCTTGCCTTGGTGATAGCGGTGATCGTTTTGGCCGCAGCAAGAGCAGATTGCATTGCTACAGCGACATTTTTCCAAACTTTTGCTGTTGCCATTTTTCAATTTCCCAAAAAAAAGCCCCTTTCGGGGCCTGGCGTTACTCGAAAAAAAAGCCCCTTGCGGGGCCGTTGGTGGTGCTGGTGCGGGTTACGCCGCGGTGAACCAAGTGGTGTCGAGCGTCGCGGCAAAATTGCCGGTTTCCTCGTCGTATCCGCCAGAGCGGTTCGTGACCGGATTTCCTGCGACGCGCAGAGCTTCGGAGATCTGATCGCCAATCGATTCCGCAAGCGTGCGGGTGGGGGCCCATGCGGAGACGATCATCTGCGCGAACTCGCCGAACTTCGCGCCTCCGATGCCGATTACCGGATCAGTTCCCTGGCGCGCCGTGACGACTGCCGGCAGGTCTGCGTCTTCAGGTATCACATCCGGATAAATGCGCTTTCCCACCAGCGCGGTGAGCGCTGGCAGGCCGGCGAGTGCGGCGTAAAGTTCAGATTCGACGCTCATCATGTTGCCCCGGTGTTGATCTTGTTGATAGCGGAAGTTGATTCTCTGATGATGACGTCTGACGCCTGATCAAGCACCGTTGCTCCGGCCGCAAGGAACGGGCGCTTGTACATTTTCTTGGTGCCGAACTCCAAAAAAGACCAGTAAAACGGGTCGTTTGGGTTCTTCGCGCCGGCCGCGCCGAGAGTTTTTGTCCTCGCGCCTTTCAGTTTTCTGACGCCAATGAAAACCCCAACATCGCCTGCTTTTCTAGCGAACTTTGACGACCGAACGACGATATTTCTGCGGACGGTGCCTTTCTTTCGGTATGGCGTAGGCGTCTGCAGCAACGGGGCCGCGCGGCGCGCAACATCTCTGACAAGGTTGCCGGCGAGCCGCAGCCCTCTGAGCAGACCCTTCTTCTTTAGCTTGTCCGGAACCTGATCGAGCGCGCGCTTTAGTTCGTCAACCCCCTGAAGCTCTACGGTGATCCCTCCGAAGTCCCCGCCATACTCTCGCCTGATCATGCGTTCGCCCCGTTGCGAATCCCATTCACAGCCAGGATCTCGGTCGTGTGATGCACTGCGCCAACGTCGATAATCTGCACGATGTCATACGGATCGGAATTCCACAGCACACGATGCTCGCGAGTGATGTCCGATCGGTAGCGGATACGGAATCGAACATCAGCGGCATATTGCGTCTGCTGAGCGGCGAAGAACTCGCGGCCCTTCAGCGGCCATGCCTCGGCCCATACTGATTTGTCGCCAGTCAGCACGACATCGCGCCACTTGACGACCTCCTCGCCGATCGCGTTGCGCGTGACGCTCTTGCGCTGAATGCGAACGCGGTGCTTTGCGCGGCCCGGGTCGAATTGCGTCGTTTGCATCAGGAGGCAGGATAGAAGCGCTCGGCATCGAGCAGGCGGTCGACAAACGGCAGCGGCTGTAGTCCGGCAATGTTCAGTCCGCCAGGATTGTCCAGCGCTTGCACGACCATGGCGGTAATCCACAGGCGGATATTTGCCGGCACCGAGGCGTCATCATCGCCATACCCGACGACATAGCGCACGCGCACGGCATTCGGTACGGCATAGGTTGCCGGCCAGCTTGCGCCGGTGTCGAGCAGGACTCGGGCCGGAGATTTAGCGTTGTCCAGGCTGTAGTCGGTGTTGATGACCGTCTGCTCAGCGCCGGCCGAATCCAAGTATTTGATGCTCGTGATGCTCTGCACGCTCGGCAGGAGCAAGTCAACCTCTCCGTCCGGGAACTCATCCATGACAAGCTCAACGGTCTGCGTGATCAGGCGGCGCCCAAGGCGGTGCTCTGCCTCTGCACGGATTGCCGGAATCAGCAGCGCCGCCAGTTGATCGTCAAATGATTCGGCATCGAGGCGGGCGGCGATCTTGACGTCTTCAACGCTGACCGGCTCGGCGTCAGGCGGGGTGATGGTGATCAGTGGCATGTCGGCTTTACTTGATCTGAACGGACGGCTGCTGTTGATGGACGATCATTACTGGCGACTGTCTGGCGAGCATGAGCGGGATTGAACGACGCATGGCTGCGGCCGTTCCGACTCCCTCGCCGCGCCAGGTATAGGCCGGGCGCCAAGTCACATGCGGTCGCCACGTCAGCACCATGGAGTCAGCCGCCAGAAGCTGCGAGGCGAGCGGCTTCTGCTGCGTCCTGCAGCGCTGCCGACTCCATCGCGAGCGACCAGAGGATGGCGTACAACTCGCCGTGCGTGACGGTCTGCCCGGTCGGTGCGCCGGTCTCTGGATTGCACAGGGTGAGCGTTGCTGCCGGGTCGCTGAAGTGCCGCAGCGTAGACCCGACGGGTGTTCCAAGCGTCGTTCCGTCCGCCAGCGATATGCGGTCTTCCCAGTCGAAACGAATCCACGGCACCTTGCCGTGCTCGTTGTCGAATTCCCCGTGACAGCTGCGCCGCCACTTCTGGCCCGTCACGTCCGATTGTCTGTAGTCTGGTTCCGGCATCACATGACTCCTGCCTGTTTGGCTGTCTCGAAAAACAGGGACATCAGATCGCGCGTCAGGATGTCGTAGGCGCGCGTCTGATTGCCAGCTAAGGGCAGCCCAGTGCGGCGGTTGTAGATCGGGAACGTCTTTAGCCCTGCGCCGTCCGTCAGGTCGACGCTGATCGGCATTTGCTGCTCCTTGAACACTGTGTTGTCGGCCAGGACGGTGATTTTGACGAGGTTGAAGTTCACACGAATATTGCGGGTGATCGGGTCGATGACGATTTCCGCCCGGTCACAGGTCACCCCGCGAGAGCCTGCGACGTTGACTTCGCCGATGATGTCTTCTCTGTTCAGTGGCATTGCTTTTGTCCTAGTTGATGACAATAAAGTTGACGCGAGTCTCGGCTGTGGCGGCCGCGTTTGCGGTGATGGTGAAACTGCCGGCAGCGGCCACAACAAGAACGGTTTTCATGGTCGTGTCGTTGGTGGCGACGGTGGCGACGATCACGCTGGCAGTTGTCACGCGGCTGTCTGTGACGACGAGTGAGGTATCGCCAGCGCGGAAGTTCACGCTGCCGCAGGTCTTGTTGATCGTCTGCGCGCCAGTTGTGCCGGCAGCGGTGACGGTCTTGTCCAGGATGATGTCGCCGTAAATCTGCGTTTTGGTATTGCTCGATGCGCCGATGCAGGTCGTATTACTGCCGATGCCGATGGCGTTGTAGCCAAAGACGTTTTCAGCGGTGACGCCATCAGCCGAGGCTTTTGTCGATGAGCCGAGGAATACGCAGTTTGTGGGCGTAGTTAGTGCGGTTGACCCGTCTGCTAAATAGCGGCCCGCGGCCTGGCCAAAGTTGCTGTTGTTGCTGCCGGTCGTGATGCCGCGGCCAGCGTTCACTCCAACGTTGCTGTTGTTGCTGCCGGTCGTGATGCTGAATCCGGCGCTCACTCCAAGGTTGCTGTTGCTGTAGCCGGTCGTGATGCCGTATCCGGCGCTCCCTCCAACGTTGCTGTTGCTGTAGCCGGTCGTGATGCCGTATCCGGCGTACACTCCAACGTTACTGTTGCTGTAGCCGGTCGTGATGCTGCGGCCAGCGTCCAGGCCAACGTTGCTGTTGCTGTTGCCGGTCGTGATGCTGTATCCGGCGTTCACTCCAACGTTGCTGTTGCTGTTGCCGGTCGTGATGCTGTATCCGGCGTTCAATCCAACGTTGCTGTTGCTGTAGCCGGTCGTGATGCCGCGGCCAGCGTTCACTCCAACGTTGCTGTTGTTGCTGCCGGTCGTGATGCTGCGGCCGGAGTCCCGGCCAATTGATGTATTGGCACGCACTAACGACTGTCGGATCTCAACTGCACCAACCCCACCCTCCGGGAATCTCATTACAGCCGGGAATGACCCAAGCGTTACCAACTTCAGGGATACTGAATCGACGGTCCCGTTGAAATCGGTCGTCGGCGTTATGGCCAGAGATACCGTCCCTGTCGCCCCGGCAACGACCGTTCTAGACAGGGTTGATGTAAATGCCGTTGAACTCCCGCTTTCGATCACACTGACAGCGCCTAGAGCAACGGCAATGCTTCCAGCCGTGCGCCCCGATATTGCGATTTCTAGTTGGTATGTGGACCCGTTCGTGACCGCCACACCTTGATCCAGCGTAGCGGTATTGCCTGCGGCATGCAGTGCTCCGCCAGCCGCCCATGACCAGCCAGAGCCGGCCGTCCATCCTGACAAATCAGACGCAAAGCTGGGATTTGTGATCAGTTCTGTGCCGAGCGTCGCAGTAGCTTGCGCGTCGGTTGGACCGGCCAAGCTGTACTGCCCTAGCGTTCCGGCTATCGTGACAAGTCCGGTAGCAGATACCGTTGTAGATACGTAATTGGAGGCATCGTAGCCGAGCCGGAGCTGCTCTGTTGTCGCCAGCGCGTGCACCTTCGCAGTCGGCGTCAGTGTGCCGAGACCAAGACGATCGTTCGCATGGTCGTATTTAGACGCCGTACCAAAAATGATTGCGCCTTTGGTGGCGTTGGACGTACTCTGCAGAGTCAAGTTTTCGCCGGCAGCAGTTCCACCAATAATCGTTTGACCTCCAGCGGTTCCTGCGAGCCGTGCAAATACCGACGCTAGAGCGGTTTTCACGTTTGCCCATGACAGGCGTTTGAGGATGTTTGCGGCCGCAGAATCGCTTATGGCGATATTGTCGGCGTCGACCGGCGTGGCTTTATCTGATGATCCGGCAATCAGTGTGCCGATGGTCGATGCTGTTTCCGGCGTGCTTGAGCCTTGCAGAGCAGTGATGCGCGCCTCGACAGTCGTCGGCACGATGCTTCCTGTCACGCCGATGACCGTCGCGAGCGCCTCTACCTCGTCTGCCAGATCATTGTGGAGAACGTCGGCTTCCGTGCCGGCGCCGTCCATCATGTCCGTTGGCAGGACGCGGACTATCACCGGGATAGACGCTGGGAAATCTGCAGCCATTGAGCGTCCCTATCAGGCGGATGTGGTGATCTCTGGAAGCACGGTCAGGACCGACTTGGCAGAGCAAATTGGTAAAACTGAGCTGTCAGCGCGGACCATCTCGATGTCGAAATAACGCTTACCTGCAGCAAGCGCAGAGGTATCGGTGGTGTCGAGCGTCAGGCGCAGAGAGTCGGTAACGAGGTCAATCAGCAGCTCGCCGGTAGTGTGCTTGTACGTGGCAAGCACAGGCCCGCTGACGCTGCCCTTGACGTTCATGCGGGCATCGACGAACTGCGACAGGTCTAGCGGCTCGCGATAGACAAGTTGGCCGCCAGCAACGTATGCGGTAAAGCTGATGCCGTTGACGTCGTTGAATTCGATGGTGTCGGCGTCGATCAGGGTGATACGCCGTAGCGCATCATCAATCGGGTCATCCCAGGAGATGTCGATCTCAGGCACGCCGGAATTCATCACGGCGGCGCGCCATCCGTCTTTCAGGCCGTGCGCAACCGCGGTGATGCTGATAGGCGCGCTTGCCGCAATGCCGGTGATCGGCTTGTAGACGATGACATCGGATTCCACGCGGATCGGGATGTCTTCGCTGGCGCCGCGGCGAATGGTTAGCTTGAGGGTTTCGAGCATGTCAGGCGTCTCAGGACTAAATTGCTGCTTTGCGGCGGCGCTTATCAGCCGGCGCTGGAACTTCGGCGAAAGCGGGCGCGATGTACTCGGCAGCCTTGCATTCGGTGACCAGGTGCGCCGCTTCGGCTTCGGAAACTCGCAGGATGTCGCCAGACTGCAAGGCGCCGTGCTGCGAGGTGAAAACCGTGCCGGTGATTTTGATCTGAACCATTGGTTCCCCTTTGCCGCCCAGGGCGAACCCAGGGCGGAGGCTTGCGGAATTTGAAGTTATGCCGGCGTCAGATCTCCTCCCCGACAAGCGGACGGGCGCTCAGTTGCCAGGGCCAAACGGCGCGACGCCAACAGCGTGACAAGCTGCTTCGTGAAGTTGTCGTCGTCGGAATCGGACATCTGGACCGTGACATCCTGACGGTTGTGTACCATATACGCCGCGCGGAACGCTCCAACAGCAAAGGTATCGGCGGCGACGCCGATCGACTGAATGACCGGAAGTCCCCACAGCTTCGGGGTGCCGCCGTCGCTGTAGGAAAGCCGCGTCTGGCCGGCTGCCGTCGTCAGCAATTCAGTCTCGATGGTCGCCCAGTCGGCCGGATTGATCAAGATGCCATCCGGCGCATCGCCTGCTGACCAAAGATCGCCCATCACCTTGCGAATCAGCACCAGCTTCTTGAGCGTGGCGCCCAAGGCAGCATTGGCGATGCCGTGCGCGGTGTAGTTGCCGGCGTCGAAAATTCCGGAAATGTTTGGCGCGGTGCCGTCACCGACTGCGAGCTGAGCCTCCACCTTGCGATTCACGCCGTAGCGCATCCTCGTGTCGATGTAGGCGGCCAGCGCCGGAGCGTCGGCGGCAAGCTGGCGGCTGATCTTGAGCCAGTGCGCAACGGTGCTGATCGGCATATTGACCAGCGTCCAGGTCAAGGCGCTCTCGGCAGAGTCCGAGCCCTCCGCGACTTCTGCCGCGGAGTTGGTGAAGACGTTTTCCTTGGTGAATTCGATCGCGTTCGAGCTGGTCGGCGTGCTCGGCAGGAATGCCTCCAGCGTCAGCGGTGTGAAGTCGCCGCCAACAACGCGCCCGGATCGGGCAGGAGCGACGGTTGTATCAGAGCCGGTGATGGTGTTCTTGACCTGCATCTGGAAGCGACCGACGTTGCCGGTGATGTACGGCGCATAGCCGCCGCCCTTGATGAATTGCTGGCCCCAGGATTCGGCGGCAACCGGCTCAGGACGCTGCACGGATTTCTGCTTGATCTGCAGGATTTCGTCCGCGAGTTCGCGCTGCTTGGTGCCGAGCACCTCGAGCGCCGATTTCGTTTCGGCGGATTGGCTGCCGGCAATCTTGCCCTCTTCGGCTGATTTCTGCGCAAACAGGTTCAGCTTCGATTCGATGCCGTCAAGAGCGGCCATCAGTTCCTTGTTCAGTTCCATGGTGTGTTGCTCCAAAATGAATGTGGTTTGCTTCGTTTCTGGTCAGGCGGTTATTCGCTGGATACGCTCCAGACGTTCCCGCAAGTAGCGTGCGATTTCGGCTTTTTCCTGCGCGTCGGTCTCAGCATCCCGCTGAAATAGCGTGCGCGCACGGCTGGCAACCGCTTGAGCCAGGGACCGAGAAAATCCCCCTGCATCCCGCAGGAAGAACTCAAGGTCGCGTGTCGTTTTGATCTCGTCTAGGCCTTCGCTTTTGACGCTATCGAGGTCTATTCTTGCGGCGCCATCGGCAGGGAAAGTGACGATCGAGATTTCACCCACGAGCGACACTTTGCGAATAATTCGGCCGCCGTTTCCGCTGTCTTCCCAATCGCCTTTTTTGAGCATGTAGCCAATCGAGAGGCCGTCGACCGTGCCGTGCTTGAGCGCGGCGTGGGCATCGGCGGCTTGCATCATGCCGGGCGTCAACTCGCCCTCAACAAACAGCCCGTGGTCGTCTTCTTTGGCTGTGAGCCATTTCCCAACCGGTAGCGCGTAGCTGGCGTGATTAACGAACATTTTCGGCTTGCCATGCTCGCGCAGGGTGTAGGCGTAGGCGCCCTTGATGATGGTATCGCCGTAGGCATCGACGCCACCGAAGACGCTGGCGTAGCCGCGGAAGCGGCCTTCGCCGGAATCATCCAGCTTGATCTGGCAATCACTGAGCGGTAGGGATTTGTGCTGTAGCATTGCTGCCTCCTGATGCGGGCGTGGTCTGCCCCAGTTTGCTTATCGGGGCGAGGTTTGTCTGTGCGGTTAAAACGTCGCCGCCTGCGATCGGTGGATCGTTTTCCAGTTGGCGGCATTCGTTGCGCGTCTTGATGCCGTTTTGCGTGGCCTTGGCGTAGATCTCCATGCGGTCCTTAAGGTTGGATCGCAATAGTGCGTCGAGCGAGAATTCTACGGTCTGCCTGACGCGCTGCGCCGGGGTCATGACGCGCTTCATGATGGCCTGCTGAAAGCTCACGAGCGTCGGCGCGATGGTGAATTTGACGAAGCCCTCGACGATCTGCTCGATACCAGATCCCCACGTTGTGACGTTCGCGTGGTTGATCAGCACGGCCGGTACGCCGAACCAGCGCGCGATTTCCTCGACGCCGAATTGCCGAGTTTCCAGGAGCTGCAGTTGCTCAGGATTGAGGGTGATCTGCTGATATTTCATATCGGCCTCAAGCACGAACAGGCGACTGGTGCCGCCTTCGCTCATGGCGTTGAAGTTGCGCTTGATGGCATCGCGCTGATCTGGTTTTAGCACGCGGTCGATCATGAGCACGCCGGACGGCTTGCCGCCATTGACGAAAAGCTTGCTGGCGGTGGCCTGCGCGTAGCCGGCTTCGACGGTGGTTGCCCGCATGAAATCAAGCCGGGCAAGGCCAGTTATGCCGTTGCCCATCTCCTTGAGGTGGAGAACATTTTGCTCTGCGAGGATGGCGACGTCTGAGCCGATCCGGTACTGATAGACGACTGACCCATCATCAAGAACCGAAACTTCCACCTGGTCGGCGGGCATCGGATGCAGGCTGTACGCTTCTCCGTTTTCACTGCGGTCAATGCGGGCGTATGCGTTGCCCCTCAGCAGCAGGTTGATAATCATCGCGACCCAAAACTCAAACGGGGTCATTCGCCCGTTCGGGGAGTCGTGCAGCAGAGCCCACAAGCTGGAGCCGCGGGACAGTTCGCGCAAACCGCCGCCGCGCTCGTCGTAAACGAACAGCGGCAGGCTAGCGATGGTCTTCGCAATGCGCTCGACGCACGCCCAAACGGCTGACAGTTGCAGCGCTTTGTCGACGGTGATGCCGGGAAGATCGTCCACAAGCGAAACAGACGGCCCGGTTGATTGCTTGCCGAATACGGATGCAAGGGCTTTTGAGATGCCTCCCCAAAACCCTGAGAACATGCTGGTGAACTTCATGCGCTTACCGGGTCGCTGAGGAATGCATCAATATCCAATTCATGACCGGCGGTGTTGATCTTGCCGGCAGCCATAACCGCGGCAACCATCAAATCAATCCGCCCGGTCGCGTGCTCTTTGCTCAATTTTCGATTCCCCGCCCCGTCAGTCACCGTGACCGCATTACCTGCGCACATCGTCATGACTTTGTGGCCGTTGTGGACAATCTGTCCGTTAAGCAGCATCCGCTCGAATTCCTCAAGCGCCGGCGACATGTCCTTGTAGCCCTGGCCGAATGGAACCATCTCCGGCAGCGAGATGCCTTCGTCACTAGCCATCTGGATCAGGTCTTCAATCCGCCAGCGGTCGTATGAGCATCCGACGACCTCGAAAAACTCGCACATCTGCGACAGTTTCTGCAGAATGACGCGCTTGCTTATCGCGCGGCCAGGCGTCGTGCTGAGCAGTCCTTCAGCTCTCCACTGCACGTAAGGCACGCGGTCTGTTTCGCTCTTGCGCTTCAGATCGGCATCAGGCAGCCAGGCGAACGGCACAATGCGCCACGGCTCGCCCTCTTCGATCGGCTCGACGAGGAAGACGAGCCCGGTCAAGTCGGTCGTGCTGGACAGGTCGAGCCCTGCCACTGCGCGCCGGCCGGCGAGGTCTTCAACCTCAAACGCTTGCTGCGCGCCTTTCCAAACTTCGTGCGAAATCCAAGGGCTTTCTGCATCCGTCCAGGTGCAGAAGTTCAGCCGCCTTACTAGCGCTTCCTTGCTCGGCATCCCGCGCGCCTCGGTGACTTGCTCCCGGATGTACTTCAGCCCTGGCAAATCGGCGTCTTGCAGCGACGGGTTGGCTTTCGGCCAGCAGTCCTCGCTCAGAAACGGGTCGTCGGCCTCATCAAGCGCGCAGATGTACGGGAAGAACGAGTCGTCCTCAACCTCGCGCTTGGCAACCCTGGCGCCGTATTCGTGATAAGCCCAACATGGCCCGTTCTTGCCGCTGCCGGCGTTCGTGATCATGAAGATCATTGCCTGGCGCCGGCTCTTGGTGCCGGCCCGCAGCATCTCCACGACGGTGTTCGTTTTGTGCTCGTGCAGCTCGTCAATCAGCGCTATGTGCGGCCGCGGCCCGCTCTGCCCGTCGTCGCTGCTGATCGGGCGGAAGAACGCGCCTTGCGCCATGTAAGCCAGATTCCAGCAGCGCTCGCCGGTGCCGCTCTTGGTCAGCCGCTTGGAAAGCTCCGGCGACTGGTCGACCATTGCGACGGCATCGCGAAACAGGATCATGGCTTGATCCTTCTTCGTTGCTGCGCTATAGACTTCCGCTCGAGGCTCTGCGTCTGCCACCAGGCCAAGCATCCCGATGCCGGCGGCCAGCGGAGACTTGCCGCTGCCCTTCGCGGTCTCGACGTAGGCCGATCGGAATCGGCGAGTGCCGTCCGGACCTTTCCAGCCGAACAGCGAGCCGACTACGAAACGCTGCCAGGAAAGCAGGGCAAACTCGACGCCCTCGAAGGCGCCGCCGTTGAGCTTCAGGACATCAGAGAAAAACCCTTGAGCCTTTTCACTGGCTTCAGCGTCCCAAACGAGGCCGCGCGCTGCGCCATCTCTGATGTCGTCCAGATGACGTTGGCACTGCGCCTTTACATACGGACCGGCGATCCTGACGCCGGTAGTGACTTCAATTGCGTAAGCTGTGGCGTTATCCGAAATACTTGGCGGCTGGGTTTTCCGGCTTCTCGTCATCAGGGTTCGCGTTCACTCTCGTTCGTGCCGATGGCGTCATGCCGAATTCCGCGGCGTACTTCACCACGGCGCGCTTCGCTGTGTTGGCAATGCCGACCAGCGGGTTTTGTATCGCGTTGCCGCTGACGGTTTTAATCATCAGCGCGGCGTTCAATTCATCTTTAGCGGCCATGCGGTTGATGGCCCGCTCGGCCTGCGCCCAGCGCCCGTAGGCGGCACAATAAGCGGCAAGCGCGGCCCGGTCTAGCTCAGTCATCAGGCCAGCGGCATACAAGGCGCTGCACACCCGGCCCCATTCAACCTTTGCGTCGTCGCACAGGAAGGCGGGCGGCGTTGGCTCGGACAGCGCGACCACAGCCTCGGCCTTTGGCAGCGCCCGCTTACCGGGGTTGCCTTTGACCAGCTTTAACGCGGTCGGAGTAGGTTTTCGGCCTGCGGTCATGGCTCAACTCCGAGCCACTGCTGACAGACTGCCCGCGCCACTTGCTCTGTCATCTTGGGCGGGACGCTCATGCCGATCATGTATTTGCCGATCTTGTCGGTCTTGGCTTGGTAGTCGTCGGGGAATGATCCGAGGCGCTTCCACTCGCGGTAGGTGAGTGGTCGACACTGCTTCCAGTGATGTATTTTTGCGTGCTCAGCCGGAAGGGTTGAAGATGGATTTGTCTCGCTAAGTCGTATCCAGTTAAAGTGGGACGGCTTTCCTTTCGCCAAAGAAGCCACCTCAGAAAATGAACACCCTTGTTTTGTTTTATGCCAATATTTCAATGCGCTATCAGTAACATTGCAATCAGTCACTTCCGCATCCGTCAACACCTGAACATCGCTTGTAGCCTCACCCGCGCCAATCCATCGGTGCGTCGGCGCCAGTTTCAAAGGCGGCACATCAATATCGTTTCGCACGGCGCAGAAGAAAACCCGCTCGCGTTTCTGAGGCACGCCACAATCAGCCGCATTCAGCAGGAACAACTGAGGGCGATAACCCAGCTCTTTGAACCGCGCCATCACCATCTTGGTGTAACCCTTGGCGTTGCCAATCAGCATCCCTTTGACGTTTTCGGCAATGGCCACCTTTGGACGCAATCGGCCTACCAGGTCAAGGTAATCAAAAAACAAGTCAGACAGCACCTGTTTGGCCTGCCCTTCGCGGAAATGCTTTTCCTTTCCCCATGCTTTTTCTCGGCTGCCCGCCATGCTGAACGTGCTGCATGGTGGCGAGCCGTCCAGAATGTCCAGCTCAAACAACTCAGGCGGCAGCTCTGCGGTCAGCAGTTCGTTGATCGGGCACAGGAAGTAGTGCTTTGGCTTGATGTTCAGCTTGTAATGCCACGCCATCTCGGGGTCGATGTCGTTGGCGGCAATGACTTCGCACCCCGCGCGCTTGTAGCCCATACTGGAGCCGCCACCACAGGCGAACGTGCTCATCACCTTGATGCCGTTAGGCTTGACGCTTTTCAGGTCGTCAAGAAACCACGCATGAGGATTACTTGTTGTCAAACTCAAACCCGCATTTAGGACACATGCAACCCATTTTGTAGTCGTCTGGGTCAATCTCTTTTGAGCTTGATTCAGGCTCGCTTTGATCTGGCAGCGAATCCAGGCCCATCGCCGCTGACAGTTCGCCCGCGTCAAAACCGAGAAGTGCCATATCAAAATCAGCAGCGTGAAGCTCGCCCAATTCCAACGCCAGCAGCTCGTCGTCCCAGCCTGCATTCAGCGCCAGCTTGTTGTCGGCAATGATGTACGCCCGGCGCTGCGTATCGGACAGCCCGGCCAGCTCAATGCAGGGCACTTCTTCCATGCCCAGCTTGCGCGCCGCCAGGATACGGCCATGCCCGGCAATGATCCCGTTCTCACCATCCACCAGCACCGGGTTCGTCCAGCCAAACTCGCGCACGCTGGCGGCAATTTGCGCTACCTGCGCATCGCTGTGCGTGCGGCTGTTGCGGGCGTATGGAATCAGATCGGCGACTTTTCGCGAGACGATTTCTGGCAAGCTCAAGGCTTTTGACCCCCTAGGTTCAATCTGCGGTCGTGTGTGAATTCA
>Ga0209506_1001213_pt1 | contig 28290 bp, 28 predicted proteins | sample AD_JPNHG2_MetaG_FD_184409 | JGI IMG/M metagenome (GOLD analysis project Ga0209506, IMG submission 184409) | Active sludge microbial communities of municipal wastewater-treating anaerobic digesters from Japan - AD_JPNHG2_MetaG (SPAdes) (version 2) | ecosystem: Engineered > Bioreactor > Anaerobic...
CGACAAACCGTGCCCACTCCTCCCGCGCGCACGGACGCACCACCACCTGCCCCAGCACATCCCTATCCGCCGCTGTCAGCCTTCCCGGCTTCATGCTCCATCTCTATCATGTCCAGACCGGCTTGTTCAGCCCCCTCCCTATCACGCTCCTAACGCTCAGCCTTCCAGTCACGGTGACGGAGCCCTGGCCTGGCGAGCGTTGCCATTTGCAGGGGAGTGGGAGTCGTCGGCCTTCCCCCGATCACCGGTCAAAGGCCACGCCCACGGGAGGGAGGGGAAGCGGGGTAGACTCACGCCGTGAGCGTGCGATGGCGGCGGCTGGCGTGGGTGGGGCTCGTGGTCGCGGCACTGACCGCGGGGAGGGGCGTGCACCGCATGTGGGCGCGCCAGCTCTCGCACCTCACCGGCGATGCCGAGTGGATGTGGAGCACCGACGCCCTGGAGCGCGTGCACCCGGAAGCCGGCCTGTTCGTCACCGCCTTCCAGATCGAGAACCCCTCGCCGTCGGCGCTGCTCAAGGTGTGCGCCGACCGCGAGTACGTGGCGTACCTCAACGGCACGGCGGCCGGCTGTGGGTGGAGCCGCCCGGGTTTCCGTCTCGATATCTACGAGGTCGGCCACTTGCTGCGGGTCGGCCGCAACACCCTTGCGATCGAGGCGCGCTCGCCCACTCCGGTCGGTGGGGTCTTGGTCGCTCTCGACATCGATGGGCTCGGCAGCAACGTCGTCACCTCGGGCCGTCTCTTCTCGTTCCGCCGCGCCTTCGACCTGGCGCCGCCGCGGGCCGACGAGCCCCGCCCGCCCGTGCGCTGGGGGCGGCCGCCGCGGTTCCCGTGGGGCTATCCGGCACCGGTGTCGCGCCCTCGCACGCTCGACGAGGTGAGCACCGAGGAACCGCTGCGCTGGCCCGCCGAGGCGCTGGTCACGACGCCCGGAGGAGCTCGACTGCTCACCCTGCCGCGGGGGGTGTTCGGCTACCTGTGGCTCGAGCTGGAGGGCGACGAGGCCGCGGCAGTCTGGAGCGATCCGCTCGTCACGCCGCACGCGGAGTCCGTCGTCCGGCTGCTCGCGCAGCCAGTGGTGCGCGCGCGGGGGCAGCGGCGCTGGCTCGACGTGGAGCCCAGGGCGCTGGGACAGGTCTGGGTGTTCGGCGGGCGGTCGCTGTCGGCGATCGAGATCTGGCCGGTGCCGGAGGAGTTCAGCTCAACTGCTCCAGGAGTTGTTGCAGGGAAGTCCGGGCCCGTGCAACGCACGCGTTGGACGAGTCATACCCCCCCAGGATGAGAACCTGGCGGAAGCAGTTGAGGGCCTTGAGCGGCTCGCCCAGGCGGCGCCAGGCGAGGTGGCCCTTGACGAGCCAGGCCTCGAGGTTCCGCGGGTCCTCGACGAGGATCTTGTCGCAAAAGTGGTCGGCGAAGCTCCACCGCCCCTCCTCGAGGGCGCGAGAGACCTGCTTGCGGAACGCCGCCACAAGCACCGCCCGATCCTCGGCTTCCGCTTCCCGTCGCATGTGCCGGAGCAGTGTCGCCACCATTTCGATCTCGATGCTAGCACTTCGAACCGATGTGTCAAGAGCCGGTGCCAGGGCGCGAGCTGTTTTCCTCTCGACCCTTGCAGACCGGACACCGGTGGCGGGCGGGGGTCGGAGCTGCGACTGCCGTATGCGGGAAGACAACACGGAACACCGAACAGCTCTGATCGCGTGCTGAGGATACGAACAGAGACTCAGAAGTCTCGGTCAACGAGGGCCAGAGGAGCGGTGCGCAGCAGCCGCGCCGCGGCACTGTCGGGAAGAGCTGTGATTGCCTCGGCTGCCTGCCGGGCGTGGCTGCGGGCCAGCTGTCGCGCCTCGTCGAGCGCTCCGCATGTCTCGAGGGCGTGGCCGAGGCGGCGAGGAACGTCGGACTGCACCGGTTCGCCGCCCAGGATGCTCTCCACAACTCGCCGATCCCGCGCTGCGAGGCGGGGCAGCGCGACGATGAACGGCAGTGTGAGCCGGCCCTCCCGCAGGTCCGAGAACACCGGCTTGCCGAGGCGTTCCTCCGAGGCCGTCACGTCGAGGAGATCGTCGATGATCTGGAAACAGAGGCCGAGGTGTCGCCCGTACTCCCGCAGCGGCTCGAAGAACACCGCAAAGCGCGGCGCGAACGTGGCCGGAATCGCGCTCGCGGCGGCGAACAGCTCGGCAGTCTTGAGCCGCGACACCTCGAAGTACTGCTCGAGGGTGACGTCGAGGCGGCGCTGCAGATCAAGCGCCACGATCTCGCCTTCGGTCATGCGCTGGGTGGCCGCGGAAAGCACCTTGAGGGACTGGAAGTTGCCGTCTTCGAGCGCGATTTCCATTGCCCGGGTGTACAGCCAGTCTCCGAGGAGCACCGTGAACTGGTTGCCCCAGCGCGCGTTGGGGGTCTCTCGCCCGCGCCGCACCGCGGCGTGGTCGATGACGTCGTCGTGGACGAGGGTGGCGGTGTGGATCATTTCCACCGCCGCCGCGTAGCCGATGTCGTGGTCGCCGTCGTGGCCGAGGGCCTGCGCGGCGGCAATCAGCACGGCGGGCCGCAGGCGCTTGCCTCCGGCTGCGAAGACGTACCCGGCGGCCTCCTGGATGCGCGGCGAGGAGGCGGCGATGTGCGATTGAATGACTTCCTCGACCTGTTCGAGACGAGGGCGGACCTCCCGGACCACCTCTCCGAGCCCCATCAACGAGGCCGCCAGCACGCCGTTCCAGCTATTCAGAACCGTCTCTCCAGCCTGCGCCACGCGCCCGCTCATACTACCCGTAACCCGAAACACTGTCACTGCACTTCCGGCTGGCACGGGTCCTGACCCGGCAGTCGGGGCTGGAAGCGGGAAGGATCGGGCGCGCTCACCCGGGTCCAGCCGGAAAACACGAAGACGTTGCGGTTGCCCGTCTCGTCCGTGACCTCGAGGCGCGTCACGTTGCCTTCGCGGTCGCGCTCGATGCGGAGGCTGGCCAGCTCGGGAACCGGCTCTCGCGGCAGCAGCCGGAGCCCGCCCGGCTCCGGCTCGACCACGAACGCCTTCGCCGCGGCGCCTGGGTCGAGAAGCGTGGACAGCGGCAGGCGGGCCCACGCTGACGCCGTGAGCGCCACCGCGTCGCAGACTCCGGCCGGCTGGTCGACGTGACGGGCAATGGTGCCGTCGACCGCGAACACGCGCCCGCTGGCACCGTAGTCGAAGCGCAGGCGGGACGGCGGGGCGAGCAAGAGGGTGCCGGCTTCCTCGGTGCCGGTCTCGAAGCCGGCCGGCACGAACTCCTGCACGAACCCGACGTGCCAGGCCGGCGCCGAGGCGAGACGGGCGGCCAGCTCGGCGAGAGCGGGAGGAGGCGGGGCGGCGAGCGCGAGTGCGAGCAGCAGCATGACGCCTCTCAGTGCCGGAAGTGCCGCCGGCCCGTGAACACCATGGCGAGCCCGAGGCGGTCGGCGGCGGCGATCACCTCGCGGTCCCGCACCGAGCCTCCCGGCTGGGCGATGGCGGTGACGCCGGCCTCGGCCAGCACCTCGACGCCATCGGGGAAGGGGAAGAAGGCGTCGCTTCCCGCGGCGGTGCCGGAAAGTGGCAGCCCGAAGCTGCGGGCGCGCCCGATCGCGACGCGGGCGGCGTCCACCCGGCTCGGCTGGCCCCCCCCGATTCCCACCGTGCCCCGGCCGGTGGCCATGACGATGGCGTTGGAAAGCGTGTGTTTGGCGACCCGCCACGCGAGGTGGAGCGCCTCCAGCTCTCCCTCGGAAGGCTCGCGGGCGGTCACGGTCTGCCAGTTTTCTTCCCAACCCTCGTCCGCCGTCTGGATCAGCAGCCCGCCGTCGATCGTCCGCAGCCGCAGCGGGTGGCCAGCCGGCCGCGGCGCCTCGAGCACCCGCAGGCCCTTCTTGCCGGCCAGCACGGCCAGCGCCTCGGGGGAGTAGGCGGGGGCCACCACCACCTCGGCGAAAAGCTCGGCCAGCGCCAAGGCCGTCTCCTCGTCGACGGGGTGCGAGGAGGCGATCACCCCGCCGAACGCCGACACCGGGTCGCAGGCAAGGGCCTGGCGGTAGGCCTCGAGCGGCCGCGCGTCCACGCCGACCCCACACGGTGCCGCATGCTTGACGATGGCGACGCCAGGCCTCGGCAAGTCCCACACCAGGCGCCAGGCCCCGTCCGTGTCCTGGAGGTTGTTGTAGGACAGCTCCTTGCCCTGCAACTGGTGGAACGCGCCGAGTCCGCCCGGCGAGACGGGGCGGACCAGGACGGCTTGCTGGTGGGGGTTCTCGCCGTAGCGCAGCGCGGATTCCTGGCCCCCCAACCACGGCGCCAGCGCCTCGAAGAGGAGGCTGCCGGGCTGCTCGAGGTGGCGCGGGAGGACGCCGGCAATGGTGGCGTCGTAGGCGGCGGTGTGCCGGAACGCCTTGAGCGCGAGTTCGCGGCGGAGCGGAAGCGGCGTCTCCCCCTCGCGCAGCGCGGCGACCACGCGCGGGTAGTCGGCGGGGTCGACGACCACCGTCACGTGGCGGTGGTTCTTGGCCGCTGCGCGGATCAGCGAAGGGCCGCCGATGTCGATGTTCTCGATGAGTTCGTCCGCACTGACGCCAGCCCGCGCCGCCGTGGCGACAAACGGGTAGAGGTTGACCACCACCACCGAGATGGGCTCCAGCCCCCACTCGGCGAGCACGCGGCGGTGCTCGGGCGAGTCGAGGTCGGCCAGCACGCTCGCGAAGACGCGAGGGTGCAGGGTCTTGACGCGGCCGTCCATGACCTCCGGGGTGCCGGTGAAGTCGCTGACCTCGCGCACGGCCAGGCCGGCGGCGCGCAGCGTGCGGGCGGTGCCTCCGGTCGACAGCAGCTCGAACCCGAGGCCGGCCAGGGCGCGGCCCAGCTCCTCAATTCCGGCCTTTTCGGATACGGACAACAGGGCTTGCTTCACGGGGCCTTGCCTCTCCCTTCCAGACCAGGATGCTGCCTTCCATCGGAATCTCGGGAACCAGCCCTCCCGCCGCCCGCCAGACCCAGGAGGCCAGGTTCGCGAAGTCACTGGCCGAGTGGTTGAACACGAGGGAAGCCGCGCCGAAGCTCGACGAGCGGTCGTCCAGCGCCGGCCAGGCGGAGGGGCCGCCGACACGATCCATGTCCTCGCGCACGATCGAGGCAAGAGCCGGGCGGGCCAGCCGGTGCCGGGTGAGGGCGGTTTCCAGCCCCGCACCGGAATCCCGCAGCAGCCACTGGTCCTGGCCGTAGAACACGAGCGGGATGCGAGGGCTGGCGGCGCGCATCAGGCTCGCAAACGAGCGGGCGTGCCCCCCTCCGGCCGCGGGCCCGGAAAACGGCAGGTTGAGATCGAGGCAGAGATGGGCCACGGCGCCCAGCCCGGCCACCACCTCGGCGAACGGAGCGCGAGCCCGGATCGCGGCAGCAATCCGCTGGCACTGCAAGGCGAGCGTCGCCTCGACGCCGCCGGGCCCACCCGGGACGTGGTGCGGTGCCGGCCACGCGGCGGCGGCCGCCGCCCCGCGGGCGAAGTCGGGTTCGTGACGCTGCATCAGCCGGGCCAGGTCGGGCGGAAGCCACGGCACCGCCCGGCGGCCCACCTCGCGGTCGAGCTCCACGGGGTGGGCGAGGCAAACTGCGAAGACCACGGGCAGGAGGACGGCCGGCACCCGGGCATTGTACGGGCGGCTGCCGGCAGCGACAACTGGCGCCTCGGGGCCGAACAGTGGTACGATTGCTAGGCGCCCGGTCGGGCGCGTTTTGCTGGAGGCTGAGATGGCCGACCTTCTGCCGTTCTGGAGCGCTCCTGACGAGCCTCTGGATTGCTTGTATCTCGCCACGGCCGAGGGCTGCGCGTCGGTCGGCGACCTCGTCCTGCCTGACGACAGCGTGCGCGCGATCAACCATGCGGTCGAAGAGCTGGGTGTGCGGGGCTGCGAGGGCGAGGTCCTGGTCACGGCGAGCCCGAGCCCGCTCTTCCGGCGCATCGCCTGCTTCGGGATCGGGAAGGTCGCAGACTTCTCGCTCTACTCCCTGCGCCGGCTGCTGCGCCGGGTGCTCGAGCAGGCCGGCCGCAATCGCGAGTACCAGATTGCAGTGGCGCTGCCGTTCGCCCCCGCCGACGTGGACCCCGCCCAGGCACGAGCCGTGACGCTCGGCGAGCTGGCGCTCGCGGACTACCGGTTCGACCGCTTCCGCTCGCATCCGGACGAGGCGACCAAGGTGGACGGGGTCTCGATCGTTCCCTTGCGCGGCGAGAGCGAGGCCAGCCTCGGCGCCATGCTGGACCGCGCCCGCCGTCTCGACAACCTCGTGCGGCTGGCGCGGGACCTGGGCAACCGCCCAGGCAACGATCTCAACCCGACGACGTTCGCGCACGAGCTGGCGGCGATGTTCGAGCGGACGGCGGTGCGGGTCGCGGTCATGGGAGCCAAGGAGCTCGAGAAGGAAGGGCTGCGCGGCATCGCGGCCGTGGGCCAGGGGTCGGTGCACGAGCCGCGCCTGGTGCGGCTGGAGTACCGGGCCAAGAAGCCGCGCGCCTCGCTCGTGCTGGTGGGCAAGGGCGTCACCTTCGACGCGGGCGGGATCTCGCTCAAACCGGTGGCCGACATGGCGCTCATGAAGCACGACATGGCGGGGGCGGCGGCGGTGGCGGCGGCGATGCGCGCCGTCGCCGAGGACGAGCCGCCGCTCAAGGTCGTGGGCCTCCTGCCGCTGGTCGAGAACCTGCCGTCGGGCAGCGCCTTGCGGCCGGGGGACATCCTCGCCCTCTGCAACGGCACGACCGTGGAGGTGGAGGACACCGACGCCGAGGGCCGGATCATCGTCGCCGACGCCATGGCGTTCGCGGCGCGCTACCACCCCGACGTCCTCGTCGACCTCGCCACCCTCACGGGGGCCTGCAAGGTGGCGCTCGGCGTCGAGCTGGCGGGGTTGTTCGCCAACGACGACGGTCTCGCGGCCCAGCTCGCGGGGCTGGGGATGCGCACCGGCGACCGCGTGTGGCGGCTGCCGCTGCTCCCCCAGTATCGCGACCTGCTCAAGAGCGAGTGGGCCGACATCAAGAACAGCTGCGGGCGGTGGGGCTCGCTTCCGGCTTCCGCGGCGTTCCTGTCGCGCTTCGTGCCGGGCAGCGCGCGCTGGGCGCACCTCGACATCGCCGGGGTCGCCTACGTGGTGAAGGGGCACAACGGGCTGCCCGCCGGCGCCACGGGGTTCGGCGTCAGGCTGCTCCTGGGGCTGCTCGAGGACATGGCGGCGCGGCAGTGACGACCTACGTGCTGCGGCCGGCGCGGCGAGGCGACCTTCCAGGCGTGCGCAACCTCCTGCGCTCGGTGCGCAGGGAGTATCGCGTCGCCGCGGCCTGGACCCGCGAGGAGCCGGCCCCGGAAGAGGGCGAACTCTGGGTCGTGGAGGCCGGCCGCGGCGAGATCGTCGGCAGCTGCGGGCTGCGCGAGGGCGACTCCGGGATGTGGGAGTTGCACTCGCTCAACCTCTCGCCGGAGTGGCGGGGGTTCGGGCTAGGGCGCGCCCTCGTCGAACGGGCGGTGCACAGCGCGCAGGAGCAGGGAGCGCTCGCGGTCGAGGCGACGATTCCGCGCGAGATGGTGGACGGCGCCGCGTTCCTCGCCCGGCTCGGCTTCGTCGAGACCGGCGGCGCACCGTCCGAGGGCGAGGCCCGCTTCGTGCTGACGCTCGCCCGCTCCCACTGACCCTCGCTTGGGGAACGTCGGCGCGGCGAGGGCGGCGGAACCCTTCGACCTTCGACTCTCGACTTTCGAGCGGGCGGCCGCCCAGCCAAGTCACGGCGCTAGCGTCTCGCCAAGCACGTGGCCGGTGACGCTGGGCGGCACGGGCACGCCGAGCAGGCGCGCCAGGGTAGGGAAGACGTCAACCTGCTGGACGGGCCCGATCGCCTTGCCGCGGGCGACGCCGGAGCCCCACAGGAAGAACACAGCGTGCATGCTGCGGCGGTAGGGGAAGTAGCCGTGGGTCCCCATGCCGATCGGCGACGGGATCTCGGCGATCGGGCGCGCGTCGAGCTGCGAGGACGGGTAGTAGCCCGGAGCGAGGTCGAGGTAGAGGTCGCCGCCCGTGGGGCCGCCGATCCCCAGCCCCGGCAGGTCTCGCGCCGCGAGAGCCGCCGTCACCACGGGCCGGCCGGTCCGCGGATCCACGGTCGACAACAGCGCACGTGCGGCCCTGGCCAGCAGCGCCGGGGCGTCCCCGGCGTCGGGGTTGCCGAGCCACCGATCCGGCCCGTTGACGACCAGGAAGAAGTCGGCCGCGGGGGGCGAGGCGACGAGCGTGCGGGCAAGATCCAGCTCGCCGGTGCGCGTCCGCGCCAGCAGGCCGGCCTGCTCGAGCACGGTGTTGGGGTGGAAGAAGTGGGTCGAGCCTTCCATGCCGTGGTCGCTGACGAGCGCCACAGCGGTCCCGGGCGGGGCCCGGTCGAGGATGTCGCCGAGCCAGTCGTCGGCGAGCGCGAACACTTCCGCGTAGTACGGCCACAGCCGGGCCGCGAGGGCGGGGTCATGGCGCGGGCTTTTCGGGTCGAGGACGCCCATCCAGACATGGCCGGCGCTGTCGGGCAACGGCGTGTAGTGGAGTAGCAGGTCGGGTTGCCAGCGAGCGAGGGCGTGCCGCGTGCCGGCCTCGAGGCCCTCGAAGTCAAGCCGGACCGTCTCGAGCAGCCGCCGCTCCGCCTCCCCGTCGCCGCCTTCCCACAGCGGCGGGCCGAGCATGCCGCGCTGGTAGCCGCCGAAAGCGTCGTCGTGGAAGCCGCCGCACGCCTCGAGGTAGCGCAGCGTTTCCTCGCGGTCGAGCGTGCTTTCAAGCCCGTTCACGCTGCGCTGGTACAGCTCGAGGGCGGTGCCGCGCGAATCGAGCGAGAACAGCCTGAAGCGGACCAGCCCGACCATCTCCCCGCCGTGGATGCGGAACGGCCGGCTCCAGAAGGCAGTGTCGGCGCGGGCCGGGGCCGGCTTGAGCAGCGCTTGGGCTGCGCACTGGTGGCTGCGGGAGCCCTGGCGCACCAGCAGGGTATCGAACCCGGCGACCGGGTCGGCCGGGTCGTCGAACACGAGCGCGAAGAAACGCGTGCCGGCCACCTCGAACGCCAGCTCCCGGGTTCGGCCGCGGTGGCGGGGCAGGCGGGTCCAGCCGGCCGCCGGGTCCTGCAGCTCGTCCGCCCCGAGCAGGCGCGGCGCCGCCAAGGCGTGCTCGAAGCCCGAAAAGGCGACGAGCCGATCGGCGGGTACCCCCGCGGCCCGCAGGGTCGCGACGTGGGTCTCGAGCGGGTGGAGCTGGGTGGCGGAGAGCGCGGCGACGCGCTTGCCGGCCTTTGCCGCAGTCACGTAGAACGGTTCGGCGCGCAGCGCCGAGGCGAAGAACCCCGAGGAACTCTCGTCGAGGCGATGCTCGCCTCGCGGCAGCAACGGCACCTCGTTGCCGGTGACACCGTTGCGATCGCCCCAGCAGCCGGTGAAGATCGCGGCGTGTCCCACTGCGGTCTTGGAGGGGAACGCAGCCAGCATGTGGTCAGCTCGCACCCCCTCGCGGGCCATGCGGGCGACGGCCGGCAAGCGCCTCTCCTCGAGAAGGCGGTCCACGACCCAGTCGGCGGCCGCGTCCCACGACACGAGAACGACCTTCGGCTCGGCGGCTGTCGCCGGGAGCGACGCCGCGAGCGCCACCAGGACGGCGAGGCAACGCGCGCGCATGGGGCATCCTACCTCACGGGGCGGACGGCAGCGGGTGGGTATCATGGGTCGATGGCGGAGCTGGCGGCGCTCGGACGCGCCACGGCGCGAGGACGTAGCGGCCGGAGAGCCGCGCTGGCCTGGGCGGTGTGGGCCTGCATGCCGGCGCTGGTCGCCGGGCAGGCCGCGTCGGGCTGGGATGCCGGGCCAGGGGCGGCGTCTTACGGGCAGCGGGGTACGCTCGGCGGCGCGGCGGCGATCTGGGGCGAGGCGGGGCGAGTGGTTCTCCCGGGGCTCGTGCTCGACCCGGCCCTCGCGAAAGCTGCCGAGGTCTGCGCCCGGTGGCTCGGCGACCACGCGGCGTCGGAGCTGCCGCCCGGCTTCATCGAGTTTTCGCTGCGCTGGGCCGGCTGCAGCGACCCCACCGCGGTGTCGCTGGCGGTCCTGACCAGCGAAGACTCGCCGGACGAGCTGTGGGAGCAGCTCCGGGTGCTGCGGGGACGGGCCGGGTTTCGCCACACGCACTGGGGGTTCGGCGGAGCTGCAAGCCACCGGGAACGCTTCCGCTCGGCGTGGGTGGCGCTGCTGGCCGAGCGGAAGCTCGAGCTCGAGCCGGTGCCGCGGGCAGTGGAGGCCGGGCGGGAGCTGCTCCTGGTGGCCCGCTGGGTCGGCGAGGCGCTCGCCAACCCGCGCCTCGTCGTTCTCGGGCCGGGCGAGGCCATGCGCGAGACGGCGGGGAGGCTCGCGGACGGCAGGGTCACGATGGGTAGCGGCGCGCTGCGCGAGCCGGGCGAGTACACGCTGGAAATCCTCGCCGACGGCGGCTTCGGCCCAGAGGTGCTGGCGCTGCTTCCGATCCGGGTGGGCGGCGAGCCGGGCACGAGCTGGGCTGGGCCCGCGGCGGGGAGGGCCGCACCGCTCTCGACGCCCGAGGCGGAGCAGCGGCTGCTCGAACTCGCCAACGAGGAACGGCGGCGCGCCAACCTGCCGCCGCTGATTCCGGACCCGGTGCTGCAGGCGGTGGCCCGGGCGCACTCGGCCGACATGGCGGAGCACGGGTTCTTCGGCCACCGCTCGCCGCAGCGCGGGGATTTCAACGAGCGGTTCCAGACCAGCGGCTGGCGGGCGATGCGGGCGGCGGAAAACCTCTCGAAGAGCGAGTCGATTCTCGATGCGCACGCCGGGCTCATGACCAGCCCGGCGCACCGCAGCAACATCCTCTCGCCGTACTTCACGCACGTCGGGATCGGGGTCGCCGCCCGCCAGGGCGGCCTCGGTCGCACCGAGTTCGTCATCACCCAGGTCTTCGGCCTGCCAATGCCCGGCGGCACGCCGCCGGGGCGCACCCGGGCTCCTCGCTAGGAGCCTGTCGGAGAAATGGGAGGGTTCGCGCGCAGGGGAGTTGCCGGGGGCAGGCAAGGCGCGAGGAGGCAGGCGATGCAGGAGCATCGCAGCCGACGAGCAACGCCGCATGCGGCCGGCAACCCCCCTGCGCCCTTCGGGTTGCGGGCGGCGTGGGGCCATCTGCGGCGTTGTCGCGCCTCGCCGAGCACATCGCCTTCGGCGCTCCGCCTTGCATCTGGCCCCACGGCGCCCGCAACGCGGGCCCTTCGCTTTCTCCGACAGACTCCTAGCCGCGGTCGTGGTGGGGCAGCTCGTCCGGGATCGGAATCGAGATCTCGACGAAGGCGCGGAGTTCGCCGTCTTCGATCACGGGCATCTGGTGGATGATCTTCCTCTGCCCGCCCTTGCGGATCGTGTAGTGGTTGGCGCGCCGGGCGGCGTACAGCTCGCGCAGCAGCGAGCGGGCCGGCTCGGGGTGGCAGGCGAACACGTCGCTGCCGATCAGCGCCCGGCCGCCTTCGGAGGCGAACGTCTCGGCGGCCCGGCGGTTCATGGCCACGATGCGGCCGGCCGCGTCGGCGACGGTGATGGCCGCGTCGACCGCGTCCTGCCAGTCGATCGGCTGGGGCGGGCCGCAGGGTGGATCAGGCACGTTTTCCTCCCGGCTCAGCGCCTGGTGACCAGTAGCTCGAGGGCATCCCGGGCGTCTCGGTTTCTCGGATCGTAGGACAGCACCTTTTCGAGACAACGCTTCTGCTTCTCGGGCTGCCCGCGGAGGCTCCAGTAGTTGGCCAGCAGAAGCCACGCCTCGGTGAGCTGCGGGTTGGCCACGGTGGCGAGGCGGAGGTGTTCGAGCGCCTGGGGCTGTGTCACCGGCCGCTCGAGCTCGATCTTGGCAAGCATGAGCAGTGCCTCGGGGTCGGGAGTGCGGGCCACGAACTCCTCGAGCACCTTGGCGGCCCGGCGCAGCTCATTCCTGGCCACGAGCTGCCGGGCGTAGACCAGCGTTCCGGCGAGGTCCTCGGGAGACGGCGCATCGGGGTCGGGGATCGGCGGTGCCACAGCAGCTCCTCCTTGGCCGGCGCCACGACGGTTCGCTCGGCCCGGCAGCGGGAGGATACCGCAGCCCGGGCCGGCCGGCGCCGGGGTGGTGCCCTCTTCCAGTCCGCTTCGGCTGGACTACAATGCCGGCGTCCCGCCCGCGCGGGGAAAGGAGCCGCCGTGGATGACCGCGAGCAACAGCCCGTCGCAGAGGCCGCAGATCCCGCCCTTTCGGAGCTTTTCCAGCCGGCCAACATCATCACCGAGATCGTCGCCACCACCCGCGAGGGCGTGATCGGCGAGGTCGTCGAAGCCGTCGCCGCGCGCGGGCTGGTGACCGACGCGAGGTGGCTCGAGTCGGCGCTCAACGAGCGCGAGCGCATGGTGCCGACGGCCATGCCGAACGGGGTGGCGTTTCTGCACGCCCGTCACCGGGCGGCGGAAAAGTTCCCGCGCCAGTTCCTGTTCCTGGCCCGGTCGGGCAAGGGCGTGGCGTTCGGCTCGCCCGACGATCGCCCGACGCACCTCTTCTTCCTCCTGGCGCTGCGCAAGGACATGGCCCACTTGCGCTGGCTGGCCCGGCTGTCGTGGATTTGCCGGAACCGCTCGATCGTGGCCAACCTCATGAAGGCGGCCAACCCAGAGGACATCTCCAAGGTGCTTCGCCTCGCCGTCGAGGAGCTGCCCGGCAACCTCCGCCAGCGCCCGTAGGCCCTGGAAGAGGGCCACAGGGGGGGGCTGCCTCCACGAAAAGGCCATGGGGGAGGGGCGTGGCGTTCCTCGTCCACCCCCACGCCCTTGTCCACGACCACGTTTTCTTCTCGGGGGGGTGGGCGAGCGGGGACCTCAGTTCAAGTAACCCGCGAGAGCGCGCACCTGCGAGCTGCGGCGGAGCTTGGTGAGAGCCTGGTTTTCGATCTGCCGCACGCGCTCGCGCGAAATCCCGAGCCTCTCGCCGATCTCGCGCAGGGTGAGCGGGTTGTCGTCGTCGAGGCCGAAGCGGAGGGCGACGACCTGGCGCTCCTTCTCGGACAGCTTTTCGAGCGCCTCCCGCAGCGTCTGCTCGAACGACTCGCGGAGGATCCGCTCGTCGGTGTCCGGCATCAGGTACTGCTCGAGAAGGTCGCCGAGCTCGGCCTCGCCCTCCTCGTCGACCGGCTCGTTGAGCGACAGGATCGACTGGTTGGAGGAGAGCAGCAGCCGCACCTCCTCCGGGCTCATGTCGAGTTCCTCGGCAAGCTCGGCCTCGGTGGGCGCACGCTCCAGCTCGCGCCCGAGCGCCTGCCGCGAGCGCTCGATGCGGTACAGCACGTTGGCCTGCTTCTGGGGCAAGCGGAAGGTGGCGCCGTGCTGCGAAAGGGCGTGCAGGATCGCCTGCCGGATCCACCACACGGCGTAAGTGATGAACTTGACGTTCTTGTCGGGGTCGAACTTGCGGGCCGCCTGGATGAGGCCGATGTTCCCCTCGTTGATGAGGTCGAGCAGGCTGACGCGCGAGTGCCGGAAGCGCTTGGCGTAAGCGACCACGAAGCGCAGGTTCGCCTCGACGAGCTGGCGTAGCGCCTCGGGGTCGCCGTTGGCCTTCACGCGGGCTCCGAGCTCCTTTTCCTCCTCGGGGGTGAGCTGGCGGAAGCGTCCTATCTCCTGGAGGTAGCGCCGCAGGAGTGAGGCTTCGGGGTCGCGGTGTCGCTCGTCGCTGGTCATTCTCCCTCGCCCGGCACGAGGCCGGTGCGAGGTCGCTGGGCGAGGGCGTGCTCGCGTGGCACCCCGCCGCGGCTGCTCAGCTCGCGCTCGAGGGCCGAACTCAACCGTGCCAGCTCCCGCTCGAGGGCCTCGATCCGGCTCTTCATCTGAAGAATAACTTCAACGCCGGCGAGATTCACCCCCAGGTCCCGGGTGAGGGTCAGGATGTACTCGAGGCGCTCGCACGTGGCGTCGTCGTAAAGCCGGGTGTTGCCCTCGCTGCGGGAGGGCTTGATGAGGCCCTCGCGCTCGTACAGGCGGAGGGTCTGGGGGTGGATCGCATAGCGCTCCGCCACCCAGCGGATCATGTGAAAGCGGCGCTGGCGTTCGGAACTCACGGCGCCTCCCGGACTGGAACCCGCCGCCGGGTGTGCTCGGGCGCCCGCCGCATCCGCACGGTGAGGACACCGCGCGAGAGCACCGCCTCCGGCGGCATCGCGACCTCGGCAGGCAGGGGGATGGAACGGCAGAAGCGGCCGCGCGGCCGCTCCACCCGCAAAAAGGCGGCACCGGGCTCGGCGGGCTCGGCGTACTCCCCCTGGAGCACGAGGACGTTATCGTCGAGGGTCAGGGACAGGCGGTCGGGCGGGCACCCGGGGACCTCGACCTCGACGATGACCTCGTCGGAGGTCTCGCGGAGGTCGGCCACCGGCCCGACGGGGGCCGGGCCGGCAGCCATGACGAGGACGTCGGGAAGAGGTGTCCCCGGCTCCAGCAGCTCGCGCAGGCGCTGCGTCAGGCGCAGCAGCTCGCCGGGGGTTCGCAGCGGGCCTGCCATCGCCGCCCTCAGTTGGTCGGCTTCGGGTCGACGTCGACGTACTCGGCATCGACGACGTCGCCGTCGCCCGCAGCGCCGGCTGGACGACCCTCCTGCGGCTCGGCGCCCGGCGCCGCCGGAGCGGGCCCGACCCGGCGGTAGATCTCCTCGGCCAGCTTGTGCGAGGCCCTGGTGAGCTTCTCGTACGCAGCGTCCATCGCCGGCTTCTTGCCTTCCTCGAGGGCGCGCCTGGCGTCCGCGAGCGCCGTTTCGATTTCCTGCTTCTGGTCGGCCGGCAGCTTGTCCTGGTTCTCCTTGAGGAGCTTTTCCGTGGAGTACACGAGGGTGTCGAGGCGGTTGCGCGACTCGACCTCTTCCTTGCGCTGCCGGTCGTCCTCGGCATGCTGTTCGGCTTCCCGCACCATGCGCTGGATTTCCTGCTCGGTCAGCCCGGACGACGAGGTGATCTGGATCTTCTGCTCCTTGCCAGTGCCGAGGTCCTTGGCCGTGACGTGAAGGATGCCGTTGGCGTCGATGTCGAACGTGACCTCGATTTGCGGGATGCCGCGCGGCGCCGGCGGGATGCCGATGAGGTGGAAGTTCCCGAGCGGGCGGTTGTCCCGAGCCATGGGCCGCTCGCCCTGCAGCACGTGCACCTCGACCTGCGTCTGGTTGTCGTCGGCGGTGCTGTAGATCTTCGACTTGCGGCTCGGGATGGTGGTGTTGCGGGGAATCACCACGTCCATGACGCCGCCGAGCGTCTCGACGCCGAGCGAGAGCGGCGTGACGTCGAGCAGGAGCAAGTCCCGCACCTCGCCGCCGAGCACGCCGGCCTGGATCGCCGCGCCGACCGCGACCACCTCGTCGGGGTTGACCCCCTTGTGCGGCTCCTTGCCGAAGAAATCAGTGACCAGCCGCTGCACGCGCGGGATGCGCGTCGAGCCGCCGACGAGCACCACCTCGTCCACCTCGCGAGGCTCGAGACCGGCGTCCTTGAGCGCCTGCCGGCACGGGCCGACGGTGCGCTGGATGATGTCCTCGACCAGTTGCTCGAACTTGGCGCGCGACAGTCGCATCGACAGGTGCCGCGGGCCCGAGGCGTCAGCGGTGATGAACGGCAGGTTGATGTCCGCCTCCTGCACGGTCGAGAGTTCGCACTTGGCCTTCTCGGCCGCCTCCTTGAGGCGCTGGAGCGCCATCCGGTCGCGCGACAGATCGATCCCCTGGTCGCGCCGGAACTCCTCGATGAGCCATTCGATGAGGCGCTGGTCGATGTCGTCGCCACCGAGGTGGGTGTCGCCGTTGGTGGACTTGACTTCCACCACCCCTTCCCCGACTTCCAGGATGGAAATGTCGAACGTGCCGCCGCCGAAGTCGTAAACCGCGATCGTCTGGTCCTTCTTCTTGTCGAGGCCGTACGCGAGAGCGGCGGCCGTCGGCTCGTTGACGAGGCGGACGACCTCGAGCCCGGCGATCTGCCCGGCGTCCTTGGTGGCCTGGCGCTGCGAGTCGTTGAAGTACGCCGGCACCGTGATGACGGCCTTTTCCACCTTTTCGCCGAGGTAGTCCTCGGCTGCCGCCTTGAGCTTTTGCAGCACCATGGCCGAAATCTCGGGCGGCGAATAGACCTTGCCGTCGATCTCGACGCGGGCCGTGTCGTTGTCGCCTCGCACGACGTGGTAGGAGAACATCTTGATTTCCCGGCTCACCTCGTCGAACCGCCTTCCCATCAGGCGCTTGATCGAGAAGACCGTGCGCTCGGGGTTGGTGACCGCCTGGCGCTTGGCGACTTGCCCGACCGGCCGCTCGCCGTTGGCGTTGAACGCCACGACCGACGGCGTGGTGCGGCTTCCTTCCTGGTTCGCGATCACTGTGGGCTTGCCGCCCTCCATCACAGCCACCACGGAGTTCGTGGTTCCCAGGTCGATTCCGATGATCTTCGACATTGATGAGGCCCTCCTCAGGTCACCCTCAGTGAGCCAATCTAGAACCTGAGTGACATTTTGTCAAGGTGCCAGGAGCGACACCCCGCGTCCCGGTTCGGACGGCTCCGGCGGGTGGCCGAGCCGCACGCTCAGCACGAGGTCGGGATCCGGGGTGCCGTCGAAGGCGTTCCCCGACAGCCGCACCGACTGCTCGCGGGTGACGTAGCGATACGGGCGCTGCCACGGATCGGCCAGCAGCTCCTGGGGGATGTAGCGCTCGTGGACGAGCTCGGCGAGCGTCTCGGGGAAGGCTCCCACGAGCGTGGCCCGTCCCTGCACGATTTGCCACACGCCGTGCATCCGGGCCCACGAGATGGTGGTGACGAAGCGCGGCGCCAGCGCGCTGGACGGGCCGAAGACAGGGTTGAGCGGGTTGCGCCGGGCCACCACGAACGACAGCACCAGAAGCGGCACGAGAGCGATCAGCAACCACGGCAGCCGCGGCGCCTCGGGCGGGGCGGCGATGGCGGAAAGGTTCTGCGACTGGGCCGCACGGGCGATCTCGTCACGCGTCGCCTGGCGGATGAGGGCGCGGCTGAGTAGGGCGTAGAGGGCCTTGCAGGTCTCGAAGTCGCCATGGGGACTGCGGCGCACGATGTCGTCGACGCTGCTGGCGCCGTCCACGAGCGCGAGGATGTCGGCTTCGGTGGCGGAGATGCGAAGGCGATCCGCGCCGGTCGGGGGCGCGGTCTCGGCGACGAGGTCGAGGTCGGCTTCCTCGAGCATCTCATCGTCGGGCGCCACCTCCACCTTCCTGGCCGCCTGCGTCTGGATGAAGACGATGCCGCGATGAGGGATGCGCTTCTCGATGATCGGCCACTCGTCGAGCATCCGGGCGCCTTCCATGAGGATGCTCTCGGAACTCATGGGGGCGACGAGTTCGGCGTCGTAGTCGACCGAGGTCTCCTGCGAGAAGTGGTAGTCCCCGTTCTGCCAGCGGAAGACGCGGAAGATGATCTGGAGGATCTGCTTCTCGAGCGCCTTGCGCAGCTCGTCCTTGGAGATGATCGAGTGCCGCAGGAGGATGTGCCCGAGCCGTTCGAGCGTCTCCATTTGGGTGCGGAGCGCGCCCTCCAGTTCGGTCTGGCTCACCGCCCCGGTCTTGAGCAGCACTTGCCCGAGGCGGTCCTCCAGGCGCTTGTTGAGGGAGTCGGCGCCGACCACCCGCCCTTCCAGGAACGAGATGGTCACCACGTCCTCGGGGGAGCGCAGGGTCAAAACGCCGGTCTTCCTCTGCAAGCCGATGAGCTGGAAGATGTCGGCCAGGGAAAAGTCCTTGAGGGTGCCTTCGAGAGCCATCGCTACCTCCGCCCTCGCGGCAGCACCTGGGCAGCGACCAGGCACGCCGCCCATAGCGCAAGTCCTGGCACCGCCAGCGGCCAGGCCGGCGCATGCATCAGGGCCGGCGCCGCGGAGAACGGGGCCCAGATCGCTCCGACGGCCGCGCCCAGCAGCGCGGCGGGCACGAGCACGAGGGCCGGCCACACCGGGCCGGCCGTGGCAAGGCCGAGGCCGGGCAGGAGCAGGTCCACAAGGCGGCTTTCGAGCAGCAGCAGGGTCTGGCGGCGAGCCAGCTGGCTCCGCTTCGCCATCTGCGTCTCGATCGCCACCATGTCCTTCTTCAGAAAGATGTTGACACACTGCGTGCAGTAGGTCTGGCTCTCGGTCGAGAGCTTGCAGCGGCGGCAGAACGCGCGGCCGCACTTGGCACAGGCAGCCGCCAGGCCCTTGCGACGCCGCAGGAGGTAGTGCCCCACCGCCAGCAGGAGCGCGAACATGGCGCCCACGGCGAGCGGGTGGGTGTACGTGCGCTCGCGGGCCAGCGGCGGCGGCAGCAGGCCCTGGTTGAGGAGCACGAGCGCGTCCTTGCGGCTCAACAGCCTGGCGGCGTCCTTGTGTTCGAACACCGGCAGGAGGATCTGGTGGCTGCGTCCCTTCGTGAGCTTGCGGAAGAGGCCCGGATCGGCGGCCCGCGCCGCGGCCATCGCGGCCTCGCTCTCGGGGAAGAGGTAGGTCTGCGCGAGGGTGAGCGCCAGGTTGTAGCTGGACACCACGGGGTTGGTGCCCCGCTCCCGCGCGGTCTGGAACGCCTGCAGCGCGGAGTTGAAGTCGCCGTCGAGGTAGTTGACGACCCCGAGCGCCAGCGACAGGGGGCCGTCCTGCGGCTGCAGGCGGAGGCCCTCGCGATACGACCAGGCTGCGGCGTCGAGGTGCCCGTGCTGGCGGTACGCGTCGCCGAGCAGGCGGTAGAAGTCGGCCTCGGCTCCGAAAACCTCGGTCAGTCCGGCGAGGTCCTCGAGCGCCTGCGGGTCGTATCGCTGCTCGGCCAGAGCGTCGGTGGCGCGCACGATGGGGTTGGGCGGGTGGGTGACCGAGCGGGCCGCCATTTCCGAAAGCAGCGGCGTCGCCGCTACCACGGCGAGCAGCAGGCCGCCGGCCGCCTTTCCGCTGGCGGGGAGGTACGCCCAGCACAAGGCGAACAGCCACAACGCCCCCCACAGCGGGTCGCCCCCGACGAAGAGCGGGAGCCCTATAAGGAAGATACTGAGGACGAAGGCGTTAGGCCCGAGTCGGAGTTGCGCGCCCAGCTCGCCGAGGTCGTGCCAGAGCAAGGCGATGCCGTGCCTGACGCCGAGCGCGGCGCCGATTGCCGCCGCCACGAGCAGCGCGAGCAGCGACGCGAGAAGCATGGATGGCCACGCGAAGTGCTGGAGGCGCCTGTCCGCGAACAGGGAAACGAGCCCTTTCCATACCGCCGAAAGCCCGGGTCCCACGCTGCCCCGGCGCAAGGAAAGGCTGCCCAGCGCCAGCCACGCCTCGGGGCAACCGGGGTCCAAGACGACCGCCTGCTGCAGGAGCGCCAGCGCTCCGTCGGGAGGCATCGCGCGCGCCCGCGTCACGAGTGCAATGGCCAGGGGCGTGAGACGGGTCACGCCGAGGTTCGAGGCGAGGCGGACGACCTCGTCGACGTTTTCCTTGAGGGTGTCGAGCTTCTGCTCGTCGAGCCTCTGCGCGAGACGGGCCCAGGCCAGCTCGATGTCGCCGCTGACGCCCTCCTTCGGTGGCTGGGCGCTCACCGCCGCAGCCGCAAGGAGGAGCCAGACAACGAGGCTAGCGGTTCGTCGCCACGGCCTGCAGCCTGAGCTGATAGAGCACATCGTCCAGGACCTTTGCTTCCTGCGGGGACACGTGGAGCCGAGTCCTCTCCTGCACCGTGGCCAGCATGTCGATGTACAGTCGAGCCGCGTCGGGGTCGCGCGGGATCCCGGGGAGCTGCCCCGTGATGAACGCCATCGCGCACTGGGCCAGGAAGTCGACCGTTTCCAGCAGGACCTGGGACGGCAGCGCCACCTGCGCGGCCGCGGCAGGCCGGGGCGGCTGCGGATCGGGCGGCGCGGGCGCTGGAGCTGACGGCTCGGGGGCCGCCGACGGCTCGGGCGGGGACAGTTCCCCGCCCTCCCGCGCCTCGCCTTCAGGAGTGAGCCACCGGCGGTCGATGACCTTCACCTGCTTGCGATCGTGCTCATCCCCCACGTGCTGCCTCCTCGACGCCGATTCATCTTACGCGGTCGCATCGGCCCAGACAAGCCGCGCCGCTCGCCGCGGCCGCCCGGCGAGGCAGCCGCCGCAGGCGCTATACTGCCCGGCCGTGAGCGAGGCCACTGCCTTCGCTGCCCTTGTCGAACTCTGCGAGCGCCTGCGCGGCCCCGGCGGGTGCCCCTGGGACCGCGAGCAGACCCTCGAAAGCCTGCGCGCGTACATCATCGAGGAAGCGTACGAGGTGGTCGATGCCATCTCGGCGGGGGAGCGGGAGCAGCTCGCCGGCGAACTCGGCGACCTGCTGTTCCAGATCGTGTTCGTGGCCCAGATCGCGCGCGAGCAGGGGTGGTTCGACGTCGCGGAGGTGTGCGAAGGGATCCGCGCCAAGATGATCAGGCGCCACCCCCACGTCTTCGGCACCGTGGAGGTGGAAGGCGCCGCCCACGTGGTTCGCAACTGGGAGGCGATCAAGCAGCGCGAGCGCGCGAGACCGGGTGCGCTCGCCGGGGTTCCCCGCTCGCTCCCGGCGCTCCTCAAGGCGCTCCGCATGAGCGAGAAGGCGGCGGCGCTCGGGCTGGAGTGGAGGGAAACCGCGCCCCCGCAGGGGGATATTGCACGGGCCCTGGCCGGGCTGGGCGCACTCGCCCCGGACGTGCTGGCCGGCCGCGAGGAGCGGGCCGTGGCGGCCGAGCTAGGCGAGGCGCTGTTTTGCCTCGCCGACCTGGCGCGCCGCCTCGGCATCGACCCGGAGGCAGCGCTGCAAGCAGCCAACGAGGAGTTCGCGCGGTGTTTCGCCGCTGTCGAGCACGGAGCGCAGGCGCGCGGCGTGGCGGTGCGCGACCTCGATCCGGGCGTGCAGCGAGAGCTGTGGGCTAGCCCAGCCGGCGGCGGAACCGCAGGCGGGCCAGCAGGAGAGTCCCCAGCCCCAGGCCGGTGAGCGCCAGCCCCTCAGGCCACAGGCCCCCGATGCCCACGCCCTTGAGGAAGACGCCGCGCAGGATCGTGATGTAGTACCGCAGCGGCACGAGGTACGTCACGAACTGGAACCCCAGGGGCATGTTCTGGATCGGGAACGCGAAGCCGGAGAGGTAAATCTGCGGCATCATGAAGACGAAGGCGGTGAGCATCATGGCTTGCTGCTGGGTGCGGGAGAGAGTCGAGATGAGAAGCCCCAGCCCCAGCGTGCAGAGCATGAACGGCACGGTGAGCACGAGCAGGTTGAGCAGCGAGCCGCGCAGCGGCACCCGGAACCACAGCAGAGCCACCGGCAGCGTGGAAAGCGCCTCGACCAGCCCCACGAGCGCGTAAGGGACGAGCTTGCCGAGGATGAGGAGGCCGGGGGTCAGCGGCGTCACCAGAAGCTGCTCGAGCGTGCCGATTTCGGCCTCGCGCACGATTGCCATGGCGGTGAGCATCATCGTCATGACCATGAGAATGAGCGAGACCACCGCCGGCACCATGAAGTTGCGGCTCACGAGGTCGGGGTTGTAGAGGACGAGCGGGCGCAGCTCGACGAGGGGCCGGGCGCCGGCGCCTCCCTCCGCGTGCAAGACGCCGTTGGCGTAGCCGAGCGCAGCGGTGCCGGTCATGGCGTCGGAGCCGTCGGCGAGAAGCTGCACGGTCCCGGCCCGCCCCGCCAGGCGCTCGGCCGCGAAGCCGGCCGGAATCGTGAGGGCGACGCGCGCGGTGCCATCCTGCAAGAGCCTGTCGAGCCGCGTCTGGTCGTCCACGTGCGCCGCGACCCGGAAGTACGTGGAGCCCGCAAAGCGCTGCACGAGGGATCGGCTGGCGGCGCTGCGGTCGAGGTCGCACACCGCCAGCTCCACCCGCCGCACGTCGGTGGTCGCCGCGTAGCCCAGGATGACGAGCTGGAACACCGGCGCGACGAAGAGGATCGGCACGAGCTTCGGGTCGCGCCGGAGCTGCCGCAGCTCCTTGACGAGGATGACGAGCAGCGCGTGCATCACAGGCTCCTCACCGTGCGGGCCGTGGCGAGGGCGCCGACGACGGCCGCATACACCGAAAGCCCTACGACTTGCTGCCACCACATCTCGGGGCCGGCCCCCTTGAGCACGATCGCCCGCAGCGCCACGAGGTAGTAGCGTGCCGGCACGATGTGGCTGATCCACTGCAGTGCGGCCGGCATCGAGGAGATCGGGAAGATGAAGCCGGACAGGAGCATGGTGGGGAGCATCGAGGAGAGCAGACTGACCTGGAAGGCGACCTGCTGGGAGTCGGCGAGGGTGGACACGAGGACTCCCCATCCCAGGCCCCCGACGAGGTACAGCACCGTGACGAGCGCCAGCCAGCCCAGCGAGCCGCGCACCGGGACGTCGAACAGGGCCCAGGCCAGCGCCAGCGAACCGGCGGCCGCCGCCGACGCGATCAGGAGGTAAGGCAGGGCCTTTCCGGCCAGCAGCTCGAGCGCCCCGAGCGGCGTGGCGCGCAGCGACTCCATGGTGCCGCGCTCCTTCTCCCGCACGACCGCAAGGGCGGTCGCGATCACGGCCGTGATCATGAGGATGAAAGCCACGAGGCCGGGAACCAAGAATCGCGCCGAGGCGAGGTCGGGGTTGAACCACACGAGCGGCGCGGCCACCACCGGCCCGCCGCCGTTCTCGCCGCGCACCGCCGGCGTCACGCTGGCGACGATGTGCCGAGCATAGGCGAGCACGGTGGTGGCGGTCTGGGAGTCGGCGCCGTCGAGAACGAGCTGGAGGGCGGTTGGCCGCCGGGCGGCCAGCGCGGCGCCGTAACCGGCAGGTACGACGAGCGCCGCCTGCGCGCGCCCGCTGTCGAACAGGCGATCGAGCTCGCGCACGTCGCGCGACGTGCCGGCGAGGTCGAAGTGTCCGCTCGAGGCAAAAGCCTGCGCCACCTCGCGTGCCGCACGGCTGCCGTCCCGGTCGACGATCACGAGCCGCACGTGCTCGACATCGAACGAGAGCGCGTAGCCGTAAATCAGGACCAGCGCCATGGGCAGGACGACGAGCGTCAAGACGACCCGCCAGTCACGCCGGAGCTGGAGCAGCTCCTTGACGGCCACGGCGAGGGTTCGGCGCATCATGTCTCCTGCCTCCCGGTCGAGCATCCAGAGATGACGTGGATGAAGACGTCCTCGAGCGACGGCTCGATGGGGGTGGCGGCGGCCGGCGCGTGGCCGGCCCGCTCGAGCGCGGCAACGACCGGACCGGCCGCCTCGGGTGTGGCGAGGATCGCGTGGAGGAGTTCGCCGAAGAGGGCGACCTCGCGGATTCCGGGGTGGCCCTCGAGACGGCGCATCGCCTCGGCGGCGCGGGGGCAGGCGATCTCGACCACGGTCCCGGGCTCGAAGCGCGCCTTCAGCCCCGGCACGGTGTCGAGCGCCAGCAGCCTGCCGGCGTGCATGAGCGCGACGCGCCCGCAGCGCTCCGCCTCGTCCATGGAGTGGGTGGTGACGAACACGGTCGTGCCGCCGGCCGCGAGGGTGTCGATGAGGTCCCAGAAGCGGCGCCTCGCCTCCGGGTCGACGCCGCCGGTGGGCTCGTCCAGGAACACGATCGGGGGCTCGTGGAGCAGCGCGCAGCCGAGCGCCAGCCGCTGCCGGAAGCCGGCCGGCAGCTCGCGCACGACCGTGCGCCGGCGCGCCGCGAGGCCGCCCACCTCGACGGCCCATGCCGAACGCTCGGCGAGCCGGGCGCCACGCAGCCCGTAGGCGCCCCCCCAGAACGCCAGGTTCTCGTCCACGGTGAGGTCGGTGTACAGCGAGAAGCGCTGCGACATGTAGCCGATGCGGCGCTTGATTTCGTGCGGTCGCGTGGCGACGTCGAACCCCAGGACCTCGGCGCGGCCGGAGGACGGCGCGAGCAGACCGCACAACATGCGGATCGTCGTCGTCTTGCCGGCGCCGTTGGAGCCCAGAAACCCGAAGACCTCGCCGGGGGCGACCTCGAAGCTCACCCGGTCGACGGCGCGGAAGGCGCCGAACGTGCGCGAGAGCTCTACCGCGCGCACCACCGGCTGGCTCATCGGCCGACCGCCCTCTCGAGGGCGGCGCGGGCCACCCATGCGCCGGTCCGTGCCGCGACCTGCTGCTGCTCGGCGGCGGCGAGCTGGGTTTCGGCGTCGAGAATCTCGGCCATGGCTGCGAGCCCCGAGGCGTGGCGCTCGCGGGCCGCCGTCTGGCGGGCGGCGGCGGCTGCCGCTGCCGCGTCCGCCGCGCCGGTCGCGGCCAGCGCGGTCGCGAGTTCGCGCGCCGCGTCCTCGACCTCGAGTCGCACGAGGCGCTCGAGCTCGGCGAGTTCGGCAGCCGTGGCCCGCTGGCGGGCACGGCTGGCGGCGCGCTCGGCGCGTGCCGCGCCGCCGTCGAACAGCTTCCAGCCGGCTGCGAGCCCGACGCTCCACGAGTCGTTCCACTCGTCGGCAACCGGGAAGTACCGCTGGTTGGGGCGCGCCAGCTCCCACTGCGCGCTGGCGGCGAGACTGGGCCTCACCGCCGCCACGGCCAGCGTCTCGCGGGCGGCGAGGGCGGCGCGCTCGGCGCGCGCGGCCTGGATCTCGGGCCGGGCGGCCAAGGCCTCGGCCTGGAGCTCCGGGACGTCGGCCGGCGGGTCGGGGAGCGGCCCGGCAAGCGTGTCGGCCAGCTCGAGCTCGCGCTCGTCGAGGGCGAGCAGGGAGGCGAGGCGGGAGCGGGCCGCCGCCGTTGCGGCCTCCGCCCTCACCACCCCCAGCCTGGCGGTGGCGAGCCGCTCCTCGGCGGCCAGCAGATCGGCGCGCACCGCCATCCCGGCGTCGAGCAACGCCTGCGTGTCGGCCAGCAGCCGGAGGGCGCGGCGCTGGTGGGCGCGGGCCAGCTCGAGGGCGGTGCCGGCCCGCACGGCGTCCCAGTACAGCAGCTGGGCGGCGAGGCGCAGCTCGGCGAGCGCCCGGGCCGCCCGGGCGCGGGCGGCACCGGCGTCCAGGCGCGCGGCCCGCTGCCGGGCGGCCACGGCCCCGCCGGCCAGCAGCACCTGCTGGACCTGCAGCGCCGTTCCGTACACCGTCGTGACGTCGCGGGCGAGGACCGTGGGAGGCTGGCCAGGAACGGCGATCGGCAGCACGAACTCCGGCACCGAGCTGCGCTGCAGGAGGGAGGCGGCCACCGAGACGGTCGGCTGCCGCGCCGCGTCGGCCGCCTCGGCCGTGGCGTCGGCCGCCGCCACCCGCTCCCTCGCCGCGACGGCGAGCGGCGAGACCTCCACGGCGCGGGCGGCAGCCTCTGCAGCACCGATCCGCACCGGCTCCCCGGTTGCGCCTCCCGCGAGGAGAGCCGCCAGCACAAAGGCCAGCAGTGTGGCCCGTGACCGGCTTCTCTTCCCCTCGTGCCTCACCCCACGAGCCTCCCGCGGGTGGGCGGGGCAACTGCTGACCGCCAGCTGTGAACCGTGAACTGTCTTCATCACGCAGCCTCCTGGGCGCCGCCGGCGCGCGTGAGGTGGAGGAACGTGTCCTCGAGCGTGGGCGGGATGACGCGGACGTGCAGCACCTCGAGGCCTGCCGCGGCCAGGGTGGCGCGGACGAGGTCCTCCGGCGGCTGGCCGGCGGCGACCTGCACATGGAGTCTCGCCGCGAAGGGCTGCACGTCCAAAACCCCGGGCGCCTCACGGAGCGCCTGCACGGCCGCGCTGCGAGGCTCGGCGTGTACCTCCACCACGCTTCCCGGCAGGAGGCGCCGGAGCGCGGCCGGCGGGGCGTCGGCCAGCACCCGCCCTGTGTGCATCAGCACCACGCGCGAGCAGCGCTCGGCCTCGTCGAGGTACGGTGTCGCGACGATCAGCGTGAGCCCCTCGGCGACCAGCTCGCCGAGCAGCTTCCAGAGTTCGCGGCGGGTCACCGGGTCGACGCCGGTGGTGGGCTCGTCGAGGACGAGGATCTCCGGCTCGTGCACGAGGCAGCAGGCGAGCGCCAGCTTCTGCTTCATGCCGCCCGACAGCCGATCGGCCAGGCGATCGCGGAACGCCGCCAGACCGACGCGGGCCAGCAGCATGTCGCGCCGGGGTCGCCACTTCCTGACGCCGAGCAGCAGCGCGAAGAACTGCACGTTCTCGTCGACGGTGAGGTCGCCGTAAAGCGCGAACCGCTGCGCGAGGTAGCCGAGCGAGCGGTGAAGCGCTCGCCGGTGCGCCCAGGCGTCGCGGCCGCGGACCGTGACGCTCCCGGCGGCGGCGCGTTGCAGGCCGGCGAGCACGCGCAGCGTCGAGGTCTTGCCGGCCCCGTCCGGTCCGATCAGCCCGACGACCTCGCCGCGGTCCACGGCCAGGTCGAGGCCGTGCACGGCCGTGGCCTTGCCGTAGCGCACCGTCAAACCCCGAGCTTCGATGAGCCTGTCGCTCATCTCGCGGGCTCCTCGAAGTAGGCGTCCGCCGGCATGCCCGGCTTGAACACCCCGTCCCGGTTGTCGAGCGCGAGCTTGACCTTGAACACCAGCTTGGCCCGCTCTTCGGGGGTCTGGACGTTCTTGGGCGTGAACTCGGCCACCTTGGCAACGTGCGAGACCCTCCCCTCGAAGCTCTCGCGGCGGCCGTCGACGCGCACGAGGACCCGGTCGCCGATGTGGATTCGCGAGAGCGACGGCTCGTCGAGATAGACCGAAAGCCACGGCTGGTCCACCGCCGTGAGGACCACGAGCAGCGCCCCGACCGGGAGGACCTCCCCCGGCTCGGCCGCGCGCTGGGTGACGACGCCGTCACGCGGCGCCACGACGGTGGCGTCGGCGAGCCGTTGCTGGACCGTGGCGACGAGCGCCGCCGCGGCGTCGCGCTGGGCGCGAACCTGGGCGATTTCCTGAGGGCGCGGCCCGGCCTTGGCCTTGGCCTGCTCGGCCTGCGCCGCCGCCAGCGCCTTTTCCAGCACCAGCACCCGGGTGCGGGCGTCGTCCCGGGCCTTTTCCGTGGCCGAACCCCGGCTGGCGAGCCCGTCGAGGCGCTCGAGGTCGCGACGGGCGCCTGCGAGATCGGCTTCGATGCGCGCCACCTCGGCCGCGGCCCGGTCGAGGTCTTCGCGACGCGTGCCGGCCAGAAGCAGCGCCAGCCTCGCCTCGGCAGCCGCCAGCTCGCTGCGGGCTCGCGCCAGATCGTTGTCGAGGTCCACGGTCTCGAACCGCGCCACCACCTCGCCGGCGCGCACCGTGGAGCCCTCCTGGAGCGGCAGCTCGGCGAGGCGACCGCCGATCTTGGCGGCGACACGCACCTCGGTGGCCTCGACGTGGCCGGACGCATGAATGCGGCTATGGTCGCGCGAAGGCGTACAGGCGGCGAGGGCGATGCCGGCGATGACGGCCAGGCGCGTGGCTGGGCTGGGTCGCGGGTTCACTGGTGTCCTCCCTCGGCTGGATGGGCGGCGATGCCGAACAGCAGGATGTCGGTAATGCGGCAGGCAATCTCGTCGGGGTGGGGCAGCGGCGAGGGCAGTGCCGCTCCGGCGGCGGCGAAGCGCTCGCCGACCCGCAAGGCGCTGGCGGAAAAAACGGTGCTGGCGACGATCATGAGGTGGGCCACTAGCGGGTCGATAGGGCGGAACTCGCCGGCTGCCTGTCCCTCGAGCACGATTCCGCGGGTGATGCCGAGCACGCCGACCATGCGGCGCAGCACCGGTGTCGAGAGGTGCACGCCGCCAGCCGCGATCTCGCGCAGCATGATCTGCGGGTAGGCGGGCTGCCGCAGCGCCAGGTTGAGGAAGGTCCCCTGCACGGCGCGCAGCTTGTCGGCCGGCGTCGTTGCCGCCGCGATGCGAGGGCCGAGAGCCTCCTCGATGCTGGCGATGAAGGCGGACACCACCTCGCCGTACAACGCGGCCTTGTCGCCAACGTGGTAATAGAGCATCGCCTTGTTGACGCCGGCGCGGCGGGCGATCTCGTCCACGCCCGCCCCGTCGAACCCGCGCTCGGCGAACACATCGGCAGCGGCGGCCAGGATGCGCTCGCGCGGTGTGGCGCCTCGGTCTGGGGTGGGGTGCTCCGGCATTCCAACCTCCACAACTAACCGGTCGGTTGAACCGACAAGTTAGTTATAGGCGTTCGGAGGCGGATTGTCAAGCTTCCTCGGAGGGCGGTGTCAACACTCTTTAGAAATGTCCCCTTGGGAGCTCGATAGAAATGACCCCCAGTGGTTGTCGTCGGGGCTGTGGGCGGTGTGGGAAGCCCGCAGGGCTTTCCAAGCGGCTGTGGGAAAGCCGGCGG
>Ga0209506_1001237_pt1 | contig 27793 bp, 24 predicted proteins | sample AD_JPNHG2_MetaG_FD_184409 | JGI IMG/M metagenome (GOLD analysis project Ga0209506, IMG submission 184409) | Active sludge microbial communities of municipal wastewater-treating anaerobic digesters from Japan - AD_JPNHG2_MetaG (SPAdes) (version 2) | ecosystem: Engineered > Bioreactor > Anaerobic...
AACATCTCGACCGTCTGCTGGAGGTCGATGATGTAGATGCCGTTGCGGGCTCCGAAAATGTAGGGTTTCATCTTGGGGTTCCACTTGTTGGTCTGATGACCGAAGTGGACACCCGACTCGAGCAGCAGCTTCATCGATACGGTGGACATGGGATTCTCCTTCCTGTTTGATTCCTCCACCCCTTCAACCCGGCGGGGAACTCTTCCCGCGAAGAGCAACAGGCCCGCCGATCCGAGGGTGTGAGTGATAGAACGGGTTTAGTTAGCACAATCGAAACTATTTGGCAAATAGAAAATGGCAAACGGCCAAGGGCCAATGGCAGGGACGAAAATGAATCTCCCGAGCCCCTTGTGCCTTTCGCCTGTTTTTATGTCGTGTAATGCGCGTTGATCCTCACGTAATCGAGGGTCAGGTCCGAGCTGTAGACCCGGAAACTCTTGGACCCCTGGCCGAGGTTCAGGACCACCCGGATCTGCTCCTTCCGCATCACCTCGGCCAGCTCCTTCAGGTGGCTCGAGATGCCCTGACCCTGCCGGAAGAGCGGCAGCCCGTCGAAGGTCAGCTCCACGGCGTTCGGGTCCAGCGCAACCCCCGCCGCACCCGCGGCGGAGATGATCCGGCCCCAGTTCGGGTCCCCGCCGTAGAACGCCGTCTTGACCAGGTTGGAGCGGGCGATCTGGTAGGCGACGCTCCTCGCGTCCCCGGCCGTCTTGGCCCCCTCGACGACGATCTCGATCAGCTTGGTCGCCCCCTCGCCGTCGCGCACGATCATCTTGGCCAGCTCCGTCAGCGCGCCGGCGAGCATATCCGAGAACACGGTGTAGTCCCGCGTCGACGTGCGGATCCTGCGGTTCCCCGCCAGGCCGTTGGCCAGGAGGAGGACCGTGTCGTTGGTGCTCATGCACCCGTCGACGCTGATGGCGTTGAAGCTCCGGTCCACCGCCTCCCGGAGCGCCCTCTTCAGGGCCGCATCGTCGATGTCGGCATCGGTCAGGACGAAGGACAAGAGCGTCGCCATCCCGGGCTCGATCATGCCCGCTCCCTTGGCGATCCCGCAGATGCAGACATCGGTCCCGCCGACGGCCCCCTCGCGGTACTGGATCTTCGGGTAACGGTCCGTGGTCATGATGGCCTCGGCCGCCTCGGAGATCCCGCCCGGCGAGAGCCCCTTGGCCAGACGGCTCACGTTGCCCGCGACCTTGTCGATCGGCAGCCTGCGCCCGATGACGCCCGTCGAGGCCACGAGGACCTGCGCCTCGTCGATCTGCAGGGCCCCGGCGCAGAAGCGGGCCATCTTCACGGCATCCTGATAGCCTTCCTCCCCGGTGGCGGCGTTGGCATTGCCGCTGTTGACGATGACGGCCCTCGCGGAGCCGCACCGGATGCGCTCCTGGTCGAGCAGCACCGGGGCCGCCTTGAAGACGTTCGTCGTGAAGACGCCGGCGGCCTTCGCCGGCACCTCGGAGTACAGCAGGGCCAGGTCCTTCCGGCCGTCCTCCTTGATCCCCGACGCGATCCCCGCGGCCTGGAACCCGGGAACCTCGAATTTCTGCTCACTGTTCGCCATACTGTTCCTCCCCTTTCCGATGTGTGGCGGAAAGGATTCCGAAGTGCGAAGTCAGGGTTTTTCCGGTAACCGGTCTTGGCGAAGCGAAGCGACCGCGGCGCAAGTTGTCTGAGCCCGCAGGGCGAGTTTTTGCGACCGCAGCGGAGCGAGCCTTAGAGCGGTCGGAAAAATCCTATTCGCACGAGGAATTCGTTTTCGCCGCGATTCTACTTCCCACAGCACTTCTTGTACTTCTTCCCGCTGCCGCAGGGGCACGGGTCGTTGCGGCCGACCTTCTGCGCCGCCTCCCGCTTGACCTGCTTCACGGGGGCCCCCGCCGTGCCGTGCGTCATGACCACGTCGCGCTGCGTCCGGTCCCGCAGCCCCTCCACCTCTTCCTCCCGCTGGATCTGAACGAGGCAGAGCTTCTGGAGGGTGTCCTGGCGGATGCGGTACATCATGTCCAGGTACATCTCGTAGCCTTCCTTCTGGTACTCCCGGACGGGGTCCTTCTGGCCGTAGCCCCTCAGGCCGATGCCTTCCCGGAGGTGATCCATCCCCAGCAGGTGATCCTTCCAGAAGGTGTCGATGGACTGCAGCATGATCACCTTCATCAGGTAATCCCAGAGGGGCTTGCCGAAACCGGCCTCCTTCCGGCGAAGGTGATCCAGGACGGCGCTGCGGATCTCGTCCCGGATCCGCTCCGGCCCGCCGGTTTCCCGGCCGGCCTCGCCGAAGCGCAGCCTGAGCGAAAAGAGCTGGTAGAGCATGTCGTCGAGGCCCTTGAGGTTCCATTCTTCGGGGTGCTGCTTCTCGTCGACGTATTCCCCGACGGTGGTCTCGACGACCTCGTTGAGCATCTCCTCGAGCATGCCCCAGAGGTCCTCGCCCTTCAGGACGGCCTTTCGCTGCTCGTAGATGGCCTCGCGCTGGACGTTCATCACGTTGTCGTATTCGAGGAGGTGCTTGCGGATGTCGAAGTTGTGGGCCTCCACCCGCCTCTGGGCCGCCTCGATCTGCCGGGTCAGCAGGTTGGACTCGATCGGCTGGCCTTCCTCCATGCCGATCCGGTCCATGATCGCCCCCATGCGCTCGCCCCCGAAGATCCGCAGCAGGTCGTCCTCCATGGACAGGTAGAAGCGCGACGAGCCCGCGTCGCCCTGGCGCCCCGAGCGGCCCCGGAGCTGGTTGTCGATCCGGCGGCTCTCGTGCCGTTCCGTGCCGAGGATGTGCAGACCGCCCAGCTGCGCGACCCCCTCGCCGAGCTTGATGTCGGTGCCGCGGCCCGCCATGTTCGTCGAGATGGTCACGGCCCCGCGCTGCCCGGCCTGGGCGATGATCTCCGCCTCGCGCTCATGGTGCTTGGCGTTGAGGACGTGGTGTTTCACCCCCTGGCGGCTGAGCATCGCGCTGAGCTTCTCCGATTTCTCGATGGAGATGGTCCCGACGAGCACCGGCCGGCCCTGCTTGTGCAGCTCCTTGATTTCCTCGATGGCGGCCTCGAATTTCTCGCGCTCCGTCCGGTAGATCACGTCGGGGTAGTCCGTGCGGATCATGGGCATGTTCGTGGGGATCACCAGGACCTCGAGACCGTAGATTTCCTGGAACTCGGCCGCTTCCGTGTCGGCCGTGCCCGTCATGCCCGCCAGCTTCTCGTACATCCGGAAGTAGTTCTGGAAGGTGACCGACGCGAGCGTCTGGTTCTCCCGCTCGATCTTGACGCCTTCCTTGGCCTCGAGGGCCTGGTGGAGGCCCTCGCTGTAGCGCCGGCCGGGCATGAGCCGGCCCGTGAACTCGTCGACGATGAGCACTTCGCCGTTCTTGACGACGTAGTCCACGTCGCGCTTGAAGAGGCTGTGGGCCTTGAGGGCCTGGTTGACGTGGTGCAGCAGCTCGATGTTGCGCGGGTCGTAGAGGTTCTGCACCTTCAGGGCCTTCTCCACCCGGGCGACGCCTTCCTCGGTCAGGACGACGGTGCGAGCCTTCTCGTCGATCGTGTAGTCCTTCTCGCGCCGGAGGCCCGGGATGATCTGGTTGATCCGGTAGTACTTGTCCGTCGATTCCTCGGAGGGGCCCGAGATGATGAGCGGGGTCCTCGCCTCGTCGATGAGGATGCTGTCCACCTCGTCGACGATGGCGTAGTGAAAATCCCTCTGGACGTAGTCCTCGAGGGCGAACTTCATGTTGTCGCGGAGGTAGTCGAACCCGAACTCGTTGTTCGTCCCGTAGGTGATGTCCGACGCGTAGGCCCTGCGCCGCTCCTCGTCGGTGAGGCCGTGGACGATGACGCCGACGGAAAGGCCCAGGAAATTGTAGATGGGGCCCATCCAGGCCGCGTCGCGCCTGGCCAGGTAATCGTTCACCGTGACGAGATGGCAGCCCCGGCCGGTCAGGGCGTTGAGGTACAGGGGCATGGTGGCCGCAAGCGTCTTGCCTTCGCCCGTCTTCATCTCGGCGATCTTGCCCTCGTGCAGCACGATCCCCCCGATGAGCTGCACGTCGAAGGGGCGCATCCCCACGGTCCTCCGGGCGGTCTCGCGGACGACGGCGAAGGCCTCCGTCAGGATGTCGTCGAGGGTTTGCCCGCCTGCGAGCCTGTCCTTGAACTCGGCCGTCTTGGCCTTGAGCTGCTCGTCGGTGAGCCGGCGGATGCCGTCCTCGAGACGGTTGATCTCGTCCACGAGGGGCGCGATCCGCTTCAGCTCCCTTTCGTTCTTGGTCCCGAACAGTTTCTGGATGAATTGCAGCATGGCTCCGCCTAAAAAAAACCCGGTAAGCCCTTACCGGATTTTCGAATAGTATACCCTATTCTTTCGCAAAAGGGAATCAGCGCAGATACTTCCTGGGGTTGACGTAGACGCCGTTGAGGTTCACGGCATAGTGCAGGTGGGCGCCGGTGCTGCGGCCCGAATTCCCCACGTACCCGACGACCTCTCCGCGCTTGACCACCTGGCCCTTGCTGACCGCGGAGCGGAAGAGATGGGCGTAGAGCGTGGAGATGCCCCTGCCGTGCTCGATCTGGACGAGGAGGCCGAGGTCGGGCCTCTTTTCCACGTTGGCCACGATCCCGTCGGCCGGCGCCTGGATGGGCGCCCCGAGCTTCGTCGCGATGTCGATCCCCGTGTGGAACTCCCGGCGGCTGCCGAAGGGGTTGCTCCGGGGCCCGAATTCGGAGGTCACCCAGCCCGTGACGGGCCACACGGAGGGGGTCACCGCCGCGATCGACCGCTGGGCGCGGAGGAACTCCTGCAGTTCCGCGAGGCTTCGCTCGCGGGCCGCGGCGTCCTCGAGCAGCCGGTCCATGTGACGGTTCAGATGGGTCAGCTTGTCGGCCCCGGCCTCCCCCGCCGGCATCGGTCCCCCGACGCCGAGGAGCTGCTCGCGAGCCTCCGCCGCCTGGTGTTTCGACGACCTGCGCGCCTTCCCGGTCACCTCGCTCGCCATGGCGCGGATCTTCTCGTCCACCTGCTTCAGTTCGGCGAGCTTCCTCTCGAAGAACGATATCTTCTCCTGGAGCGTGTCGATCTGCTCCTGCTGCGTCGAGGTGAGCTGGCGCAGGTTGACGAGCTCCATCTGCGCGAGCTTGATCGACAGGTAGTCGACGGCGCAGTAACCGAAGAAACCGAGGAAGACGCACGACACGGCGGCGGTGAGACGGAAATGATGCGGCGTGGCGAGGAATCTCTTGACCGAGTCCTTTTTCTTATGCGGAATGATCAGGAGGGTATAAAAATGCTTCGGCATTGCTCATCCTCATCCTTTTCTTTGTACTCGAAAACCGGATCGAAACGAATCTCCGCTTTTCCCCTACAAATATGGGAGAAAGAACTCGCGTGATGCCGAGGGACCTTTCACATCCCCCAAATCAGCGCGTCGCAGATCAGCCCCCGTCCCCGAACCGCAGACCGGCCGGATCGCGGAGGCAGGGGTCTCTTCTACCCGTAAAAGAACGGCCTGTCAAGCCGAAAGTGCCGTTTTTCCGATAAATGAAACAAATACAACAGCTTGTTGATAACTCGAGGTCAGTTTTCAGCCCTTTTCCCGGCGGGCGCCGTGGCTTCCCATCTCCCCCTCCGGGGCTTTTTTGACCACGATGAGCGGATCGCCCACCTCGACCTGGTCGCCGGGGTTTTTCAGGACCTCCTGGACCTTCCCGTTGATGGCCGAGACGACGTTGTTGAGCATCTTCATGGCCTCGAGCACGATGAGCACCTGCCCGGCCGCCACCTCGTCTCCTTCGGAGACGGGGATCTCGTTGACGGTCCCCTTGATGGGCGAGCGGATATCGCCGTCCTTGGCCAGGGCCTCGATCTCCTTGGCCGACAGGGTCACCTTCCGGGCCTCCGCCCTTGCGCCCTCGGGTTCGAGTTCCGTCAGGATCGGCTCGGGGTGATGGTCGATGAGGAGATAGGTCACCGCGTCGCCGCTCGAGGTCCTGCGCTGGGGCCCGATCACGATGGAGTGGAGCTTGCCGTAGGCATCGGCGAACTCGAAGGTGTCGCCCAGGTCGAAGCCGCCCTTCTTGAACCAGATCTTCGGAGGCAGGACCCAGACCTTGCCGTACTTTTCCTCGAACTTGAAGAAGCTCACCGCATCGTTGGGGTGCTGGAGGTACAGGACCAGCTCCTCCTCCGAGGCCGTGCGCTCGAGCCTCTTCTCCAGGACGCGCTTCTCGATGGCCAGATCGACGTCCTCGATCTTCTGGTAGCCGTAGTCCCGCTCGACGATCTTCTTCCAGGCCGGGCCGAAGACGGCCTCGTAGATCCAGTCGGCCGGCTTGTAGAAGGGCAGCTCGCCGTAGCGGCCGAGCATCAGGTTCTTGAGGTCGTCGTTGGCGTCCTTGTAGCGCGCCCGCTTCAGGACGTTGTTGACGGCCGTGGTCCAGAGGATCTGGGAGCCCGGCGTCACGCTCCACCAGTTGCCCAGCTCGACCTGCACCTTCGGAAGCTCCTGCTGGAGGATCTCCGGCATGAGGTGCAGGAAGTTGCCCTTCACGGCCTGCTCGAAGCTCGAGCCCGTGGCCCCGCCGGGCAGCTTGTGGATCTGGACCGTGGGGTCGAAGCCGAGAAACTGCGACTCGAAGTCCTTGTAATACTCGCGCTCGGGCCGCAGCTTGTTCGACGTGTCGATGACGGCCTGCTTGTTGATCCCCACGCAGGGGTGACCGTAATCCTCGAGGGTCTCCACGATCGTCAGCAGCGGCGGGGGCCCGTAGAAGCCCGTGAAGGCATGATCGCCCCCGTTGACGATCTTCGCCCCGTGGCGCACGGCCTCGACGGTGCGCCCGATGTCGTTGCCGTCGGTGTTGTGTCCGTGGTAGTGGATCAGCAGCCCCGGGAACCGGTCGAGGATGGCCTTGACGAGATCCCCGATCCGCTTCTGCGTGCCGAGCCCCCCGTGGTTCTTGATGCACAGGATGACGTCCTCGCCCGTCACATCGAGGATCTCGCCCACCTTCTTCACGTAGTAGGCGTCCGTGTGCTCGGGCCCCGTGGAAAAGCAGATGGCGGGCTCCAGGATCCGCCCGGCGCGCTTGACCTCCTCGAAGACGGGGATCATGTTGCGGACGTCGTTCAGGAAGTCGAAGACGCGGAACACGTCGATGACTTCCGAGAAATGCTGGATGGTCAGGCGGACGACGTTGTCGGGATAGGGCCGGTACCCGAAGAGGTTGATCCCTCGGACGAGCGTCTGGAAGAGGGTGTCGGGCATCAAGGACTTGAGCACCCGCAGCTTCTCGAAGGGGTTGATCTGCTTGCGCAGCATGTCCACGTGGATCGAGGCCCCACCGGAGATCTCGATGGAGAAGTAGCCGCAGGCGTTGCGCTCCCCGGCCACGAGCATCTGCGTGTGCGGCAGGACCCGGTTCTTGAAGTCCGACTGGGAGAGGTCCCTCTCCGTGTTGGTCATGTAGTAGCCCTTCGACCGCCTCAGCTTGTCGAGGACGTATCGGACCCCGTGCTCCTTGAGCTCCCGGGGGGTGATTCTCTCGTCGATCGGTTGTGCCGTCTTCTTCGCCATGATTCCTTTTCGATTTCCTTCTTTGCTTTTTGCCTTCCGCCCGATGCCCGGTTTAGTACGCGTACGGGTTGATCTTCTTGACGTGGATCTCGGCGATGAGCTTGGCCAGCTTGGCCACCTCCCGTTCCGTTTCCGGGTAATCGAAGATCTCGGGGTGCGACTCGATGTAGCCCGTGTCGAAGCGCCCCGCCCGGAAGTCCGGCTCGTCGCAGATGGCCAGGTAAAAGGGGATCGTCGTCTTCGGCCCCACGATGTTGAACCCCAGGAGAGCCCGCTTGAGCCGGTCGATCGTCTCGTTCCAGTCGTAGCCGCGGCAGGTGAGCTTCACCATGAGCGAGTCGTACTCCGTGGGGATCTTGTAGCCCTGGTAGACGAGCCCGTCGAGCCGGATCCCCGGCCCGCCGGGTGAGTGATAGACCTCCACGGTCTTGCCGCCCTCGGGCATGAAGTTGTTCTTGGGGTCCTCGGCATTGATCCGCACCTGGACGGCCTTGCCCATCATGTGGACGCGCTCGGCGGGGATGTCGATCTTCTCTCCCCGGGCAATCCGGATCTGCTGGCGGACGATGTCCACGCCCGTCAGTTCCTCCGTCACGGTGTGCTCCACCTGCAGGCGCGTGTTGACCTCCATGAACCAGAAGTCGTTCGTCTTCGAATCTACCAGGAACTCGACCGTCCCGGCATTCACGTAGTGCGAGCCCTTCGCCGCGGCGACGGCCGCCTCGTACATCCTCTCCAGGACGTCCTTCGGCAGCTCCGCCGGGGCGATCTCGAGGAGCTTCTGGTGGCGGCGCTGGATCGAGCAGTCGCGCGTGCCCAGGTGGATGACGTTGCCGTGCGTATCGGCCAGGATCTGGACCTCCACGTGGCGCGGCGCCTCGATGCATTTTTCAACGTAGATGCTGTCGTCGTTGAAGGCGCTCTTGGCCTCCGTGCGCGCGACGGGCAGCTGCATGAGCAGATCGGCCTCGCTCTCCACCCTGCGGATGCCCCGCCCGCCTCCGCCGAGGGAGGCCTTCAGCATGATCGGGTATCCCGCCTTCCTGCCGAATTCGAGGGCCTGGCGGATGCCGGCCTCGCCGGGTGCGAGCGTCCCCGTTCCCGGCACGAAGGGAATGCCGGCCCTCTCCATGATCCCGCGCGCCACGACCTTGTTGCCCAGGTCCCGGATCACCTCGGGCGGCGGGCCGATGAAGGTGATCCCCGCTTTCTCGCAGGCCGCCGGGAAATCGGGGTTTTCCGCCAGGAAGCCGTATCCCGGGTGGATGGCGTCGGCCCCGCTCTTCTTTGCGGCCCAGATGTGCTTCTCCACGTCGAGATAGTCCCTGCGGGGTCCATTGCCGATCAGGATGGCCTCGTCCGCGAGGCGGATGAAGTAGGCCTCGCTGTCGGGCTTCTCGTAGACGGCAACGGTCTTGAGACCCATTTCCATGGCCGTGCGGATGATCCGCAAGGCGATTTCGCCGCGGTTGGCAATCAGGATCTTGCCGATCCGTTTTTCCTGGGGTTTCCTTGCTGCCATCGGACACCTTCTCGTCGGTATCGAGCCGTCGCCGGCTCGTTTCATGAGCCCGGATTTCGTAAAGTTTTGCTTATACGGGCAACCGACGGGCCTGTCAAGGGCTTTGTGCCGATTCCAGCCAGAATTGTCTTGACTTTGAAACGTCGTTTGGCTAAACGGTGCGGATACTAACGAACTGAAGCGAGCCGGTGGGAAAGGAGCTCCTATGGCAAAGTACGATTCGAAATCCATTCGAAATATCGCGATCGTCGGTCATGGCGGCACCGGGAAGACGTCGATCGCCGAATCCATGCTCTTCGTAGCCGGGAAAACGGATCGCCTGGGCCGCGTCGACGACGGCACGTCGACCATGGACTGGGAACCCGAGGAGCAGAAGCGCCGCATCTCGATCAGCGCCTCGGCGGCCTTCGTCGACTGGGACAAGCACCGGATCAACATCCTGGACACCCCCGGCGACGCCAACTTTGCCATGGACACCCGCAGCTGCCTTCGCGTGGCCGACGCAGCCCTCGTCGTCATCGACGCCGTGGGCGGCGTGGAGTTCCAGACCGAAAAGGTCTGGGAGGCCGCCGACGAGTACGCCCTGCCCCGCCTCATCTTCATCAACAAGATGGACCGGGAACGGGCCGACTTCCCGAAGGCCCTGGAGAGCATCCGGCAGAAGCTGGGCAAGAAGGGAACCCCCCTGTTCATCCCCATCGGCGCCGAGGACAAGTTCCGCGGCATCATCGACCTGATGCAGATGAAGGCCCTCTCCTTCGACGAAGCCAAGGGCAAGGTGAAGGCCGGCGAGATCCCCGCCGAGCTTGCCGACGAGGCGAAGAAGTACCGCGAGGCCATGACCGAGGACATCGCCGAGTGCGACGAAGCGCTCATGGACAAATACCTCGAGAGCGGCGAGCTCAGCGCCGAGGAGCTCAAGACGGGCCTCCGGAAGGGTGTGGTCTCCGGCGCCCTGTTCCCCGTGGTCTGCGGCGTCGCCGTGCGCAACATCGGCATCGCGCCCCTGATGGACCTCATCGTGGCCGCCCTTCCCTCTCCCCTTGACCGCGGGGACGCCAAGGGGATCAACCCCGCCACGGGCACCGAGGAGAAACGCAGCCCCGACGAGAAGGCCCCCTTCTCCGCCTTCGTCTTCAAGACCATCTCCGACCCCTTTGCGGGCCGGCTCACGCTCTTCAGGGTCTACTCGGGCACGGCAGGCTCCGACGGTACCTTCTACAACCCCTCCCGCAAGACGACGGAGCGCTTCGGGAACATCTTCCATCTCGACGGCAAGACCCAGCGCCCCGCGGAGGGCGTCATTCCCGGCGACATCGCCGCCGTGTCGAAGCTCAAGGAGACCTTCACGGGCGACACGATGACCGACGAGAAGAGCCCCATCCAGTACGAGAAGGTCCAGCCGATGCCCGCGATCATCTCCTTCGCCGTCCAGCCCAAGTCCAAGGGGGACGAGGAGAAGATCATGTCGGGCCTCAACCGGCTCGTCGAGGAGGACCCCACGCTCAACTACCGGCGCGACGAGCAGACCCGCGAGATCATCCTCTCGGGCATGGGGCAGGTCCACATCGAGATCGCCGTCGAGAAGATGAAGCGCAAGTTCGGCGTCGAGGTCACCCTGACGACCCCCAAGGTCCCCTACAAGGAGACGATCAAGGGCAAGACGACCGTCCAGGGCCGCTACAAGAAGCAGTCCGGCGGACGCGGCCAGTTCGGCGACACCTGGCTCGAGATCGAGCCCCTGCCCCGCGGCGGCGGGTTCGAGTTCGTCGACAAGATCGTCGGCGGCGCGATCCCCCGGAACTTCATCCCCGCCGTCGAGAAGGGCATCGTCGAGGCCATGCTGGAAGGCGTGCTGGCCGGCTACCCCGTCGTGGACGTGCGGGTCTCGCTTTTCGACGGCTCCTTCCACACGGTGGATTCCTCGGAGATGGCCTTCAAGATCGCCGGCTCCATGGGCTTCAAGAAGGGCGTGGAACAGTGCAACCCGACCCTGCTCGAGCCCATCGTCAACATCGACATCGAGATCCCCGACGAGTACATGGGCGACGTCATCGGCGACCTCAACTCCCGGCGCGGCCGGGTCATCGGCATGGAGCCCAAGGGCCACAACCAGGTCATCAAGGGGCAGGTGCCGCTGGCCGAGATCCTCCGCTATGCCCCGGACCTGCGCTCCATCACGAGCGGCCGCGGGACCTTCACCTACACCCACTCCCATTACGAGGAGGTTCCGCCCATGATCGCCGAGAAGGTCATCGCCGCCGCGCGCAGAGAGAAGGAAGAGAAGGGTTGATCAAGGCAGGCATTCTCACCCTGAGCGACAAGGGGTCCCGCGGGGAGCGCGAGGACCTCAGCGGCCCGGAAGCGGCCCGGATGCTCGGGACGATCGGGATCGAGACGGTGCACAGCGAGGTCGTCCCCGACGAGGCGGAGATCATCGCGGCGAAGCTCGTCGAGTTCGCCGACCGGCGCGGTCTCGACCTCGTCGTCACGACGGGCGGCACGGGCGTGAGCCCCCGGGACGTGACGCCCGAGGCCACCCTGAAGGTCATCGACCGGGAGATCCCCGGCATGGCCGAGGCCATGCGCCGGGAGAGCATGCTCAAGACCCCCCACGCCATGATCTCCCGGGCCGTCGCCGGCATCCGCGGGCAGACCCTCATCGTGAACCTGCCCGGCAGCCCCAAGGGGGTGCGCGAAAACCTCGCCGTCCTCCTGCCCGCCCTCAAGCACGCCATCGAGAAGATCAAGGGGGACCCTGCCGACTGCGCATCCTGATAAGACAGAAAGTGAGAGGGTGAGAAGGTAAGAAGGTTGGATATCCCTTCCCTCTTACCCTCTTACCCTCTTACCCTCTTACCCTCTTACCCTCTTACCCTCTTACCCTCTTACCCTCTGATCCATCCCTGTCAGTTGAGCTGTTGGTATTCAATCTGAGAATCCTGCGGAGCGTCCCCAGGGCCCGCTCGCGGTGCGTGCCGGGCCAGTAGACCCGCCCGCATACCGGGCAGAGCCTGAAGTCCCTCTGCGTCCGCCAGACGTGCTCGGGAATCCGGTCCCGCACCTCGTCGCGCGCAGCCGGCATCAGGGGAACGTTGCACTCGAGGCAGATCGTGAAGAAGGTCTCGGGGTCCGGCGCGAGGTTGAGCTTCCCGAGGACCTCGCCGAGCTGGTCCTCCACCCGGTCGTTCTCGACGAACAGGACGACGCCGGGGTGCTGCCGGCCGATGATGTCCTTGCGACGCGTCAGGACGACCCTTCCCTCCCTCTCAGCCGCACGGAGAAAGGACCGGTCGGTCTCCCCCCGCCAGGTTGCCGTGTCGCGGCCGATCATTCTCAGCCACCTCGCAAGACGGCCCAGGGAAGAGTCGGCAAGGAACTTCATGGCGGCCCCGCAGCAAAGCGAAAGGACATGGGTTCGGGTTACATCATCCCCGCGGCCTGGGGCGGGGGCGGCTGATTGGAGGCGCCGCGCATGAGCGAGAGGTTCTTCTGCTCGAGCTCGTCGATCTTCCGGTAGAGCTTGTTCATCCGGAGCGTCATGCGGAGCTTGTCGATCGCGCCGAGCAGCGCCGCCACGAGGACACCGGTGAGGAAGGCGCCGAAGACGATGATATACAGGGGGACCTCCGCGTAGAGGTAGCCGTAGTATTTCAGCGAGATGTTGTAGGGGTTCTCGAAGGCAAAGGTGACGAAGAAAAAGGCAAAGGCCAGGATGACGACCAGGTAGACAAACCTCATGGCTGGATCCCCTCCTCGTATTTACGGAAATGCGGCATGAGCGTTTCCTTCGTCTTCATGAGATCCTCGGAGATGACCCGCACCTCGCCGAAAACGGACAGGGCGTTCGTGTCCCCCACCCACCGGGGAACGATGTGCATGTGCAGGTGATCCTCCACGCCCGCGCCAGCCGCCCGTCCCAGGTTCATGCCCAGGTTGAACCCCTGGGGGTGCAGCGCCTCCTTGAGCACCCTGACGCAAAGGGACGTGAGAGCGAACATCTCGCAGTGCTCTTCCAGCGTCAGTTCCTCGATGTTGTGCACGTGCCGGTGGGGCGCCACCATGAGATGGCCCGTGATGTAGGGGTAGCGGTTCATGATGACGAAGGCGTGCCGGCCGTCGTGAAGCACGAATTCGCTGTCGCGGATGGAATCCCTGCAGAAAATACACCCGTCCACCTTCTTCCCCCTGATGTACTCCATTCGCCACGGCGCGTAGATGCTCTTCATGGGTCGTGTATCCCCGCTGCGCTACCCCGTCTCGTCGAGGTTGATGATCCGCCCCCCGATCGCGTCCGGCCCGACCTCGAGGACGCCGATGCACCGGTGGGCGGCGTGACGCCGGTCGCAGGCCGAGCCGGGGTTGAAAAAGAGAACCCCCTGCCGGACGTGGTTTGCCGGGCAGTGGCTGTGGCCGTAGACGATGCAGTCGACGTTTTCGAACTCCCCCCGGAGCCGCTCCTCGAGACCGACGGGAGAGCCCCACCCGTGGATGAGGCCGATCCGGAAGCGGCCGACTTCGACGACCCGTTTGTACGGGAGATGCACGCCGAGGTGCGGGGGGTCCATGTTGCCGCAGACGGCGATGACGTCCTTGTCCCCGAAGGCCTCCAGCACCGCGAGATCGACGAGGTCGCCTGCGTGCAGGATCATGCCGGCGTCGCAGAAGTGTTTTCGGATGATGGCGCGGAGCCTGTCGTCGGGCTCCCGAAGATGCGTGTCGGAGATGACGCCGATCTTCAATCCTGACCCTCCCGGAACGGCGTGATTATATCGCCCGTCGGCAAAAAGACAAGTGTTTTTTGGGTCGTGCGGCACCCTTCCCCGCTTTCGGTTTGACATTTCACGGCCGCGGGACTAAGATCGGAGCCACCGGGAGAGGACGCGGAGCATGCTGGAACACACCCTCGAAAAGATCGCCGAGAAGATCCTGAGCCTCGACGAGGCGTCGCTGGCCGCCCTCTGGGACCGCTACAAGCAGAAGATGGAAAAGTTCCAGCCCACGCGGGAATGGGAGCGGTCGGTCATCGTGTTTTTCATCATCAACTCCGTGCGCGTCAAGAACCATATCTTCAACGAGCGGATCCTGCAGCACCGGCAGCACGGCGAATCCCAGCCGGAAGAGCCGGCACCGAAGGGAAAACCCAACCTCAAGCTCGTCAAGTAGATGGACAGATCCCAGGCCCTCAAGCGCATCGGCGAACTCCGGGAGCTCATCGAGTACCACAACCGCCGCTACTACCAGCTCGATGACCCCGAGATCTCGGACGCCGAATACGACCGGCTCATGCGCGAGCTGTCGGAACTCGAGGCGCAGCACCCCGACATCGACCGCTCCGCGTCGCCCACCCAGCGCGTGGGCGCCGCCCCGCTGGAGAAGTTCCGCTCCGTCACCCATCTCACCCCGATGCTCAGCCTCGGCAACGCCTTCTCGGAGCAGGAGATGATCGAGTTCCACGAGCGGCTCCGGCGCCTGCTGGGAGACCGGACGGACCTCGACTTCGTGGCGGAACCGAAGATCGACGGCGTCGCGGTCAACCTCGTCTACGAAAACGGCCGATTATCCGTCGGCTCCACGCGCGGCGATGGGATGACCGGGGAGGATGTGACCCAGAACCTCCGGACGATCCGCACCCTGCCCCTGCAGATGACCCCCGTGCCGGGCCGTCGGTTCCCGGCGCGGATCGAGATTCGCGGGGAGGTCTATCTCGAGAAGGAGGCCTTTCGGAAGCTCAACGCGCGCAGGCTCTCCCAGGGGGAGAACGCCTTTGCGAACCCTCGAAACGCCGCGGCGGGGTCACTGCGGCAGCTCGACCCCCGCATCACGGCCCGGCGGCCCCTGGGCATCTTCTGTTACGGGACGGGCCTTGTCGAGGGCGCGAGCTTCCGGAGCCACTGGGACATCCTGCAGGCGCTCCGCGAGTGGGGATTTCCCACGAACCCGAACGTCCGGCTCGCCCGCAGCATCGAGGACTGCATCGCCTACCGGCGCCACATCGAGTCCATCCGGGACAGGCTCCCGTACGAGATCGACGGGATCGTCGTCAAGGTCAATTCCCTGTCGCTGCAGGATCAGCTGGGCATGGTCTCCCGGAGCCCCCGCTGGGCCGTGGCGGTCAAGTTCGCCCCCACCCAGGCCACGACGGTCATCGAGGACATCATCCTCGGCATCGGGCGCACCGGCGTCCTCACGCCCGTGGCGGTCATGAAGCCCGTGCAGGTCGGCGGGGTGACGGTCACCCACGCCACGCTCCACAACGAGGACGAGATCCTGAAAAAAGGCCTCCACGTGGGGGACACCGTCATCGTCCAGCGCGCCGGCGACGTCATCCCCGAGGTGGTGAAGGTCATCGAGTCGAAGCGCACGGGGCGCGAGAAACCCTTCCGGATGCCCGAGCGGTGCCCCTTCTGCGATTCCCCCGTCGTCCGGCCCGAGGGCGAGGTCGCCTACCGCTGCGTCAACCCCGACTGCGGCGCCCAGCTGCGGGAGAGGATCAAGCACTTCGTCTCCCGCAACGGCATGGACATCGAGGGGATCGGCGACAGGATCGTCAGCCGCCTGCTGGAGGCCGGCATCATCCGCGACGCGTCCGACCTCTATCGCATCACGAAGGAGCAGCTGCTGGAGCTCGAGCGCTTCGCCGACAAGTCCGCGGAGAACCTGATCGCCGCGATTGCAGGCTCGAAGCGCCCGCCGCTGGAACGGTTCCTCTTTGCCCTGGGCATCCGGCACGTGGGCGAATACGTGGCGAAGCTCCTGGCAAAGACATTCGGGAGTGTCGCGGCGATCGAGGCGGCGAGCCAGGAGGAGCTCACGGCGGTCGAAGGGATCGGTCCCACGATCGCGGAGAGCATCTACCGGTTCTTCCACGACCCGCATCACGTCCGGTTTCTCCGGAGGCTGGAAGAGGCCGGCGTGAAGCCCGTGGCCCCAGGGCGGCCCGCGGCGGCTCCGCTCCGGGGAAAGACCTTCGTCTTCACGGGGGGACTCAAGGGCCTCTCCAGGGAAAAGGTCAAGGACATGGTGGAGTCCCTCGGGGGTACGGCCGCATCGTCGGTGTCGAAAAAGACCGACTATGTCGTCGCCGGCGAGGACCCCGGGTCGAAAGTCGACAAGGCAAAGGCACTGGGCGTGACGATCCTCGACGAGGAGGGCTTCCTCAAGCTCATCGCGGACGCGGAGAAGAAATAGACCGGGCCGAAGCCTTTCCCCTGAGCCTCCAGCCTGTTATGATGAAACGCATCCACGTCACGATCACCGGAACGGTGCAGGGCGTCTTCTTCCGGGCCAAGACCCGCAGCGAAGCCCTCCGGAACAACGTGAGGGGGTGGGTGCGGAACCTGCCCGACGGGCGCGTCGAAGCGGTGTTCGAGGGAAAGCCTGAGGACGTCGACCGCGTCGTCGAGTGGTGCCGCATCGGCCCCAGCCACGCGGCCGTCGAGCGCGTGGATGCGGTCGAGGAGCCCTATACCGGGGCTTTCCATGATTTCGAGATCCGTTATCGGCCCTGACGGGCGAAAGCCCGGCAGGCGCCGAACCACGCAACCCGAACATCCAACAGGAGGGAAATGCGATGAAGAGACCGGGTTTGTTGCGCGCAGCCGCGTTGAGCTTGCTCCTTGTCCTGGCCCTGACCCTTGAGGCCTCCGCCGCCGGGGAAGGTGCGAAGCTGGCCGATTACCACCTCAAGAAGCAACCCGCTCCGGCCCTCGTCCCGGCCCCGACGCTCGAAGAGGCCATGAAGATCCAGGCCGAATTCATCGCCGCCGTCATGCCGGTCTACGGCAGGGTGGTCGGCTACAAGGCGGGTCTGACGAACCCCAACGTCCAGAAGGTCTTCGGCGTGACGGCCCCCGTGCGCGGGACGCTGCTGGAGAAGATGATCCTCAAGTCCGGCACGGCGATCGAGGCGAACTTCGGGGCGAGACCGCTGTACGAGGGCGACCTGATCCTGCGGGTGGGCAGCGATGCGGTCAACACGGCAAAGACCCCGATGGAGGCCCTGGCCGGGATCGACGCGGCCATCCCCTTCATCGAGCTGCCCGATCTGGTCTACGCCAGGGACGTGAAGATCAACGGGGCGCTGCTCGCCGCCGTGAACGTGGCGGCACGCTACGGCATCGTGGGGGAGCCCATCCCGGTGGAGGCGACCCCGGAATGGATGGAACGGCTCAGGACGTTCACGTGCCAGATCTACGACGAAAAGGGCTCGATGCTCATCGAGGCGCCGGGCTCGAGCCTCCTCGACCACCCGATGCACGTGGTTCTCTGGATCCGGGATTCCCTCAAGGCCGACGGCATCGCCTTGAAGAAGGGGGACCTGCTGTCCCTCGGCACGATCACGAAACTCACCCCCACGGCGCCCAACACGACCGTCAGGGCCCGCTACGTGGGTCTCGACCCGAGGGGCCCCGCCGAGATCTCGGTGATCTTCAAGTAGCCCCGTACCCCTGAGCCGGCCTGCGGCCGAGGCTGCCCTGCACCACGGCCGCAGGCCGCCTTTTCATCGCCTCGATCCCTGCGTTGACTTTCCTTGACAGTCCGGCGAATCTTCTTTAGAGTGTGGCACGTGCGTCCCCGGAAAACAGCCGGGCTTTCACAGGAATCGAATCCCGTTGCGGCAACCCGGTCAACCCATGAAATCAACCGACAAAACAAACCCCGTCGCAGAACCTCGCTCCCCCTCCCAACCAGAGGCCCCGTCCACCGTCCGGTCGCGGAACAGCGACCACATCTTCCGGACACTCACGGAAAAGTCCTTCGTGGGCATGTATGTGGCCCAGAACGGCCTGTTCGTGCGCGTCAATCCCATCATCGCCTCCATTTCCGGCTACGCGATCGATGAACTCGAGGGGCGTCGGGCCGACAGCCTCATCCATCCCGACGACGTGGCAACCGTCAAACGGATGGCTCGGGAAATGCTCCGGGGGAAGCGCAGGACGGCCTACGAGTTCCGCATCGTCACCCGCGCAGGGGGCATCCGGTGGGTGATGGAGGCCGTCACGCCGATCACCTACGCGGGACGGCCCGCCATTTTCGGCCACTTCATGGATATCACCGACCGCAAGGCCATGGAGGAGAAGCTCCGCGAGTCGGAGACCCTCTACCGCGCCATCTTCGAGACGACGGGCACGGCCACGATCATCATCGAGGAAGACACGACCGTCGCCCTCGTCAATTCGGAGTTCGAGCGTCTCTACGGGGCGCCCAAGGAGTACTGGGAGGGGAAGCGCAGCTGGCTGGAATTCGCAGCGGAAACGGAACGAGACCGGATGCTGCAGTATCACAACCTGAGGCGGCAGGACCCCGACGCGGCGCCCGGCCGCTACGAGTTCCGTTTCGTCGACCGCAAGGGAGCCCTCAAGGACGTGCTCGTCACGATCTCCATGATCCCGGGGACCCGACGCAGCGTCTCCTCCCATGCCGATATCACGGAATTGAAGCGCCAGGAAAAGGTCCTGATCCGGCGCGAGCGGGAAATCGCGGCCAAATCGCGAAACCTCGAGGAGATGAACACGGCGCTGAAGGTCCTGCTCAAGCAGCGCGAGCAGGACCAGCAGGACATGGAAGACAAGGTCCTCGCCAACATCAAGCACCTCGTAATCCCCTACCTGGGCAAGCTCAAGACGGGACGGCTCGGCGAGAAGGAGCGCTCATGCGTCAGGGTGATGGAGTCGAACCTGATGAGCATCATCTCGCCCTTTTCCCAGCGTCTTTCCTCCACGTTTCTCAACCTCACCCCGAAGGAGCTTCAGGTAGCCAACCTCGTCAAGGAGGGCCGCACGAGCAAGGAGATCGGCGAGCTGCTTGACGTCTCGCCGGCGACGGTCGCCATCCACCGGAACCGGATCCGGAAAAAGCTAGCCGTGACAGGCAAAAAAGTGAACCTCCGGACGTACCTCGCCTCCCTGAACTGATCGTGTATTTTTCGTACACAGTTTATCTTCATTCTTATCCTATTGCCCGTCCGCGTGCGCTGCCTTACACTGGGTCCCGTCATCGGACGTCAGGCTGTCCACCCGTTCCGAAGGCTCTCCTTCGGCGGTTCCCAAGACGCGTACGTGTGTCCTTCGGCCTGGCTTCCCGGCGTTGAGTCCCCACGCCAGGATGTCGAACAACGGAGGTCATCGCTCCCATGATTCCCACCGAGGCCGCATGATTCCCCCGACCTGAGTCGTGTTCCCTTCCCCTCCCGGCCGACGATCACCTTGATCGGGCTCCGGAGCGGGCGGAAACGCGCGGCCTTGATGAACCGATTCGGCGGGATGCACCCATCCCGCAGCCCGACGCAGTCGGGCACAATCTCACACGACCCATGTAAGGGGGTTACGCTATGAATTTCGCATTGACTGACGAGCAACAGATGGTGAAGGACCAGGTCACGAAGTTCGCCGAGACGAAGATCAAGCCCATCGCGGCCGAGCTGGACAAGACCCACCGCCACCCGGAGGAGATCTGCCGGGCCCTGGGCGAGATGGGCGTCATGGGTGTTGCGATCCCCACGGAGTACGGCGGGGCGGGCATGGACAACGTGACCTACGTCCATGCGATGATCGCGATCTCCAAGGCCTGCGCGAGCTGCGGCGTCATCGTCTCCGTCAACAACTCCCTCTACGGCTACCCCGTGAAGACCTTCGGGACCCACGAGCAGAAGCTGAAGTACCTCACCCCCGTGGCGAGCGGCAAGGTCGAGGGCTGCTACGCCCTGACGGAGGCCAACGCGGGCTCCGACGCGGCCTCGCTGGCCTGCCGGGCGGTCCTGAAGGGCGACAAGTACATCGTCAACGGCACGAAGCGCTTCATCACCAACGGCAACGTGGCCAACTACTGCGTGCTGGCCTGCACGACCGACCCCGCCCTCGGGTACAAGGGCGTCATCAACCTCATCGTTGATCTGAAGAACACGAAGGGCTTCTCGCTGGGCAAGATCGAGGAGAAGATGGGCATCCTGGCCTCGGGCACGGCGGAGCTGGTCTTCGAGGATGCCGAGGTCCCGGCGGCCAACCTGCTGGGCAAGGTCGGCCAGGGGTTCAAGCAGATGATGATGGGCCTCGACTGCGGCCGCATCGGCATCGGCTCCCAGGCCTGCGGCATCGGCAAGGCGGCCCTGGAGGACGCCCTGAACTACGCCAAGGAGCGCGTGCAGTTCGGCAAGCCCATCGCCACCTTCCAGGCCATCCAGTTCAAGCTCGCCGACATGGCGACGGAGCTGGATGCCGCCGAGCTCATGCTGCTGCGGGCGGCCTGGATGGAGGACAACCACATGGACTACGAGAAGGAGTCCGCCATGGCGAAGATGTACGCCTCGGATGTGGCCATGCGGGCCGCCGTCGAGGGCGTCCAGATCTTCGGCGGCTACGGCTACTGCAAGGAGTACCCGGCGGAGCGCCACATGCGGGACGCCAAGATCTGCCAGATCTACGAGGGCACCAACGAGATCCAGCGCGTCGTCATCGCCCGCAAGCTGCTTCGCTAGGAGGATTCGATCGATGCGTCATGCCGAGGAATACCAGAAGAAACGGGTAACGCCGGAAGAGGCCGTCCGGGTGGTCCGTTCGGGCGATTGGGTGGAATACGGTCAGTTCGCCGTATCGACCGTCACGCTTGACAAGGCCCTCGCGGCCCGAAAGGACGAATTGCTCGACGTCAAGATCCGGGCCACGACCCGCGCCGTCGGGATACCCGAGACGGTCCAGGCCGATCCGACGGCGGAGCACTTCGTCTATCACAACCTCCACTTCAGCGGACATGACCGCAAGGCCCACGACCGGGGGCTGTGCTGGTTCGTCCCCATCCTGTACCATGAGGTGCCTCGTTACTACCGCGAGAACTGCGAGGTGGACGTGGCGATGCTGCCCGTGGCGCCCATGGACCGCAACGGATACTTCAACTTCAGCCTTTCGAACTCGCACGCCCGCGCCATCTGCGACAAGGCGAAGACGATCATCGTCGAGGTCAATCCCCGGCTCCCCGTGTGCCTCGGCGGCCGCGAGGAGAACATCCACATCTCGGAGGTGGACCTGATCGTCGAGAGTGATTGGAAGGTGCCGGAGCTCCCCACCGCACAACCCAGCGAGGTGGACCGCAAGATCGCATCGCTCATCGTGGGCGAGCTGCGTGACGGCTGCTGCATCCAGCTGGGAATCGGCGGGATGCCCAACGCCGTGGGATCCATGATCGCCCGGTCGGATCTCAAGGATCTCGGCATCCACACGGAGATGTTCTGCGACTCCATGATGGAAATGGCCCTGGCGGGCCGCGTCACGGGCGCGTGCAAGGCGACGGACCGAGGCAAGATCGCCTACACGTTCTGCCTGGGCTCAAAAGCGTGCTACGACTTTCTTGACCGCAACCCGATGTGCGCCTCCTACCCGGTGGACTACACGAACGACCCCTTCGTGATCGCCCGGAACGACAACTTCATCGCCATCAACAACTGCGTGGAGATCGACCTCTTCGGGCAGGTCTGTTCGGAATCGTCGGGGAGGCGTCACATCAGCGGCACGGGCGGCCAGGTGGATTTCACCTACGGCGCGTACCGCTCGAAGGGCGGCAAGGCGTTCGTGTGCATGAGTTCCACCTTCGAGAAGAAGGGAACGGTCGTCTCACGGATCAAGCCGCTGCTCACGGAAGGGTCCATCGTGACGGACCCGCGGGCACTGGTTTCCCATGTCGTGACGGAGTACGGCATCGTAAACCTCAAGGGCAAGTCGACCTGGGAACGGGCCGAGGCCCTGATCTCGATCGCCCATCCCGATTTCCGCGACGAACTCGTCCGCGAGGCGGAACGGATGGGAATCTGGCGGCGCTCCAACCGGATCCGCACCGAGACGGCCGCAGTCGTCGCGTTTCGTCGCTGACTCTCCACGGGACGGCCCATTGAGACTCCCCTTCCGTCACGCCACGGATCAAGGGATCGGGCACGTTACACCTCCGTGAGGGTCGACGTCTCTTCACGGCAGCCGCATCCCTGCTCGGACGGGACGCCACCTCCCTCCGTCCCGTTGGAAAGGGATGCGGCCATGCCCTGTTTGCCTGCGGCTGCCCCTCGGTCCAATCGCAAGGGAGAGGATCGCATGAAGGGGGCCGGGCCTCGCGCCAGCCTCTGCCCTCCCCGTTTGCATTTCCCGTGGTCAGGCCCCGCAGATCACGGAGATCTCGATGGCGGCGTCCCGGGGCAGCCGGGCCGCCTGGACGGTCTCCCGGGCGGGCGGGTCGGCCGGGAAGTACCGCGCGTAGATCGCGTTGAATGCCGCAAAATCGTTCATGTCCCTCAGGAACACCGTCGATTTCAGCACGTTCCCCAGGGTCATGCCGGCCGCCTCGACGATGGCCTTGAGGTTTTCCAGGGCCCGCGCGGCCTGCGCCTCGATGCCCGGCCCCGCGAATTCGCCCGTCTTCGGGTCCATCCCGAGCGTCCCCGAGACGAACAGCAGGTCCCCGTATCGCACGGCCTGCGCATAGGGCCCGATCGCGGCTGGAGCGGCGGCGGTCGACACGATGGTCTTCATGGTGCACCCTCCTCCTCGATTCGTCTCCTCGATTCGGAGCGGATGATACCACGGATGGTCCCGCCGATGCACGGGAAATGCCCCGGTGCTCGACCCAGTTTTCTGTTGACACTGCCTGCCTTTCCTTATAAGAAAATCGAGATTTTACCGCCGGAGGTCAGGTCATGAAAAAGTTCGCCGTGCTCGTCGCCGCCATCGCGGCCGTCGCGTTCGCGGCCGCCCCGTCCGCCCGGGCTGCCGACACCGTCAAGATCGGGGCCGCCTTCGCCCTTTCCGGGAGCATCGCCGTCTACGGCGAAGGGTTCAAGAAATGCGTCGACCTCGCCGTGGAGGAGATCAACGCCAAGGGCGGGATCAAGGGCAAGAAGATCGAGATCGTCTACGAGGACAACAAGAGCAACCCGAAGGACTGCGTCACGGCGGTGCGCAAGCTCATCACCGTGGACAAGGTCCCCGTGATCTTCGGGCCCGCCGGCAGCTCCAACTTCATGGCCACGGCCCCCGTCGCCCAGGACAGCAGGGTCGTCCTGATCTCGGCCCAGGGCGCGGCCGTGGGTCTGACCAGGGCGGGGGATTACATCTTCCGGGTCTTCCCCTCCGACACCCTGCAGGGCCCGCACCTGGCCAGGCTGGCCATCAGCAAGGGCTACAAGAAGGTGCCGGTCATGTACGTCAACAACGACTGGGGCCTCGGGCTGAAGAACGCCTTCGTGGACGCGTACAAGAAGATGGGCGGCACGGTGACGGACCTCATCGCCTACGACGAGAAGAAGACGGACTACCGCACGGAGCTCCTCCGCGCCAGCAAGGGCAACCCGCCCGCCATCGTCAACCTGACCTACATCAACGAGGGGGCCGTGCAGTTCAAGCAGGCCTTCGAGATGGGCATCAAGACCCAGTGGCTCTGCGGTTCCGCCGCGAGGGCCCCCAAGATGGTGGAGCTGGCCGGCAAGGCCGCCGAGGGCGTGATCGGCACGTACCCCGCGGTGCCGCAGAACACGAAGGCCTACCAGGCCTTCAAGGAGGCGTACAAGAAGAAGTACGGCGACGACAAGATCCCCATCTTCGGCGACTACAACTACGACATGGTCTACCTCACCGCCAGGGCGATCGAGAAGGGCGGCTACACGGCCGACGGCATCCGCAAGGCCCTGCCCCAGGTCGCCAGGGGCTACAAGGGCGTGACGGGCGACAAGACCTTCGATGACGAGCGCAGCCCGAAATTCGCCGAGTACGGCATCTGGGTGGTCAAGGACGGCAAGATCCAGGACTACAAGAAGTAACCGGGACACAGACAACCATCGGATCGCGCAGGAGGGTTCCGGCCGTCGTTTCGGCCGGAACCTCCTTTTTTTCGAATGGATTCCATCAGCTACTATCTCCAGACGGCTCTCAACGGCATCCTCGCGGGCTGCGTCTACGCCCTGTTCGCCATGGGGCTCACCCTGATCTACGGGGTCCTCAACTTCGTCAACTTCGCCCACGGGGAGCTGATCATGTGGGGGGCCTACTTCCTCTTCCTGTTCATGGGCGAGCCCTTCGGCCTTCCCCTGTACGCCGCGCTGCCGCCGGCCCTCGCCGTGACGGGCTGTCTGGGGGTCGCGATGGACTTCTCCGTGTTCCGACCCCTCCGCAGGGCGAACCGCCTGACGTTGCTCATCGCGGCAATGGGGCTCTCGGTTTTCCTGCGCAACGCGGCGCAGTTCTTCTGGGGCGCCGAGGTGAGGACCTACGGCCTCGAGGTCACGGCCGGCTTGCGGTTCTTCGGCCTTTCCCTCACGATGCCGCAGATCGCCATCATCGCCGTCACGATCCTCTGCGTGACCGCGGTGTACCTGCTCTTCTTCCGGTCGCGACTCGGCAAGTCGATGCGGGCCCTGTCGGACAACCTGGACCTGGCCCGGATCTCCGGCATCGACACCAGGCGGGCGATCCTCGCGGCGTGGGTCATCTCGGCGGTCCTGGCGGGCATCGGGGGGATCCTCCTGGCCCTCGACACGAACCTCTCCCCCGAGATGGGCGTCATCAACCTGATCAAGGCCTTCGCGGCAACCCTGATCGGAGGCGTGGGAAACCTCTGGGGCGCGCTGCTGGGCGGGCTCCTCATCGGACTGGCGGAAAACCTGGGCGTGCTCTTCGTCTCCCCGGGCTACAAGGACGCCATCGCCTTCGTCATCATGGTGATCATCCTGCTGGCCCGCCCCTACGTCATCATCGGCGAAAGGAGCGACTGAGGTGGACCTGCTTCTGCACCTCGCCATCGTCATCGCCATCTACGCCGTCTTCGCGCTGAGCCTCAACGTGGAGATCGGGTACACGGGCCTCTTCAACTTCGGCCACGTGGCCTTCTTCGCCATCGGGGCCTACACGTCGGCCCTGCTGACGCTGGCCGGTTTCCCCTTTTCCATCAGCCTTCTTGCGGGCCTCATGCTGGCGGGCCTCTGCGGGTTTTTGCTCAGCATCCCCGCCCTCAAGCTCCAGGGGGACTATTTCGGGATCGCGACCCTGGGCTTCGGCGAGATCCTCCGGATGGTCGTCAACAACGAGGTCTGGCTCACCAAGGGGCCCATGGGGCTTCCCGGCATCCCTCGGCCCGAGCTCTTCGGCCTTCACTTCGACACCCTGCCGGCCTACCTGGCCCTCTCGGGGGGCATGGCGCTGGCGACCTTCGCCGTGCTGGCCTTCATCGTCCTGAGCCCCTTCGGCCGCGCCCTGAAGGCCGTGCGCGACGACGAGACGGCGGCGGAGATCCTCGGGAAAAACGCCTTCCGGTTCAAGATCAAGTCCTTCGTCATCGGCTCCGTCTTCGCGGGGCTCGCCGGCGTGCTCTGGGCCCACTACGCCACCTTCATCGGCCCCGGGGACTTCACCCTGACCGAGACGATCCTCGTGCTGCTCATCGTCGTCATGGGCGGCAAGGGGACGTTCCTCGGGCCCGTGGTGGGCGCCGTGGTCCTGATCTTCTTCCAGGAGTCGGTGCGGTTCCTGCGCCTGCCGCCCGAGTGGACGCGGCTTCTGGGCCCGCTGCAGCAGATGGTCTTCGGACTGCTGCTCGTCGTCTTCATGGTCTTCCGCCCCGAGGGCATCGTCCGCGAAAAGGGGGGAAGGCGCGGTGCTTGAGATCCGCAACGTGACCAAGACCTTCGGCGGCACGCGCGCCGTCTCGGACTGCTCGATCAGCCTCGAGGGCCTCGGCATTACGGGGCTCATCGGCCCCAACGGCAGCGGCAAGACGACCCTGTTCAACCTGATCACGGGGCTCCTCCGGCCCGACCGCGGGGAGATCCGTTTCCTCGGCAACCGGATCGACGGGCGCCTGCCCCACGACATGGCGCAGCTGGGCCTCATCCGGACGTTCCAGCTCTCGAGGGTCTTCCCCCGGATGACGGTGCTGGAAAACATGCTCCTGGCGCCCCAGGGGCAGACGGGGGAACGCCTTCTGTCGCTGTGTCTGAGGCTGCCGGCAATCCGGAACGAGGAGTCGGAAAACCGCGAGCGGGCCCTCGAGCTGCTCGACCTGCTGGGTCTCACCAGGCTGCACGATCAGTTCGCCGAGAACCTCTCCTACGGCCAGCAGAAGCTCCTGGAGCTGGGAAGGGCGATCATGGCCCGGCCGAAGATGATCCTCCTGGACGAACCGACGGCGGGCATCAATCCCACGCTTATCCGGACGATGATCGAGATGATCCTCAAGATGCGCGAGCGGGGCCAGGTCTTCTTCATCATCGAGCACAACATGGACGTGGTCATCGAGGTCTGCGAGAGGGTCTTCGTCCTCGACCACGGCGAAAAGATCGCCGAGGGCAGGCCGGAGGAGATCCAGAAGGACCCCCGCGTGATCGAGGCGTATTTGGGATGCTGAGACTGGAAGCGAGGGACATCTACGCCGGCTACGGCAAGATCGAGGTCCTGCACGGGGCATCCATCCGCGCGGCGGCGGGCGAGATCATCTGCATCATCGGCCCCAACGGCTCCGGGAAATCGACGCTCCTCAAGACCGTCTTCGGCCTCATCAAGCCGACACAGGGCACGGTGCGCTTCGACGGAGCGGACATCACCCGTCTCGACCCCGAGCAGAAGGTGCCCCTCGGGATCGCCTTCATTCCCCAGGGCCGCAACGTCTTCCCGTCGCTCACGGTCCGCGAGAACCTCGAGATGGGCGGCACCGCCCTCAACGATGCAAAGGCCGTCCGGCTCGCCATCGAGGAGGCCGTCGAGGCCTACCCCCTCCTGAAGGGAAAGATCCGCGAGCGTGCAGGAAACCTCTCCGGCGGAGAGAAGCAGATCCTCTCGCTCGCCCGGGCCGACATGGTCAAGCCCGGCCTCATCCTCATGGACGAGCCTTCCATCGGCCTCTCCCCGAGGATGATCGACGAGGTCTACGAAAAGATCATGGAGATCAACCGGCGGGGCACCACCTTCGCGATCGTCGAGCAGAACGCCCGCAAGGCCCTCTCGATCGCCCATCGCGGCTACGTCCTGGACCTGGGGCAGACGCGCCTCGAGGACACGGGGGCGGGTCTCCTGGACAACGAGGACGTCAAAAAGCTCTACCTCGGCGGCTGATTGCCAGGGTTCGGGGTCCGGGGTTCAGGCAAAGACAAATGGAATCGTCCCCATAGGCCGTCTCCCGGCAATCCTTCACATTCACGTGCCGGCGTGCTAGACTGACGGCACAGTGCAGTTCTTGCAACGCGTCATCTCCAATCGGCGCAGGCTTCCGTCTTCTCCCTGACCGGACAGACCGGGACGACTGAACAGACCAACGTACAGGAGGATCCCATGAAACCGATCGGACCCCTGATGTGGGAGCATCGGCTGATCGAGCAAATGGTCGATCTGCTGCGCGGGGAGATCGACCGCATCACCAGCCGCAAGACCGTCAACGTGATCCTCATCGAACAGGCCGTCGACTTTTTCCGCACCTATGCCGACAGGACCCACCACGGCAAGGAGGAGGAGATCCTGTTCCGCGATCTCGCGGGGAAGAACATGTCCCCGGAGCACCGGGCCGTCATGGAGGAGCTCATCCGCGAGCACGTGCAGGGCCGCAACCTGGTGCGCAAGCTCGTCGAGGCGAAGGACCTCCACGTCAACGGCTACGCCGAGGCGCTCCCCCACATCGCCCGGGAGCTCAAGGCGCTCGTCGATTTCTACCCCAGGCACATCGAGAAGGAGGACAAGCGGTTCTTC
>Ga0209506_1001240_pt1 | contig 27764 bp, 21 predicted proteins | sample AD_JPNHG2_MetaG_FD_184409 | JGI IMG/M metagenome (GOLD analysis project Ga0209506, IMG submission 184409) | Active sludge microbial communities of municipal wastewater-treating anaerobic digesters from Japan - AD_JPNHG2_MetaG (SPAdes) (version 2) | ecosystem: Engineered > Bioreactor > Anaerobic...
TGCACCCGCATCGCGGCGACAAACCGTGCCCACTCCTCCCGCGCGCACGGACGCACCACCACCTGCCCCAGCACATCCCTATCCGCCGCTGTCAGCCTTCCCGGCTTCATGCTCCATCTCTATCATGTCCAGACCGGCTTGTCCAGCCCCCTCCCTATCACGCTCCTAACGCTCAGCCTTCCAGTCACGGTGACGGAGCCCTGGGGTAGATGGAGGCGTACCTGCCAAAAGGGGCCGGAGCTGTTGTACAATCCGCGCCCCGGCCCGCGGCCGGAGCATCGCCAGCAGCCCTGGCATCAGAGGAGACGAGCCATTCCAGCCAAGGTCTTCATCGGTAACCTGAGCTTCCGTACCAGCCGGGAGGAGCTCCACGCCCTCGTGTCGGCGGCGGGAACCGTCGTCGATCTTTTCATGCCCACCGATCGAGCCACCGGGAAGCCGCGCGGCTTCGCGTTCGTGGAAATGGCCTCGGAGGCGGAGGCTGCCGAGGTGATTCGCCAGCTCCAAGGCAAGGAGGTCGGCGGGCGGGTGCTCAAGGCCAACCTCGCCGACGACCGCCCGCGCGAGCGCACGGGACCGCCTCGCGGCCGGCCGGCCGGGCCCGGTGCGTTCGCGCCGGCGTTCGAGCCCGGCCCGAGCTACTTCCAGGTCGAGGGGCGGGTCTCCAGGCCCAAGGGCAGCCGCCGCGGCGCCCGCGGCAAGAAGCGCTCGCTGTAGCGCCTGCGGCCGCCGTCCGCACATGCGAAGGGCGGGAACTCGCCCCGCCCTTCGCCGTCATCGTCATGCTCGGGGTGGTCCAGACCCCGGGCCGGGGGCTACCCCTGCTTCCTGACGAACTCCTCCATGAAGGCGACGAGGGTCTCGACATTCTCGACCGTCACCGCGTTGTACATCGAGACCCGGATGCCGCCGACGTCGCGATACCCCTTCAGGCCGACCATGCCTTCGGCTTTGGCGGCCTTGACGAAGGCGTCGTCGAGCTCGGGGGTCGGCAGGAAGAAGTCGACGTTCATCGTCGAGCGGTGCTCCTTGACCGTCACGAACGGGCGGTAGAACCCGGAGTGACGGTCGATGCAGCCGTACAGGAGCTCGGCCTTGCGCAGATTGTTGCGGTGAATGACCTCCAGTCCGCCGATCGACTTGTTGTAGGCCAGTACGTTGCGCAGGATGTAGATGCCGAACGTGGGCGGGGTGTTGTACAGCGAGTTCTTTTCGACGTGGATGCGGTACCGGAGGTAGCTCGGCAGCTCCTTGTCGAGGCACTGCTGGAGGATGTCGTCGCGGATGATGACGACGGTGACGCCGGAGGGGCCGAGGTTCTTCTGGGCGCCGGCGTAGATGAGGCCAAACGGGGAGACGTCGAACGGCCTCCACATGAAGTCGGAGGACATGTCGCAAACCAGCGGGATGCCACCGGTTTCCGGCCAGGTGTGGAACTGGGTGCCCTCCACGGTGTTGTTCGAGGTGAAATGCACGTACACGCTCGACGGGTCGATCTTGATCTCGCCGGGGTGGGGCAGGCGAGCGTATTTCTCCTCCTTGGTGGAGGCGGCGCAGCGAGCCAGCTCGCCGGCGACGATCTTGCCCTCCTTGTAGGCCTTTTCGGCCCAGGTGCCGGTGCAGATGTAGTCGGCGCCCCGGCCCTTGTACAGGAGGTTCATGGGCAGCATCCCGAACTGCAGGTGGCCGCCCCCCTGGATGAGGATGACGTGGTAGTTCGGCGGCAGGCCGAGCAGCTCCTTGACGAGCTCGATCGCCTCGTTGTGCACCGCCTCGTAGTCCTTGGAACGGTGGGAAATCTCCATCACCGACATGCCGGTGCCGGAAAAGTCCAGCAGCTCCGCCTGGGCGCGCTCGAGGGCGGGCAGGGGGAGCCCTGCCGGGCCGGCGTAAAAGTTGATCACTCGCTTGGTCATCGGTACCTCCTTGCGGGACGGTCGAATCGCACCTACTTCTTTACCCACGCCGTCAGGAACTCCACCACCTCGTCGCCGATGCGCAGCAGGTTCTCCTTCGAGCTGGCGCCGATGTGCGGGGTCATGATGGTGTTGGGCGCGGTCAGAAGGGGGCAGCTCGGGTCGGGCGGATCCGAGTAGTACACGTCGGTGGCGTACGCCGCGACTTTCCCGGAGGCCAGCGCCGCCGCCAGGTCTTCCTCGACGACGCACTTGCCGCGGCCGGTGTTGACGAGCACGACGCCGTCCTTCATGAGCGCGATGGTGTCCTTGTTGATCATGCCGCGCGTTTCGTCGGTGAGGGGGGTGTGCAGCGAAATGTAGTCGGCCTGAGCGAACAGCGCCTCGAGAGTCGGCTGCATGACGGCGAGGTCCGACTCCTTGACGTAGGGGTCGTACGCCAGCACCCGCATGCCGAACGCGGCGGCGCGCCTGGCGACCTCCTGGGCGATGCGGCCGATCCCCACGAGACCGAGCGTCTTGCCGAAAAGCTCCGTGCGCTTGATCTCGCTCTTGAGGAACTTTCCCGCTTTGAGGGCGTTGTGCGCCTCGATGAGCTTGTTCGGAACGGCGATCATGAGAGCGAACGCCAGCTCGGCGACCGCCACGGACGAGGCCTTGGGGGTGTTCACCACCTCGATCCCCCTGGCCCTGGCCGCCTTGGCGTCCACGTTGTCGAGCCCGACGCCGCCGCGGATGATGAGCTTGAGCTTGGGGGCCTGCTCCATCCACTCGGCCGTGCACTTGGTCTTGGAGCGCACGAGTGCGACCTCGGCTTCGGCCAGGCGCGACACGTCGTCGGTCACCTCGCCGAACGGCTCCAGTCTCTTGGGGAGCGACTTGTCGAAGGCATCGCAGATCAGGATCAGCATGCTGACCTCCTCGGGGCGTGTCCCCGTCCTTACCAGATGTCGAGCGTCCGGACCAGCAGGCCCGACCGCAACTTCGGCTCGAACCACGTGGACTTGGGCGGCATCACCTGGCCGGAATCGGCCACCGCCATGAGCTGCTCGAGCGAGGTCGGGTGCAGCGCGAACGCCACCGCCCACCCTTCGTTGACGCGCCTTTCGAGCTCGCCCAGGCCGCGAATTCCGCCGATGAAGTCGATGCGCTTGTCGGTGCGGGGATCGGCGATGCCGAGGATCGGCGCCAACAGGTTTTCCTGCAGGATCGAGACGTCGAGCGAGCGCACCGGGTCCTCCTCGGGGTAGCTGCCGGGGCGGGCGTCGAGCCTGTACCAGCGGCCGCCGAGGTACATCCCGAACTGGTCGCCGTGCTCGGGCCGAGCGGGGGCGTCGGGCGTCAGGATGAACTTTTCGGCCACGGCAGCCAGGAACGACTCGGGGGTGTGGCCGTGCAGGTCCTTCACCACCCGGTTGTAGTCCATGATCTTCAACTGGTTGTGGGGGAAGACCACGGCCATGAAGTAGTTGTACGGTTCGTCGCCGGTGTGGCGCGGGTTTTGTGCGCGGCGCTCCAGCCCGACACGCGCGGCCGAGGCGGCCCGGTGGTGGCCGTCGGCGACGTACAGCGCCGGCACCGCGGCGAACGCCTCCCGCAGCGGTGCCGACAGCTCGGACGGCACGACCCACACGGTGTGCCCGAAACCGTCGTCGGCGACGAAGTCGTAGGCGGGCTCGAGGCGGCGCACCCGATCGACGAGCGCGTCGATGTCGGAGCGCTGGCGGTAGGTGAGGAACACCGGGTCGTTGGCGTTGAGCTCGTGCGTGTGCCGGGTGCGGTCGTCCTCCTTGTCCTTGCGCGTGAACTCGTGGCGCTTGATGAGGCCGTCGGCGTACTCCTGGCACGAGCAGGCGGCGACGATACCGGCCTGGACATGGTCGCCCATGCGCTGCTGATACACGTAAAAACGCGGCTCCTGTTCACGAATCAGCACGCCCTCGGCGATGAGCCGCCGCAGGTTTCTCGCCCCTTGCGCGTAGACGCGGTCGTCGTAGAGATCGATGTCGCGCGGCAGATCGATCTCCGGTTTGACCACGTGCAGGTACGAGATGTCGTTGCCCTTGGCGAGTTCGCGCGCCTCGTCGGAGCTGATGACGTCGTAAGGGTACGACGCCACCTGAGCTGCGAGTTCGGGGCGCGGTCGCAAGGCGCTAAAAGGTCGAATGTCCGACATGCCTGGGATCCTCCGAACCGGTGCTCCGGTCGCAGGTGAAATCTATCACAGCGCAACGTGACCGAGGCTGGCTCGGCCATTCGGGGACTGGGAGGACCGGGGTCAGGAGCCGGCAGAGGTGCCGGTTCGTGGTTCTGATGGCTGGTGCCCCCGCCCGTCCGCGGCTGTTGTCTTTCCTCGCGCTACTTCACGAAGCGAGCAGCGAACGCCTTCGGGCCGAGTTCCTGGCCGGTCGCCTGCTTGACGAACTCCTGCCACCCCAGGGAGGCGCCGGGGGCGAAGACCTTCTCGCGCATGAAGCCACCGACCTTGGGGTTGCCGACGAGCGCCGCCGGCTCGTAGGGCTTGCCGCCCAGCACCCGGGCCGAGATCGCGGCCTCGAGCTGGGAGGCGAAGAGGGCGCCGAGCTGGTAGTTGTGGTAGTACACCGGCACCGAGGCGATGTGGATCTTGGCGGCCCAGGCGCCCTTCGGCGCCTCGGCCGGCCTCGGCACGCGCTGGTACTTCTCGACGAGACCCCACCAGAGGGCGTCGAGGTCCTGGTCCGGGTTCGCGTAGAGGCCCTTCTCGAAGCGCAGCATGACCTGGGTCCAGCGAGCGAATATGAGTTCCTGGGTGCGGAGCTTCTCGTCCATTTGCGGCGCCCACGCCTTGGCGGTGGCTTCGTCGATGTAGCCCATCGCCTGGAAGAAACCGGCGTTCTCGGCTAGCCGGCCGAACATCATCGCCACCGCCTCGGTGGTGAAGATGTGCGCCTCGGAGCGCAGGAAGAAGGGGAGGTCGCGGCGGACGTAGTACGAGTAGACTCCGTGGCCGAGCTCGTGCAGCGCGGTGTCGAGCCAGCTCTGGTTGGGCTTGATGTTCATGAGGGTGCGGACGTCGCCAGCGCGGTCGATGTCGGTGCAGAAGGCGTGCGGATACTTGCCCGGCCGCTCGTACAGATCCGAACGGGCGAGAATCGGCCCGGCGTCGAGGCCGATGCCCGCGTAAAAGCGCCCCACCTCCCTGGCGATGTCCTTGTCGGCGAGCGGCTTGTCGAAGTCGTGGGTGGTGAGGTTGGGAGCTTCCTGGAAGAAACGGTTGGAGTAGTCCCAGGCTGCCATCTCCTCCGGCTTGATCCCGAGCCGCGCGGCAGGCACGGCGTCGATGCGCGCCTTGGCGGCGCGGAACGGCTCCGCGGTGAGCCGGTCCAGCTCGTCCCACAGGCGCAGCAGCCACTCCTCGTCTTGCTCGGCGAGGGCGAGCTGCATTGCGTAGAAGTCGCGGAACCCGAGCTTGCGCGCCGCCTCGTTGCGCAGCTTTGCGAGCTCGACGACGTCGGCGGCCACCGCCGCGCCGACCTGCTTGGAGGCCAGGTAGTACGACCGGCGCACCGCCCGGTCGGTGGAGGACTTGAGTACCTCCTCGATCTGGTTGTCGGTGACCTCGGTGTCGTCGACTCTGGCGCGGAAGGTGTTGAACTTCTGTTCCACCGCGCTTTGCTTGGCGATGATCCTGGCCAGCAGTGCGGGGTCAAGCTGGCGGCCGAGGTACTGCAGGTACAGGATCTCGAGCTGCCGGCGCTCGAGCGGGTCGGTGATGGCACCCGAGGCCCTGACCTCCTTGAGGTACGCGAACGTCCTGGCGTCGGTGAAGATCGTCTCGAGCTTCGTCTGCAGCTCGGCCTGCTTCTGGTACGCCTCGTCCTTGCCGGTGGTGGCGGCCTCCCAGTAGGCGAGCGCGGCGTCCTTCATGAGCGGCGCGACGAGCGCCTCCTGCTCGGCGAGAAACGCGCGGAAGCGATCGCGAATCGCCTGGCCGGCGTCGGGAGTGGCGGCCAGCAGCGGCGCCGCGAGCAGCATGCAGGTCAGTGTCGTGCCGAAAGACTTCATGAGTCGTCCCTCCAGCCGGACAGTATAGCGGCAGGGGAGCGGCGTCCCGCCGTCGGGGTATGATCGAAGCCGGCGCGGGGCTTGCATTGCCCGGCCGCCGGAGGTGAACGATGGCGTATCGGCGAGTGCTTGTCGCGGTGCTGGCAATGTGCATGGCCGGCGTTCTCGTGGCGCAGGAGGAGCCGGCTCCGACCCCCACCCCGGCCCCCGACCCGGTCGTGGCCGCGGTCGGCACGGCCGGCGCGAGGCTCCTCCGCTACGCGACCCCCGACGCGCGGGCGGCGCTCGCGCCGGTGCAGGCCGCTCGCGAGACCGACGCGCGGGTGGCCGTGGCGCTCGGGCGGGTGCTCGAGCAGGAGAAGAAGTACGACGAGTCGGCGGCAGTGCTGCGCAAGGCCGTGGCGCTGGCGCCGGCCGACCCCGAGGCGCACGTCTGGCTCGGCGAGACGCTGCTGCGACAGAAGAAGCAGGCGGAAGCCGACGCGGCGTTCCAGAAGGCGATCGATCTCACCTCCCCGAAGGTTGCCACCGACACCGAGGGGAAGGACCTGTCCTCCCGCTACTGGCTGGGCGTGGCGCAGCAGCGGCGGCGGGTGTTCGACAGGTCGGCCGAGACGCTTTCGAAGCTCTTGGAGCTGCAGCCCGGCCACCTCATGGCGACCTACCAGCTCGGCCTGACGCGGGCGTTCCAGGGTCGCTGGGCGGATGCGGTCACGCTGCTCACGAAGGCGCTCGAAAGCGACTCCGGGATCGCGTACGCCTACTACTACCGGGCGCTGGCGCAGGAAAAGCTCGGGCGCAAGGACCAGCTCGTCCTCGACATGGAGCGCTTCCTCGCTCTCGCACCCAACGCGCCCGAGGCCGAGAGAGCCAGGGCCGTGGTCGCCGCCGCGAAGCGGTGAGCCGCCCGGCGTCGCCGCTCAGAAGGTGCTGCCCAGGCCGACGTAGGCCTTGAACGAGGGGTCGCCCGGGCGGCGGTCGAGCGGGCGGGCGAGGTCGAGCCGGACGACGCCCACGGGTGTGGAGGCGCGCACTCCGAGCCCCACCGACTTCGCGAGATCGCGACCGAAGTCGGCGCGCTCAGCCCACACCTGCCCGGCATCGAAGAACACAAGCCCCGTGAGGCCGAACCATGGCAGGGTGGCGCGCAGCTCCTGGTTCACGACCAGCACCGCTGCTCCGCCGGTGACGAGGCGCGTGTCGCCGAGATCGAGGCGGGGGCCGAGGCTCTCGAACGGGTAGCCGCGGACAGAGTACTCGCCACCGGTCTTGAAGCGCACGTCGGTGAGCAGCTCCTGCCCGGCGAAGGCGCGAGCGGCGCCGGCGCGGACCGAGGAGGCCCAGGCAAGCGCCAGCCTGCCCAGCTCGCCGACCGGCCGGAAGAGGTTGAGCTGGCCGTAAGCCCGGAAATACCGGTAGTCGGAGCCGAGCCACGGGCCGCTGCTGGAGAGGTCGAGGCTCGCGAGCATGCCGCGAACGCCGAGAACGGGGTCTTGCCGGGTGTCGCGAATGAGCTGGAGGCCGAGGTACGGGTGCCTGACCCGGATATCGAAGGGGAAAAACGGGTCCGGCTGCTCCTCGTAGACGTGCACGTCGCTGTAGCGGGCGTACACCCTGGCCGTGAGGCCGGTGCCCAGCTCGCGGGAGAGCTGGAGGGCGCCGGTGCCGCTGTCGGTGACGAAGCCGCCGTCGTCGATCCGGCGTCGCCGCTCGGCGTACGCCTCGAGCGAGAAGCGCCCCTCGCGGATCGATGGGACCTTGAAGAGGAGCCTGCCCGAACGGTCGTCGGGATCCCAGCGGGCCCGGAACGCCGCCTCGAGGCCGCGGCCGAACAGGCTGCGGTCGGCCACGTCGACGAGTGCCGACAGCCCGACATCCGTCTCCCAGCGGACACCGTAAGCGACGGTGAAGCGCGGGGCTTCCCTGAGCCGGAACGTGACCTCGCTGCCGTCGTGGCGCGCCTCGGTCGTGGTCGTGACGGCCAAAAACCGCCCTCTCGAAAGCAGCCGCGCCCGCGCCTCGGCCAGTCGCAGCGGGTCGAGGGGTTCGCCCACCTCGATGCGGGCCACGCGCCCGAGCCACGAGACGCGGGCCGAGCGCTGCCCCACGAAGCGCACGCCGGCGACTCTACGGGGCTCGCCAGCAGCCACTTCGAGGCGCAGCGCCGTTGCACCGTCCGCGGCTCGCACCGGGACGGCGCGGACCCGCGCCTCGGCGAAGCCGTGCGCCGCGAGGTCCCGCTCGACGAGCGCCGCGGCCTCGGCAAACCGGTCGAGACGGGCTGGCTCGCCGGGGCGGACCGGCAGCGCCGCCAAGAGCCGGGCGGCTTCGACCTCGGGGACGCCGGTGATCTCGATGGCCGCCACCCGGTCGCGGGGACCGGACTCGACCTCGACGAAGAGGGTCCCGCGCTCGCGGTCGATGCGCTGGCCTGCAACCCGCCCCTGCTGGTAACCGAGAATGCGCAGCGTCTGCTCGACGCGCCGGTGGGCGTCGGGCAGGCCGGCGGCGAGCTCGGTGCGCTCGGTCGGCCCGGCGAAGCGCCGGGCCAGCGCTGCCGCCTCGTCCTCCCCGACCCCGGCGAACACGACCGACGTGAGCTCGGCGCGCTCCCCACCGATGCCCTCGACGGTGACGACGATCGGATCGCCGGGCGCTACCCGGATCTCCACCCTGGGGTCCAGAAAGCCCAGCGACCGCAGCGCCCGGACGGCGGCGTCGCGCATCTCGGCGCGCGACGCCGCCTCGTACTCGTCGAGCCGGTACATGGCGGCAATCGTGCCGCGGGCGACCGAGGGCGGGCGGTCGCCGGCGAACTCGACGCGCACGCGGCGGCCTGCATCGATCTCGACGACTAGTTCGACGCGGTCGGGGTGCTTCACGGCGGGCCGGGCCGCGGCAACGACCGTGGCCTCGGGATAGCCGGCCTCCCTGAGCGCTTGCCCCGCCTCGATCTCCGCGTCCACGAGGGCGCCGTCGGGCAGAGGCCGGCCGGGGCTCGCGCGCAGCGCCTTGCGCACCAGCTTCGCGACGGCCTTGGTCGGCGCCTCGACGACGATGCGGTCGAGTTCGGGGCCGACGGCCGTCGCGGCCCGCGATCCTCCGATCTCGAGCACTTGCTGCAGGCTGCCTCCCGCCTTGCCCTCGTCGTTGGAAAACCCCTGGACGACGAACCGGGGCAGCTTGCGAAAACCGTGCAGGTCGAGGATGTAGGTCTGGCGCTGGGTGTTGCGCAGGTCGAGCGAGACCGCGAGGGCGGCGTGGCGGGAAATGTCGCGCGTCAGGGTGAGCCGGGCGCTAGGGTCGGTTTCGCCAAAGACGTACACCGGCCGGATCGTGATGCGCCCGAGCCCGAGCTGCTCCCCCACGCCTCCCACCAGCCTCTCGCCGAAGTAACCGGCCAGCCCCGTGGCGAGGCCTTCCATCGCGCCGGTGCCGGTGCCGGCCTCCCGCCCCCAGGCGAGCGGGTCGCCGGGCTCGCGGCAAATCGTGTCGTTCTCGAGCGAGCTGGTGAGCCCGAGGTCGAGCCGGGGGTCGTTGACGGGGTCGCCGGTGAAGGTCGCGACCGCGCGATCCAGCCTGAAGCGCTGGTTGTAGGCGCTGACGCAGCCGCCCGGATCGATCTCGACACGCCCCTTGATCACGGGGTTCCAGAGTGTCCCCTCGACCTCGATGGGTTCCCAGACGGCGCGCAGGTTGGCGACGTTGTTGCGCACGCGCAGGCCCTCGACCGTCTCGACGCGCAGGTCGAGGTCGATGGTGTCGAGCAGGCTTGCCGCCGTGCCGGTGGTCTGCACCGGGGCCAGGAAGCGAGGCAGCACCTCGCGCTCCAGGTCGAGGTCGCGGTCCAGCACGGCGCGTTCGACCACCACGGTCCCGGCCAGCAGCCCCCCCGACGCGGGATCCCAGGCGAAATCGAGGTTACCGCCGAGCCGCGCCTTGACCCCGAAGTCGAGCCCGTACGCGAGGTGCGCCAGGCTCGTCTGCACCGACACGAAGCCGTCGGCGTACCGCTTGCCGGAAAACGCCACCTCGCCGCCGTTGAGCGCCAGGCGGCCGTTGGCGATGACCAGCTCGCCGTTGGCAAAGAAGAGGTCGGCGGCCGGCTCGCTCAGCCGGGTGGCGTACGGCGTCGGCCAGTACAGCGAGACGCCAGGTCCCGTGAGGCGGGCCACGGCCCGCAGATCCTGGAGTGTTCCCGCGGCTCTGGCCTCCACTGCCAGCTCACCCCGCGCCACCCCGCCCGCAAGGTAGGGGCCGAGGAGCGCGGTCGGGATGCGGCCGCTGGCGCGCAACTCGAGGCCGCGGACGAGGGAGGCCGGGGCGTCGGCTCCGGGCCGCCAGCCGGGCGCGAGCCCCGCCTCGCCCCCCAGCTCGAAGCGCGCTCCCATCGCCCGCAGCGCGAACGGCTCGATCCGCAGGCGATGGCCTGCGGCGCCGATGCGAATCGGGCCCTCCGCCGTCACGGCCTCGCTGCCCGTCCACAGCCGCAGGTCGAAAAGCTGCAGCTCGGCCACGAGACCGGCCGGGTCCGCCGGGTCCGCCCAGAGGTCCAGCGCGACACCGCCGTGCGCCCGCTCCGGGCGGTCGGGTCCGCCGAGCGCCTCGACGACGCCGCAGGAGTCGAGGTGGGGAGCCCACGCCTGAAGATGGATCGGGCCGTCGGCCGCGCGCACGGGAGCCCCGGCCAGGGCGCCTTCGAGGCCCGCGATGCGAGCGAGCGCCCCCAGCGGCAGCTCGACCCGGGCCGCGAGCGGGCCGGCTCCCGTTTCCACGAACGGCGCCTCGACGTGCAATACGCCGTCCGCGAGCGCGAGGGCGGCGGTCGCCTGTGCGATCCCCGAAGCCGGTCGCTCGAGCTCGAGGTCGAGCCGTGCCGTCTCTGCCGGCAGCGTGACCTCGCCGTGCCCGCGGGCGCGGAGGCGGCGCTCCCCGAGCCGGGCATCAAGCGTCTCGAGGTCGACGGTCCGCCCGTCGGTCGAGGCCTCGAGTTCGAGGCGGTCGATCCGTGGGTACGCCGGGTCGAGGGCGAGTTCCGTGCCGGAGATGGCCAGGTGCGCCCGGTACGAGCGCAGCGAACCCTCGGCCTCGAGCGCGCCCGAGATCGTCCCCGAGGCGCCGGGGAGGGCGAGCGCCAGCGGCAGCTCGCGGGCGGCCACGCGCGCCCGGCCCTCGAGCGGCATCGGCCGGCCCGCCGCTTCGACGTCGACCCTGCCCCCGGCGGCCGGCCGCCACGAGCCGTGCAGCTCGGCGCGCACTTCGTCGAGAGGACCGTCGAGCAGCAACCTCGCATCCAGAGCTCCTGCCACCGGCAAGCCCTCCGGAAGCGGGGGGACGAGCCCGGGAAACGCCGCGGCGAGGCTGCAGTGCAGCGCCACGACGTCCGGGGCCTCGACGTCGGCGGCCACGGAGACGAGGCGGCCCGCCCCCAGCTCGCCGAGGCTCGCAGCGTACAGCTCGCCCGACACGGCCCGCTTGCCGGCGAGCCCGGGGAGCAGGTCGACGGCAAAGCCCAGGCGCGTGGCCGCGCCTGCCGTGTCCACGGCGGCGGCAAGCCGGAAGTCGGCGGCGGCCAGGATCTCCTCGCCCCTTCGCCACGTCGCGCTGGCGGTTCCCCGGGGGCGCAGCGGCCCGGCCGCACCGACCTCGAGGTCGAGCCGCACGTCCGCCGTCGTGCCCGCGGCCCCGACACGCGCGAGAAGGCCGGCAGGCAGCAACGGCGCCAGGTCGTCGAGCCGCAGGCCCTCGGCGGTCACGCTGACCGATCCCTGCTGCTCGGGGAAACGCCCGGCGCCCCGGATGTGCAGTCGCCCGCCGCTCGCGAGGTCGGGGACGAGCACGGCCGGCTCCATCTCGGCGACGAGCGTGCCCTCGAACCTCGCCGGCGACCCGAGAGCGCCCCGAAGGGTGGCCTGCGCGTCGAGCCCCGCGCCCCGCACGGCGAGCCTTTCCACCTCCAGGCTCCCGTCCAGCCCGGCCACGAGCGTGGCCTCGACGGAGCCGCTCCAGGCCGGTGCCACGGCCCGCTCCACCCGGACCTCCCCGGCGCGCGCCCGCACGCTCAGGCGGTCGTCACACAGCGAGCCCTCGATGTCCACGCCCGACGCGGAGACGGCGGTGGCCCAGCGCGCCGCCGCCGGGAGCGCGGTGCGGGCCACCGAGCCGCCGAGCAGAGCGATGCGGTCGATGACGAGGCGGCCCGGCGGCCCGGAGGGCTGCTCCGGGGTGCCGCCGAGCGCCGGCACCGGCGAGTCGGGGTGCAGCCTCCAGCGCTCGACGCGCAGCTCGCGCACGTGCACGACCGGCTTCGCCAGCGTCTCGAGCTCGACGCAGGCTGCGACCAGCTCCGCCTCGGCGAGAGGCGGGGCATCGGCGGCTCCGACCGTAACGCCGTGCAGCGTGATGCACCCCCGGCGCGGCGACAACGCAAAGTCACGGATCGAGAGGGCGATCCCCGACCTCGCCGCAGCGGCGCCGGCCCTGGCCAGGATTTGCTGCCGGCCCCAGCGGGTGCCGAGCGCCAACCACGCTGCCGCCACCGCGACGGCAACGAGCGCGGCAAGGGCGCACACGGCCGCCAGCACGGCCCGCCGCCACCGGCGGCGCTGTCGCCCGCTCACGGTTTCCTCGCTCACGAGCCCGATGATAGCGCCGCCCGGTACCGCAAGCCGGCGACCGGCGGGCGACGCCCTGGCCAGCTCTCGCCCCCGAGGTCGCCGCGGGTGGTAGGCTTCGAACGTGAACGGCATCGTGGCGGAGGTCGAGCGGCGCGGGCGGCTCTCGTGCGCCGAGTACATGGAGCTGGCGCATTTCCACCCCGAGTTCGGCTACCACGCGCGAGCCCGCGGCCTCGGGCCGGCGGGAGGCCCCTCCGAGGCGCTGGCCGCACCCCCTGCCTCGCCGGTCCTGGCCTCGACGCTCGCGAGGCTCTTGGCCCGGCTGGCCGAGCTTCTCGGCGAGCCGCTCTGCCTGGCCGAGGTCGGTGCCGGGCAGGGGAGGCTGACCAGCGCGCTCCTCGAGGCGCTCGGGCGCGGGAGCGACGAGGTCGTGCGCCGCGTCGTGGCGGTGGAGCGCTCGGCGTGGGGCCGGCAGAGGCTGGCCGAGACCTGCCCTGCCGCCGAGGTGGCCGAGCGGCTCTCCGACCTGCCGCGCCCGGCCGGGCCGGCGGTGCTGCTCACTTCCGAGCTGTACAGTGCCTTGCCGGTGCACCGCGTGGTCCAGCAGCGGGAGGGCGAGCTGCTGGTCCTGCGCGAGCTGTACGTGGAGGCGCGGGCCGCGGCACTGCACTGGGCCGACGGGCCGCTCAGCGACGCGGCGGTCGCGGCCTACCTCGAAGGGCACGGGGTGAGCCTGCGGGAGGGGCAGCGGGCCGAGGTCCGGCTCGTCGCCGGGCCGCTCCACGCCCGCCACCTCGCCTGGCTCGGGCTGCAGGGGCTGGTGCTGGTGTTCGACCACGGCCACCCCGCCAACCGGCTCTACGATCCGCGGTCGCGCCGCGACGGCACGCTCGCCGGGGTCCGCGGGCACCGGGTGGTGCACGACGTGCTGCGCGAACCAGGCGAGTGCGACATCATCGCCGGTGTCAACTTCGACGACCTGGTCGCGGCCGCCGCGCAGGGCGGCTGGGAGAGCGAGCCGCCGCAGCCGCTGGGGGTGTTCCTGGCCGGGGCGGGTGCCCTCGAGGTCCTGCCCCCGGCCTTGGCGCGAGGCGAGCCGCTCACCCCCGAGGCGTGGGCCGAGCTGGCGGCCGCCAGGCGGCTGCTGGCGAGGCCGGGAATGGGCGCGGATCTCAAGGTGCTGGCACAGGGGAGAGGCCGGGTGTGGGGGGCGTACCGGGCGCTCGGAACCCTCCCGCCCGCCAACGCGTAGGAGGGATCGTGGCACGACGGGGCAGGATCGCGGCGAGCGTTGCGCTGGTGGTCGGGCTGGTGGCGGGCGGAGCGCTGCTTTTCGCGGGTGCTTCCGAGCTTCCCGAGAAGTGGAAGAAGTGGCTCGACGAGGAGGTCTACCCGCTCATCACCAGGGAGCAGCGGAAAGCGTTCCTCGCCCTCGAGACCGACGAGCAGCGGCAGGCGTTCGCGGAGCGATTGTGGGAGCTGTGGAACGCCGAGAGCGGGCGGGGGAGCGTTTTCCGCCGCATCTGGGAGGAACGGCTCGACGAGGTGCGCGCCGCGTTCGGGTCCACGACCGAGGACCGGGCGCGGTTGTGGCTGCTCCACGGTCCGCCGGACGGCCGCAAGGCCGTCAACTGCGACCGCATCTTCCACCCCATGGAGATCTGGATCTGGGCCTACTTGCCGGGGCTCGGCGAGAACATCACGGTGCTGTTCTACCGGCCCTACGGGGTCGGCCGGTTCAGGCTCTGGGACCCCAACATCGAGTCCCGCATGGCGCTTTACACCACCGAGGGCAACATGGCCCTTCAGCAGTACTTTTCGGGTTCCGTCCGGCAGTACGAGCTGGCCCGGCCCGAGTACATCTGCGGCGCCGACGTCCTGAGGCTCATCGGCGCGGCCGAGTTCACGATGAAGGACCTCGAGGTCCGCAAGGCGATGGAGCGCGTGCAGCCGCCGCCCGGCCAGACGACCGGCAAGGAGAGCGCGAGCCAGCGCTTCCTGGAGTTCTCGACCATCACGCCGAAGGACGCCAAGCCGCTGGCGTTCGATCTCGCCACCCAGGTGGGGGACCGCAGCGCCGGCAAGATCCGGGTCACGTTCTTCGCCAAGGTCCAGCGAGGCGAGCTGGGCACCACCAGGGTCGGCGATATCGACGTCGTGCAGCTCGATGTGACCGGCGAGATCTCGCGCGACGGCCAGATGGAGGACCGCTTCCGGTACTCGTTCTCGTTCCCGGGGGACGCCAGCGAGCTGCCGCTGCAAATCGACCGCGAGCTGCGGCCGGGCATCTACCGGCTTCGCCTCAAGGTCGCCGACGTCAACTCCAAGTGCGCCGGTGTCAAGGAAATGGACTTCGTCGTGGAGATGGCCCAGACACCCACTCCGAGCCCCGAGCAGGCGGCGGCCGAAAAGACCCTGGTGCGGATTGCCACCTCGCCGCTGCCCACGCTGTCGTTGCAGGGGCCGGAAGGGGAGGGCCTGACTGGCGTGCAGCGCTTCACCGCCCTGGCCGGGCCGCAAGTCGCCAAGGTCGAATTCTACCTCGACAACCGGCTGATCCTCTCGAAGAACCGGGCGCCGTTCGAGATCGAGCTGGACCTCGGGCCGGTGCCACGGCTCGTCTCGGTGGTCGCGGTGGCGTACGACGCCAAGGGGGAGGAACTGGACCGCCGCCAGCTCGACATCAACCTCGGGCGGGAGCGCTTCTTCGTGCGTCTCCAGCCGGTCGGCGCCGCCGACCGCCAGGGCGGCAAGGTGCGGGCGCAGGCCTCGGTCAACGTCCCGACCGACCGCACCCTCGCCAGGCTCGAGCTGTACTGGAACGAGGCGCTGGTCGCCACGCTCTACGCGCCGCCGTTCGACGCCTGGCTGCCGGTTGCCGACAACGGGTCGATCGGCTACCTGCGCGCGCTGGCCGTGCTGGATGACGGCGAGCAGGCCGAGGACGTGCGGTTCGTCAACGCCGGCCAGTTCCTGAGTGACGTCCAGGTGCAGGCGGTGGAACTGCCGATCACGGTGCTGGACAAGAGCGGAGGTCCGGTCGAGGGGCTCGTGGCGGACGACTTTCAGGTCTTCGAGGACGGGCGCCCGCAGACCATCTCACACTTTTCCCGGCAGCAGGACCTGCCGATCCGGCTCGGGATCGTGGTCGACACCTCGGGCTCGATGGAGGCGACCTTGCCCGAGGTGCAGCGAGTGGTGATCGGCTTCCTGCGCAACCTGCTGCGCCCCAAGGACCGCGCGTTCGTGGTCTCGTTTTCCGATCGGCCGGCGCTCATCGAGGGGTTCACGGCCGACTTCGCGGGGCTCGAGCGGGCGATGATCGCGTTGCGGGCCGATCGCGGCACCGCCTTCAACGACGCCACCGTGTACAGCTTGTTCCAGTTCTCGGGGGTGCGCGGCCGCAAGGCCATGGTGATCCTCACCGACGGCGAGGACAACGCGTCGCGCATGAGCTACGACCGCGTCCTCGACTACGCGCAGCGCAGCGGCGTCATGATCTACGTGGTCGCGATCGACCTCTCGATCACCAAGGTGATGGTGCGATCGCAGCTCTCGCGCCTGGCGCGGACCACCGGCGGCGAGGCGTTCTTCCTGGCCTCCAACGCCGACCTCAAGACCGTGTACGACCGGATCAACCGCGAGCTGCGCAGCCAGTACCTGCTGGCCTACACCTCGGACGCCACCACGCCGCCCGACGTGTTCCGCAAGATCACGGTGAAGATCCGCAAGCCCGGACTGGAGGTTCGCACCCTCGCCGGGTATTACCCGGGTGGCTGAGCGCCGTGCGGGCGGCGGCATCTCTGGCCACCGCAAATTGACACCTTGCGCGCGCCGTTGCTAGGCTCGGCGGTGTGAATTCCGGCGCGGGACCAACGGCGAGCGAAAACGTTGCCGGCTGCAACCGCCTCCGAGGCCGCGCGTAGAAAGGACCTGCCATGTGGGCACGAATCCGTAATCTGGTCAAGGGCTTCTTGAGTCTATTCATCTCGGGCATCGAGCGAGCCAACCCGAAGGCACTGATCGAGGCCGAGAAGGAGAACCTCCGCAAACAGATCGCCCGCTTCAACGACAGCCTGGCGACCCACGCCGGGTTTTGTGAGCGGCTCATCCGGCAGATCAAGGGCCTGGAGGCGCAGGAGCGCGAGCTGTCGGCCAAAGCTGCCGCGCACCTGAAGGCCGGCAACCGCGCGGCGGCCGGGCAGTACGCGCTCCAGCTCCGGACGGTCAAGGAGCAGCTCGAGGAGAACCGCCGCCAGCTCGAGGCCGCGGAGGCCACCTACAAGAAGCTCGTCCAGTCGCGCGACGTCGCGGTCCGTGACGCCCAGGCCAAGATCGAGACGCTCAAGAGGATGCTCACCGAGACCGAGATGCTCGAGGCGCAGGCCGAGCTGCAGGAAATGGCGCAGGGCATGATTTCCTCGATCGGTGGATCGGGCGACACCATCAACCGCATCGAGGAGATGCTCACGGAGCGGCGGGACAAGGCGGCCGGCCGCGCCCGGGTGGCGGCGTCGTCGATCGACACCTCCAGGGTCGAGATCATGGAGGCGGAGCAGGCCGCACTCGCCGACCAGGCGCTTTCGGAGTTCGCCGCCTCGTACGGACTCGAGATGCCGGGGGTGGTGGCAGCGGAAGAGCCGATCGCGGCGGTCCCGGCCAAGGACATGGGGCCGGCCGCCAAGGAAGGTCAGTGAGCCGGGCTCGCAGGCCCGTGAAGTGGGCGGGGCGTTGATGACGCCCCGCCCGGGAATTCGGAGGGAGGAGCCATGGAGCAAAAGGTCGGGATGACGCCACTCGGGAAGATCGTGGTCTTCCTCTTCATCATCGGTTGCATCGGCGGCGCGCTGTACTACTTCCGCGACTTCATCGCGCCAGGGGGTGACGACAAGCCGAGGAAGGTGGACATGGGGCAGTTCCAGGCGCAGCAGGGGAAGGTGGAGGCGCCTGACACCAAGGGCATCACCACCGTCAACGAGTACACCTACGTGCCGGGCGAAAAGCTGCCGCCGGTGAAGGGCGTGTCGGCCTACAAGTGGGGTGCGGACAAGGTGGTGCAGTTCCCGATCAACGTCTGGATCGGCTGGCTCCCGATCGTGGCCGCCAACCACGGCTTCGCCCCCAGCACAGAGTCGGTGTTCTTCAAGGAGTACGGCTTCAAGGTCAACCTCAAGCTCATCGACGATCCGGTGGCGGCGCGGGACGCGTTCGCGGCCGGGGAGAGCCACATCCTGTGGGGCACGCTCGACATGATGGTGCTGTTCGCACCGGAGCTGATGAAGGACTCGCGCACCTCGCCCCGGATCTTCCAGCAAATCGATTTTTCGGCCGGCGGCGACGGCATCGTGGTGCGGGGCAACATCCAGTCGGTCAAGGATCTCAAGGGCAAGGTGATCGTCTACGCACAGAACAGCCCGTCGCAGTACTTCATCAACAACCTGCTGCTCTCGGCCGGCATCCAGCCGACCGAGGTGACGCACAAGTACACCTCGGACGCCTTCGGCGCCGCGGCCGCTTTCGTGTCCGACAGCCGGATCGACGCCTGCGTGACCTGGGCGCCCGACATCTACAACATCCCGGAGAAGGTCAAGGGTACGAGGATCCTCACCACGACGGCGGAAGCCAACAAGCTGATCGCCGACGTGTGGGCGGCGCGAGCCGACTTCGCCAAGGACCACCCGGAGATCATCAAGGGACTGGTGGCTGGCATCTTCAAGGGCATGGACATGCTCAAGGACCCGGCGCTGCGCCAGAGTGCGATCGGCTGGCTCGCGGACGGCTATCAAATGGACCCGGCCGAGGTGGCGGGGATGCAGGAGGACGCCCACATCACCAACTTCGCCGAGAACAAGGAGTTTTTCCTCAACCAGAACAACCCGACCAACTTCGAGCGGACCTGGAAGAACATCACCTTCGTGTACCGGGAGCTCGGATTGATCGGCACGCCGGTGCGCTTCGACGAGGTCATGGACTTCTCGGTCATCCGGCAGCTCGACGCCGAGGGGACGTTCCGGCATCAGCGCGACGAATCCCGCACCTCGTTCGCCCCCACGTCGTACGCGCGCGTGTCGGCCGAGGCGCCGATCCTCACGCAGACCATCCGCATCAACTTCTACCCCAACTCGGCCAACATCTTCGAGCCGCAGCACGACGAGCTGGGCAACCCGATCCCCAACACCCTCTACGACCCCAACGTCACCGCCACCCTCGAGAAGGTGGCCCGCCTCGCGGGCCAGTACGAGCGGGCCGTGATCGCGGTCGTCGGCCACGCGGACTCCTCGATGAAGGGCAAGGGCGCCCGCACCGAGGACGTCAAGCAGCTTTCCCTGGACCGCGCCGCGGCGGTGAAGCAGGCGCTGGTCAAGAAGTTCAACTTCGACCCTAACAAGTTCATCGTCGAGGGGAAGGGCTGGGACGTGCCGGCGGACCCGGAGGACCCGATGAACCAGGCGCTCAACCGCCGGGTGGAGATTTCGGTGTACCCGCCGGAGGCCAAGTAGCCGGGGAACCGCACTGGCGCCGGTGAACGGGGGCGAGGAGCGACAAGGGGGGAGAACAACGGCGATGGTTGACGAGACGGTGAAGAGGGAGCCGCCGGCCAGCGGATCGCAGGCCGGGCAGGAGGCGGGACCCGAAAAGCGGGCGGTGCCGCCGGCCAAGACCGACTACCGGCCGCTGCGGCCCGGGGGCGTGCTGCGGATCAGGGAGACGATCCCGAGCTGGATGGCGTGGGCGCTGGGCGTCGTGCCGATCCTCGCCTTGCTCGCGGGCTGGTTTGCCGTGACGGCCGGAGCCGAGGCCGAGAGCCGCATCGTTTCCCCGACCATCCTCCCGAGCCCCTGGGAAGTGTTGCAGTCGCTGTGGGGCAAGGGCCAGCCCGACGCCCCGGGCTATGTGCCCTCGCTGTGGGTGGACCGCGCCCTGGTGCGCAACTTGCTGGTCTCGTTCTGGCGGGTGCTCCAGGGCTTCCTCGTGGCGGTGGCGATCACGTTCCCCCTCGGCGTGCTCATGGGCGGCTTCACGAAGATCAAGGCGATGTTCAGCCCACTTTCGGTGTTCGGGGCGTACCTGCCGATCCCGACCCTGGTGCCGCTCACGCTCTCGCTGTTCGGCACCGGGGAGACCCAGAAGGTGGCGTTCCTCGCCCTGGCCTTCGCCATCTATCTCCTGCCGCTCATCGTCCAGTCGGTGGACGGTGTCGACGACACCTACCTCAAGACCGCCTACACACTCGGCGCCAGCCGCTGGCAGGCGGTGCGAAAGGTGCTGCTGGCCATCGCCTGGCCCGATATCTTCCAGGCCTTGCGCATGGGTTTTGGGGTCGGGTGGAGCTACATCATGCTGGTCGAGATGGTGGACATGTCCAAGGGCATCGGCGGTCTCATCATGATCTCCCAGCGCCGCGGCCCTCGCGAGCACATTTACCTGGTGCTCGTCTTCATCGTCGCCATCGCCTTCCTCACCGACCGGCTGTGGGGGTGGGTGGGCAAGCAGCTCTTCCCGTACCGAGAGGCGAAGCGATGAGCGAGCGCGTCCCCGTCGTCGAGTTCCGCAACGTGACCAAGACCTTCAACCCCGGGACGCGGCAGGAGTTCACCGCCATCAGGGACGTCTCGTTTTGTATCGAGGACAAGCCCGCCTACGGCGAGTTCATCGCCATCGTTGGGCCATCCGGGTGCGGCAAGTCGACCGTCCTCAACCTCATTCACGGTTTCCCGGACGTTTACCCGCCGACCGCCGGCGAGGTGCTGGTGAGGGGAGTGCCGCCTGCCGGACCGGGCCGCGACCGCGGCATGATCTTCCAGCGCTACAGCTCGTTTCCGCACCGCACGGCGCTCGAAAACGTCACCTTCGGGCTCGAGATCAATCAGCGCAAGCTGGGGCTGTCGCGCTCGCAAATGGAGGACATGGCGGCCGCCTGGCTCGCCAGGGTCGGGCTTCGGGGCCACGAACGGAAGTACCCACACCAGCTTTCCGGCGGCCAGCAGCAGCGCGTGGCGATCGCGCGCACGCTCGTGCTCAAGCCGCCGATCATCCTCATGGACGAGCCGTTTTCGGCCCTCGACGAGCCGACCCGCTACGACATGCAGCGCCTCATCATGGAGCTGTGGCACGACATCGAGACCACGGTGTTTCTCGTCACCCACTCGATCTCGGAGGCGGTGTTCCTGGGCGATCGAGTGTGGGTGTTCACGCCGGCGCCGGGGCGCATCGGCAAGGAGTTCGTCGATATCATCCCGCCCACGCGCGGGGCCGACCCGATCAAGGTGCAGGAGTCGGCGCAGTTCAAGGCGGTCGTGGCCGAGGTCACGGAGGCCTTTCGCGCCCTCGAGGCGCGCAAGGCATAGGCATGGCTGGGGAAACCCTGGGTTTCTGGGACTACGTGAAGGCGGCGTTCTGGTACAAGCCGCGGGTGGGGTTTCTCGGCCCGCTGCCGCTCAACGTCATGGCGCTGTTCACTTGCGTCGTGGCGAGCCTCGCGACCCAGAACGCCGGCTTCCTGTTCCTCGGCGGCGCCGCCGAGATCGGCTACCTGGCGTTTTTGTCGTCGAACCCCTCGTTCCAGAAGCTCGTGCAGGGCCTCCGCCTGCTCGCGAGGCAGGAAGGGTGGCAGCAGAAGGTGCAGGCCTCGCTCGCGCGCCTGCGCCCCGACTCGATGGAGCGCTACCGGCGGCTGTACGAGCAGTGCCGCCTCATCCTGGGCGTTTCCGACCGCGTCGCCCCCGACGACATGTTTTCGATCCGCGACATGCGGGCCGGGGGGCTCAACCAGCTCCTCTGGCTGTTCCTGCGCCTCCTCACCTCGCGGGAGCTGATCGTCGCCAGCCTCAGCTCCGCCAACCGCGCCGAACTCGAGGCCGAGGTCAAGCGGCTCGAAGAGCGCCTCGCCAGGGCCGAGCCCGAGAGCGCCCTGGCACGCTCCCTGCAAGGCACCCTCGACATCCAGAGCAAGCGGCTCGACAACCTCACCCGGGCCCTGTCGAGCCTCGAAGTCATTGACGCCGAACTCGAGCGCATCGAACAGCAGGTCCAGCTCATCCGCGAGGAGGTGGCGGTGGCCACCGGTCCCGACGCCCTCTCGAGCCGCCTCGACGCCGTCACCGCCACCCTCGGCGAGACCTCCCGCTGGATGGACCAGCACGCCGAGTTCTTCGGCAGCATCAGTGGCGACGACGAGGTCCTCGGTGCGCCCGTCCTGCCGAGCCTGCCCGAGCCCCCCGCCACGCCGAAGCCCCCGCCGCCCCCGCGCCAGAAGCAGCGGCAGTAGACGGGCCTCGCAGCCCGCGCGACGGCCGGCGGTGACATCGTCACAGCGAAGGCGCGCCCGGCCTCTCGCCCCCGCGCGCACCGGCGCCAGGGCGTTGGCGGGCGGCTGCCTTTATACTCGTCGTGAAATCGGGGGGGCGCGCTGCCGTGGCGCCAGCGGCGCCCTGGCTCCGGAGGGAGACTGCCATGGGGTTCATCGACAGCATCCTCGCCAAGCTCGGGCTCGGGCCCAAGACCACGGTGCCGGCGGAGGCTCCGCTACAGCCTGCGCCGATCGAGCTCCCCACGCCGACCCCGATCGAGCCGGCGGCGCCGGTCCCGATTGCCGTGGTCGACGTCGTCGCGCAGCTCGAGAAGCTCGCCGCCGCCTACCCGGGCAAGCTCAACTGGCGGGTCTCCATCGCCGACCTGTTGCGGCTGCTCAACCTCGACCCCAGCCTGGCCGCTCGCAAGGAGATGGCGAGGGAGCTGGGCTGCCCCGAAGAGCTGATCGGCGGCGACTACTCGCGGATGAACATCTGGCTGCACAAGACCGTCCTCGCCCGCATTGCCGCCAACGGCGGCAACATCCCCAAGGAGCTGCTGGACTGAGCTGCCGGGCGGGCCTGCTCGGCGTGCGCCCAACCTCGCGGGATCGACACATCGGCCCGCGCGGGCCGACGATGCCCTATCGTTCAACCGCCCGGAGGCGCTCCGGCGCCTCGGCATTCCTCGAAAGGTGAGGAGACATGTCGCGTTGGATCCTCGTTGGGCTGGTGCTCGTCTCGGCGCTCGCCGCGGTGCCCGGGCTGGAGGGGCGCGAGCGCGCGCCACGGGTCGCATCCAGGGTCCACATGAGCCAGCATGGCTGGCAGGGGTGGGTCCGCGGCGAGGACATCGCCGGCGCGCCGGACAGGGGGCTCCAGGTCGAGGCGATCCGGCTCCGGATCGAGCGCGTCCCGGGGAGCATCAGGTACAGCGTCCACGCCAAGGGGATCGGCTGGACCGACTGGGCCGAGGACGGCCAGATCGCCGGGACCACGGGAGAGAAGCGGCGCGTGGAGGCGATCCGTCTCGAGCTGGCGGAGCTACCCGACTGGAGCGTGGCGTACCGCGTCTGCCTGCGGGGCCATGGGTGGAGCGAGTGGGCGCACGACGGCGAGGTCGCCGGCACCACCGGCCAGGAGCAGGCCGTCGAGGCCGTCGAGATCCGGCTCGAGACCCGCCGCGGGCTCATCACGCGCCGTCCCTGACGCGCCGCAGCGCCCCCTCCCTCGCTCACGCGTGTTGCCGGGCAGCCTGCTCGGCCGCGAGGTGGGCGACCAGCAGCTCGAGGCGCTTGATCTCCCGAGTCGTGCCCAGGCGCCCGGTCTCCAGCCAGTACCAGATCTTGCCGGTGAGCGAGATGAAGGTGCAGAAGAGAAACCCGATCCCCCAGCGGATGAGCCCGGCGTCGTCGGCGGCGGAGAGGAAGCGCCCGCCGCAGTACACCGCCAGCCCGAAGAACACCAGCACGTTGAGCATGAACATCGCTCCGAACCAGCGCATCCGGCTGCGGAACACCCCCGTCAGCTCGGCGAGCCAGCCCGGCTCCGCCGGCAGCTCGATGCCGGCCGCGTCCTCGGCGGCGAGCGCCTGGCGGATCACCTCGTCAACGTCGATCGTGCGCGTCATTGGTCACCTCCAGCGCCGCGCGCAGCCGCGCGCGGGCGTGAAACAGCCGTGACTTCACCGTCCCGGCGGGGACCTCGAGGACGGCGGCGATCTCCGCCACCGACAGCCCGTCCACGTAGAGCATCGCCAGCAGCAGGCGCGGCTCGCGGTCGAGCAGGCGAAGCGCGTCGCGGACGCGCGCCAGGTCGTCGGCCCGCCCGGTCTGAGGCGCCGCGACCTCGGACGCGAGCTCGACCACCGCGTGGTGCGCGCGGGCATGCTGCCGGTGCGCAACCCACTCCGCCGCGCGCCGCGTGACGATCCGCAGCGCCCAGGCGGGGAACGCCGCCGCGTCCCGCAGGCGGCCGAGCCCGCGCGCGATGGCGACCCAGCCCTCCTGGACCACCTCCCGCGCGCCCTCCGCGTCGCCCGTCAGCCGCCGCGCGTGCCGGGCCCGCCTGGGATAACAGCGCACCGCGAGCCGCTCGAACGCCTCCGCCCGCCCAGCCTGCGCGGCCAGGACCAGCATCTCGTCGACCACCCGCTCGCGCGTCCGCATCTGCGTCCCTCAAGCATAAGGTCGGTGGATCGTGTCGAACGGTTCATGCGCCCTGCCGCGCGGCGACGCGACCCGGCCGAGGAGCAGGTGTAGACTCCCCCCGTCCTGGGGGGTGAATGCGTATCGTCGGTGCTCACGAAGCCAGGCGGCACATGGCACGACTCCTCGACGAGGTCGAGAGCGGGCATTCCGTTACGATCGCGAGACACGGGAAGCCGGTTGCCAAGCTCATTCCCGCCCCCTCGTCGCCAGTCGGTGACATCGCGCTGGTCGAGTCGTTCAAGGCGTTCGCGGCCCGGCACACCCTCCGTGGCGTGAGCCCTGCCGGTGCGATCACAGAAGGTCGACGTTGAGCACGGTGCCACATCCCCGCGCGGGATAGCTCCGACGGGCCCGACGACGACGCCCACGCGGCGTGCCTCGCCAACTCAGCGACCCGGACGCTCCTGCCCTGCAAGCCTCCAGCCAACAACCAGGTCCGCGACCGGAGGCGAGCGAACGGTCGAACCCCTGACCTTCCACAGTAAAGCAAGCCCACGGCAGCCCGTGCGCTTGCGGATCACATCTCCCCTCCGTGAGTTGCCGACCGCGACGCTTTCCGTGAGCGTGCGGCCGCCAGGCCCCGGCATAGCCCGTTTGGGTGATGCGCGGCGGCCGAAAACGGGCTAGAACTGGAAAAGGACACACGGGCACGGATGGGCCGGGCGAGAGGGACGGGTCGGCCACCGCCATGCGGCCCGAGGGAAGGAGCACACACCATGCACTACCGAGTCGCGGTCGACGGCCTCAACCTCCGTAGCACGCCCGAGGTGCGTCCCGGTACCGTCATCGCGGTGCTGCGGCGCGGCGACCTCGTCACGGCGCTCGACCAGTCGAGCCAGGCGTGGTGGCGCGTGCGGGCCACCGTGGGCACCCTCACCGTCGAAGGGTTCGTCGCGGCGCGGTACCTGGAGCCCGACGCCGGCTTCCAGCCCCCGGCCCCGGCGGTCGGCGACGTCCCGCCCGTGCACATGCCCGTCGACCGGTGGTCGGGCGCGCGGGCCACTGCGGCGCGGCGCGCGTATCCCCTCAACGAGCCAGGCCAGCCGACCCGGCAGGGAGGGGACGAGGCGACCAGGCGCCGCGAGCTGACGGCGATCGTCGAGTGGTTGGACGTCGAGCGCAGCGAGCGATACCGCCCCGGCGGGAGCACCTACTGCAACATCTACGCGTACGACTACTGCTTCCTCGCCGGCGTGTACCTGCCGCGCGTGTGGTGGACCGCCCCCGCTCTGCAGGAGCTCGCGGCCGGTCGGCCCGTCGTCCCCGTGTACGATACGACCCTGCGCGAGATGTCGGCCAACAGCCTGCACGACTGGCTCGCCGACTGGGGCCCGCGCTTCGGGTGGACCCGCACCCTGAGCCTCGGCGAGGCGCAGGACCAGGCGAACCGCGGTCGCGTAGTGGTGATCTGCGCCCGCAACCGTAACCGGAACCGCTCCGGCCACATCTGCGCCGTGGTCCCCGAGACCGCGGGCCAGACGGCGGCCCGCACCGGAGGCGAGGTCACCGGCCCCCTGCAGAGCCAGGCCGGCCGGACCAACCACCGTTACCGCACCTTCGTGTGGTGGACCAGCGCGACGTTCGACGGTGTTGGCTTCTGGTGGGCGTAGCGGGTTGCCGGACCGCAAGCTGCGCCACAGCCGACCTGTTGGCCGGCGGCAGAGAAGGGGCGACGCGGAATCGGCCCGGCGAGCAGCACGCCGGCGAGCTTTGCCGGGCCGAACTCCCACGGACGGGCGGCAGACTCGGTGGGCCTCAGCCTTGTCGGCGCTTCCAGCGGCGCTTGCTCGCCGCCACGTAGCGGAAACCGGTCAGGCGGGAGTCGAAGATGTTGTCGTCGAGCACGTCCACCAGATCCTTGAGGTCGGCGCGCTCGATCGGCAGCCGCAGCCGCTCGACCCCGTCGACCGTCGTCACCTGGGCGTCGATGCCGAAGCCCTTCGCGACCTCGACCACGCGCGGCACGGTGACCCTGTCCAGGACCTTGTGGTGGAGCAGGCTGCTCACGCGCCGGCGGGTCACCTGGTCGGCGGCCTCGAGCAGCGCCTCCACGTCGTCCACGGCGAGCAGCGGGTGGGCCGCCAGCTCGCGCACCTGCCTGTCGGTGGCCGGCTCCAGCACCGGGGCGATGTCGAGGAAGCTGCGCACGCGCGTCGGGCTCGTCATCAGCAGCAACCCCCCGACGAGCACCGCGTCCACCTGGGTGCCGAGGGTGATCCCGGGCGTCGTCGCCTTGACGAAGGTGTCCTTGTGGAGCATCAGCGCCAGCCGGTCCTTCGGCCTGATCGTCAGCCGGGCGTCCATCGCCTGGAAGACGAGCTGCGAGCTGTCGTCCGACCACGGCGTGTCCATCCCCACGAGCGCCAGCAGCCGGGCGCTCTCGAGCTCCGTGCGCGTCAGGTCGGCTGGCTGGTCGGGCGCCTTGGTCACGGGGACGAGTGATTCCGGCAGCGCGAACGGCGCGGCGAACACCTCGCCATCGGGCAGCTCGTACCCGGGGTCGAAGTTGACGCGGCGCAGCTCCGGGGCCAGCAGCCGCTCGCCCTGCGCGGTCAGCAGCGTGACCACGGCCGCGTGCGCTTCGGCCTCGGCGCGCAGGCGGCGCACCGTCACGTCGCGGCCCGAAGGACCCATCAGTGCGTACAGTTGCCTATCCATGGCCGACCTCCTCCGGGGCCTCGAAGACGAGCACGGGGGTGATGGGCGCGACCCGGAGCGTCCCGGGGCGCAGCGACTCGTTGCGGGTGATCACCAGGTACGCGAGCCCCGCGGTGGACTTGACGTTGAAGAAGTGAAACCCCAGCAGCCCGAGCAGCGGGTTGACGTGGAACAGGTTGCAGCGCGCCAGCACGATCATCATCAGGACGAGCAGCGCCCCCAGGCCCCACGAGAGCGTGGTCTCCTCCTTCTGGGTGACGAGCGGCAGCGCGTACGCGATGAGGAACGCCAGCACCTCGGAGTCGCGGACCTCGATCTCGGTGGCGTGGAGGTTCTCCGCCGGCACATGGCGCCTCACGTAGCCGAGCACCCACCTGCACAGGAGGACGAGCACGCCGCTCCCGACGAAGCACACGAGCGCCTCCACCCTTGACTGTTGTATCCGCGTGAACCCGTAGACGAGAGCGACGGGCGTCATCGACGTGGCGACGAGCAGCAGCCTGGCAAAGCTGGAGAGCATGGCTACCTCCCTGGCGCGGGCAGCAGGGGCCCGCTCACGTCCGCTCCCCGAAGCGCTTGATCACCGTTTCTAGCTTCTCCTTGACGAGGCCCTCCGCGCGGTCCAGAAGGAGCCCGGCGAACAGGCCGATGAAGCTGAAGTTGATTGCCACGCGCTCGAAGTCCTGCGTCGTCGCCACGATCGCGCCTTGCCGCTCGTGAGGACGCCGCCGTAGTAGTAGGTGAGGATCAGGCCGAACACTATGATGAGCGCCTTCGAGGAGTCGAGCAGCAGTTGCCGAACCGATGTGAGGGCCGACGTGCTGTTGGAGAAGGTCGGAATCCAGCGGAGTATGTTACCAAGGAAGACCGACAGGTCGAGCATGAGGAAGGTCGCGACCCAGGTTCCCGTCAAAGTCGCGGGGGTCTGGGGAGTGGGAGGGTTCGGGCATGTGAGGGGGTGGCAGTCTGGCGGGTCTTTGTGGGTGGAGAGGGTGGAATTGGGGGTGAGCAGGCAGAGCGTGGCCC
>Ga0209506_1001250_pt1 | contig 27638 bp, 22 predicted proteins | sample AD_JPNHG2_MetaG_FD_184409 | JGI IMG/M metagenome (GOLD analysis project Ga0209506, IMG submission 184409) | Active sludge microbial communities of municipal wastewater-treating anaerobic digesters from Japan - AD_JPNHG2_MetaG (SPAdes) (version 2) | ecosystem: Engineered > Bioreactor > Anaerobic...
GATCGTCATGTCCTTTATGATGCTCTCCTTTATGTTCATCATGCTGCCCCGGGCTGCTATTTCGGCTAACCGGATTGCAGAGGTTCTGGAAACTAAGGGGTCCATTACAGATCCGGCAGCTCCGGTCCCCTATAAGGCTTCTGCGGCCCAGCGGGGTACCGTAGAATTCCGGGATGTTTGTTTCCGTTATCCTAAGGCGGATACGGATGTACTCTGTCATATTTCCTTTACTGCCCCTGCAGGTAAAACGACGGGTATTATAGGTCCCACCGGAGCCGGTAAGAGTACCCTCATCAATCTGATACCCCGATTCTATGATGTCACTTCCGGTTCCATATTGATTGATGGAATTGACATACGGGACATGACCCAGAAGGAACTGCGCAGCCTTATAGGGTATGTCCCCCAGCGAAGTCTCCTTTTCTCCGGTACTGTGGAAGAAAACCTTCGATTTGCCGATGAAGGGGCATCTCCAGAGCTGCTTACCGAAGCTCTAAAAGCAGCCCAGGCCGACTTTGTGCTTGAAAACCCGGAGGGCCTTTCAGCGCAGGTTGCCCAGGGTGGGGCTAATTTTTCCGGGGGGCAGAAACAGCGGCTTGCCATAGCCCGTGCCTTAGTAAAGGATTACCCCATATATCTTTTTGATGACAGTTTTTCCGCCCTGGATTACCGTACCGATGCTCGGCTGCGCCGAGCTCTGGATGAGCGGGCCCGCGGAAGTACCCGCATTATAGTGGCCCAGCGGGTGGCAACTATTATGCGGGCGGATCAGATTATTGTTTTAGATGAAGGCCGTATTGTCGGCCAGGGAACCCACAAGGAACTCATGACAACCTGTGAAGCCTACCGTGAAATTGTGGAGTCCCAGTTTAAGGGAGAACAGATAGCATGAGTGATTCACATACTACAAATACAGGGCGCTCTGCCCAAAATGCAGGCCCCGCAAAAAACATGCGGCCCGGAGGTATGATGGGCCGGGGCGGCGGTCCTATGGCAATGATGAAGGGTGAAAAAGCAAAGAATTTTAAAGGGACCATGAAACGGCTCATGGTTTCCCTTAAGCCCTATACGGTTCGGATCGTAATAGTGTTTCTCTTCGCCATACTATCCACCATATTCAGCATTATTGGCCCCAAAGTAATGGGGAATGCCACTACGGTGCTTCTTGATGGGGTATTGGCCACATTACGCGGCACCGGGGATATCGACTTTGGTCGGATAGGAACCATACTGCTCACCGTACTGGCCCTCTATGTATTTTCAAGTCTGGCTTCTTTTATCATGGGCTGGATTATGGCAAAGGTATCCACAGACCTGGCCTATCGTTTCAGGGAACAGATTCAGGCAAAGATTAACCGAATCCCCTTCCGTTACTTTGATGCTACCACCCATGGGGAGACCCTTTCGCGGATTACCAACGATGTGGATACCATCAACCAGACCTTGAACCAGAGTCTTACCCAGATTATAACCTCCGCTGTGACCGTCCTTGGGGTGCTTGTAATGATGCTCTCCATAGACTGGCGGATGACCCTGGTAGCCCTGCTCATGATACCCCTCTCTTTCGGTATCATTGGCTTTATCATCGGGAAGAGCCAGAAGTTTTACAAAAAACAGCAGGAGTATCTGGGACATATTAATGGCCAGGTAGAAGAAATGTACGGCGGTCATATCGTTATGAAGGCTTTTAACCGGGAAGAAAAGACCCTTAAAACCTTCGATGCCACCAATGATACCCTCTACGATGCAGCCTGGAAGAGCCAATTCTTAACCGGCATTATGATGCCCCTCATGAACTTTGTGGGAAACCTGGGGTATGTGGGCGTGGCGGTGCTCGGTGGCTGGCTTGCCATAAAGAAGGCTATCACGGTGGGAGATATTCAAGCCTTTATTCAGTATGTGCGGAACTTTACCCAACCAATACAGCAGATTGCCAATATCAGTAACGTACTCCAGCAAACCGCTGCCGCCGCAGAGCGGGTCTACGAATTCCTTGATGAGACGGAGGAAAGCGCCGAAGCCTCTGAGCCGGTAGAACTAACAGAAGTCCATGGACAGGTAGAATTCCGGAACATCCGGTTTGGATATAACCGGGATAAACCAGTTATTAAAAATTTCTCCGCCCTGGCAAAACCAGGGCAGAAGATTGCCATTGTAGGCCCCACCGGCGCCGGGAAAACCACCCTGGTAAAACTCCTCATGCGTTTTTATGATGTTGATGAGGGGGCAATACTCCTGGATGGTCATGATATCCGTTCCTTCCGGCGCAGAGACCTGCGAAAGAACTTTGGTATGGTCCTTCAGGATACCTGGCTCTATAATGATACGATTATGGAAAATATCCGCTACGGCCGTCTGGATGCTACCGATGAAGAAGTCATCGCCGCGGCTAAGGCTGCCTATGTGGACCATTTTGTGCATACCCTTCCTGAAGGCTACCAGATGGTACTGAACGAGGAGACGAGCAATATCTCCCAGGGGCAGAAACAGCTTTTAACCATAGCCCGGGCCATCCTGGCGGATCCGCCCATCATGATATTGGATGAAGCCACAAGCTCCGTCGATACCCGGACCGAGGTTCTTATCCAGAAAGCCATGGACCGGCTTATGCATGGCAGGACCAGCTTTGTTATAGCCCATCGGCTTTCTACGATTCAGAATGCGGACCTGATTCTGGTCCTGCGGGATGGGGACATCGTTGAACAGGGAACCCACAGGGAACTGCTTGACCGGGGAGGGTTCTATGCAGAACTCTACAATAGCCAGTTTGAAGTCCCCGCGGTTTCAGAGGCATACAATTGAGTAGTAAGGGGTCCCAAATGCTCATGATTCAGGTGTTGATAGAAAATAACCTGTCCCTGCAGACTCTGAAGTCTGGCGGGAATTCACCTCCTCTGGTGGCTGAGCATGGACTTTCATTCTATGTTACAAAGGATGGCCGCTCCCTCATCTTTGATACCGGCAAAAGCGGTGCCATTGTGAAAAATGCTGCAGAGCTCGGTGTGGACCTCTCTCAGGCAGAGGCCCTCGTGGTAAGCCACAGCCACTACGATCATGGCGGCGGGCTTCGAGCTTTGGCGGAAGAAGCCGGTTTCCAGGGCCCCCTGTGGACAGGACCCGGTTTTTTCGATGCCAAATGGTCCGATGAGTCACCCCAACCCCGCAATCTCGGCCTCGATGTCGATCAGGCCTTCCTGGAAAGCCATGGGATCCGCTGCAAAACCCTGACTGTTAACAAGACCGGAAGTATACAGGAAATACTTCCGGATATGTATATCCTTGGAAATTTCCGCAGGACCCATGGTGAAGAAATCATCGCAAAACGTTTTATAGTAGAGCGGGGCCAAAGCCAGAAAGCAGTTTCCCGAGAGGTCGATGATTTTAGAGACGAAATCGCTCTTGTGATTGATTTTAAAAAAGGACTCGTGGTTATTGCCGGTTGTGCCCACCCAGGGCTTATGAATATGCTGGATACCGCAGCAGAGGTATTCCAAAAACCTCTTTACGCTGTCTTTGGCGGGTCCCACCTGGTCGAAGCCGAAGAAGAGAGGATTATTAAGACCCGGGAGTATCTAAAAAAGAGCGGAGCCGCCCTTATCGCCCTGGGCCATTGTACGGGACCCACGGCCTATGACAAGCTCCGTGAAGAACTTCCTGTCCTCCAGGCCCTCTTTACCGGGGCCCAGTTTATCCTTGAATAAAAAAATGTAATACAGGCTGCTACAGCGGCAGCCGGGCCTATAGCCCGGCTACCGATTTTTTGTCTACAGAGCCTTCTTCAGATTTTCTTCGACCTGTTTCCAGTTCACCACGTTCCAGAAGGCCGCAATGTAGTCCGGCCGCTTATTCTGGTACTTAAGGTAATAGGCATGTTCCCAGACATCAAGACCAAAGATGGGTACGAAGCCGTTAGTCAAAGGATTATCCTGGTTCGGCAGGGCCAGGAGTTGGAGCTTTTTTTCTGGACTTACAACCAGCCATTCCCAGCCGCTTCCAAAGAGGTTTGCTGCCCCTGTACTGAACTGCTCCTTAAAGGTATCTAAGGAGCCAAAATCCCTGGTAATCAGTTTCCCGAGCTCACCCAATGGTTCGCCTCCCCCCTCTGGAGAAAGTATGTTCCAGAACAGTTGATGATTATAATGCCCGCCCCCATGGTTCCGTACCGCCTGCCGGACCTTTTCGGGCACCTGGGATAATTTTTTGAGCAGGTCCTCCAGGCTCCAGCTTTGCAGCTCCGGTGCCTGTTCCAGGGCTGCATTCAGTTTTGCCACATAGGTCCCATGGTGTTTATCATGATGAATTTCCATGGTCTTTGCATCTATATAGGGCTCAAGGGCCTCAAACGGATAGGGTAAAGGATCGAGTGTAAAAGCCATTTTCATTGCCTCCTGTGTAAATATTACTAAAATAGTAATAAAAAGGCAAAGTAAAAATCCTCTCGTTTTTTTATATTGATGAATCTTACCAGGTTCCCCGGGTCATGCCGCCGTCTATAGTAATAAGCTGCCCCGTTATGTAGGATGCTGCCGGGGAGAGGAGCCAGCAGGCGGTGCGTCCAAATTCTTCGATGCTTCCGTAACGGCCCAGGGGGATTGCCGCTTCTGCCTTGCGCCGGGCCTCTTCCGGTGTGCAGTGGAGCCGCTCCGCAGCGGCCGCATCGACCCGTTCAATCCGGCTTGTGGCAAAACGTCCCGGCGCAAGGCAGTTTACACGGATGCGCTGAGGCGCCAGCTCCCTGGACAGGGTTTTTGCCATAGCCACGGTGGCAGAACGAAGTGCGTTTGAGAGGATAAGGCCCTCAATGGGTTCGGTAACTGAAGTAGAAGAGATGATCACAATGGCCCCGCCCCGTACAGCGAGACCGCTCCGACAGGCGCGGACCAGGCGGACCGCCGACAGCAGGAGCAGTTCAAAGGCACTCTGCCAGGCCTGGTCGTCAAAATCGGCAAAAAGTCCCGGCGGCGGTCCGCCTGAGTTTATCACAAGCCCATCAATAGCCTCACCGTAGCGGGATTGGGCCGCTGCTACCCAGGCTTCGATGGAAGACCCCTGGGTAACATCCAGCGGGGCTCCATCAACCTGACCTGTTCCTGATTGTCCCTGGACGATGCTGCCCTTCAGTTTTTTCAGGGCTTCCTGAACCTTTTCGCTGTTCCGGCTGCCGATCCAGGTATTGGCTCCTTCCTGAAAGACTGCCTGAGCGGTGCCAAGACCCAAGCCTTCGCTGGAAGCTGCAACCAGCACTGTTTTTCTTTCTAATGCTATATTCATGGTATAAACTATAAACCTTGTTGCGTTTTCTGACAAACTTCTTGATAGGATTCTCTAAGCGCTATAGGATTACATTGAATTGGAGGGCCAATGCAGGGGGGCAGACATACTATAACAATAGGTTTTTTAGCTGCCCGTCTTGATGAACCGTACCAACATTCTGTATGGAGAGGTGCTGTAGAGGAGGCTGAAAAGCTGGGAATTTCCCTGGTGTTTTTTGGGGGGCAGCGTTTAGGCAGCCCAGTTGGGTATGAGTCGCTGGATAATATTGCCTTTAACCTAGCTGCCCGCAGCGGTCTTGCTGCCTTGGCTGTTATGACTAATGTTATTGGCACCTATTTAACCCAGAAGGATCTGCTTGAATTTGTAAAGGGCCTGAAAAAGGTTCCGCTTGTATCGATTGGGGTGGAGATCCCGGGTATCTCCAGTGTAACCATAGATAATACGGGTGGTATGGGGGCAATTGTAGATCATCTGGTACAGATCCATGGCCGCAGAAGGTTCCTTTTTCTTGCGGGTCCTGAAAATCACAGTGAATCCCTTGCGCAGGAGGCTGAGTTTAACGATCGGCTATTTTCATTGTTAGGCAAGGGTGCTGTTGTAAGAATTGAACACTGCAATTTCCAGGAAACAGAGGCCTGGGAGACTACAAGCAGGCTTTTTTCACAGGGAATTCCTTTCGATGCGATAGTGGCTGCCAACGATTTAATGGCCATGGGGGCCCTCCGGGCTTTGGCGGAAGCAGGAGTCCGGGTCCCTGAGGATGTTTCGGTTACCGGTTTTGATGATACCGATGATAGCCGGTTCAGTATTCCACCCTTAACCACCATAAGGCAGGGAACCTATGCATTGGGGCAGCAGGCTATCCGTTCTCTTGCCATCAACCTTGGGATATTGCCGAAGGAGCGGCTTGTAACACATAGGGCGTCGGTCACTTTTATCATCCGTGAATCCTGCGGATGTTCTTCCGCTTCTACAGAAGGGTCTGAAGACATTCATCAATCTAAACAAGAATCCTCAGATGTGGCGAAGGCCGCAGAACCATTAGCCCAATTAAAAAATGAAGTTAACGCGGCCCTCTTCAGGGGCAGAAATCCTGCAACGTTACAGTATCGGCATTTCGGTCCCGCTTTGATGGATAAGGCCCAGCTGATTATTGCGGAGGGGATTGCGCGGTATCAAGCTGCGTTGCGTCGTTCTGTGGAACGGCGCTCTGCGGTTCTTCGTGAAATAGAAGCGTCCCTTGTTACTTCCTTTTCATTACCCGATATTTTATCTGCGGTTGCACGGGGTACCCGTTCGCTTGGAATTTCTTCCTGCTATCTTGTTCTTTTTGAGTCAAAGGGAATTACCCCGGAATGGGCCCGTCTGTTATTAGCCTCTGAGGGAAATAAAACAAGAATATTAGCCCCCTACGGGATCCGATTCAGGACTTTGGAGTTGCTTCCCGGAGGGTTCCCGGACACATGGAGCTTTTATGTGGTTGAACCCCTCCGATTTGGTGAAGAACGGCTTGGATATCTGGTCTGTACTGCGGATAGCGAGGACCGTCAGATTTTTGAAGCCCTTCGGGATCAGGTTTCCGGAGCTATTAAGGGCGCCCAGCTTATGGCTGCAGAACGGGACCGGGAGCGGTATCTTGAACAGCAGGTACGTTTGAGAACCCAGGAACTCTCTACAACCAATGAGCAACTGAGAGAGGAAATAGAGAGACGGAGAACTCTGGAACGGGAATTGCTTGATATTTCCAATGATATCATGGCGAGCATCGGACGTGATATTCATGATGATCTCTGCCAGAATATTGCCGGTATTGGACTTATGGCGGCCAAACTAGAGGGCAGTTTACGGCGACAGTCCTGTCCAGGGATGGAAAATGCCGCCAAATCTGCCGCTGAAATTGCTACTGCCGCAAGTAGAACCGCTTCTCAGGCTAAGGGGATTGCTCGGGGCTTGTATCCGGCGGAGCTTGAAGCGAAGGGGTTAGTGGCGGCGGTACAGGAATTGGTACAATCTGCTCGAAGCCGGTACAATGGTACTATCGCCCTTGAAATTTCACCGGGATTTACGCTAAAAAATTCCGAAAAAGCCCTGCACCTGTATCGGATAATTCAGGAAGCCTTAAATAATGCGGTGGTCCATGCAAAGGCTTCTCTAATCGTGGTGTCTTTACTATCTGACCGGGAATCGGTGGAAGTTTCAGTAGCCGATAATGGTATTGGATTTGATTTACAAAAGGTGCAGATGAATGGATTGGGGTTGCGTATACTTAAATACAGGTCCAGTGTAATAGGAGGGGAACTAAAAATTCGCTCCCTGGAACCTGGTTGTTGTGTATCATGCCGAGTAGCGAGGTAAGATTGTGTCTTTACGTAAATCCTTTGTGGTAATTGATGATCATCCCCTATACCGGCATGGTGTGGTCGATCTTGTTGTACAGGAATTGCATCTTGAACCGGTAGGTGAGGCTGGGTCCATACCGGAGGCTCTGGAATTGATACAAAAGGCAAAACCGGATCTCGCCATTGTGGATATTTCTTTACAGGAAAAAAATGGGCTTGAACTGGTTAAAACGATCAGAACAGAGTATCCATCCGTGCAAGTTCTCGTGGTGTCTATGCATGAAGAAAACCTTTATGGGGAGCGGTCCATCGCTGCAGGTGCTTCCGGCTATGTGATGAAACATGAAGCCCCTTCGGTACTGCTCAATGCGGTTCGGACCGTTTTAGAGGGAAAGGTTGCGGTAAGTGATAATTTGCGGGAAAGGATGCTCTCTGGCATCATTGGTGGCCGACATCGGGGGGATCCTATTACCCGGCTTTCTGACAGGGAATTGGAGGTATTCCGATTCATCGGGCGGGGCTATGGCGCAGCAGAAATTGCTGAGATGCTTCATTTATCCGTAAAAACCATCAATGCCTATCGGGATCATATTAAAGAAAAATTAAATATTCCTTCCGCAGCCGATTTACGGCGCTACGCTGTTGAATGGATTTCAGATCAGGAAAAATAAATCCGCTATAGGTAAAACAGCCGATAGTCAAATTAGCCTCATATCCGATACTGTTTCGTTATTATTTTGCCTATTGTGTTGTATGGAGGAAATTATGGACCTTCCTGTCTCAGAAAACGATTTTTATTCCCTGCATGGCATGTGGGGTGCCTATGCATCCTTGGTTCTTGGTAGAATCGGTAACGGTGCTGGGGTTGTTATTGGAAATGTTCAGCCACCGCAGCGTGGTCTTTTTATTGGTTATAAACGGAGGTCCGAAGCTCCCCGGCTTTTACCCTTTATTCCGGGAACTAAGGTCGGGCTCGATGCCAGTGCCTATGTCGATCCGGATGCTCCAGCTAAACCCCTTGGCCTGCAGGCTGAGTTCACCTGTTTTACGGCCCAGGAGATTCGCCGTACGATAACCTATAGCGGTGAAGAATGGAAGGCGGGTCAGTTATCGTTTAAGGTCCATTCCTTTTTTGGCTCCGTCCCTGATCCAGCGTCAGCGGATCCAATTTCATTACGCTCTTTCATTCGGCCAGCTTTATTTGTTACCCTATGCTTTGACAATTCGGACCAATCGGAGCCTCTGACCGGTGTGTTTGGAATGCAGGGAATACGCCGGCCCCTGTCGGACAGCACCAGATGCAGCCTTCTGGGCTTTGCTCACGGTACGGAGTGGGGCTTTGCTGTTTTACCTGATGAATCAATCGATGAAGTAATGGACTGGAATGCCATAGATGCAGCATTTAACGGCAACAGGCCCCTGCGCAGGCTCGCATCTGAGGGGGTCCTGCGGTTCAAAGTGAATCCGGGGGAGAAAAAAGAATACCGGATAGCTATCGGAGTATATCGGGATGGGGTTGTCACATCGGGACTTCGGACCCAGACCTACTATTCCAGTCTCTTCCGTGATCTGGAGGATGTGCTTGAAAATGCCCTTCAGGAGGCTCCCGGGATGTTGGATAAGGCCTTGGAACTGGATAAGGGATTGGAGGAAAGCGATTTATCTGAAGACAGGAAATTTCTTTTATCCCATGCGGTTCATAGTTATTGTGCGAATACGGAACTGCTGATTTCTGAGAAGGGTGACCCGGTTTTTATTGTTAATGAAGGGGAATATCAGATGATGAACACCCTGGATTTAACAGTTGACCAGGCCTTTTTTGAACTGGTTTACACTCCCTGGACAGTTAAAAATGAATTAGATCTATTCCGTATCCGATCCTCCTATACCGATGCCTATGGTATAGCCTTTTCCCATGACCAGGGAGTTGCAGATAGTTTTACCCCACTGGGGACCTCTGTGTACGAGCTTCCCCGTCTTTCAGAATGTTTTAGTTATATGAGTTTCGAAGAAACCCTCAATTGGGTCCTTACGGCCTCTCTCTATGTCAGCCGGACAGGGGATACCAAATGGTTCGCAGAAAACGAAGTGACCCTTGAGGCTTGTCTTATATCTATGAAAGAGCGGGACCGAAACAGGGACGGAATATTGGATACCGATTCGGATCGTTGCGCAGGTGGTGCAGAAATAACTACCTATGATTCTCTTGATGTCAGTTTGGGACAGGCCCGCAATAATCTCTATCTGGCGGTTAAAACCTGGGCTGCCTATGTATGCCTGGGTGCGCTCTTTACGCGATTTGCCCCTGAAAAGCGGTCTTTTATCGAAGCAGCCCAGGAATCAGCCCAATGGGCGGCTACTTCCGTACAGTCTCGTATGTTGGAAGAAGGCTATATCCCTGCGGTGTTTGAGTCGGATAACCGTTCACAAATTATTCCAGCCATAGAAGGGCTTGCTTATCCCTTTATTTGTGGCTGGCCTGAACTGGTGGCGGATACGGGCCCCTATGGGAGCTTTATAAGGAGCTTGCAACAGCATTTGAATACGGTGCTTGTTCCAGGTGCCTGTCTTGATGCAAGGTCGGGGGGATGGAAGCTCTCATCGACCAGTTATAATACCTGGTTGTCAAAAATATTTCTGAATCAATATGTGGCAGAAAAAATCCTTGGATTTTCCGATTCCCGGGTACAGCGGGATAAAATCCATGCAAAATGGCTTCGCACAGGGAGTGCTCAGTGGGCTGCCACAGATCAGGTTCATTCGTCGGATGGTCATGATATGGGATCCCGGCTCTATCCGCGTCTGGTCACCGCAATTCTCTGGTACCTGTATCGGTGAATATAGGTAAAATGTCCTATAAAAAAAATCGGCATTAGCCCTATGCCGTGAAAAAGAAATGGGCTTCATCATGGTAATCGTCCTGTAATGGATTAACTATTTTAGGAGGGTACGATGATGAAAAAGCTGTTCGTGTCCGGGTTGTTGCTGGTATCACTACTGGCAACAACGACCATGCTGTTTGCTTCTGGGCAGCAGGCTCAATCGGGACAGGCTGAAGGTTCAAAGCAGGTAAAGATTACCTGGTGGGCCCTGTCTGGTGGCGGTGGGGCTGATGATCCCCGGGAGAATATCCGTAAACAAATTATTGCCGATTTTGAAAAGGCAAATCCTAATGTAAAAATCGACCTTGTGATGCTTGAAAATGAAGCTTTTAAGCAAAAGGTTCAAGTAGCAGTGCAGGCTGGAACACCTCCAGACCTGTTCCACTCCTGGGGCGGCGGCGTTATGGTCGAATATGCCAAAGCTGGGGCTCTTAAGGACATTACCAGTTTTGTACAGAGTGAGCTGACTTCTACCATTGGTAAAGGTGCTCTGGAAGTATACGGTTATGAAGGTAAGTTCTATGGCGCCCCCTATGATATGGGTGCTGTTGGCCTCTGGTATAACAAGGATGCGTTCGCAAAAGCCGGTGTGTCGGTGCCAAAAACCTGGGATGATCTATTGGCAGCAGTTCCTAAACTAAAGGCAGCAGGGTATGTGCCTATAGCTCTTGGTGCAGGAGACCGCTGGCCAGCCCATTTCTGGTGGGTATATCTTGCAATGCGCCTTGGCGGAAAAGATGCTTTTGACAAGGCTTATAGCGGAAAGGGATCCTTCAAGGACGAACCATTTGTTAAAGCCGGTGAGCTCCTGCTGCAGCTTAAGAATCTTGAACCGTTCCAAACCGGATACCTGGGAGCCACCTATGATAATCAGGCTGCAGTCATGGGAAATGGCCAGGCTGCAATGGAGCTGATGGGACAATGGGCCCAGGATGTGCAGGTTGCTAACTCTTCAAATGGAAAAGGCATTGGTGATGCGCTTGCATGGGCTCCTTTCCCTGCAGTTGCCGGTGGTAAGGGGCAACTTACCGATGCCATGGGTGGCGGCGGCGGTTATGTAGTTGGTAAGAATGCGCCAAAAGAAACACTGGATTTTCTCAAGTTCTTCCTTCAGCGCCAGTACAATGAAGCTCTGGTAAAAATTGAAGGCACCATTCCGGTGGTAAAGGGTGCAGAAGTTGCGTTAAAAGAACGGCCAAATCATATGGCTATCGCCCAAGCTGTAGCGAATGCAGGATATTATCAGTTGTACTACGATCAGTATCTTCCTCCATCGGTTGGAGAAGCAGTGAAAGATGCTGTTGTTGGTCTTCTGGCTGGTAAACTGACTCCTGCGCAGTGTGCTGCGGCGATTGATGATGCATGGCAGAAGGAACGGACAAAGAAGTAGTAGTTTCTAGGGGATGCCTGTAAATAGTTTTTGGACATCTCCTTATAAAACTGAGATGGTCAGTCTGGCGGAGTGCAGGCTCTGCCAGACTATTTCTTGAATATGGATGTAAATTGATGAAACGATCCGGAATTAATGCAGCTTTATTGATAACTCCAGCATTCCTTTTATTTTCTGTATTTGTTGTAATTCCAGTTGTACAGGCTGCCTATTATTCGTTGTATGAATGGAATGGTATTGGACCGCTTCAGGCGTTTCGCGGTTTTGGTAACTTTATACAGATTATTCAGCATACTATTTTTCATACGGCTCTTTTAAATAATATTAAAATTGTAATAGCTTCTCTTTTACTTCAATTGCCCCTTGCATTTATTATTGCATTGTTAATTGGAAGAAAGCGATATAGGGGCGAAATGTTTTTTCGAGGCGTCTTCTTTTTCCCCTATATTATTGCTGAAATTGTTGTAGGGATTATCTGGCGATTTATCTATTATCCGGAATTTGGTATTCCAACTTTAGTAATGCAGTTTATCACAGGTCAAAAAAATCAAATTGGATTATTAGGGGATCCAAATGTGGCATTCTATGCAGTTCTAGTTGTAATTCTCTGGAAATATATGGGATTTCATTTAATGTTATTTATTGCCGGATTGCAGGGCGTCCCTGCTGAACTGGAAGACGCAGCAGTAGTCGATGGAGCTAACAGCCTTCAAACAATCTGGCACATCATTATCCCCAGCATGAAAACAACCTTTATCATTTCCATTTTCCAATCCGTAATTGGTTCATTTAATGTCTTCGATGTTGTTTGGGCTATGGGGCAGGGCGGCCCGGTGAACTCAACTGAAACGATTGTTACATATCTATATAACTTTGGGTTCCGGCGTTTTAATTTTGGGTACGGAAGTGCAGTGGCAGTTATTTTGTTCTTCATCTGCCTTGTTTTTAATGTATTATATCAACGGTATGTCGTAGGAGATGAATCAAATGGCATTCGCTCATAATAGCAGTTCATTGTACTCATTAAAATCAGCACTCTCTAGTTACATACGGATACTTGTTGTAGTGCTTTTATCGATTATTACCCTCTTTCCCATTTATGCCGTTTTAGTAAATAGCTTTAAACCTAATGGTGAAATATTTGCTACTCCCTTTGCATTACCAGCAGCCCCGACCCTTGCTGCATATGTAGGTATATTAACGAAAAATGCCGATTTCTGGATTTTCCTTACCAATTCCATTCTTGTTGCCCTGGGGACAATAGGAATAAATCTGCTGGTATCCTTTATGGCCGCCCTTGCTCTGTCCCGTTTGCAATTTAAAGGAAGGACAATTCTCTATAACTATTTTATTATGGGAATGTTGTTTCCCCTTTCAGTAGCGATTTTGCCCCTCTATCTGCAATTACGTTCATTAAACCTTATTGGTTCCCTGAATGGGGTTGTGCTTTCGCAAGTAGCCTTTACTATACCTATGAGTGTCTTTATTCTCACCGGTTTTTTTAAAGAGGTTCCGCTGGAATTGCAGGAAGCAACCCAGGTTGATGGAGGCGGCATATGGACCTTTGGATTTAAGGTGCTGCTGCCTATTTCAGGGCCGGTTCTTTCTACTGTAACCATTCTTACCTTTATTCAAAGCTGGAACCAGTTCCTGCTGCCCCTTCTTGTACTGGATAACCGAAAAACCTTTACCATCCCCCTGGGAGTTATGCAGTATCAAGGCCAATTTACGTCGGGTTGGAATTTTATCATGGCCTTTATTACAATTTCTATGATACCCATGGTGTTGTTCTATCTATTTTTACAGAAGTATATTGTATCAGGATTAACCGCCGGTGCTGTCAAGGGATAAGCAAAATTTATAAAATCCAGTTGCACTAAAGCCTGGTACCCCTTAGAATAGGAGTACCGAGAAGGGAGGATTTTATGAAACGAACAATCGTATCTGTGCTTATCGGTCTTATGGTGCTGGGCGGAACCGCCTTTGGTCAGCAGAAATTTATTGCCATCGGAACCGGAGGCGCAGCGGGAACCTACTATCCGCTGGGCGGGGCTATGGCAGAAATCTGGAACAAGAATATCAAGGGGATGAATGCTACCGCTCAAACGACGGGTGCTTCCATTGCCAATATCAATCTGCTCCGGGAAAATAAAGTAGATATAATTTTTGTTCAGAATGATGTGGCTTTCTATGCCCTCAATGGGATAGAACTTTTAAAGGATAAGGCCTATAAGGATCTCCGGGGCTTAGCCTGTCTCTATGACGAAACGGTACAGCTGGTAGCCCTCGCTGAGTCGGGCATTAAAACCGTGGCAGACCTGAAGGGTAAACGGGTCTCAGTTGGTGCTGCCGGTTCTGGTGTAGAAGCTAATGCGCGGCAAATTCTCGAAGCCGCCGGCCTTACCTATAATGACATTAAGGTTCAGTACCTTTCATTTGCCGAATCTGCCAGTAATTTAAAGGATGGAAATATTGATGCAGCCTTTACTACCGCGGGCTATCCTACCGCAGCTATACAGGACCTGGGGGCTTCCCGGAAGATAATAATCGTTCCGATCGATGGTGATGTGGCGGCAAAATTAAGGAAGCAATGGGCCTTTTATACGGTCACTACCATTCCTGCGAATACCTACCAGGGTGTGTCAACTGATGTAAAGACCGTTTCTGTTAAATCCATGCTTGCGGTTAGTTCCAAACTACCCGCCGATACGGTCTATGAACTGCTTAAAACCATGTACGCGAATACGGACCGTCTGGTGGCTGCCCACAAGCAGGGTGCAAATATAAAAATTGAAACAGCTAAGGACGGTATGTCTATTCCGCTCCATGTGGGTGCTGAAAAGTTTTTTGCAGAAGTGAAAAAATAGGTATTGGTGAAGGGTTTTAAAGTTATGATTCCACTCCGTTCTTCCCTCTTTGGAAGAATGGGGTGGTGGTTTTTATGCTCGCTGTTCTTCAGCTTTGTTTCTGTAAGTACCCAGGCAGAAGAGAACTCTGTATATTCCTTATACATTTCTCAGAATAGCCAGCCGCTGGCAGTATTGGCCCTGCCTGCAACGGGTGAGTTTATACTTACCTATGTACATTCCATACATAAACGGCCTGTTTATGAATATTATCGGGCTGAGCAGGGTAAGCTGCACCTCTATGAACTATGGTACGATACTACATCCACAGGTATGCCCTCCGACGCAGAGGGCGCTTTCCGTCTGGAGAATGGTTTTTTTATTTTGACCCTGGATCGTTGGTTTCAGACTTTGCCCCTTTTTGTGTCCCCAATTCCCGGACATGGTGTTATAATCGAAGGGCGCTTGTATCTCTTTACTGAATGGGTTGCAGCAGAATCGGCCTTAGAACTCTCAGTTAAGGAGTCTTCCGCTGCTGAGTTGGCTCCAAAATAATATATATAGGGTGGTAATTGATGGAAGCAGGAATGGATAGTCAGGATATCCTGAAAAAATTTGATAAAGAGGCGGATTACCGCAGCTTAAAAGGTTTTGGAGCCAGGTTGATTTCAGCCCTGGCGATCACTTTTGCGGTGTTTCAGTTGTACACCGCTGTCTTTGGGGTGTTGGATGCCATGATTCAACGTTCCATACACCTTTCCTTTGGCCTTTGTCTTATTTTTTTGTTATATCCAACAAAAAAAAGCTGGCCCCGGGACCGGCTTCATCCCCTTGATGCGGTACTGGCAGTTCTGGGCGCCCTTTCGCCCCTCTATATTGTGGTCTTTTACAAAGAACTGGTGCAGCGGGCTGGGATGACCACCACATTTGATATTATTGCGGGTATTATCGGTCTTATTCTGGTCCTGGAAGCAGCCCGCCGGGTGGTGGGCATTCCGATGGTGGTTATTGCTCTGGTATTTATACTCTATGCACTAGTCGGTCCCTATATTCCAGGCCGTCTGGCCCATCGGGGGGCGGATTTTTCGACCCTGGTAGGGCATCTCTTCTTTACCACCGAAGGTATATTTGGAATCCCGATAGGCGTATCGAGTACCTTTATTTTCCTCTTCATCCTTTTTGGGGCTTACCTGGAGAGGACCGGACTGGGCCAGTTTTTTATCGATTTAGCCAATGCCGTTGCCGGTTGGACCGCTGGTGGTCCCGCAAAGGTTGCGGTCCTTTCGAGCGGTCTCATGGGTACCGTGTCAGGTTCATCGGTGGCCAATGTGGTTGGTACAGGCAGTTTTACCATCCCCATGATGAAAAAACTGGGATATAAGGCCGAATTTGCCGGTGCGGTAGAAGCTACCGCTTCCACGGGTGGCCAGCTCATGCCACCGATTATGGGGGCCGCAGCCTTCCTCATGGCCGAATTTACCAGTATTCCCTATTCACGCATCATTGGGGCTGCAGCAATTCCTGCCCTGCTCTATTATCTTGGGGTCTGGTCCGGTGTGCATTTCGAAGCAAAACGTCTCGGTCTCCGGGGCCTTTCCCGGGAGGAATTGCCGAAACTGAAGACCATCATGCTTGAGCGGGGGCACCTCATGATTCCCCTGGTGGTGATTGTGTATCTGCTTGTCTCTGGGTATACCCCCATGAAGGCCGCCCTATGGGCGACTATTTTATCGATAGCCGCTTCCTGGATTCGGAAAGCCACAAGGATGAAGCCAATCGAGATTATTCGGGGACTTGAAGCGGGTTCACGGGCCGCTCTTGGAATTATAGCTGCCACCGCCTGTGCTGGAGTCATCATTGGGGTGGTTACCCTAACCGGGCTCGGCCTGAAATTGGGTTCCCTGCTGGTTGATCTGGCCCATGGCCAACTTCTTCCTACCCTCTTCTTTACCATGATCACATCCCTTATATTAGGTATGGGGGTCCCGACAACCGCAAATTATGTGATTACTTCTACTATAACGGCACCGGCAATTGTTATCATTTTAAGTAAAATTGCCGGCCTTGATCCTAATATGGCTGCCCCGGCTGCGATTATCCTGCCGGCCCATATGTTTGCCTTTTATTTTGGAATCATTGCGGATGTTACACCCCCAGTTGCTTTAGCAGCCTTTGCTGGAGCCGGGATTGCAAAGGCCAATCCCTTAAAAACGGGACTTAATGCCTCAAAACTTGCAATTGCAGCTTTTCTGGTTCCCTATATTTTTGTGCTGAATCCTCAGATGCTGCTCTTTAATGTAACCGCTGCCGGGTTAATCTGGATGATCGTAACAAGCATAGTCGGGATTGTGGCGCTCGCAGCTGGGGTCAACGGATACTTTAAAACCAATATGTCATGGTATGAACGGGTTGCAGCCGCTGCAGGGGGTATATTGCTTGTATACCCCGGATTTACCACCGATAGTATCGGTGCGGTCATACTTTTTCTTATATTCCTGTATCAGGAATATAAGGCTCGGAGAGTACGTCTATAAAACCGATAGGGCAGGCCCAACGGCAAAATACTTTACCGAATATGATTCCGCTGACTAAGCCAATGGCTAGAATTATCCATAGATTCAGGCCTAGAAATGAAAGGGCTGCATAGAGCGCGATGGCAAAGATCCCCTGTATCCAGCGCCGTTTAGCGGATAGAAACTTAATGACCGGGGCAATCAGGCAAAGGGGTTACGCAGCACCGGAAATTGATAAATCTAAATGTATTAATTGCGGCAGATGTATCCGCTATTGCGGCTATGGGGCTATTCGCAGTGCCTGATAGTTGTGACTCTTTCAAAACTCAGGGAGTTTTAAAAGAGCAACCTCAGGTGTTAGGTACCCCTAGAATAACAGGCTTAACCCTAAGGCGGCCCAGCCGGATACAGCCAGGGTCGCCATTACAATCGCAAGAAAGCGGTATAGTTTACGGGATTGCTCCATCTGGTTCAGTTCCTTTTCCGCCTTGAGTTTGTAATCGTTGAATGACTGTTCCAAGCTCTTTAAGGAGTCTTCCGTTTTCTGCAAGGAGTCCTTCAGCTGTACCGATTCCTTCAGCGATATTTCTGCACTCTGTCTGAGCTCGTTCGAGTTGTTCTGTAAGGCTTCCAGCTCGGCCCGCAGCTGTTCTAGTTCCGTTCTCGATTCGGACAGCCTGGTCTCTAATTCGGAGGAGCTCTTTCTCGAGTTCTCCAGCTCGTTCTTGAGCTGCTCGTTGAGCTTTCCAAGCCTCGTCGAGATCTCGGTAAGCTGCAAGAGCTCTTTTTCGTAGTTCTTCCCTGCTGTCGTCGGCTCTTCGCCAAAAATAGAGCCCGGTAATAAGAGAGCCCACAATACAGCCAGCAAGAAACACGCCCAAGATGAGGCCGAGAAAGTTTTTCTGCATCGCCATGTTCCTGTCATAGAATTATCTTGTAGTGTATCCGGACATTCATAAACCGTCAAAATAAAAAAATAAAAAAGACAGGAATAATGTACAAATATGCGTTACTATTATGAGTATCATCTTAAGTTTTGGGGAGGGCTGGGCATGGGCAGGGTTGATTGTTTAAAGCAATTAAGTATAGCGCTTATCGTAGTAGGGCTGATTGTTTCTTGTACTACCTTTCAGACAAATTCTTTTATACAAAAGAATCTTACACAGGAAGAGAAAGCGGAGCTAATTTTTCAAAAAGGATTGACCCTGTATAATACGAAGTTAATTGAAAAGAATGATCTAAAGGCTATTCCTGAAGTAAGAAGTTATTTTGTTGCCGCCCTGAGGGCTAATCCGGATCATCTGCGAGCCCAGGAATACCTGGTAAAGACCGATACATTTAAGACTAGCCGTCTTGAGACTTATATAAAAAGAGCTCGAACCCTGAAAGATCAGAAGACACGGACCGATGCAGAAGACTATGAACTGGTTCTGGCGGTAAAACACGCCCAGGAGATTGATAATCTTAATGGGGATGTCATTAAACTATGGATCGATACAGGGGATGTGCGTAAACAGGTTATACAGCGGCGAACTAATCGTCTTGCTGAATTAGATATATCGATCCGCAGTGCAAAAACAAAGACTGAGCTGAATAAACAACTGGTTCAGGTTGCTAAATTGATGAATGAAATTGCAAACATTGACCCGAATAATAGGGATGCGCTTACTGCAAAAAAATCGATAGATAAGTATGTTACTTCGGTAGTACTGGTGGATACGAACGATGCGGCTGCGAAACTCAGCCAAAAAAAATACCAGGATGCGGAGCTTGCACTCATCAATGCTGAAAAGACCTATGGAACACTACAGAAAACGCCCCTTCCAGAATTGAGTAAAGTTAAATATCAACTCTATTTTTCCTGGGCTGAAAGTTTATATAAGGAAAAGAAATATCAAGCTGCTGAGGCTCGTATTAATACGGCTCTCCAGGTTGAAAAAACTCCTGAAGCCGCGGAACTGAAAAATAAAATTGCCAAGGGCACTGGAACAGTTACCTCAACTCCAGCCGCGAAACAGAGTACTAAGACAAAATCACAAAATACTGAGCCTAAACGGGATTATGATGCTGAATTGCCGGATCTGCTCGTGATAATCGATGCCACGATAACCAGGGGCGATTTGGTTAAGGCCTGGGATTTAGTGAATGCAAATATGGTCCAGCTTACAATTCAAAGTAATAAGGACAAGCTGGCTTCCCGAAAAGTGACGATAATGAATAAGATTAAGGAATTGTATGCCGATTCTATTACGGCATTCAATGGGGAAGATTATGAAACTGCCCGGGATGGTTTTAAAACCATTGTACGGATTGATCCGGGATATGAACAAGCCCAGGCCTATCTGGATCGGACCAATACAAAATTGCGGGCCCTCTCCGGAAACGATTAGGAGATTTGTATGGATGAAACTAAAACGAAGTTTGCTTCCCTATTGGATGCCCTGTCTGGCCTTTTATGTCTTGCCTGGTTCGTATTTCCCCTTCCAGTCGGTCCTGTCACAGAAATTGGGGCCCCAGAGGTATTTACACCTTATTTAATGCCTGTAGTTTTTCTGCAGCGTGAGGGGCTAAACCCGTATACGGTGGTGTTATTATTACTCTATCTCATTCCTCTTTTTAGCACATTTAGAATACTTAGTATGTTTATACCCTCCCGACTGGGCCGTTTTGCACAACCGGAACACCTTGGGGTAAGTGCAGTGAGGGTCTTCATCACCATACCCATGATAATCACCTGGCTTGTTCCTCTCATCCGTTATGCCGACTCTTTTGAGTATTTTAAATATCTTACGGTTTCAGCTTACATAATTGCCGGGTTAACTGTGGTGGGCAATATCAGCGCGGTGGTAATTCTGTTAAAATTATTGAGCAAACGAGATCAGTTTGTCAGGGAGTATAAAGAATATAAAAAAAACCTGGAAAAAAGCACCATACTCGATTTTATTTTCCGAATTCGAACTAAATTGTTCTTTTCTTTCATCGGGCTTATTACCTTAATAATCGGAATTTTGTCCTTTTCCTTATTGCAGAGTTATAAGAATACGATTATTAAAGCCGTATCAGATGGAGCCAGGAGTCAGGTTGAACAGGCTTCTTCCATTTACCGGGTGAATCTTGGTGATTCTATAGCCATGTTTGAATTTTTAAATCGTCAGGTAGATTTAAATAAACGGGCTGAATTCCCCCATGAATATCTTTCAATTTATACGGACCTGAAGACGATTCAGTATCTCACCGAATCTTCCTCGGTAAAGTCAAACTTCAGACTCGAATATTCTACCCAGGCTCCGAATCAGCAATTCCCCTCTTTGCCGGACCTGGATGCAAAGGATGCTGAGCGTTATTTAAAAGAATTTTATAAGACCAGGTCGGTACTGAGCGTGTTTCACGCAGAGACAGACCAGCGTCTGTTTATTGGTCCCATCATAAAACCAGAAATGGTGAAAACAGGAGAAAATAAGGTTCGGCAGGAACGGTTGTTGGGTTTTACGATAATGGCTTTTAAAGAGTCCGTAATTATGAAGCCCTATTTTAAAACAAGGATTCTGGTGGTAACCCTGACCCTTTTATTCCTGTACCTGGCGATTATCATGGTCTATCTTATTGGCAACTATATCGTAAATCCGCTGCTCTTTCTCAGGATGAATGTACGCAAAATATCGGAAAGTCTGCAATCCATGATCCGTGGCAAGGCACGAGTTTCCTCCAATGCATTGGTCTATGCCGATTATGTCCGAAGTAAAGATGAAATAAAGAGTCTTTCCAGTGAAATCGGCAACATGGTAACGGTTCTAAAGGGGGTTATCCCCTATATTTCTGCGTCAACCTTAAAACAGGCGGAGAAGGGAACCCCAAGCAGTTCCAAACGGGATTTGGCTTTTTTGTTTACCGATATACGTGGCTTTACAAGTCTCTGTGAAGGCCTTGAGCCAGACAGGGTTGTAGAGATCCTTAATCGCTATCTAGATCTTGAGACCGAAATAATCCTTAAAAACGAAGGTGATGTGGACAAATTTGTGGGTGATGAAATGATGGCTTTTTTTGACGGCCCCCATAAGGAACTGCACGCCTGCAGGGCTGCCATGGAGATACGCCATGCAATGATGCAGGAGCGGGAAGAACGTCAGACCAAGGGGCTGCAGGTGGTCAGTATCGGCATCGGGATCAATTCGGGGCCGGTGGTCTTTGGTTCCGTTGGGGCACGGGATCGGATGGACTTTACCTCCATCGGCGATACGGTAAACCTGGCAGCCCGATTGGAAGGGGCGAACAAGCAGTATAACTCTAAATCGATCATCACCGAGGTGGTCTATAATCAGGTTAAGGATGACTTTATCTGCAGGGAACTGGATTTTATCGCAGTAAAGGGTAAAACCGAACCGGTTCGAATTTTTGAAATTTTACAGGAAAAGGATAAAGCCCAGGCAAAACTTCTCCAGATTAAGGAGCTTTTTGAAAAGGGGCTTGCAGCATATCGAGAACAAAACTGGCAAACCGCCGCGGCAGCCTTTAACAAAAATATCGAGCTCTATCAGGATGGTCCCTCAGAGGTTTTTCTGAATCGGGTGATGTATTTTGAAAAGACTCCTCCCGGCAAGGACTGGGATGGGGTTTTCCGGGCTACAGAAAAGTAACACTGGTGACTGTTTACAGTAGTTTTTCGATCTGTTCCAGGGCGGCCCGCCAGGAAAGGGCTGCGCATTTAAGCCTGACCGGAAGTCGGACAAGGCCCTGAAAGGCTATGGCATCCCCCAGTTGTTCCAGTTCCGACGGATCCTTTTCTCCCCGGAGAACCGCCAGAAAGAGCTCCACCATTGCTTTTGCTTCCTGGGGTGTTTTCCCTGCCAAAAGGTCCGCCAGGACATCGGCGGAGCTCATCGAAATGGAACAGCCAGAGCCGTCAAAGGCAGCCTCTGCGATGGTTCCGTCGGGGCCCAGGGTGATGGCCACACGGACCTTGTCCCCGCAGGAAGGATTTTGAACAAAGGGAATGTGTTCCAGAGGCTTTTTATGCTGAGGATTTTTATAATGATCCCGTATTATTTCTTCATATAAACTGTCAAAATTGTCGCTCATACTGGTTAAAGTTCCTTCTGGGCCTTGCGGAGAATTTCTGCAATAGTAAAGACATCATCCAAAGTGTTGTAGGCCCCAAAACTGAAACGGGCCGATGAAACAACGCCGAGCCGCTGGGCTAAGGGGTGGGCACAGTGGTGCCCTGCCCGGACGGTAATGTGGTAACGGTCTAAATAGGCTGCCAGATCATGGGCATGGACACCATCCAGGGTGATCGCCACAATGCCGGCCCGTGTTCCTTCGGGATATCCAGGCTGGGACCCCAGGATACGCAGCCCAGGGATATTTGCAATCTCTGACATAAGTATCTGGGCGAGCCCCGATTCATAGCGGCCCAGCGCTCCGTGGCCGATACGGGTGATCCATCTTGCTGCCTCCGCAAGGCCCACCGCCTGGGCTATTGGGGGAGTCCCCGCTTCAAACTTGTAGGGGATTTCGTTGGGGGTAAAGCCCTCCAGGTGTACCTCACTGATCATGTCTCCGCCTCCCATAAAGGGCGGGAGCGCTTCGAGCCACTGGCGTTTTCCAAAGAGGATGCCGATACCAAAGGGGCCGTACATTTTGTGGCCCGAAAGGGCAACAAAATCTGCGTCCAGGGTACGGACGTTAAGGGGCTCAATGGGAATAGCCTGAGCTGCATCGAGGAGGACCGGCACACCGGCTCCGTGGGCCTGGGCAATGATGGTTTCCACAGGGTTTTTAGTTCCCAGCACATTGGAAACCATGGTAACTGCCACAAGTCTGGTCCGTTTTCCTAAAAGCCGGGGCAAAGCTTCCATATCCAGGGTGCCGTCATCCTGGATGGGGATAAACTTAAGAATGATGCCCTTCCGCCCAGCAAGCTGCTGCCAGGGAACCAGATTTGCATGATGTTCCATTTCGGTGAGGATAATTTCATCCCCTGCCGATAGGGTTTCGCCAAAACTGTGGGCTACCAGGTTAATTGCTTCCGTAGTTCCCCGGGTAAACACAATTTCTTCAGGGGAGGCCCCAATAAATGCTGCCAGGGTTTTACGGGCATCTTCGTACAAGCCGGTAGCCCGCTCTCCCAGGCTGTAGATGGCCCGGTGAACATTGGCACAGGCAAGGGTATATAGTCCCTGTTCTGCTTCCAGAACCGAACGGGGTTTCTGACTCGTGGCCCCGTTATCCACATAGATGAGCTCCGGGTACTGCTCAAAAATAGGAAACTCTTTTTTCAGTTCCTGGGCGACAGCACTGTTTTCCTGTATCGAAGCGTCGGCCTGAAAAACCTTCTGTTCAGCCATTGTGAGGGTCTTCATCAAGCTACCTCTGTGAGCAGTTCTTCTTTTTCCAGAAGCAGACCGTATACGGCATGTTCAGCCTCTTCTGCAAGCTCCGGGGGGAAGCGGTTAAAGATTGATGAAAGATGCCCCATCACAAGGAGTCCCTTTGCTTCGGTTCCTGACAGACCCCGGCTCATGAGGTAAAACAGTTCTTCTTCCCGGGGGCCGCCGGTGGTGGACCCATGACTGCAGGCCACATCGTCGGTTTCTATCTGGAGCTGAGGAAGACTTTCAGCCCGGCATCCGTCGTTCATGACCATGTTGCGGTTGCTGAGGTAGGCATCGGTGCCGGTTGCCCTGGTATCCACATGGATGAGACCCTTAAAGACGAGGTGTGCTGAATCCTTAAGGGCAGACTTAAGGGTTGTCCTGCTGGTGCTGTTTTTACCGAAATGATGGGTTAAAAGGGTATGCACCCGCTTAGTCCGGTTCCGGGCTCCATAGGCTCCCGCATAGTCCAACACTGCCCCATCCCCTTTAATCACAGCCTCCGTATGGTAGGTCCCTTCCCCTTCGTCAAGGATGAGTTCTGTGAGCTTTAAACTGCTCCGCTCTTCCAGCACTATGGAAGTGGTTACCTGGTTTTGTACCGCAGCAGGGAGGGCTGATATGATGAGGAGTTCCAGGCTGCCGCCCGCTTCGACCTGTATCGAAAGTTCCCGGCTCGCCTGGTTTTTTATGAAATCTTTTGTTTTCTGATCAAAGCGGAGGGTCAGCTGTTTGGTTTCATGGGACGCCACCGGGATACGAATGGGATCCGTTATTTCATCAATATAATAAACCATCGTGTTGCTCATCCTACGGAGCCCTCCATTTCAAGTTCTATGAGCCGGTTCAGCTCGACCGCATATTCCATCGGCAATTCTTTTACCAGGGGATCGATGAACCCGTTCACAATCATTACCGCCGCTTCCTCCTCGGTAAGACCCCGGCTCATGAGGTAAAAAAGCTGGTCTTCGCTGATTTTGGAAACCTTTGCCTCGTGTTCCATGGATGCATCTTCGGAACGGATATCCATGACGGGGTAGGTGTTGGATTTAGATGTTTCATCCAGAATGAGGGCGTCACACTCAACCTTGGATTTGATGTTGTGAAGGCCCGCTTCCATCTTTACCATACCCCGGTAACTTGCGGTGCCTCCGTCCTTGGAAATGGATTTGGAGGTGACCACACTGGATGTGTTGGAAGCAAAATGGAATATTTTTGCTCCCGTGTCCTGCTCCTGCCCTTTGCCGGCAAAGGCGATAGAGAGGACTTCTCCCCGGGCGCCTTCGCCCATAAGGAATATGGCGGGGTATTTCATGGTGACCTTTGAACCGATGTTGCCATCGACCCATTCCATGACTGCGTTTTCATAGGCGAAGGCCCGTTTGGTAACCAGGTTATACATGTTGCTGGACCAGTTCTGCACCGTGGAATACCGGATACGGGCATTTTTTAAGGCAATAATTTCAACCACCGCTGAGTGGAGGCTGTCCTTGGAGAATACCGGGGCGGTGCAGCCTTCGATATAGTGTACAAAGGAGCCTTCGTCCGCAATGATGAGAGTCCGCTCAAACTGTCCGAAGGCCTGGGAATTGACCCGGAAATAGGCCTGCAGGGGGATATCCACATGTACTCCTGGAGGGACATAGACAAAGGAACCGCCCGACCAGACTGCACTGTTCAGGGCAGCGAATTTATTGTCATCCGGGGGAACGATGGTGCCGAAAAATCGTTTTACAATATCCGGATGTTCCCGGACTGCGGTTTCCACGTCGGAAAAGAGGACTCCCTTCTTTTCCATGTCCTGGCGGATGTTGTGATAGACCATCTCCGAATCGTACTGGGCGCCAACACCGGCTAAAAACTTCCGTTCTGCCTCGGGGACTCCAAGCCGTTCATAGGTCCTTTTAATCTCCTCGGGCAATTCATCCCAGGAACGGGAGGAGCCTTCGGTCGGTTTGGCATAATAGGTCATATCATCGAACCGGAGCTGGGAAAGGTTGCCGCCCCAGCTTGGCATGGGGAGCCGCTGGAACAGTTCCAGGGAACGCAGCCGGAACCGGCGTATCCATTCAGGCTCGTTTTTAGCTTCGCTGATTGCGAGCACCGTTTCCCGGGTAAGACCCTGTTCAGTTTTTACAATAGATCTGTCCGGCATGGCAAAGCCAAAGCGTTCCTCATATCCGGTTCCAATTTGTTTTATATCCTGATGAAGGTCCTGAAGAACCGCGGCTTCAGCTGGCATAGACGGCCTCCTTTACGGTGCCGGAAAGGCGGCGCACCCCTTCATAGCCATCCTTTTCCAGAAGTTCGACAAGCTCAAAACCGCCTGAGGCAGCGATATGGCCCCGTTCCAGGATGTGGACCGCATCGGGCTTTACCAGGTCCAGGAGCCGGCGGTAATGGGTGATGACCAGTGCAGAAAAACCGGGGCCCCGCATTTTGTTAATGCCCGCCGCAACGATTTTCAGTGCATCCACATCGAGCCCTGAATCGGTTTCATCGAAAATGGCAAAGCGGGGTTTCAGAGTAAGGAGCTGGAGTATCTCCATCCGTTTTTTTTCACCGCCGGAAAAACCGTCATTGAGATAACGATTTACAAAGGAGGGGTCAATCTCCAGGAATGCCAGGTTTTGTTTGAGTTCTGTCAGGAAGGCCGATGCATTCTTAGGCGGGTCCTTGCGAAGGTCAGCAATACGCTTTAAGAATTTGGAAACCGTGACCCCGGGAATTTCCGCTGGATACTGAAAGGCAAGGAACAGCCCCCGCCGGGCTCGTTCGGATACGTCCAAATCGAGGAGCGATTCACCATCCAAGGAAATGGCTCCTTTGAACAATTGATACCGGGGATGTCCCATCAGCACATTCGCCAGGGTACTTTTCCCATGACCGTTGGGGCCCATCAATGCATGAACTTCTCCGTCGGGGACGTAGAGGTTCAAATCCGAAAGTATGACCTTAGATTCAAGGCCGGCCTGTACATTGTCTATTCGTAAACCCTTCATAATTCCTCCTACCAGATGGGGTACCCTAAATCCAGCCGGACTTCATCTGAAGCCCGGTTGGGGTTCCACATGGGGTCCCATACGATGTTTGCTTTAATGGTATTAAGCCCGGTTTTTTCCCGCAGGGTTAGCACTATATCGGTCCTCAGCTGTTCGCCGATGGGACAACCCGGGGATGTGAGGGTAAAATCCACCTCTATCCATTCACCCTTCTGTTCTGCCCGGTAAACGAGGCCCAGGTCGACAATGCTATACCCCAGCTCGGGGTCTTCCACGGTTTGTAACATGTCCAGGAGCTCCTGCTCCGTATAGGTGCTTGCCATATATGCTACTAATTTAGTAATATTAAGATATAAATTCAAGCCCTAAGACCGTGCTGATATATGAAATATGGCTGCTCCGGGCTCAGAAACAAGACACTATTTGAGGTACCCATGAAAGCGTTGGTGGTTTTGGCATATCCCCGGAAACAGGGATTCAACAGGGCAATTGCAGATCAGGTGCTGGATTATTTACAGAAGGACCCTGTGGTGCAGTTCGACTTTATCGACCTCTATGAGGATCACTATGATCCGGTGCTGAGTGAAGATGAAATACCCCGGAAATTCAGTTTTGATGAAAAGACGCTCCGGTATCAGCAGCTTATAAAAGAGGCAGACCGGGTTGTCTTTATCCACCCCGATTGGTGGGGCGGACCGCCGGCTATACTTAAGGGCTTCCTGGACCGGGTATTCCGCCCCGGTGTGGCCTATGGTTTTCGGGAAGCGGATTTTAAAAATGCGGAAAGCCCCGGTCTTTTTACTGACAAGCGGTTTGATGTGTTTATAACTACCGACGCTTTGGATCCCGATTCCGAATTTGCTTCCCGGAACTCTGTAGCGGAAGATCAAGCTCCGAACCAATCCATTCCGGTTTCTTCCGGTAAGCATCGGTCCTCTTCCTGGCCTACAGCCCGGGTATGGAAGGAACAGGTCCTTGAGTTCTGCGGTGTTAAAGATGCCCGGATCCATGTATTCTGGAA
>Ga0209506_1001251_pt1 | contig 27635 bp, 8 predicted proteins | sample AD_JPNHG2_MetaG_FD_184409 | JGI IMG/M metagenome (GOLD analysis project Ga0209506, IMG submission 184409) | Active sludge microbial communities of municipal wastewater-treating anaerobic digesters from Japan - AD_JPNHG2_MetaG (SPAdes) (version 2) | ecosystem: Engineered > Bioreactor > Anaerobic >...
TCAGCTCACTGCCCCTGATCTTTCTGATCGTCAACATCCCTCCCGCTCCTTTCCGCAAGATATCCGACCGGTTGCTCTGCTGATGCTTCCATCCGCAGTCTATGTAAGCAAAAAAGCCGGATTCCGTCTACCCCGAAGTGTTTCCCTGATAAACAACGCGCGAGCCCAGTTCAAATAAAAACGCCCTGAACCTCACGGAACCTTCGAACGTGTTTGGTTGACTGACCCGCCACGTCCCGTACCCCACCTTGGTGAACGTTCCTGGGGTGTTTGCCGCCAAGGCCACACTCGCCGCCGCTCCGCCGCCATGGCCGACACCGGTAGAGGGGACAATAAACGCAACTGACAGTACGTCCGTCTCCGCGTAACCCTCGCCGGGACAGGTCACGACGACTCGCTCGACGGTGCCGGTCTTTGTCATCACGGCCACGGCTGTCGCGTTGCTGCCGCTGCCTCCCGTGATCGCCACGCGCGGTGCCGCACCGTAACCGCTGCCCGGATTCGTGAGGACGATCTCTCCCACACCAAATCCTCTGGCAATCCGGAACGGCGTTTCGGTCATGATCGAAAGTCCTGTTGTATCCAATGTCCCGCCCTTGCCGTAAACGACGATGTTGGTGAAGTTGGCGATCGGGGAACCGGACAAGTTCAAGCCGCGCCACTGCAGGGTTCCTCCATTGAAATTGAGAACCGCCTGGTTGTTCACACCTCCAAACCGGCTGAGATAATAGTTCAGGCTGAGCAACCCACCGTTCAGATTCAGCGCTGCGCTTACCGCGGGCGAGAGAGAATTACCCAGGCCGACATTCCGGCCCGTCACGACGGCAGTCCCGTCTACCGTCATCGTCGCCTGATGTGGCACTGTATCCGAAACCTGGGTCGACCAATTCGCCAGCACGATAGGCCGGTCAGGAATCGACACCGTGCCGCCCGACAGATAGAAGTCGCTGTAGGCGGGCTGGGTTCCCGTGACCGCGCCGAAGCCGACCGAAAAATCACTCCAGACAGCATTTTTGATCGGCAGTTCAAGCACTCCGCCGCTGACATGCAGCAGACCGTACGTCACCTTCCCGTTGCCCACGCGATGACCGCCCGGATATGCCGTCGGCAACCGCAAGGTTCCGCCATCCAAGCGATAATAGCCATCCGCCGAAGTCCCGACGATCCACAGCGATTCAAGGTCGATCAGTCCGCCCGACTGCCACACTTTGCCGGGATTGCCGGCGTCCGTCGTGCTGTCATTGAGACCGATAAACAGTCCTCCTGTCCAATTGCTTGGTGAGCCCCGCATTTGTATGCGTCCACCCTCCTCGACATACAGAGCTCCCGCCCCACCAAAATAGGTCGTGGAAGTGTTTCTGGATCCGATCCGAACTTCCGCGCAGTTCGTCGATAACAGGCACCCGGCATTTCTTAAGGTCAATGATGCGCCGTTGACCAGTCCGACATGATGCATACCGCCGTCGAGCAGTACATTGTTCTCAAGAATCACTCGCCCGCCCATCACCCTGAAATTGGTGGTCGGCGAGATCGACGCGCCGGAAAAAATCTGATTGAACAGTGAATGATCCAGTGCCCCCGGAAAAAACGAATAAACGGTGACAGGGCTTGCCAGATGAATGTATTGGTCACCGATCTGTCCCGTGATCCGCAACTGCGCTTGGTCGCCTGCCCCGGGCAAAATGCCGCCCTGCCAGTTTGCCGTGTTCTGCCATTCGTAGCTGCCTCCCTCCGTCGGCAACCACTGTCGGTCAGCCGCATGCGTCAACGTAAACACACTGACTGTCAACCCGACACTCATGAGTCCAAACCGTTTATTCACAGCAATCTCCTCATCCAGCCTGAAACTGTTTCGCGTTGATGACTACATGCGCCCTTTCCTGATTCAAGCCAATTAAACTTTATCACGCTGGGCAAGCTCAAAACCATACCCATTTGCGTCAAATAAAACTTACTTATTGCGACAAAACCGCTTGTGTTCATGACCGCGTTCCCCGTATCATCAAAGCGTTTATTCTGACGATTCTTGATGTTCCCTAACGGCAAAGTCTGTGGCACATGTCTAAATTTCTTCAGAAAATCCCGCGTGTTTTAGCCATCTTGTCCACGGTCGAAAAGGCCTGCCGTGACAAGCTGCAGGGCATCCTGAAGTATGCGCGTCTCAACGGCCCTTGGGATGTGCAAACGTTGGAAGACCACCCCTTCATCGCCAAATTGGGGGCCTTTAAAAACTGGCAACCGGACGGCGTGATCTACGGCGTAGACGATGTGAAGGACCGACACCTCATCGGCTCCATCAAAGCGCCGCTCGTCAGTTTAGACACGGATGCCTCTTTCAGGGGTAGGGCGTCCACGGTTTGCCATGATTCCCAGTTGATCGCGGAAACGGTTGCCGACCATTTTATGCGCCTGTCACTCAGGCAGTTCGGTTTTGTTGGGAGTGTGCCCTCTTCCAGTTGGTCTCAGATGCGCAAGGCCGCCTTCTCCGACCGTTTGAGGAGGGCGGGTTTCGGCTGTCATGTGTACGAGCCCGTCGATGAGGAGGACTGGGGGCTCGAGCAGAAGCACATGAGTCAATGGCTACAATCCCTCCCCAAGCCCTGCGGCGTCATGGTGGCTGTTGACCTGCGGGCGAAACAGGTTCTGGACACCTGCCTTGCCGCAAGCATACGTGTGCCGGAGGAGATCGCCGTGATCGGCGTGGACAACGACGAGACGATCTGCGAGAACACCATGCCCTCGCTTTCCAGCGTGCTGCCGGATTTCGAGGGCGGCGGCTATCTGGCGGCCGCCCTGCTCGACCGCCTGATGCGCGGCACGCAAGAGAAACCGGCGCATCTCACCTACGGGATTAAGCGCATTGTCCATCGCCAGTCATCGCAATATGTCCAACGCGCCAGCCGTCTGATTGCCTCAGCCATCGAATTCATCCGACTCAACGCGTGTTCGGGTATCACCGTAATGGACGTCGTTCAGCACCTGAACGTGTCGCGCCGCTTCGCGGAACGGCATTTCCGCGAAGCGTACGGGCATTCAATTCTTAATGAGATCCAGCACACCCGGCTGGAGCGCGTCTGTACCCTGTTGCGCGAAACCAACCTGCCGATCAGTGAGATCGGCGTACGCTGCGGTTACGGGGCTGAGATTTACTTGAAAGTGCTCTTCAAAAAAACATATGGCATGACCATGCGTGAGTACCGCAACGCCCGATCATCATTTGCGCCGCCGTCACTAACAAACGCCTCCCTGTTTCACTGACCGTTGGCGTTTCTGGCTTACGTGTCGATCCCCAGGCGGCTTTGCATCTGCTCCAGAGGAATCCCCTTGGTTTCGGAGACGAAGGATTTTATCCACAGCAGTTGCTGGATCATCATGCCGCAGAAAAATGCGTAGGCCGTTCCGGGATGCAGGGCTTCCGCCATCTTCGGAAAAAGGGCGTTAACAGCGCCGCAAAGATCTCCCGCCGGCCAGTGGCCTGTGTTGCACAGGCCACTGGCCGGCGGAACCACAAACCGCGTGATCCTACTGCCGTCAAGACGGTCGACGTTCAGCCGCTTACATACTCTCCGTATCGGCGTTCTCCGTGTCGCGGTTCTTCACGCCTTCTACGGCAGAAGAACCATCACTCTGAAGAACCGGAGGGTGCCCAGCACAGCGATGTGATGCGTGACGGTCGCCAACTCCCCATTTGCGGGATCCGGCGCCATCGAAACCGTCGCCCGGTCGTCGCCGACCTCCTCCCACGGGCCCGTCAGCGCCGCCGCGCCGTAGAGCTGGAAGACGAGGTCGGGGTCGTTCACGCGCCGCTTGTAGGTGATGTCCACCGAGCCGTCAGCGCCGATGTGGATGGCGATCTGACCGACCGTCGTGTCCGCCACGTTCGGGTCGCCTCCGAACACATATTCCATGTCGTTCGACCGCCCGTCGCCGTCCGGATCCGCGTCGCCCCGATCCAGACTGGCATGGATCTGTTCCGGTGTGAAGTTCGCCTGTCGCCAAGCGGCGTACAACGAACCGTCCCCTGAAGCGCCGCCTGTGTAGATGAGCCAGGCCGTCGCAGACGCATAGCTCGCGGCGGGATCCAGCACCGAAACGGTCACCCGCCCCTTGGTTTTGCGCCCGGTCACATCGGACACTTCGTATTCAAAGGTCTCGGTTCCCACAAATCCCGGCGCAGGCGTATACAGCACGTCACCCGCGCCGGCAACAACCACCTCTCCGCCGGCGCTCTGCCCGGAAACCTGGGTGACGGCATACGAGGCCAGGTAGGCGGGCGTGACGGCATCGTTGGAGGTCAGGCCCAGCCGATTGCTGACCGACCCGGCCAGGACCACAAAGCGGTCATCGGCCGTCGGCAACGCGCCCACGATGATCGTGACCCGCGCGGTGCCGCTGCCGCCCAAGCCGTCGCTGACGGTGTAGACCGCGGAATCAACCCCCACGAAGCCCGCCGGCGGCGTGTAAACAAGGGTGCCGCCGTTGGCCGCGATCTCGCCGAAGAGGTCGGTGGTCGTGACGTGGATGACGTTCAGCGTCTGCGAGGGTGACTGGGGCACCACGAAGTCGTTGGACGTAACGTCCAGAACGTTGTCCGCAGACCCGCGTTCCACGACGAAGACGTCGTCCTGCGCCGAAATGTCGGTCGTGGCTTGGCGAAGGCGGACACGGACAGAGACGCGGGCGGAGAACCGGTTGCCGTAAGGATCGGAGGCCTCGTAGGAGAAGGCCTCGACGTATTCGTTCGAGGGGCCGTAGAAACCGGGATACTCGCCCGGCCGGTAGAGGATCGCCTGTGCGTCGTCGGAGACGACCGCGCTGCCGCCGCGGCTGGGGGCCCCCGCACCGATGCCGACGGCGGTGATGGCGACCGCGCCGCCCGCCGGCGCCAGGCCGTCGTTGGCGGTCAGCGGCAGACGGTATTCACGAGCCGCGGCAACGCTGCCGTCCCACTCGTAGCCGACGACGAAGCTGTCGTCGTTGACGATGAAATCGCCGGGGACGAGGTTGACGGTGACGAATGCGCTCTGCGTGGCCACCCCGTCGGAGGCGGTGTAGGTGAAGCTGTCTTCGCCGATATAGCCCTCGGGCGGGGTATAGATGAGCGTGTCCGCAGACTTGACGACGGTTCCGCCGCGCTGGCTGAAGTACTGCACGCTGTACACGACGAGCGGCTGGCGCGCGATGTTGTAGGAGACGTCGTTGGTGAGAACATCCAAGGTCACGGAGGGGCTGCCGACCCGCACGGTGAAGGTGTCGGCGTTGGCGTAAAGGGCGCCGACCTGCGCGGTCACGACGGTGACCTGACCGGTGACGGCGCGCGCGGGGGTGCCGGCGTCGTGCGCGGTGTAGCGGTAGGTCGCGGAGGCGTTGACGGCGGAACCGGCCGTGAAACGGAGCTTGTTGCCTTCAATCTCGAACGTCCCGTTGGGCGTCTCATCCGCCTCCGGCTCGACAGCGGCGAGCGTGAGCCGGGCGACGGGGTACGGGATGACGCGGTCGTTGGCCAGGACGTCCAGGTCGGTGACCGTATTGGTGGCGACCGTGCAGAAGTCATGCGTGGCGTGAGGGACGCCGACCGTGACCTGGACAATGGACGAGCCTACGGCCCCGTAGCGGTCGACAGCGGTGTACGTGAAGCGGTCAATCCCGATGTAGTCGGCCGGCGCGGTGTAGAGGACGTTCGTGCCGTCAGGGCCGATCTCGACCGTTCCGGCGGTACCCGCGGTGTCGACAGAAACGACGGTCATGCCGTCCAGGGAGTCGCCAAAGAGGACGTCATTGTCGAGCGGGGCGAACAGGGCCGTCACGCCGGGTTCCGCCGTGAAGAAGTCGGGCTGGACACCGATGACGCGATCCAGGATTTTCACGTGAACCTGCGCGGTTGAGGAGACCTCGCCGCCCCGGACGCGGTAGGTGAAGCGGATTTCGTTGGTGGCGGTCGCGGCGGTGTAGACGAAGGTGTTGTTGGTGAGCGTGAGGCCCGCCGGCACATCGCCGACGACGCCATCGATAACCAGGCCGTCCGGCGAGCCGGGAAGAAGGGCATCATTGCGGAGGACGTCCATCGTGATGCTCATGCCGCGGGCAACGGCGTATTCGTCGTCGGATGCGTGCAACGGACCGTTATGGTTGTAAGAGACAACCTTGACACGGACGTTGGCGGTGCGCGCGACGCCCAGACGGTTGGTGACGGTGTAGGAGAAGATGTCGGTGCCGGCGTAGCCTGCGGGCGTGCTGTAGAGCAGTGCGGCGCCCTGGGCCGCCACGGCGACCGTGCCGCCGCGCAGGGAGGGTGTGACGGAAGCGACCGCGACCGCCCCACCACCCGACGAGCCGTCCACGTCGTTGGCCAAGACATCCAGCAAGCGGGCGGACGCGCCGGCGTTCACACGGAAGGTGTCGTCCACGGCGACGAAGAACGAGCCGTCGGTGACGGTGTACGGGATGGTGTTCGTGGTGCGGAAGCTCGCCTGCGCCGAAGAGACGACGCTGGTGGGGGTGACGGTAACCTCGGCGTTGCCCGGATTGGCGACGGAGGCCGCCGGAACCAGTGTCAGTGTGTCGTGCGCGTCGATGTCCGAGGCGGCCGTGCGCGGGTCGAAGGTGACGGCGGCATTCTCGTCGAGGAAGAGGGTGTACGCGCCCGCGACGGGCGCGTCGTTCACGCCGCGCACCAGGACGGCGACCTGGGAAGCGGTGGCCGCGATGCCGTCCGAAATCTGGACGGTGAAAAGGTCGAAGACCGTCTCGCCGGCAGAGAGGGCCTGAAGCCGGGGGGAGAGCTGCGGGTTATAGGTGACGTTGGTGCCCGAGGCGTCGACGGAGACGGCGGCGCCCAGCAGACTGGCCGGGCCGGCTGAGGAAACGAAGTGCCGCGCGCCGAGGATGTCCTGGAGGTCGGTGTCGCTGTCGTTGGCCAAGAGGTCCGGCGCGCGCAGCAGGAGCGGGGTGTCCTCGTCGGTGTAGAAAAAGCCAGGCAATTCGATGAGATCGGACGTACTCACGCTGCCGATGTTTTTATCCGCGGCAATGAGGTCGGCGCGGCCGGTGGCGGCGGTGGACTCCGCCGGCGCAATGACGGTGAGGATCGCGAGACGGTTGGTGAGGATGCTGGCGAGAGAGGCGCCGGAGAACCGCCAATCGTTCGTCAGGGTGTTGGCGGAGGGCGGGTCGGGCACGGTTTCCGGCGGGTTGTTGACGCCGGTGACGGCGAGCGCGACGCGGGCGATACCGGGGGCGCCGGAGACGTCGATGAAGACATACCAGAAGCCGTCTTCCGCGGTTTCGCCCTCGGCGAGGGTCTGGAGCTCGGCGGATACCGCGGCGTTGTAAACCACGTTGTCCTCGAGCGGGTTGGCGCGCTTGTTGAAGGTGACGGAGGCCCCCTTCAAGGTGGTGGCGGCGACGGCGGAGAGAGTGGGTATCCATACGGCGGGGACGTTGATGCCGGTGTAGGCGACGGGGATGAGGAAGGTGTCGGCGTCAACGACGGTGACGGTGTGGGCGGCGTTGACCGCCCCGACCAGGGGGTGGTTGACGATGATGACCTGCGCGCCGGAGGCGAGGCCGTGGGCCGGGGAAGTGACGGCGGTGGCGGTGCCGTTGGCGGCGGAGGCAAAGGCGGTGATGGGATGGACGTCGGCGTCCGAGAGCACGCCGGTCACGCGGAAGGTGGTCGAGGTGTCGCCGGTGTCGATGTCCCAGTCGTTGGCTTGGAGGCTGACCCCCGCGACAGCGTTCGACGGCGCCTCGTTAAAGGTGGGCGGCGTGACCGATGGCTGGGCGAGGATGCGCACGGCATCGCGCTCGGCGAGGGGCACCGCCGTGAGGTCGTCGTCGACGCCGGCGGGGGCGTCGTTCAGGCCGGTGACGGTCACTGTGACCAGGGCCTTGGCCGCGGCGTCTGGAGGGGTACGCGGAGCGGCGGTGACCCACGCGGAGGCGGAAACCGCGTTGGTGATGTAGAACGTGTCGTCGTCGGGGACGTCCACCACCTCGCAGACCGTGCCGTCGAGCAACACCGTGTCGCCCGCGGCCAGGCGGTGGTTGACGGACGTGATGACGTTGGTCCCGTCGATCGGGAAGCTGCCCGTGATCACGCCGCTGCCGTAGTCGACGACCGCGTATTCAAAGGTATCGAGCAGTTCGACGCCGGCCCGGAGGGATTGCAGAATGGCGCTCGCGCGCGGATCGTAAAGGACCCGGCCGTCGTCCGTGAGCGAAAGCGGCACGCCGAGGGAGGACGTCCAGGCGGGCACGCCGTTCGTCACGGGGAGGATGACGAGGCAGTCGTCGCCGTCGGGGTCGGCGTCGTTGGCGAGCGCGTCGATCACAATAGGGGTGTCCTCCGTGATCTTCACGGCGTCGGGGACGGCCTGCGGGGCGGCGTTCGGCTGGCCGAAAGCGGTGCCATCGATGACGGCGCCCGGGGACTGGAGCAACGCGCCGGCGAGCGTGACGGAGGGCCGCCCCTGCCAGCCGCCCTGGATCGCGGGGCTGACGGAGCTGTGGGGCAGGAAGGCGAATCCCCGGCCTTGCGGGGCAGAGGCGATCGAGTTGTGCGCGGTCTCAAGACGGTCGGCGCCCTCTGCGGAATCGGGGTCATTGAAGACCGTGAGGAAGGTGTGCCGGATCACGGGGGCGGCGACCTCAGGCTTGACGATCTCGACGGAGCCGCGGCCCTGCGGGGAGAGGATATTGGCGAAGTCAGCGGCGTTGGTCACAAAGGACGCCCGGACCACGGGGGTGGGGTTCTGGGGCGAGAAATCGGTGAAATCGGCGAGGTCTCCCTTGGGGAAGGCGACGACGACACCGCGTCCCGGGGCGAGGAGGTAGGACGCGGGGACAACGGCGGCGGAAATGATATTGGGATAGACGCTGTTGGTGAGGGCCAGCATGCCCCGGCCGAACTCATGGACCATCACGCCGTTGACGAGGAGCCGGAAACCGTTCAGATTGACGGTCTGGCCGTCGCGGGGGGCGAAGATCTCAATGAACTGATCCGTGTCGCCGGCCGCGGCGGACAACTGGATCTCGGTGACGGCGGGGAAAGCGGTGGCGGCGGGATCGACCGCGCCGGACGCGCCGCGCCCGTTGGCATCGGCGACGCGGAAAAGACCGCGCTGATCCAGCACCGTGGCGGAGGTGGGGCGCGAGAACCCGAGGGCCGGGCTGTCCGCGAGCGGCGCACGGAACGGGACGGAGGCCGAGGCCGCGTCCAGCGGGGCGAGCCGGGCGTCCGTGGAGAGCAGATCGAAGTCGGGATCGAGCAGATGGACGGAGGGATACCCCTGCTGTTGGGTGGGGACGTAGGTGGAGTCATCGCAAATGTTGCCGCCCAAAGACCAGAACTCCGCGCCGCTGTCGAGATTGAGGGTCCGCGTCTCGGGATCGTCGGCGAGGATGGTGTTGAAGAGCCGGACATGCGTGCCCGCGCCCGCATAGACCGACGAGGCCGTGAAGAAGAGGGAGGCGTCGACGTTGTTGGCGAAGGTGGAGTACGCGATACTGACAAGGGCGTAATTGTCGGGCGAATCGTCAGGGAATTCAGCAAAGATGGCACCGCCGGCGCCATTCAGGGAGAGCTGTGCGTTCGAATCGAACAGCGTGTTGGTGATGCCGACGTCGAAGTCGGTAAAGGTGGAGATGGCGCCGCCGGCGTAACCGTCCCCGGTGACGGTGTTGCGCAGAAACGCGCAACCTTCGACGAAGAGTTGGCCGTAAAAGACGTCAATGGCTCCGCCGTACTGCGTGGCAACGGAGTCCTGAACGACCACGCCGCGCAGCGTGAGCCGGCCGTTCTCGGTGACGGAAAACGCGCCGCCCAAGGGAGCGGTGGCATGGGAGAAGGTGATGCCCTCAATGGTGACGGGAGAACCGATGACCAGGATCTGGCGATCCGGCGCGCCGTCGCCGTCCGAGTCTCCAGAGATGGTGAGAAGGTCCGCGCCCGGGCCTTTGATCGTGAGGGCCCGCCCGGTCTCCATGACTGGCGCGTTGGCGGGCATACGGATCGTGGCGGGGTAGGACGGGAGGGCGAAGGTGATGACGTCGTTGTTGGCGAAATGTTCCAGCGCATGCTGGAACGTTCCCGGCGTACCGTCGTTTTCGAGTTTCGTGACCAGCCAGTTCCGGGGCGGATCCTGAACCTGGATGGCCAGCGTGCGGGTGGCGGTGAGGAGTTGGTAGTCCCTGGCCGTGAGCGTGAAGACCGTCCCGTACGGGTCGTCAGGCGGGAACGGGTAAGAGAGGGACGGGGTAAAGGTGATGTTGGTGACGAGACTCAGGATGTGGCCGATGTCGGGAGTGGTGATCGTGTACCCGGCGGCGCCCTGGGCGGAAAAGCCGGAATCGCTCAGGTCGATGTTGCCGAACGTGCCCTTGGCGGGGTCGTCGATGGAGAAGGTGAAGGTCACGGCGTTGGTGTCGTCACTGGAGAGCGTGACGCCGGCAAAGGGCCGGATGACGGTGCCCGGCGAGAACAGGACGGGCTGCTCTTCCGGGACGCCGAGGTTAGGGGCCGCATTGACGCGTTCGATGTGGATGGTGACCTCGCTGTTGATGGCGGAGAGTCCTGTCTCGTCGGTAACGGTCAGAATAAGCTGGACGGAGACGGACTGGCCGACCGCGATACCTTCCATCGCGTCCGGGCGCAGTGTGAACCGGGCGGCATTCAGCAGGGCAGAAAGGGTGGCCGGGTGCTGGAGGGCGTTGATGGCCGTCTTGGTGTTCAAGTCGATGTCGCCGATGTCCGGCGAGACGACGAGGGACGCATTGACGGGCTGGTTGCCGGCCTCGTCGGGATCGGTAACCTGCGTCAGCGCATACGGCGTCGCGCTGGGGTCGGCGCTCGTGATGTAGATGTTCTTGGGGGCACCATTGCCCAAATAGATGGCGGGCGGGCGCCGCAACTGGTTGAGCGTGATGGAATTGGTTCTGACCGTGGTGTCGAAACCGTCACTGAGCATGAAGATAAAGTAGACGAGACCCTGGCTGTTGGTGAGGATGCCCTCTGAGGCGTTGAACTGGACGTTGCGGAGCAGATTGTCGAGATCAACGCGGTTGCCGGTGCCGATCACGCCCCCCGCGGGCGGCAGGGGCATGCCAATACTCTTGCTGAGCGTGCCGTAGGTCTCGTAACCAGGCGCGAGGATAAGGGAAAGCGTGAATTCATCTTGCGTGACGTCAACATCGGTGATGCTTTCGAGCGTGAAGGGCGTTTTCGTTTCCAGCTCGTACAACGTGTCCTGGCCGGGGACGGTATTGACGATGAACTCGGGAGGAGTGTTCTTGAATTCCAGACGGACCCGCATCGTGTTCGTGACGGCGAGATGGGCGGAACGGTCGGTGGCGACCACCGTGACGGTGATCTCATTGGTGTGGCCGACAACGCCGAAAATGTCGTCGACCGCCTTGAGGTCGACGGATCGGATCCATGTGGTTTGGTCAGACGGCCTGGCGTTGAGGTTGGAAACCACGCTTGCGAAGGAATGGTTGAAAACGAGCTGCAGCTCGGGTTCCATGACGCGGACGTCGAGGTATTCGGAAGTGGAACTCGTATCGTCAGGGTCGGAAATGGTGACGGCCGCGAAGGCATTCGTCCAGGGATCTTTGTTTGTGATCCCGATCACGGCGGGCAGCCCGCTGATGGAGGGCGGATCCGGAACCGGGTTCACGATGACGGTGAAGGTGTTCGTCTTGGCGTTGGTATCGTCCGTGACCACGAGCGTGGCGGTGGCGGTGCCAAAGGCGTCCGCAAAGGGGCGCAAAACCAGTGCGCAATTGGTGCTGACGCCGCCGACAGACTGGAAGGAGGAACTTTCAATCAGATTGGTCTCCGAGAAGGTCACGGAGAACTTAAGCAGAGCGGTGTTGCCGCCGTAAGCGACGGAAAAAAAGTTCGTGCCTGCGGTGTCCTCATCGAAGGTCACCACGGAGAAGGCCGAATTCGTGACGATGATGGGAATCGGAACCGTGGTGACGGAGACCATGCCGGTCACCGCGTGTCCGCCGGAAAGCTCGCCGAAAACGATCTCAACGTCGTGCGTCCCGGAGCGCAGCGCGTTGGGGGCCAGCGTCAACTGGAAGAGGTAATCGGGCTGATCGCCGTTCGCGTATGCAATGTCCAGCGAGGAGAAGAGCGAAGGCGACGTCTGATCCGTGGCGGTGGCGGTCAGATTGCCGGCGGGGCCCGCGTAGGTCACGGGGAAGGACACGGTTTTCGTTTCGTCCGTCCGCAGGGTCAGGGCATTGGGGTAGACGCCCAGGCGGGGCGCGGGCTCAACCGTGAGGGGGACGGTGATACTGTTGGTCCAGCCCCCGAAGCTGTCCGTAGCGTAGACCGTGAAGATACTGCTGCCGGCCTGGCCCGCTTGAGGGATGAGGTTGAAGGTGCCGTCAGATGACGGCATGATGTCGCCAGAAGGGAAAAGCGTCGTGTTGCTGTGCCGCCCCCGGAGGACGGTCGCGACGGCGTTGGGGATAACGGTCAGCGTGGCGTTTGTCGAGTCCTGATCGATGTGCCCGCCGTGGAAACCGTTCGTGCCGGAATAGGTCACCGTCGGTTGCTCGCGGACCGTCACGTTGATGACCGCGCTGGTGACGGTGTGTGCGGGCGTCGGGGACTCCCCGGCGATGAGCCGGAGTCCCGACGGACCGCCGGTGCTGCCGCCGGTTATTGACAGGGAGCGCGTTGTCAGGGGACCGGTTGGCGGAGCCACGAGATATGCACTGAGGAGATTCGTCGCCGGGCCGTCGACGGTGACCGTCACGTTGCTTGGCCCCCAGCCGGTCAGGGAAAAATCGGCTACGACGGTCTGATTGCTATAGAGGGTGATCGATGCGGGCAAACCCGCGAAGCCTTGGGCGTGCGCCAGCCCCGCGGCGGCCAGAACGGCAACGAGGGCCGCGCCGCGCAACCAGCCGGCGGGTGCGGCGGGCCGGACGGAATGGAGTGTGCGTATTGTCTTCATAGGTGATCGGACTCCGTGACGGGTGATGGATGTCTCACTGGGGACCGCCGGCGAGCGGCGGCGGTTGGGCAGGTTTGGCAGGGAGCGGTTCAAACACGGGTTTCTGTTTCAGTTCAATCTTCACGTCCGCGAGCAGCCCCGTTTTAAAGGCGGCGTCAACGGCGTCGCGCTTCTCGCTCAAGAGCCTGCGGCGCAGGAACGGCGCGGCCTCCTTGAAGGCGAGCTGTTTGGCGTCGCGGCTGCCGGACTTCATGATCACATAGACGCCCCCGCCCGCGACGATGGGCGCCGAAATCGCGCCGGTCTCCAGCGCCGCGCCGGTCGCGAGCACCTCCTGCGGCACCCGCGGGGACTCCGGCTTGTCGGCGTCGAACCATCCCAGGTCACCGCCGCGGTAACGGCTGACGGTATCCTCGGAATGTTCCGCCGCGACCGTGCCGAAGCCCGTCAGCCGGCCCTTCTGCGTCACGCCGTCGCGGTCTTTCGCGAACACGGCGACAGCCTCCGCGAGGGCGGCCTTGAGTTCCTCGATGTTCCGGCCTTTGCGGTAGAGAATCGCGAAGCGGACCTGCGCCCCCTGGCGGAACGCTGTCTCTTTGCGCGTCTCGTAGGCTTCCTCCAGCTCCTTTTCGGTGACCTCCACGGCTTCGCGATCCTTGTGGAGGGTGCCGGAAAGCCAATGCGAGATCAGGCGGTTCTCGGTCTCGCGGCGGAACTCGGCGTTCGTGGCGATGCCGGACGCCTCGGCCTTGATGAGCATCGCCTGGCGTTCGATGAGCTGGTTGAGAACCGTCTCGGGATCCACGTCAGCGGCACCGGTACGACGGCGCGCGACCTCGGCGTCGAAATCGGCCTGCGTGATGGCACGACCGCCCACCATCGCCAGCACCGGCGAGGAGGGCGCGCCCGGCGCGCGCGCGGAATCGCGCGAGCAGCCTGCGAGAAAGATGAGGGTGAAAAAGAGAAGCGTGTTTTTCATGTTGCGGGTCAGCCAGGTTGTCGAGGTCATCGAATCATTCGACTTGATCCAAAAGGTCTACCGCGATAAAGCCGCGCGGCCCGTCGGTTTCGAGGCGGTAGGTCTTCCATTCAATCCCCGACGCAATCTGTGACACCGGCACATGCGTGCCGGCCGGGTCGGTCAGATCGGTGAAACCGCGCACGGAGAACGCCACGTCAAGCAGGCCGGCACGCTGGCGCACGGTCACCTCCAGCCGCCCGTTCACCAGGCTCGGACGGGGGAAGCCGTCCTGGCCGCCGAAGGCGTAGAGCTTGAACAGTCGGTCTGCGGACAACGGCGCGTCCAGCTCTTGCCGCAGCGTCTGGTAGCCGTAGCCGTTGCGCGCCAGCCACTCCTCAAAGGTGTCGTAGCGTTCGATGAGCGCGATCGCGGCGGAAGCATACTCGGGGTTGATGAAATAGCGCGAGTCCGGCTTGGGCGCGAGCGTCACCGACTTTGGCCCGGCGGAAAGGTCGGCACTCGGCTTGACCGCGATTTCGATCAGCTTTTCTGTCTCGCCGGCGGCGAAGAAAAGCGTCGTCGGGTCGGGCGAAAGGTAATCGGTGTTGCGAACGGCGTCGCCGCCCAACAGACTCGGAACGGTCAGGAGGCCACCCTCCGTGTCGCGCCAGAGCAGGAAAAGACCGGACTCAGCGCTCGCTTGGGCCGCATAGGGTTTAAAGGCCGCGACCGCGACTTCGGGTTTGCGCGGCTCAATGGCAACGTTGGCGGAAGAGGGTGTGCCGACGTGGTAGCCGGTGCCGGGCAGAACCTCGAGACGGGCTACGACCTGATAGCTGCCGCCCGCCACGTAAGGCGTGACGGCGATTTCGGCGACGGTCTGCCCCGGCGCGAAAGCGACGTTGTCGGCGATATTCTCATAGTCAGCGCCGTTCTGCGCGCTACCGGAGATTTTCAGGTTGACCGTGATCGCCTGCGAAGCATCACCCTCCCGCACGAGCGAGAACATGCCGGAGCGCGGGCCGTTGCGGTAGGCCGTCGGCGCGGTCGCAACGATGGAGACACGCGCCGCGAGCGGAAGATCCGTCAGCAGCGCGCCTGCGGCGACCAGCGCGTAGAGGTCGGCCTCGGCGGCATCCAGCGAAGGCATCGCGACCGTCAGGCCCGTATCGAACACAAGCGTATGCTGCGAGAGCGCGGCGTGTTGCGAGAGCGTGCCGCCGGCGAGCGGGGCGAAAGCGGTGATATCGAGCGTGTCGCCCTCGGCCACGGAGAAGTCGGTGATCGTGACGGTGCCGGAAGCGAAGTCCGTGATGACGAAGCGGTCCGCGCCGGGGCCGCCGGAGAGTGTTGCGTGAGACGTAAGGGATGAGGGATTGTGGATCAGCACGTCGTCTGCGGAGCCGCCGGAAAGGTCAGAGCCGGAAAGAGCATAAGAGACGGTGGCGCCCGAGGCCTCGATGAAGCCGCCCTCGGCGACGATGAAGCCGGCATGGGCAAGCTGGTAGAGGTCGCTGCGGAGTGAAACCTCGTTGATGGCCGGCTCGTAGAGCAACAGGCGGACCGGCGCGGGGACCGGATCGTGCCCACCGTCGCAAACCGTCAGGCCGAAGACGCCCGGATCGGTGACTTCCGCGTCGTGACGGTAGACCACGCGCCCGGCGAGCACGTCTGTCTGTGTGAACGTGTCGCCGACGGCAAGGGGGGCCGGCTGCGGGTTCCCGGCTTCCAGTTTCCAGACCCTGCCGAACGGCAGCGCCGTCACCGTGTAAACGAGATTCGAAGCGGGCGTGTCAAGGTCGGCGACTTCGAGAATGAGGGCGGTGTCGCCGCCGGCGTAGACGACCGTCTCGGGCGTCAGAAGCGCGGGGATCGTGTGATCGGCGTTGGGATCAAGCCCCCGCGCGTAGCACTGCGCGGCGGTGAGGCCACCGATGCCGAAGGTCTGCCCCGCGTCGTTCGCCTGCTTGTCCAGGCCGTACTGATCCTCCCACCAGTCGGGGATGCCGTCACCGTCGGTGTCCAGCGCCTTGCGGTCGAGACCGAGGTCGAGGCGGTAAGTCGCGGAGCGCAGGATCTGGGCGGTGGTGAAGGCGGAACCCGCCGGCCCCAGCAGCGTCACGGGTTCGCCGTCCAGGGTCACGCTCTGGTGGCGGTGCGTCTGTTCCGAGAGCGCCAGCGGCACGCTGGACGCGCCCGCCGACAACCCCAGCGAGAGCGCGGCGTGCGGCACGTCGAGCCGGTAGGAGAAGGCACCGTCACCGTAGGCGAAGAGCGCGGCGGTGAGCGTCACATCCACGCCGTCCGCGCGGCGGATCACCCACGTCAGCCGTCCTTCGGTGATCAGGAACGGCTGCACGTCACCCGTGCCCAGCACCTTGCCGTAGAAGGTGGTGGCCGGCTCGGGAAGCGTGGCGGCGGAGACGGCCACGGCCGCGAGAACCGGCGCCAAAAGAGCGATGAGTTGTTTTTTCATGGCGGAACTCCTTATTCCAAAGCGATCCAGGTTGTTCGGGGTTATCGGGTTCTCCTCGACGGTTAATTACCGCTGAATCCGAAAGTCTGGAAGACCAGCTTGATGTCGCTGACCTGCTGGATGAAGCGGTTGATCCCTTCGTCCGGGTCGGCGTTCAGGGCACGGCCCGGGATGATGAGCGTCCAGCCGGTGTTCCAGACCGAACGGCCCGCCAGCCGCGAGTCGGCCACCAGCTCGTCGGTGTTCACCGCGTCGCCGGAATCGTGGTAGGCGCGGAAGCTGGAGAAGCGGCGCTGCTGGCCGATGCGGCCGTCGAGCGAATCCAGCAGCGGCACGAAGCCGGAGTAGGGCAGTTTGGATTCGATGCCGGGGAACGGGACGGGGATCACCTGGTCGACCACGTTCCAGACGCGCGTCTTGGTGGGCGAGGACGCGTTGGGGATACTCATCACGTCCGCGCCGGTCGGAATCAGATAGACGCGCGGCGCGGCGGAAAGATCCGTCAGCACGTCGGTCGAGAGATAGTCGGAGAACCAGACGCCGACGGAACGGATGCGCGTGGCGTAGACCGAGGGGTCGTAGGCGTGGTCGCCGCCGGCCAGCGGATGTCCGAAGAAGTTTTTGCCGGAGGTGATCGTCGAGGAGAAGCGCAGGACGATGCCGGGTTCGGCGACGGGGTGGCCGGAGGCATCCATGCTGTCGCCGAAGGGGCGCGCGAGATAGCGGAACTCGGGCACCTGCCACAGATCGGCGACGCGGGCGTTTTCGAGGATCTGGCGCCAGTTGGCGTCGGCGTCCGGCTGGTCGCTCCAGCCCGTCGTGTCGCCGGCGGGCTCATACCCTTTCGGGAAGATGCGGAACCGCTCGCTGCGGAGCGAGAGTTTGCCGGTCTCGATCTGCGGGTTGTTCAGGCCAAGCTGACCCTTGAGCGCCTGGTAGTTCACGTTCAGGTGTGCCAGGATGCCGGCGAGGCCGTCGCCGGCCTGGGGAACGTCGTTCACCACAAGGCCCAGTGTCCGTGTCTTGACGATCTCCGCGAAGAGCGCGGAGGGCGAGCCCGGCGCGTCCGTGTCGAAGTTCGTGTCGTAGTCGTAGGCCTTGGCCGCGAGGTAGGTGTAGCGCGCGGCGATCTCCAGCAGGCGGTTGTAGTTTTCCAGCGCGTGGTTGCGCTGGACGCGGAAGGTCATGTCCTGATACCGGTTCTGCTGGACCAGCGCGGCAACCTTCTTGTTGAAGGCCTCGCGCTCGTCGAGCACCTGCGCGCCTTTGTTCAGGAGGGTGCGGTATTTGTCGTCGAGCGAGCGGAGCTGCTCCATCTGCCCCATCAGCTTCAGACGCAGGGGCGCCTCCTCGGTGACGATGTCGTCGATGCTGACCAGCAGCTCGGCGACCTCTTCCTGGTGTTGGGCCAAGCCGATATAGTAGTCGACCAACGCCTGCGAGGCACGGTTGGCCACCTCGAAGGCGATCTGGCCGTACTTGACGACCTTGCCGAGCAAGGTGAGGGCGGTGCGCGTCGCGGTGGCCGCGGTTTTCACGACCCCTCCGACCGGGGCCAGCGCGTCACCGGGCGAGACGGCCATCCCGAGGGTCGGCAGTGTTTTCGGCATCGCATACGTGACACCTTCCTCAAGGTCTTCCACCGCTTGGATCGTAACTTGCTGGGTGTCCACGATCATCGCCGCGATCCTGGCGGCAACTTCATTGAGAACCTCCAAGATTTTCTTGGCCGTGTTCAGATCGACCACCCGCTTCGTCGTCTCGAATTTCAGAGAGGCCAGTTCGATGGTCCGCTTCGCCTTTCTCACCATGTCGTCGTAGGAAGCCAGGGTGTCCGCGACGGCGATCTGCACCTGCAGCATTTCGGCGATGACCGTTTGCAGCTCGCCGACGGCGGGCCGGTCGCCCCACGAACTCGGCGCCAGAAACGAATACGTCGCGGCCGTGACCGGCACCTCGAAGCCGTAATTCGCCAGCGTGTTGGTCTTGTCGAGGTCGTACACGCTCAGGTCGTAATAACCCGAGTCCACTGCCGTGTTCATCTTGGAATCGTAACCGAAGAGCGTGGCGATCCGTCTCAGGTTATCCGACTTGTCCCAGGCGGCGGGCGAGTAGGTGTTGTAATTGTTGAGCAGGGCGCTCGTCGCCCCGACGGCATTGATCCCGCCCAGCGAGGCACCGGGCTTCGGCAGCGTGCCCGCGTTCACCGCATTGACGGCAACATAGGTATAGAAGGCGAGATCCGGCCCGGAGTAGCCGGCGGGATAGAACTTGCCGGAGCCGACGGTGCCGGGATACGGACGGCCGAAGATTTCGATGAGCTGGTTCTTGTAGGTGATGTCCTGCTGGTAGACGTCGTTGCGGAACTCCTGCTCCGTGTTGGCGACCGCGCGCAGACGGTTCTGCGCGGCGTTGGCGACATCCCACGCCGTCCTGGCGTTGTTGAGCGCCGCGACCGCGCGGTCGTAAATCTGCTCGAAATAGGTGCGGCCGAAGACGCCGTCCTCCCACACATACGGGTTGATGTCGAACGGCACGGTCTGCGCGGAGACGCGCAACGGGTTGAGGCCGTTGTTCGCATCGTCGAGCGTGGTCTGGATCTGGTTGAGGTTGGCGGAGATCACGCGGATGTCCGCGTTCTCCTGGCGGTCCACCTTCTGGATACCCGTGAGCGTCGCGTTGGGGTGTACGGAGGGCAGGATCGCGTTGGCGGTGATCCAGTCGAAATACGCGCCCTGGCCCGCGCGGCGCGCCCAGTCCTGCACGCCCCACGCGCGGTCGCGGTTCACGTCGGTGTACCCCTGCCACTGCGCGGTCTCATCCTCCACATAGTGCGCGCGGTAGGTGTCGCTCACGATCTCCGCGCCAACCTTGGCCTTTTGCGCGGCAATCCCGGCGAACTTGCGCTCGTCGAGGAAGTCCACCTTCATCACCACGTCGCTGAGATTGTAGAACTCGGAGCGCGAGACCCAGTTGAAGTACGGATGGCGCAGGAGGTTATACTGCTGGGTGAGCGCGGTCAGGTAGTGGCCCCAGGCGTCGCCGTGCCCTTGCGGGTAGAGCGCCATCGCGTCGTCCTCGTTGATGAAGCCGTCCTTGTTGATGTCGCTGATGTTGTAGTTCATGGCGTAGGCGGCCTCGCCCTCGCCCTTGGTGAAGTTCCAGAACAGACGGTTGTAGACGGGGTGCGCCATATTGTCGTCCTGGCCGCGCAGCAGCGTCATCTCCTCCTCCAGCACCGAGGCGACCTGGTTCTGGAAGGCGAAGACCGAGGGCGCGGCGGCACCGTACTCGACCGACGACGAGCCGAAGCCGATGGTCGGATCCTTGGCGTCCACATACGCCTCGTTACCCAGCAGCATGTAGAAGTCCGAGAGACGCGTGGAAGCGAGCTGCAGGGCGTTGGCGATCGCCGGCGTGGAGACCGACGAGGAGAGGTTGATGCTCAGATCCGAAGCGCGGTTGAGGATCGTCTGGTAGAGCTCGATCAGCCCGACGTTCTCGATCACGTTCTTGTCGGGGTTGAGCGCGACCGCACCCTCGTAGCGCGGGCCGAGCTGCTGGAGCATGGAGGAGGTGGTGATCGGCGCGTCGCCCGTGAAATCGGCGATGCGCGCCTCATACGGGTTCACCGCGTCCAGCACCCGCTTGATCCAGCCCATGGAGAGCTGCGCCTTGTAGTCCGGCACACCGTTCAGGTCATAGTCATGGAAGGGGTCGTTGTTGCCCGCGCCAGCCCACTCGTAATTCACCTTCGGCGAGTTGTCGGGCTGCCTGACCGCCCAGTCGGCACCGCTGACCACATCGTTCTTGTGGCGGTAGCGCACGAACCACCAGGAATCCGCCAGCAACGCCTCCGGCGCGTTGGGGTCACCCTTGAGCAGCACCTGGTTGCGCCCCAGGCCGCCTTTGCCCGAGAGGTCGGGGAAGAGCTTCCAGTCTCCGGCGGAGCTCGGATCGACCGTGTACGGCGGCGGCACGTTCAGCGCGCCGTCGTCCGGCCGGTACCACCACTCGTACACGAGGTCGTCGGCGTTCGCGCCGAAATCGCCGGTGTGCTTCAGCATCACGTTCTCGTCAAAGACGTTGTCCGAAGTCACCACCTTGATCGCGCCGCGGTAACGCTCCCGGCGGTCGACCTTGATGATGTGCAGCGTGACGGGGGATCCGCCCATGCTGGGATCGTTGTTCTCCGCCACCGTCACCCAGCTCACGTCCGGGTAGTCCGCGGCGTTCGGGTCGAGGAAGGCGCCGTTCGGGATCAGCGCCGTGCCGACGCCGAAGCTGCGCGCGTTCTCAGCGACCGCCGGATCCGTGATCGTCACCGCGATGCCGTTCTCCAGCCTGTTCGACGCGATCCCGTACTCGTTGCGCGCGACCTTGGGCTGCAGGCCGACCGAATACCGGCCGCCGCCGTAGGTGGCGGCGTTCAGGCCGTTGGGGTTGCGCGTCAGGTCGTAAAGCTTGCCGACGGCCGTCCGCCATGCCGGATTTTCAGACAGGCCGACGAGCGCCAGCCGCTCCTCCTCCGTGAGGATGTTCGGCTCCAGCGCATAGACCGCGCCCGGCGAGGCGGTCAGCGTCGAATCCGTGTTGCTCTTCTCGTTGACGAAGCCTTTGACTTCCAGAACACCCGCGACCGGGTCGTAGCTCAAGCGTTTCTGAAGCGAGGCGGGCAGCTCGTTGAAGAAGTATTTGCCCTTGTAATCGCGGGATTTGCCGGCCGCGGGACGCAACTCGTCCGGGAAGCCTGTGTTGGCCAATGCGACGCTGCGCGTCTCCAGCACCTGCGCCGCGCGCACGGTCCAGCGGCTGGCGATCAGGTTTGCCTGCCCCTGGGGGTTCATGTCGTCAAACACGACCTCGGTGACCGCGAAGGCCACCACCGCCGGCAAGCCGGGCGTCTGGACGGTCTCGGTGCCGCTGCCGTCCGCCGTGGGGACCGTGATGGTCGGATGGTCGCTGCGGTATTCGCCGCCGGAATAGGTGAGCGTCTCGCCCGCTTTGAGAACCGGCGCGATCCGCAGCCAGTCGGATTTGTAGAGGATCTTGGTCGGGGACAGCTTATCCGTGGTGAGATTGGGCGGCAGGAAGGCCACGCTCGCGCCGATCTGCGGCTCGGCCAGGTTGCCGTTCAGCAGTGTCGCGCCCGTCAGGCCGGAGGGCCACCAGAAATCGGGCTGCAGGGGATAGAACGCCTTCACGGCGAACCAGGCGTTGGAGCCGCCCGAGACCGCCCAGCGGGAGTTCTTGTGGTCTTTCCAGAAGGTTTTCTGCCCTTTGAGATCCGTGCCCGTCGATTCGGGGCAGGGCACCGCACCCTCCACCACGCCCAGCGGGTAAAACGCGATCACCGGCTCGCCCGCCTCCATGGTTTTGTGGGGCTGCGCGAGCAGCGCCGCGCCCGTGGCCGGAGAGTTCGCCACCAGATCCGATTGCTTGGCGAAGAAATGCCTGGGAAGGTTGGCATCCTCCTTCACGATCGAAAAGACGCGCATGGCGTAGGTGTTCAGCACGCTGTCGAAGAACTGCACCAGCACGTACGGCTCGGAGGTCGTCGTGCCGCCGTAGTTGTTCAGGTCGCCGGCGCGCAGCGCGTAGACCGCGTTCGGGCGCGGCGAGACGTCGGCGTAACGGAACGAGGGCGCGATCAGCGCGTGCTCCTCGTTGGGGTTGTAGCCCGCCGCGCCGGCGTCCGGCTGCGCGTAGACCTTGAGATCCGCGAACCGCGAAGGGTCGAAGGTCGTCGCCGCCGGAAGGTCGCCGAGCGCCGGCGCGATGATCTGGTCGGCGCCGTCCGCGCTCAGGCTCTCGCTCCCCCACTCGCTGGCGATGACGATGCGTCCCAGCCCCTCCTCCTGCGACGCCGGCCAGCGGACGGCATAGCGGCGCGCGGCGTGCGGCCAGAGGATGCCGTCGCGCTGAACCGGGTCGTCGTACCACGTCACGATGATGCGCTGGGTGTCTGTCGCCCCCGCCGGATACAGGTTGACGGGAATGACCGGCCCCGGCAGCGCTTCGGGATGAATGATCTTTTTCTGAGGCGCGAGCGCCCTGAGCAGGGCCATATCGTAAACCTGCGGGCTGGTCAGCGCGGTCAGCGCGTCGCGGTTGTAGACCCCGGGATTGTAACGCACCTGATCCTGATACACCAGGTACCCCGTGCCGAACCCCGCGAGGTCGAGCGCGTCGTTCACCGCCTGCCCGATGATCACCGTCCGGTCCGCGTTTTCGCTCAGCGAGGTGAGCAGCGCCTTCGTCTGAACGGTGCGGATCGCGACGTACTCCTTCGGCTCCGAACGCCCGAGCTGCTTGATCTCTTTGAAGCGCAGGACGGTCCAGCCGCTGCCGGTGGCGGTGAACTCGCTCTGATTCTGGATGGCCGCGCCCGTGCTCTCCTCGGTGTACTCCTGGTTCACGAACTGGAACGCGCCGCCGGGTTCCGGCGTCAACTGGACGGCAGGGGAGCCGGCGATGTGGCGGTAGTGGGGAACGGAGGGCCAGTTCGCCGTGACGCGCACCTCGAAACCGCCGACCGCGTTCGTGTAGTGAACCTTGATCTCGCCGGGCTTGATCGGGAAGAGCACCTTGGCACTCGCGTCCCACAGCGCCGCGTCCGCGGGCTCATAGTAGGTGGGCGGGGACTTGAGACGCTCGACCACACCCGCATAGCGCTCCAGCGGTGCCGTCCGCCCCTGCAGCATGTATTCGCCGATCTTCAGGTTCGGATCGTAGAAGACCTGCTTGCCGTAACTCCACGTCACCGATGCCGGGCGCTTCAGGGAGGCGATCTCCAAGCCGCGGTAGACCTTGCCGTTGATCGTGATTTCGTTCAGCCACACGGCGACAGGATTGCCGCCGACCTTTTTGATGGAGGTTCCCGCTTCCAGCGTTCCGGACTGCGTGTTGACCATGCCCTCGCTGGCGAAATAGTAGGAGTCACCCAGCATCCAGCCGGTCAGCGCCTGCGAGTCCGCCCCGCTCTGGTTCGCCGCCGTCAGGATGCGCACCTGCTCGCCCTGGTCGAACCAAAACACGTTCATGAGAGGATCCACCTCGGCCCAAACGTCGGCTGCGGACTTGCGGTACACCTTGCGCAGCGAGAGGTCGGGGCCGTAGGCGTAGACGCCGAACTGGATTTTCCAGAGGTAGCGCAGAGAACCCGGCCCGTCCATCCTGAAATTGACCTGACGGCGGCCCTCGGCCTGGGCCACGTTCGCCCAAGTCAGGTTGGTGTAGACAGACTGGCCCGGGGGCACGTCGCCGCGCGCGGCGCCGGAACCGATGTGGCCGTACGGCACATAGCGGATGTTGAGCATTTCTGACGCGCGGGACTGATCCACCACGCACGAGTCGATCTGCGCGGCGACCTCCGTCCCCGCCTCGATCCAGTGTTTGGATCCCGCCGTCGGCGACGGTGACCCGGCCGACTGTTCGGTCAGCGGCCCCGCCCATGGTGCGCCGGTTCCATCGGACTGCAACACGCTGGCGGTCTGGTTGAAATCGCTCTGCACCTCCAGCGAAAAATCCTGCCGCCAGCGCAGGGAGATCGTGGCGTTCTTGTCGATCTCGAACGAGTAACGCGTCGGGTCGCCGGTCTGCACCGTGTTGTTCACGCTCAGGCCGGTGGCCACGAAACGCTCCACCGCCGCTTCCCGGTTCGTCGCGGATGCCTGTGTGGAGGTGTCGTACACAAAGTTTCCGTTCTTGTCGAAATAGATTTCGCTGACCGCCTCGAACGTGACCTGCATGCCGGCGCGGAGCTGGTTGTGCGCGAAGGTCGCCGTTTCATTGGGGGCGGTATTGATGTTATCCAGTTCCGCCACCAAATAGTCCTTGGAGGAGCTGTCCTGCGTCGGATCCACGATCTTGATCCTGAAACGGCCTGCCCGTTTGAGGATGTTTCCCGCACTGTCCACCGACTCCACGCGCAACGACAGCGGGCGGGCCTCGGACTTGAACACGTAATCGATATTCGCGGCGTTGTCCCCCGTGTCGCCCAAAACAATCGTGCTGGAGTTCCCGTATGCGCCGAACACCTGGATCGTCGCCTTTGCTTTGCCGGAGGGCAGGTTCCAGAGACCGCCTTGGGAGGCCAGCGTGTTCCGCTGCAGGATCGCATTGAACGCAATTTTTCTCCCCGCACCGAATCCGCTGATGTCTTTGATGCGGATGACGTTGTTTGCGCCCTCGTCGACGATGAGGTCGTCGATGATGTCCGGCCACGCCGTACTGGCCCAGGCGGTTCCCGCCGCCGGCTTCCTGGTCGAAAACGCGGTCGCGGGAATCGCCGCGAAGGTGTAGTTGGTCGTCACATGCGCGGGAACGGTCTGCACATGCAGCGACCGGATGTGGTTGATGATGTTGGTATACACGGGTTCGATCGTGTCCGGGGTGTAGTAGTCACCTTGCCAATAACATAGCATATCCCACCAGAAGGACAATTGCGGACTGATGCTTATAAATTGCATGCCGTAATAGTGACTGAACTGGCCGTTTTTGAAGCGTTCGACCATCTGCACCTGGTCATTCAGCAGCACGGGATTGTTCGTCACCACGGTCTCCGGATGGGACTCGATGATTCCCGGCGCCCACTGAAGGTCTAGGAAGTCACTTCCGCCCGCCTCGATGTGGTAGGCCTCGAGATAGACCACCTCGCCGCTTTGCAGGGGCACCGTTATTGACGATTCGTGCCACCCTCCCCCTGTCCAGACTTCATTGAACAGCACGAAGTCGGTTGTTGCGGTTTTCGCCTCATTGAGCTTGTGCAACACGACATACGCGCAGTCATCAACCCTGAGCTTGAATTTGTATGTTCCCGTTACCGGCACTTTCAGGAACCCGTGCAGCCTCTCCCAGAAATAGTTTGCGACGTTCTGCGGCGCGGCGAAACTGCCGGTGCGGATGATCCCCCGTCCCACCGGATCGCGGGACCCCTGCGGCTTGAACTTATGATAGAGGCTGGCCGGCAAGGAGTATGCCGTTAACGAAGATTCAAACGCATACTCGCGGATATAACCGACGCCCGATTTGTCCAGGCTCGACACCTCGTAAGTCGGCGAGACAAAGGTGCCGTTCACGCCGCCCCCTGTCGCAATGACTTTCGTGAACACGTCGCCGTCGTTGCGCGTCACCACCACGCTGGTGATCGGCTCGGTCGATTCGTTTTCGAGCGTGAACTTCACCCTGGACGAATTCCCCTCCATGTATGGACGAAGCGTCGCCTTGAACGGCAGCTCGCCGGCCGTGACCGCCACCGCAGTGGCCAGCCAGCCCAGATATGCCATGTGTCGTGTCTTCATGGTCATCCTCCTCAAGCATCACTTCCCGTTCAGCGTCCCGATCGCGCTCACGCGGTTGAGTTGGAACCGTCCCTCCGTCCTGAGCCCGACGTCCTTGCCCGGCCCGAGCGGCTTGTGCAGCCCGAAAATCTCTTCGCGGTAAAGCCCGCTCACGGTGCTCACGCCGCGCGTCACCGACGGGAGCACCCCATCCTCCTGCGCCGCGTCAAAGTCGATGCGGATGTTCCGGGTGATGTCGAACCCGACCGTATGATCCGGATGCCGGCGGTGCCGGAAGGGGTTTGTCGGGTGGTTCGCCGGCAGGACGATCTGTCCGGTCAGCCCCGCCGGCCCCAAGCTCTCCGCCGGGGCAAGCTCCACCGAGAAGCGCGAGTCGCCGCTGCCCAGCCCGAACGTGCCCTCCAGCGGCAGCTCGTTCAACGCCGCCCGCGCCGCCGCCGCATAGACCGACTGCAGCGCGTTCACCGCCGCCGCCCGCGCGACGGACCAGACCGTCGCCTGCCACGTGAGCGGGTTCTGAACCCGTTCCGCCAGCGCGGCGGCCACCGCCGCGCGCGCCGCGGTCACGGGCGCCGTCGCGAACGCCGCAGACCGTACGAACGCCGTGTAATCCGGCGTCGGCGCGCCGCGCGTGGCCGGCCATTTGGCCGCGCCCGCCGCCAGGGCCGCCCGCCCCGCCGCCCGCGCTTCCTGTTCAATGAGGGGTCCGGGGGTGCCCGCAGCGTCCCCGGCGCGCGCCGCCTCCACAATCCGCGCCAGCGCGTCCTCCACCGCGTCCGTCGCGCGCGAGTCGATCGCGTACCCGGCGATCTTGGAGGCCAGCGCGGCCACGATCAGCGTCTGCACGCCCGGCAGCGACTTCAGCCCGCCGACCGTCACCGTCGCCGCGTTGGTCGAGGCGTACTTGGCCGCTTCGACCACAGCGTCGCCGGCGACCTTTCCCGACAGCAGCCGCAGCACCGCGTTGTCCACATCCGTCAGCACCGCCGCCGCGTTCCATGCGTTGCTCAGCGCGGCCGCCGTGCCGGCCGCCTGCACCGCGCGCACCAGCTCCATAGCCCGCGTGTCCCGGAAGGCCGATGCCAGATACAGGTTCGTCGCCGTCAGGAAAAAATCCCGCGCGGCACCGGTCGTCAGCGCCGACGAGGACGCGATCACCGGAATGCTCCCCTTCACCGAATCGAGAAACCGCGCGTAGGAGGCGGCGACGTCGGCCGCCGCCACCCAATCGGCCTGCCAACTGTTCACCTGCCCCACCGCGGTCTCCACAATCTGGTTCCGCCCGGCAGCCGTGGCGATTTCGCCGGCGGAGGCCTGCTCGGTCACGGTTTTCGCCAGATTGGCCACGTTGTCCACCTGTTCGTCCAGCACGCGGGTGGCGCGCGCGTCACCGAAATCGAAGACCACGCTCGCCACGCGCGTCGCCTTCTGCATGGGATACTGCGCGTAGAGCGTCGGATCGGTGACGAGGGAGAGGGAGCCTTCGTCGGAACCGGCGGCGACGATCTCCGAGATGGTCGCGGAGGGGTCGCCGGAGAGGTTGCGGTTGACGATCGCGACATCTTTGAGCAGGCTCGCCTGCCCCGCGTCATTGACGTGGAGGATCAGCGTCAGATCCGCGCGGTCGCCCGTCACGGTCGGCTTCGTCGGATCGGGCGCCCGGGGCACGTTGTTCTCATCCAGCGGGATCGAGACCTCGTTCACCATCTTGAGCGAAACCGTCCCGACCCACAAGCCGGTGTAGGGATCGGCGAGCGCGACCAGGGCGGTCAACGCGGTCATCCATGTGATTGTTTTTTGTCGAGTAGACATAATATGATACCTTTCCTTAACTTACTTGATAAACGTTTTCAGTCTCGTGAGGTATTTCAACGCCCCTCACAGAACCGTACTTGTGGATTTCCCACATACGGCTCTTCGGTTAC
>Ga0209506_1001262_pt1 | contig 27537 bp, 27 predicted proteins | sample AD_JPNHG2_MetaG_FD_184409 | JGI IMG/M metagenome (GOLD analysis project Ga0209506, IMG submission 184409) | Active sludge microbial communities of municipal wastewater-treating anaerobic digesters from Japan - AD_JPNHG2_MetaG (SPAdes) (version 2) | ecosystem: Engineered > Bioreactor > Anaerobic...
CTCGGCGGGATCTTCGCGGAGATCTACAGGGACGTGCAGCTGTGCCTGCTGCCGGCCTCGCCCGGCGACTTCGAGCGGATGATCGCGGGGATCAAGGGCTACCCGATCCTGGCGGGGGCGCGGGGCAGGGCCCCGAAGGACATCGCGGCCCTCGTCGACGTGATGGGCAGGCTCGCGAAGATCGCCGACGACTACCCGGGGTTCGACCAGATCGATCTCAACCCGGTCATCGTCTACGAGAAGGGCGTCTCCGTGGTGGACTACCGGATCCTGCACAAGTAGGGACCGGTCGTCATTGCGAGGAGCGTCAGCGACGAAGCAATCCCTCCCGGAAGAGTCCCCCCATAGGGGGGGAAGGGGGGATTTGATCCGGAGCTGCAGTATCGGCAAGCCTGCCGGTGCCTCTCGGGCGAGGGGCACCGACTTTTTTCAGCACAGCAGTGGGCGGTGATCGGCATGGCGGAAACGAAGAAACGGAAAACGGCGGCAGGCGGGGCAAAGGCGTCGACGGCCGGGCGGAAGGCGAAGAGGCCTGTCATCACGCGTCGGGACGCCGAGCAGATCGCTTGGGCCTACCTCGCCGACAAGGGGGCCTTCTCCATCAGCGGCGTCGCCGAGGGCATCCCGGAGGGTTTCGAGGCGTACTTCGCGGCAAACGAAACGCTGGCCGCGGCGCTCGAGGGCTGCTGGGTCGTCGAGTGCGGCCTCGACCCCTTCCTGGTCGTCGACGGCGGCACGATGCTCATCGGCGTCTCGAAGACGACGGGCGACATCGTCTACGCGGGCATCCTGAGCGTGGCGTGATCCCCCCGTTTTTTACCATCGCATGCTGCGCAGCGGGATGGCCCGTCCGCCCCTTGCGCGGGAGCGCGGGTCCCCAGAGGACTGGATTCACGCTCCCCGCCTTCGCGAGGACAAGCATCGCGGGGTGACAGGAATCGATGCGCAAGGCGGGGAATGATGAAATGGAACGAAGCGGCGGTTGTTGAGCCGGATGGAACAGGGGGGGCGAATTACTTGACCAGGGGATTGCGGACGTTCAGACCCGCGAAGCGCCCGAAATCCCGGTCTGCCGTCCACAGCTCCCTGATGCCGTGAAGACGGCAGAGCGCAGCAATCCTGGCATCGTGGACCTGCGCCCCGGAAACCTTGGCAGAAACGGCCAGCGCACGCAGTTCCTTCCAACAGGCGTCCGTTTCCGCCAGGAGCACCAGGCTCGGCGACTCCAGCCATGCCTCGACCTGTGCCAAGGCCTGATGGAGCGGGGTCGGGGGATCGTAGATCCTCGGGTGCGTCGTGATGGCGAGAAATTCATGGATGCAGGGCCAGGGAATTCCCCAGGGCGCCCGGCCCTCGGCCAGTGCCTCGATGCATCCGTAGGCCGCCTCGTGCCAGGGGGAATCCTCGCGGTGGGCGTAGACGAGAAGATTCGTATCGACGGCGATCATCCGCCCCGGCCCTCGTAGATCGTCTCGCGGACCCGGTCCCAGGACGCCCCCTCGAGTGTCGGCTGGAGCCCCTTGCCCTTGAAGGTTTCCCTGCGGAGATGAAACCGGCCTTTCCGTTTCCGTTCCGCGAGGACACGCCGCAGGCCGGCCTCGACCAGGGCCTTTACGGTTGTCCGGTCCTGTACCGCCGCACGCCGCGCCTCTTCCAGCAACGTATCGGATATCTCGACGGTTGTTTTCATATGGGTACCCATATCATCGAATATGTATGCCTGTCAAGCATGTGTTCCCGGCGCGCATCGGCCGGGGCGCGCAAACGGGAGGGAGCGGATTTCCTCCCCCGATCCGACGGGGGACAGGCACGGCGCGGGGATGATATGGGAGAACAGGGTTCGGCGGCGCCGGATCGGCACCGGGGGGCGCTGGGGCGACGGCCGGGACGCCGGCCCCGTTCAGAATCGCAGCGCCTCTGCGCCTTGGGGTTTCAGCTCCTCCAGGCCCGAGTAGGCGACGAGGACCCCCTCGCCCCTGAAGGGGAAGCCCATGGCCTTCTCGTCGTGCAGGCGGGATGCCTCGGCGTGGCTGACCCGCAGGCCGGCAAAGTAGCACAGGGCGTTGTGCCGGGAGGCGTGCTCCAGGCAACGGCGGACGACGTCGTCGTTCTCCACGGCCCCCCGGTTGGGGTGCCGGGCCGTCCGGACGAGCACGTGCCCCAGGGTGCCGTTGCGCCGGGCGACGATCTGGGGGTTGACCTTGGGGTTGACGTTGACATCCACGATGATCCAGCCGTCCTGCTGCAGCTCCTCGCGGACGATGTGCACGCCCAGCCGGTGGATCTCGGCCTCGGTCAGCGCTTCCCGCATGTTGCGACCTCCTCGATACCCTCCTATTATCGGCTGCTGGGCCGGGAAGGTTGAGCCCGGCCGGGCGGCCTCCCTCTTTTTCCGTGCGGAAACGGGGGCGTTTTGGTAGATTGCACAGCAGTGACCCCCGTTGGAGAGGATTCCCCCATGAAACCGGCCGTCGTGATCGTCGACATGCTCAAGGACACGCTCGAGGGCGCCCATCCCATGCCCATCAAGGAGCTGGGCCGTGCCATCGTGCCCGCCATCAACCGCCTGACGGAAGCCGCCCGGGCGCGCGCCATCCCCGTCATCTTCTCCATGGACAGCTTCCTGCCGGGCGATTTCATCTTCCAGGGGAGGATGAAGAACCACTCCATCCGCGGCACGAAAGGGGCCGAGGTGACGGACCTGCTCGCGCAGGCCGAAACGGACCTCTACTCGCCCAAGCGGCGGTTCAGCGCCTTCTACAAGACGGACCTGGACCAGACGCTGCGGCTGCTGGGGGCCGACACGGTGGCGCTCTGCGGCATCGCGACCCACTGGTGCGTGCTGTCGTCCGCCTTCGATGCCCTGTCGAACGACTTCCGGGTGGTCATCCTCGAGGACTGCTGCGCGAGCTTCAGCCGCGAGATGCACGAGAGCTGCCTCGCGATCTACCGCAGAAACCCCCTCGAGCCGCTCCTGCGGGTGATGACGCTCGAGGCCTTCCTGGCGGAGGTGGCGGGGACGTGAGGAAGCTCAGCGCCAGGGAATTCGACCGGGCCGTCCAGAGGGCGATCCGGCGCATCCCGCCGCAGATCCGCAGGCACCTGGACAACATGGTCATCTCCGTCCAGCCGTGGCCCTCGCCGGAACTGCTCGAGGAGATGGGGCTTCCGCCCGACGAGCCCCTGCTGGGAGTCTACACGGGGGCCTCCCTCATCGAGCGCTCCCACTTCGACACCCTGCAGTACCCGGACACGATCCAGATCTTCCAGGGGCCCCTCGAGGAGATGTGCGAGACCCTCGAGGAACTCGAGGAGGAGATCGAGATCACCGTGGTCCACGAGGTGGCGCACTTCATCGGGATGACGGAGGAGGAGCTCGCCGAGCTGGGGTACGAATGAACCGACCCGCCCGCAGAAAGGGAGCCCGGCTGCGGCATCGCGCCCGTCTTCGGATAGAAAGCCCGCGAAGATCGGGAGAGCGGACGTGAGCAACATCGGATAAACGGGAAGGGGCAGAGGGGTCGAGAGACATGGCCAACACGATACGGACCGCAGCGCTTGCGGTGAGCGCCGTCATCCTGTTCTTCTTCGTCCTGTTCGTCGTCAACCAGACGGCGCAGGCGGTGGGGCTCGCCGACCGGGTGAGCCCGGCCTTCGGGACGGCCGTCCTGTGGCTCCTGCTCGGCCTCTACGCCGCGCTGATCCTCGCCGCCGCGGCCTTTTTCCTGCGGCTCCCCAGGCCCCTGGCACCGCCCGCGACCGAGGCGGAGCCGGAATTCTCGCGCTACCTGGAGGCCCTCCGGAAGCGCCTGGCCGCCAATCCCCGCCTCAGGGGCCATGACCTCTCGGACCGCGCCGGGATCGAGAAGGCCCTGGAAGACCTCGGCAGGGAGTGCGACGCCGTCATCCGCGACAGCGCCGCCGCCGTCTTCGTCAGCACGGCCATCTCCCAGAGCGGCCGGCTCGACACGCTCTTCGTCCTGACGGCCCACGTCCGCATGGTCTGGCGGATCGCCTCGATCTACGCCCAGCGCCCGGCGCTGCGGGAACTCCTCCACCTCTACGCCAACGTGGCCGCCACGGCCTTCGTGGCGGGGGAGCTCGACGAGGCGGAGATCGGCGAGCAGATCGAGCCGATCCTCTCCTCGGCGCTCGGCGCCGTGAGCCTCTCCGTGCCGGGCATGCAGGCCGCCGCGACCATCGTGGTCACCTCGATCCTCACGGGGGCCGCCAATGCCTTTCTCACGCTGCGCGTGGGGATCATCGCGAGGCGCTGGTGCGGCAGCCTCGTCGTCGCCGACCGCCGGGCGCTGCGCCGGTCGGCGACGGCCGAGGCGGCGAAACTCCTGGGTCAGATCGTCAGGAACGGCACGGCGCGCATTTCGCGTGCCCTCTGGGACGCCTCGAAGGGCAAGGTCGGCGGGGCGTTCTCGGGGCTCACGGGCTTCGCCCGTGACATCAAGGAGTCCCTTTTGGCCCTGCTGAAGATCAGGAAGGCCGAGGAATGAGGTCCGACGCGGCATGAGGCCGAACCCGGGGAAATCCGCAGCGGGCCCGGTCCTGGCCCTTGCCCTCATCGCCCTGATCTGGGGCTACAACTGGGTCGTCATGAAGGAGACGCTGCGCTACGCGGGGCCCTTCGACTTCAACGCCCTGCGGATGGCCCTGGGCAGCGTGTTCCTCTTCGCCTTCATGGCCTGGCAGCGCGAGCCCCTGCGGCCGCCCTTCCCCGCCTGGACGGCCATCCTCGGCCTCACCCAGACGGCCCTCGGGACGGGCCTCATCGTCTGGGCCCTCGAGACCGGCGGGGCCGGCAAGACCTCGATCCTCGTCTACACCATGCCCTTCTGGATCCTGCTGCTGGCCTGGCTCGTGCTGGACGAGAAGGTCCGGGGCGCCCTGTGGGTCCCCATCGCCCTGGCCTTCTTCGGGCTCGTCTGCATCCTCGAGCCCTGGGCCCTCGGGGGCACGCCCCAGAGCAAGATGCTCGCCGTGATCTCCGGGGTGTGCTGGGCCGCCGGCGCCGTCATCCTGAAGCTCCTGCAGCGCCGCTACCGCAGGCTGGACCTCATCCGCATCACCACGTGGCAGCTCATCTTCGGGACCCTTCCGCTCATCCCCGTCGCCTTCCTGGTGCCGTCGCCGCCCATCGACTGGTCGCCCTACTTCATCGGCTCGATCGCCTACAACGCGATCCTCGTCTGCGGGGTCGCCTTCCTGCTGTGGACCTACGTCATCGGCCGCCTGCCCGCCGGGCTGGCGGGGCTGGGCACCCTGGCCGTGCCCGTGATCGGCATGACGGGCTCGCGGCTCCAGCTGGGCGAGACGATCGGCTTCTGGGAGGGCTGGGGCATCGCCCTGATCGTGGTCGCCCTGGCGCTGCTGTCGGTCATCCGGCTGCGGGAGAGCCGGAAGGCGGACCTTGTCCCGGGACAGGACTGAGGGCCGGGAAGCCGTTGCAGGGCGGCCGCTCACCGGGGGCGCGTTCCGCCGGCCCGGCGCGAAAGCCCCGGGCGGAGAACCGTCAGACGCCCTGGGGCGGCAGGGAGAGCCGGGGATCGAACCAGGCGAGGACCCGGCCGTTTTTCTCGCGCGGGTGGGCGTGGGAGAGGTCGGGGACGATCTCGAGCGTCACGTCCGCCCCGGCGGCCCGCAGTTCCTTCTCGCCCATCTTCGCCCTCCAGGCGGGGAACATCCAGTCCTTCGCCCCGTGCACCCAGTAGATGCGCCGCCCCTTCGCGTGCGTCATGTCGAAGGGGGCAAGGATGCCCGAAAACGGGGCGAAGCGCGAAAACGGCGTTTCCGCGTCGAGGGCGCGCTTGAGGGCGTAGGTGGCCCCGTCGGAGAGCCCCGTCAGCAGGATGCGGCCGCGGTCGATGTTCCAGCGGTCGGCCGCGTAGGCGAGGGTCTTCTGCAGCAGCGCCGCGTCGGCGTCGGGCCCCAGGATCGACCACGTGATGTTCCGGGACGTGGGGCAGGCCAGGGCGAAGCGCCGGCTGCGCGCCTCGCGGAGCCATGTCCAGAGGAAATCCCGCCCGTGGCCGAATCCCCCGTGCAGGGCGACGACCAGAGGCAGCGGCTCCGACCCCTCCCGGGTGTCGGGGATGTAGAACGAGACGCTTCCCCGGGCATAGGGGTCGTCCTCGAGGCCGCCGTGGAAGAGGCCCGCGGCGGGGTTGGCTCCCGGTTCGGTCAAAAATTCGGCTGCGCGGTCCCGGAGGTCGGGCTCGAGGAAGTATCGGTTCACGGCGGGGGAAAGCGGGCAGAGCGGCAGCAGGGCCTCCTGGACACGGTGTATCCTCCGGCCGGCCTTCCGGAAGTGGACGAGCGAGGCCTCGGGCCCCTCGCCCTGCGTCGCCGTCGCGAGGGCCTCGAGGCACTGCGCCGAGGCGTCCAGCAGGGTCCTGCGGAGAGCCTCCCGGCCGGGCGGGGCGGGAGTCTCCTCCACGTCCTTCCGGGCCTTCGAAAGCCCGTCGGCGACCGGCGCGAACTGCGCGCGAAGCTGCGGCGCGATCCCGGGGAAATAGTGCCGCTGGGCCGACTCGAAGGCCTCCAGCGCCGCGACGAGCCGCTCTGCGAGGGCCTCGACAGCTCGGGGTGCGTCCATGCCCGTCTCCATTGCCTTTCCCTTCCGCTCGTCCGCGCCTTGCGAACGGCAGAGCCCGACCTCACCCTCCCCCTGATCCCCTGGCGTCGGGGGAGGGGAAACGAGGGGGCTGCCCCGATCCCCGGAAGCTGGCGCGAGAGCCGTCCTGGCGAGCCCTACCGGTCGATCGTGGCCTCGGAGACGTCGAGGTGGGCGGCGATCTCGATCCGCCGGGGTGCGAGGCCGGCCTCGGCGCCCCCCGCCTTCGGGGTGAAGTAGAAAACGTGCACGACCTTCAGGTCGCTCTGTTCCTCGCCGCTCGCCTGTTCCTTGTAGCCCCAGGCCCAGCCGTCCAGGCGGTATCCCCCGGGGTCGGCGAGCTGCCGTTCCGCCTCGCGGCGGGTGGTGTCGAAGGGTTTGACGCGGGCGATCTTCCGGACCCCCGCGATCTCCCGCCAGGTCTTGGCGGCGCGGGCGACGGAGCCGTCGCTGTTCAGCACGACCCGGATCAGGCCGCCGTCGCCGAGAACGGGGGCGCTTCTGCCGTCCAGGTCGACCTCGCGCCGGTAGTGGAGGATCACGCTCTTCTGGCTCCGGGCCACCTCGTAGGTCCGGTTGACGACGGGGACCGATTCGAGCATCATGCGGACCCCCTCGGGCTTCGCGGCGGCCTCGGCCAGGCCCATCTGCCGCAGGAACCGCTCCGCGCGATCGAGGTACTCTTGCTCCGGGAGGGGCCGCGCGGCCGGGTCGAATGACGTCGGCCCGATGAGGTGCACGGCGCCGCTTTTCGGGTCCACCCGCACGGCAAGCCCCATGGCCCCTTCGAGATCCGTCGAGTGAAGCGCCCCGTCGACCTGCCGATAGGAGAGGGCCCTGAGCGCATGCGGGAGCGGCATGGGCCGGAGGCTGTAGATGGGCGCCCACTGGGGGGAGCCCTCTTCGGCGGCCCTTTCGGCAGGTGCCGTCGAGCGGAAGGCAACGGGGTACTGGGCGTGGAAGTGGGAGATCACGAAGGGGCTCGGCGACAGGGAGAACGCCTCGTCGAAAAGGGCCGTCCGCTCCACGTCGGGGCCTCCCCGCGTGATGCACACGGGCACCGTCCCGCGGCGGCCCCCGCGAAACCCCTCGATGAAGGCGTCGGCGACGCCGTAACGGCCCGAGGACCGGTCGTAGAGATCCCAGACCCGGTCCGCATCCTCCGGGTCGCAGAAGGCGGCCGTCGAGAACCCGCAGGCCATCCGGAGACCCGGTGCGAGCACGGGACCCCAGCGCTCGTAGGCGTTCCTCGAGAGCACCGTGTCCTGCGTGCCGTCGAATCTCTCGGGGCAGCCGAACTCCGGCGCGGGCGCAGGGCATTGCCTGGGCCCGTGGGCGAACACGGCCGAGGCGCACTGCCAGAAGTACCGCATCCCGTCCCCGGCGCCCGTGCCGTTGCCGAGGCGCATTTTCCCCGGATCCACGACGTGGGACTCCGATACGCTCTGGGGGCACTTCACGGGGTCCTTCCCGTTGGGCGCGGCGAGCCACGTCTCGGGCGTGCCGTGCGTGGCGCTGAAGAAGAGGTGCGCCGTTTCGACGCCGTTGTAGCGGTCCGTGTCCCTGCCGGCGGGATCGAGCGCCGGGTCGTGAAAGAACGGCTCGGCGTAGCACAGCCCCTCGTGCATCGGCGTCTTCGACGACTGCGGGAAGGGGGCGCGCGCCAGGAAGTGCCCGGCCAGCTCCCGGGGCGCGCCGGGCGTGCCGGGGGCCGCCCGGACCGTGAATTCCGGGGGGCCGGGGAGGGCCGACCGTTGCAGGGGATGGCAGGAGGCGAGGGCCGAGGCCCCCAGGACGGCCATCACCCCGAGGGCGCATCGCGTGATTGTCCGCATGGTCATGAAGGGATCGGGCTGACGGTTATTTCTTCTTTTCGAGGGTTTTCGACTTGATCTTCTTGATCTCCTCCAGGATCTCCGCCTTCTTGACGATGCCCTTGCGGTCCAGGAGGTTCACGAGGGCCTCCGACAGCACCACTTCGTAGACCATCATCTCCTTGATGTCCTCGAACTGCTCCGGGTCCAGCTGCTTGCTCATGGCGGTTCCTCCACGATCGTCAATGGGGCCGCGGCGCCTCCGGCGGCCGCCCCCGTCCCTGTAGCCTACACCGGGGGTGAGGGCGATTTCAAGCGATGAAAAGGTCCTTCGTGGAAAAGTTCGGGTCGCTCGTCAGGTTCACGCCCAGGCGCCGCAGGCCGGCCTCGTCGCCCGGCGTGGGGATGTGGGTCATGTGCACCTCGCAGTTCTTCAGCTCCTTGAGCCGCTCGAGGGCAAGCTGCGCGGCCGGGTTGGTCGTGGAGCTGATCGACAGGGCGATGAGGGTCTCCTCGAGGTCGAGGCTCACGCTCTTCTCCCCGAGGATGCGCGTCTTGAGATTCCGGACCGACTCGGTGATGGATTCGGGCAGCAGCTTGATCATGGCCGGGATGCCCGCCAGGTGCTTGATGGCGTGGATGACGACGCTCGAGGCGGCGTGCAGCAGCGGCGAGTTGTTGCCCGTCACGATGGTGCCGTCCGGCAGCTCGATGGCGGCCCCGCAGAAGATGCCCTCGTCGCCCTTGTGCTGGGCCTGGGCCTCGCCGGCCGCCCGGCGGGCGGGCTCGACGACCCTGCGGGCTTCCGGCACGAGGTGGAAGTCCCTGAGAAGGAGTTCGGCCCGCTGGACCGTCTCGCGGTCGGCAAACCCCATGGCGTACTCGCAGCGGTAGCGGAAGTAGCGGCGGATGAGCTCCTGCCTGGCCGCCTCCCGGGTCACCCCGTCGTCCACGATGGCGAAGCCCGCGCGGTTGACCCCCATGTCCGTGGGGGACTTGTAGAAGGACTCGCCCCCCGTGATCCGCTCCATGATGCGCCGCAGGAGCGGGAAGGCGTCCACGTCGCGGTTGTAGTTGACGGCCGTCTCGCCGTAGGCCTCCAGGTGATAGGGGTCGATGATGTTGAAGTCCCGGATGTCGGCCGTGGCGGCCTCGTAGGCCACGTTGACGGGGTGCTTGAGCGGCAGGTTCCAGATCGGGAAGGTCTCGAACTTGGCGTAGCCGGACCGCAGGCCGCGGCGGTAGTCGTGGTAGAGCTGGGAGAGGCAGGTGGCGAGCTTGCCGCTTCCCGGCCCCGGGCCCGTGACGACGACCAGCGGCTTTTCCGACTCGATGTAGTCGTTGGCCCCGTAGCCCTCGTCGCTCACGATGAGGTCGATGTCGGTGGGGTAGCCCTTCGTGAAGCGGTGCGTGTAGACCCGGATGTCGCGCCGCTCGAGCTTGTTCTTGAACTGCCGGGCCGAGGGCTGGTTCTCGAAGCGGGTGATCACGACCCCCAGGACGCTGATGCCCCGGTTGCGCAGGTCGTCGATGAGCTTCAGGGCGTCGGCGTCGTAGGTGATGCCGAAGTCGGCGCGGATCTTCTTGCGCTCGATGTCGCCCGCGAAGATGCACAGCAGAAGGTCCACCTTGTCCTTGAGGTGCTGCAGCAGCCGGAGCTTGACGTTGGGGTCGTAGCCCGGCAGGACCCGGGCGGCGTGGTAGTCGTACAGGAGCTTCCCGCCGAATTCGAGGTAGAGGCGGTTGCCGGTCTTGCCGACCCGCTCGAGGATCTCCGCCGACTGCTCCTCGATGTACCTTTCGTTGTCGAACCCCACCTTCCCGGTCATCGCCGCCCCCTCGGGTTACGAAATGGTAACGGCGGGGACGTTAACGCGTTTCGGCTTTTTTGTAAAGGCCTTTGCGGACGTCCCCGCAGACCCTGCTGCGGGCGCCGGGCCGGGCAGGGCCCTGTCGGTTCCCCATCTTTCCGCTTGACTTGCCTGCGGAGAGTGGATAATTCTCAAAACCGGCCACCCCGGATGGATCGTTTGCCCTCCTGTTGCTGCCGCTCCTGTCCGCGGGCACCGCGTATCCGCTCTCTGCCGGGGTGCAACCCGTCGGCCGCAAGATGCTCTTTTCCCAGAGCCGCGTTTCGTTCTTTGTCCGCCTGCCGTAAATGGGGTATTTCACTCGGATGGATGCCGCAGCAAGCCGTGCCGGAAGGAGGGGTGTATGAACAAGACGGTCCTGGCGATCGCGGGAATCCTTTTCTCCGTTTCGCTGATCACCTATGCCGCCGCGAATGGAGGGGGGTATCAGAACCCGTTTCATTTCTTCAACAACTTTTTCCATTGGATCAAGGTCATCCCGGGGCCTCCCGGGCCTCCCGGCGAGCCGGGCCCCCCGGGGCCCGCAGGGCCGGCGGGGCCTCCAGGGCCGCAGGGTGAGCCGGGGCCGGCGGGACCGCAGGGACCTCCAGGTACCGCGGCCGGGATCCAGAGGGTGGTGTACGGCGCCGTGGACGCAAACGGCAGCATCATCCAGGGGAGCGGCTATACCGTTGATGCGCCGAGCGTAGGGACATGTTCGTATGGTGCGGGCGCGATCCCCTGCACGTTCTACTTCATCCGGTTCGTGCAGATGTTCGACAACGTTCCCGTCTGCACGGCGACGATTGCCGGAGCCCAGTCCTTCGCATCGCAGGCGGTGAGCATCGTGATCACGGGCACGAGCGAGAGCGCCCTGGGCATCCAGACCGGGGTCAATGTCCCCGGCGGCACAGCGGGGGGGAGCCTTCCGTTCAACTTCATCTGCGTCCAGTGACGGGGCCGTGCAGGACGGGTTGCCTGCGCGGGCGGCTCATCGGCGCAGGCCACGCAAGACCTGATGCAGCATGGGGGCGGCCGTCACCGGCCGCCCCCTTTTTTTTCGTTCTTCCGCCATGCGGGGATCGGAAACGGGGCGCGCCGCTCACCCGGTGCCGCCCGCCGATGCGGGCCGGCGGACGGCGAGGGTCACGTCCGGGATGGCGAAGGCGAAGCGCCCCGGCCTGCCGTTCTCCAGGGCCAGGGCGGCGGCGTTTTGTACGCGCGACATGCGCGGCTCGTAGCGCCAGCCCTCCTTCAGCCTCTTTTCCTCCGCGCGCAGTTTTGCCAGGGCGTAGCGGCCGAACAGCGGCGCGAGCACCCTCGTCTTCCAGCCGAAGGTCCCGTACAAATCCTGTAACAGGTCGTCCATCTTCCCGCACAAGCGCTCGTCGCCCCGGTACCACTCGCGCATGGCCCAGACGGCCCCGGCATAGGTCGAGCGAAGGGGTGCCGCATCCCAGGCGGCACGATCGCGGATGCGGGCGTCGGGGTGCCTGCCGTTGGCCTGCCAGCCCTTGAGCATCGTGCGGATCAGGCGGTAGAGGCTCGGGCCGTTGACCTCGAAGTCGCGGCGGAAGGCGGCGACGAGGTACTCCTCCTCGCGGCCGTCCCGGATGTGCGGGTGGCGGTAGTTGAAGCGGTACTGGCCGTGGGCGTCGGCGGCGGGGAAGGCCGATTCGGGAAGGAGCGTCCCGTCGCGGCGGTGCTGCTCGTAGAGCGGCGTGCCCGGGTTCGGGGTGTAGAGCATGAACTGGTGGAAATCCGTGTCGTGGCTCACGGCGTAGTCGATGACGGCCTCCAGGGTCTCGGGTGTGTGGTGTTCCAGCCCGATGATGGACGAGCCCAGGACGCGGATGCCGTTTTCCTGCAGCTTCCGGACGAGACGCCGCGTGTCCACGTCCTCGAGCTTCCGGTAGCGGCTGCCCTCGCCCTCGAGGCCCATCCAGACCCAGATGACCCCCAGCCCCACGAGCTGCTCGATCGAGTAGGACTCGAGCACCCGGGCGGAGCTGAAGACGTTGAGGGCCCAGCTCTTGCCGTTTCGCTCCATCAGCTCGAGCAGGCGCAGGGCCCGCTTGCGGTGCAGCAGAAAGTTCTCGTCGAGCACGAAGAACGACCGCACGCGGAGCGTCCGCTCGATCTGGCACATGACGGAGTACAGCTCGTCGCCCGTCTCGTAGAAGTTGACGGACTTCCCCTTGCCGCCGAAGAGGGCCGATGTGGAGCAGAAGTTGCAGCCCACGGGACAGCCCACGGAGGGGATCAGGATGGCCGCCGTGCGCCCCGGGGTCTGCGGCAGGTCGATGCCGAGGATCCGGGCGCCGAAGCCCGAGTACACCATGGGGTGCCGGACGGGGGCCTTGACGTCCCCGCCGAGGTAGCGCCGGAACCAGGCGATCCCGTCGCCCCTGACGATATGGTCGGCGTCGATGATGCCCTCCAGTCCCTCGCGGGCGGCGATGTGCCCGCCCACGACAATCGTTGCGCCGGGGCGGTGCTCGCGGACCACCTCGCACATTTTTTTCACCTTGCCCGTGTTGGGGACGATGGAACTGATCCCGACGACGTCGTATTCGTGATCCCGGATCTCGCGGGTGAAGTCCTCGAGCGTCGGGTAGTCGAGGACGGTGCACGGGGCGTCGAGGTTGGCCTGCAGCATCCGCAGGGCGAAGGACGGGTGGAACATCCGCAGCGAGAAGCCCCCCTGGAGGCGCGTCACCTGGTTCTGGTAGAGCTCCATGGGGTTGATGCGGCGGCTTCCGTACTCGTCGTCCTGCGCGTAGGGCCCGAAGACGCTCGTGAGCAGGATGCGGGCCTGCCCGCCCCGGGGGTGTAAGGGATGCGATGGGTGCATGGGGTTCCTTTCTGCGGTGTGTCTGCGGGAATCATGCACCTCCCCGCCCGGGAAGGAAAGCGCGAATCGGGCTTTTACAATAGTTTTACACTGCGGGGTTTTCGGCAAAACGACTTGCCCGTTGACAGGGAAGGGGCCCCATTGTACCGTTGCGGTGCGGGGCGGGATCGCGCCCCGCCTGGAGCGTGCGCGTGAACCGGTTCAGGTGGTTCTACCATCCCGTCTTCGTCTTCGTGTTTTCCCTCGTCGCCCTGGCGGCCGCACTGGCCCTGTACATCTACTGGTACATCGAGGTCAGTACGGGGCTTGCGGCCGTCATCCAGCGCTACCAGCTCGAACCGTCGCAGTTCTTCGAGGTCCAGACGTGGGTCGTCATCCTGGTGCTCTCCATCCTGATGGCGATCATCCTGGCCGGGGTCTTCATCATCTTCATCTACAACCAGAAGACCCTGCAGCTCTACCGGATGCAGCGCAACTTCATCAACAGCTTCACCCACGAGCTCAAGACGCCCGTGACCTCCCTGAAGCTCTACCTGGACACCTTCGCGAAGCACGAGCTGCCCCGCGAGGACCGCCTGCGCTACATCGGCTTCATGATCCAGGACGTGGACCGGCTGCTGGACAACATCAACCGCATCCTGGAGCTGGCCCGGATCGAGAGCGGGAGCGTTCGGAAGGATTTCGTCGAGACGGACCCGGTGGACGCCGTCCGGCAGTTCTGCCGCCGCAACGCGGACCTGTTCCGCAACGCGGAGATCCGGATTCACGACCCGGCGCCGGGCACGCTGCGGGCCGCCGTCGTCCCCTCGCTGTTCGACATGCTGCTGATGAACCTTCTCACCAATGCCGTGAAGTACAACGAGTCCGGCGCCCCCGCGGTGGACATCCGGTTCGTCCCCCGGGCGAGGGACGTGCAGATCCGGTTCGAGGACAACGGGATCGGCATCGAGAAGCCGGAGCTTCGGAAGATCTTCAAGAAGTTCTACCGGGTCGGCTCGACGGACGACATGACGGCCCGGGGCAGCGGCCTGGGCCTCTACCTGGCCCGGCAGATCGCTAGGATCCACCGGGGAACGCTCACGGCCGAAAGCGGGGGCCGGGGCAAGGGGTCCGTGTTCACCGTGACCCTGCCGCTGCGGGCGCAGGCGGTCTGAGCGGGGCCGCGGAGGCACCCGCGCGGGAGGAAGGGCATGAAAGAGACCGGGGAGAAAAGGATCCTCGTCATCGAGGACGACGCGCACATCGCGGAGGGCCTGCGGCTCAACCTCTCGCTCAAGGGCTTCGCCGTGAAGATCGCCCCCGACGGGCCTTCGGGCCTCCGGGACTGGAAGGCGTGGAAGCCGGACCTGATCGTCCTGGACATCATGCTGCCCGGAATCGACGGCCTGTCGATCCTGCGCAGCATCCGGCTCGAGGACGAGAGGCTTCCCATCCTGATCCTCTCGGCCAGAAGCGAGGCCGAGTACCGGGTCCGGGGGCTTGCCTACGGCGTCGACGACTACCTCTCCAAGCCCTTCAACCTCGACGAGTTCCTGCTGCGCGTCGAGCGGCTCCTGACGCGCGCCGCCTGGGGCGGGGGGGGCGAGCCTGCCCGCGCGGGCCTGGCCGCGGTGGGGCCCGTCTATCGATTCGGCGGCAACACGATCGAGTTCGAGACGCACACGGCCCGCTGCCGGGTGGGCGAGGTTGCGCTGACGGAACAGGAGGTCCGGCTGCTGAAGCTCTTCATCGTCAACCGCGGAAAGCTCCTGTCCCGCCGGGAGCTGCTGGAGATCGGGTGGGGCTACACGGGGGAAACGCCGACGCGGACCGTGGACAACTTCATCGTGCGGTTCCGCAAGTACTTCGAGGACGACCCGCACCGGCCCCGGTTCTTCCGCAGCGTCCGATCCGTGGGCTACGTCTTCGATCACGACGGCTGACGGCGGCCCGACGAAAAAGGCCGGCTCCCATGGAACCGGCCGGAGTGCCGTCGTCAACCGGCGTCAGGCCAGAGCGGCCGTTTTGACCGGGCCTGAAGAGGGACGGCCCGTTTCCTTCTCTGCCTTTTCCCACTTGACGGGAACATTGCACCCGGGGCAAACCCCGGAGTAATGCTTCGCCAGCTCCGCCTCGTTGCCGTAGACCGCCACCCCCTTGTAAGGGCATCCCGGACTATGTCGGGCAAGGTCCATCCACTTTTCCATCTTCCCGCCTTCCTGTCCTTCGTGGTCGTCCGCTGCGCACCGCCTGGCCCGGCCGTCGAGTCATTCGGGACTTTCCGGGGCGGGCATTCAACAGGGTCCGCCGGTCGTGCGATGAGCGGGTCCGCCCGCCTAGCCGGGCCACCCGGTCCGGCTGATGGTGAGACGCCCGTCGATGCTCATCAGCGCAAAGAGCTTTTTCAGCTCGCGGGAGGCGTTCTCGATGATCAACTCGCCCCTGTTCCTGCACAGCTGGTTGTACAGCAGGCGGATCGTGTGGAGGCCGAACGGGTCGATCGTGCGGACCCGGGCGAGGTCGAAGACGAGCGCCTCCATGTCGTGACGGGCGAATTCCTGGACCTGCCGGTGCATGGACTCCGCCTCTTCGGCCAGGAGATCCCCATCGGGCGTGACGTAAATGACCTTGTTTCTCTCGTCGCAGCAGATCAGCATCGGGTCACGGATCGCGGACTTCGGCTGAGGGTTTGTTGTGGTCAAACCGGTGAATTCATAGAAACAACTTGCATGCCATATTCGTAACGTGCTTGAATATCAGGATAATTCATAAATTGGAGGAATCGGCTGCCGCCGGAAATGTAAAGAACGGCGACAGCGTGACCGGAAGATCGCCGGATTTTTCGTGATATGTACTGGTAATCATGAAGTTATCTCGAAATCCGCGAACCCGTAAATGATCCCGACGATTTTTCGGCAAATCCCTGCACGCAGGCACCGGCGATACGAAAAAAGTATTAGCCAGGGGCCCCGATAACGTTACATGTAACTCGAAACAGCGGACCACCCCGGGTGCAACCCCGCGTTCGTTTCGTGTCCTGACCCCTGGCGGATAAAAAAAGGCCGGCTCCCTGCGGAACCGGCCTTTGCAATTTTCCTGGTGGGTCAGGGCGGAGTCGAACCGCCGACACTCGGATTTTCAGTCGATAATTTAAAACAGGCGATTCCCCATCATTTTTAAGTACTTATATTTCAGGAACTTGCGAATCCATTTTAGGTTTTGTTGGGTTTTGTTAGGTTATTTTCGGTTCTGACGGTTACATTTTAGCTACACCGCGGCCACTTCAACGTCGCTAGTTGCCCCATGCGATGGACACAGCAACCTTATTCCTTCCGAATTGGACACCAGAACCACGTCCTGCTTCTTCTGCATTCGCTGTTCCAAGTTCCTTACCAACGAGAGCATCGAGTTCCTTGCCTCATCGTAGGATTCGTCAATGTCCTTCATTTGTTTGCTTATGGAACGGGAAATGCTTTTTGCACGCCGTTTAGAACTATCTCTGGCAGCCTGCTTCTCAATTTCTTTGGCCACCCGCGACGCTTCGCCGAGAACGCGCTTCACTTTGCAGAGAGCACCATCGTCCTTGCTGTTGCTCGGTGCCGCAGTTATCATGCGTTCTAACAGGGCCCTGCTCCGTTCGATTCGTCCGGAATCCTGCCGGCTCAGCAACATGTTCACCTTGAGCTCAGTCATCCGCGCCAGCGTCCTTGCCCGTCTTGCTAGCAAAATCATCTCCGCATACGTGACCGGAGTATCGCTGGAGAGGTAGCCCTCCAGCATATCCAGTTGCGGCGTCGATGATCCCCACCCTTCATTCGTGGAGTTGGCGTATCTGTTCTCGTCGATGCCCAATAAGTTATTAGTATATTCCCGTTCGATAGAATCGATGTCGAGCAGCATCATCTGAACGATCGTTGCGTCTTCAACCATCGCTGAGTCTTTGCTGAGCAGGTCCTGTAATGTCTGACAGTAGGTTTTCAGTTTGGCAGTCCGTTCGTTATGATGGTACATAATTAACTTATCGAGTTTCGCGGAGATGTCATTCAACTGCTTCGCTATACCATGCAAATAGTACTGCCCGGTCACAATGGATAGCACCTGGAACACCACTATCGGCGCAAAAACCTTCGCGGCATCCGTCGGAACAAACCCCTGATGTTTTGCAATTTTCCCGCCTGCACCTTTCACCATGGCACTATATGACCCATCAGCGTACCGTACTAGAGTCATGGGGTCTGCTGTAGCCCTGAACGTCCCTTTCACCCCGACGGCAATGAGAGAGTTCGTCACAAGAGCGGGCACCATGTGGTTGAACCCAGAGCCTGTGATACCGGTCGCATGTTTTTGCAGATGAAAAGAATCGTCCCTCTCGAAAAAGAGGTCTGGTACGCTGCTGTCCGAATGCTTGATGGTCAGGTATTTGGCAGGCTCCGGGGCTGCAACGTCAATTTCAGATGCCGTAGTAGTGACCTCGCCCCCGCCTGCAAGACTTAGTGTTTCTCCTTGCCGAGACTGCGTTGGTAGAGGTTCTTGCTCGACAGAGTGTTTTCGGAACATCCACCACGCCACGATGAATACGAGCAGGGTGGTGAGAACGCCGACAACAAATGCGACCGTAACAAAGGAGTTCATGTTATCGCCTCAGGTTTTGTGTTCCATAACACTATGCAGGAAAGCAAAATTTGGACCATTTTCAATCACATCGGCTAATTATTAAAGTCTTTTAGGGATGGCAGAATATGGATTGATTAAAGGAAGAAGTAGGTAGTTACAGAGGAGTTACATAAGTCAAAAAGTTTGAGCACTTAAAGCTATTTGCAAAGGCACTAACCATTTAGAATCCAATGTACTTTTTAATTTAATGCCAATGCGTAAATCAGACAGACAACGCACTTCAGATGAGGGGGGATTTTGACTAATGGTGGGTACACCCCCAAGTGGACATGGGAGTGGTTTATCAAGCAATCCCTTCACCTCACTCAGATGGGGTCACATGCGGAAGCGTAAAAAAAATTAAAAAAATCGGCAATTCGATTCAGCCCTCATCTAGGTAAATGATCTGCCCGGTAATCTCGTCGTCTCCCACCTCGAGAATCCCGACCGAGGTGCGACCAAAATGCCGAGCGAAGGGGTTAGGAGTCCCGGGGTTGAGAAACAGAATCCCATTCCGGTGATGGATCACTGGATAGTGGGTGTGACCGTACACGATGCAATCGACGTCGTTGAATTCTTCCCGAATCCGGTCTTCCATATTCCGAATCCATTCGTCGAAATTCTGACCGGTATCGTTTCCGTCGCCATGGATGATGCCAATCCGAAAACGCCCGATTGGGACTATATCTGTGCGGGGCAGTTTACTCTGCACGCTTGAATGGTCCGAATTGCCGTGCACCGCGACAACCTTTTTCTCCCCGAACACCTTAGGTACCGAAAGACGCCCTAGGTCTCCTGCATGCAGGATCAGGTCAACGTCGTAGAAATGCTTTTCGACGATTTCGCAGAGCCCGTAGTCAGGCCCCTCGATGTGCGTGTCGGAGATGACACCGATTTTCATTGCTGCCCTCACTTTTCACGCCGTTTTATTGGCGTTTTGACAGAACGATTATTTTACGCAGCGGCTTGTAAGCCACTACGAAGTAATCAAGAATGGCAGTCCCCAGAATTCCTTCTACGCCAGCCGCCAGCAATAAGCTTTTTAGCGGCGGTGGTAGGACTCCAACGTCCAGGTCAATGACCCGGCTCCCGAGCGTTATCGGCACGCGATGGATGACCGTCTGAAAAGCCCCGAATGTTATGTAGTAATCCTGCGCCGTACCGACCCGGGGATAGGTATTCAGGACGTCCTCGCTCGCATAGGAGATCGGCGCCCCGGTGTCAAAGAAAACCTTGACGCGTTTATCGCCCATGCCGGCCTCCAGCATGGGGACGCCCAACATTAATTGTAAGGGAAGCACTTCGCCTTCCACTTCGTGCTCCTCATCCGAAAATTCCAGCACGTGGCGCACCGGGTCGATAAACATGTCATAGCGATTCAGGATATCCGCCCCGATCAGGGCATCGATGCACACCCCAATCGGGCCCGGCAATTCGTAGGCGGCCTTGCCCAGCAAACTTGGCGTCAGGGCGTGCCTTGCTCCTGCAAACAGGATATTTTCCGGACTCCCGACACTGACGTGTGACCCCGTATCGATCAGGCATATCTTTCCATCCTCGGACGTCACGATGATGTGGCCGTCAACCAATTCATATGGAAGCGAATATTTCATTTCGTACCTCGTAATTCAATCCTCATCGGTCCATGAGTAATAGAGACAGATCTCGGCCTTTACAATTTTGTCTCTGTAAGGGATTTCCTGTCCCTCTAAGGCTGAGAGCGCATCAATCAGGGCATCAAAGTCCTGCGGTTTTCTCCTAATCTCATCACAGTTAAGCAAGATCACGGCCACTTCCGGGTGCTCCACCGACTTCAGCTGGTAGATCTTCGTCTTGTTGTCCCGCATCTTCCATTCGATGAGGCCCGCCTTCTCGAGAGCATTCAGGTGGTAGTAGAGATTGTACCGGCTCTCGCTGGTCAGGGACTCCAATTCTACGATTTCCTTTTCAGACTGCTGCAGCGCCTTGAGGATCGTCGAGCGCACGGGGTGTGCAGCGGCTTTGGTGGCGTAATTTATATACGTGCGGGCCCCCTTGTTGGATATCTCGGGTCTTTTCGATTTCGAATCTTTATTTTCCATCTTTGTTCTTTTGCCTCTTCAAGTATTGCTTTTTATCGTACATGATCTTGTCGATCATGGCGGCAGAGGTGTAAGCACTCTCAACCTCGCCAAGAGACGACTCATCGATTTTCATTTCTTTGTACTTAGCGCGAAGCGGGGCCGGGATGTTCTTTTCATCCAGGTACGCCTCAGCGGACGCCTTGTGGCGCTTCGTCCTAGTCTCGGAGCGCTGGAGATAAAAATGGCTGATCATGTGATAGATCTTGCCCTTGCCGTAATCGAACGTGACGAAGACCGGCGCATCGCCGTATTTCTCCTTGATCTCCCGGGAAGAGACCAGAACGTGAACCTTTTGCCCGTCCACGATCTCGATGGGGTAGCTGCTCCCCTCCAACCACCACTGGGGGTCATCGTTCGGGCCTAGGATGGACTTCAGGAAAGGATCCTCGACGTCCAGCACCTCTACCCTCACAACTTCATCAGCAGTGGATTTCTGGTTGAATTTCACGTATCCGGGGAATGCCTTTTCCAGGACATGCTTTAAAGCCCAGTCCGTCGTGAAAAGAAATCCCCCGGAGGAGACGAAGCGTTCGAGCTTCCTGAGGCCGACGGGGTCAATATTACCCGGGCAGTTAATAAATACGATCTGGTCGGGCCGTAATTGTATCGTGCTCAGATCCTCTGGGTTGATGAGCTTAAAGGGAACGCCGGCCATCGAGAGGACTTGTTCGATGTGGTCGTACTGCCCCTGCACAACGAGGACGTCTGCGCCGTCCGTACTGGTGATCTCCTCCAGCGCCTCCGGATTGACCTCCTTCAGGCGGTCCTTGAGCAGTTCCTGGGCAATCTTGTAGGCATCTTTCATCGCGTCGTTTTTGTGTCTCTTCTCAGCCATATTAACTGCCTCCATAAGTAAGTAAGTATTTACTTACCAAGGCGAGGGGCATTTGTCAAGTAAATACTTACTTACCAAATATCCGTACTAATATTAATTTGTTACGTTTTCTATACACGGAGAAGAGGTGCGAAATACCTTGTAAATCTTGTCATATGCCGACATTCAGAAGCTAATCGAACATAGGGGAATTGTGACCGATGGAGGGTATCCCCCTAAGTGGATACGGTGATGGCTCATAAGACCAACCACTAACCTCGCTCAACCAAGGCCACACGCGGGGCCGCGAATAAAAAGGAAATCGTATTTGCTTCGTCTGCCTTTCATGTCCTAGAACGGGGTCGCGTATGGCACAGATATTGTAAAAATGAATGCTTAAAATCATTCTGGCGTAGATGCATAATTAAATCCGGAGGATCCAGTAAGAAACAGGGCAGTGTCAATTACATGTAAAGGAGAATATATATGACGAAAATCGGTTCAATCAATCAACGATTCTCCTTGTTCTTCATCCTCCTCTTCTCACTTTTATTTCTCTTCCCTGCTCAAGCACGAACTGAATCGAAGAACTATTCCCACCTCGAAGATCTCATCAAGAATTATTACGCAAGCAGCGGCGCGGATGTCGGAGTTGAACCGCACGGGTCCCGAGCGGCAGATGTTCTAGGCAAAGATAAGAACGGAAGCAGGACTGTAGTAGGAGAAATCAAGAAAGCCGCTGAAATTGAGCGAGATCTTGGCGGTTATTGGAGTCAATGGAATTCAGATCAATCCTTTGGAGGAAAGACAAGCGATTTCAAGCTTGCTGAACAGTACACGGACAAGGGCGCCAGCCTTTCAAGAAACGGTCGAGGTTGGGCTGCTGTTATCGACGGTCAGTTACGTGGTTATTGCGTAAAAGAATTGTTTGGCCATGGAGATTTGATTGTTGAGGAATTCGGCAAATACGAAAAGGATCTTCTGGAAACCCTGGAATATCTTAAGAAGCAAGGCAGGATAAAAGGATTTGAGATTGAAAAGGTACCAAATAGCAATATGGCTCGGGTCCGCATCATTTTTGATAAATTACCAGCAGGCGTATTCGTGCCGAAACCAAAGGAGAAAATTGCGGCTAATACTATAACGCCCGAGGGAGCCGTCGAGACACCAAAAGGTAATAAGCCATCGAAACCACCCAAAATTGTCCCGGCCATGGAGCCGTCACGGCTATCGACATTTACCCAGAAGCTGATCAAGTATTCCGTTGCGATCGGAATAATAGCCGCCGGTTATTCCGCGGTAAAAGAAGTTTATGATGGTTTACATAGCGGAGAGAAAGTGCATCCATCACGCGTCCTGGCGAGAGCGGCTCTAGGCTATGCGGGCGCTTTTTGTGGTGCTACTGTTTTTGCTGTCCTGCTGAGTTGGATTCCAATCGTAGGAACTATAATTGGGCTTATTATCGGTGGTATTTTGGGCTCTATATCAGCCGAATGGCTTTTCGAATTGATAATGCCTCTTCACTGTACAACTTTCAGTATACTAGACTGCTTCTTAGGCGGCTTTTTGGGCTCGATTTTCTCAACTTTGATCGGGATTCCGGTAGGCATATGGAAAAGCATCTCTGATATATTCAATGCGCAAGGCTTCTTCGCTGTAATCGGCGCTGTGTTGGGGTCGGTTTTTACGTGTATTGCAGTTATCTTCTGGTTCTTTTTCTTGGGGGGGGTGGCTGGCACAATTTTCTTTTACTATTTATTTTTTTAGAATGGATGGACTTAGATCACCATATAATCTTTGATGACAATCAAGAACTGTACTGTAATGCTTGAGCAACGATAGGGAAGCTCATGCCTTAGTCGGAATTATTCTAGAGCGCTTACTTTTCTCTTTTTTCTTTTTCCATTCCTTTTCCGCCCAATCGTACCAAGATGGAAGATTAAGATACAGTTGTTGTGTAAAGTCAGCAAGCTCCGGAAGTTTAGATAGCTCGAATCTCCTCTCTCTCAATCTACGACTCGCTTCACTTTCATTTTTTCGTGGTGTCAAAGGTGATGAGAAGAGCTCATTGCCAGTTAAAAGAATCACTGGACTGTGTGGCTTGCCGCGAAGTTTCTTTTTCCTTTCTACTAATGCCAGTGCACGAAATAACTTAATTTCTGCTGCCAGGAAATTGTCGTTGAGTGTGGCAAATATAAGCGCCGAACCGGGGAAGGCTCCTGCCAAAATTTTCATCCTAGTTAGATCTTTACTCTCGAACCGGTTAAAGCTTTTGCACTCAGCGTGAACAACATGGGTGCTTGATTCTCGCAATGTTGATGGTCTATACAGGCATGTCAGGTCTGCCTCCAAGCATTTGCCTTCCTTTTTCGCTACATAACTAAAGAGAGGGGTAATGCCCCTATCGTGACCACTTCGTAAAAACCTGAGTGTAAGTAATACAGTAAAGGCTCCCTGTGCATTTGAGCTAGCAAATGGCCCGTGAGACCGGTAAGACCATACAATATGTTTAGGCGAACTTAGTGGTGGGGTAAAGCTGGACAGACAGAACCGGCATCGTAATTTGTATTCAAGCGCATTTAACTCATACCAGTTGCTACGGATACAGATCGGGCACTGTATTTTTCCACCTAATCGCAAAGCATTTGTTTCGATTAATCTCGACAGAAAATGATCGGCATTAAAAAAAAGCCCTTCAGAATCAATTATATGTTGCAATTTACTATAGACCGCCTGTCGCGGCATTCCGGACTCTTTTTCGAGTTTTGCCAGCAATTCTATTGTACCTCTGTGTGCTAGCAAAGAACTACCATGAGTTCCACCAAGCTGTATTAGAAGCTGTTTCGCAAGGCGACCAGGGCCTGATAAAGATACCCGCCATCCTTGCTCTTTGAACCATGCCGTCATCACAGATTGAGCGAGAGGTATATCAAAATACATCAGATCTTTTTCGTTTTTTGCTAAAAATACAGGACCGCGCTTTGAGAATCGCCAGTTGCGGTATAACACTCTCCCTATTGCAGAAGAAAGCTCTCGATTCCCTTCCGGGAAAACCTCAGCCATTGGTTCCTTTGAGCCGTAAAATTGAAAGTTGAATTCGTTGGCAAATCTAGGCTTGCCGGAGTGTTCGCTTAATATGTCAAATTTAGGATCTTGAGAGCGAAGTTCGATAGTAGACTCCCCCTCAGATATTCGATATTCATATTCATGAGAATATGGAAACGTGATACCCTCAAAAGCATTCTCGCGGGCCCATGCATCCCAAATTCGAGGATACCACATACGGAAAACAAACCGTGGCTTTCTCTCGCCTTCCGTCTTTGGAATATTCAAGGACTCGCAGAACTTTTTGACAGTATCCTCACTGAGAGTGCGAGACCGCTGAACTGTCGCTTCGTGAAATATACTAGGATTATGTCGATAAGGGCGGTAACTATCCACAATGAAGTCGCGTGCCAGCTTCTTTATGTGTTCTGTCTCGGCAGCCTGTATCGGAATGGGGAAAACATAGTATCCCGCGGCGCGTAAGTTCCAATAGTCAATGATATCTTGAGTGCTTGTCGCGTCACATATATAAAGCTGCGCTTCACGCGTAGGTCGTTCGTCTAAGGCCCAATTGGTCAGTCTTCGCGGGAAAAAGATTTTTGTTTTGAGTAGCTCCGTGAAGCTATTTAGAGTCGGACTTACTATAGATAGGCCTGGATAATGCAGGAAATGATCATTGACAATTTGCTGCCCTTCTCTTGAGAGTATGCCAAACACACTAGCGAGAAAAAGTTTATAAGAGCGTGGCAATTCTGGAAATACAATTTGAAGATCATCATATCTCTTATACTTCAACTCATTCTTGATGAAGTCTCGAAGCAAATCAAAGAAATCTATACCGAAATGCGGTGATGCCGGATCTTTTATATCTCCAATTAATTCGTTTTCATTAACGAGGGTTCTATTCCCTGCACTAATTGTACGATTAGAACAAATGCCGACAGGCACTACTAGATCTGGGTCGAATCCATCCAAGTATCCCTCGATAATATTAGAGGGTAGCGGCTGTCGTCTTAGGCGATATTCCCAGTTTGCTGGTGTGCGACGAAAGGCTGGAATAATAGGGTTATAACTTCCCCCCCATAGTAAAGAACATAATTCAATGGCACGGTAAAGTCCTCTATGATCTGCTGGATCAACCAGAAAACCGACTCGTAGGGGCCGCACCCTGATTTTAATAGATCCTGTAGCCATATATGCCTCGACATTTTTGCGAGATTAAGCTTGAAAACTGCCTCTTCTATGGGCCAAATTAGCACTGCTTCTCTCTTTTCTTTTCTATATACTCGTCCATTCTAGATAAGAGTTGCCACCACTCAGACCCATCATCCCTGAAGGTTCGAATTGCCCCAGCACGAACAAGAATTTTACGGAGTTCGTCATCGGTGAACCCTCCAAGATGATTTCTTATTACTTCGAATGAGCGCTGGATGTGTATCTTGTGCTCGAGAAAGTGCTTGGCAGTCTCTTCTGCCATGAACTCTGTCTTGTTCTTTTCGCGAAGTATTTTCAATTGATGATTGAACTGTTGGCGATTGAGCAGATAACTGATACCGCCACCGACGATTGCACCGAGAACTGCCGCTAGGGTTGGGTCCATATTCACCTCGAGAGTGGCCATGAGTTGATTTCAACCGTGCCGTCGTATGCGATTGCGTCATGCCTGTTTTGGCACTCAGGGATGCTACAGATCATGGGTTGTAGTACCGCCCGGAACTCACTTTTTCCACGGAACATCTTCAATTTGTCCTACATAACGATGCTTAAGCCTGTTGCCATAAGTTCCAGAGTAGCCGCAGATAGCCAAAATACCCATCTCCAAGCACCACAAGCCGAAATTCCACGCCTCGTAGTAGGCAGAACCAAGCTGGCCACGTCGTTTATGCTCTGGATGGACCAAAGAATTCCTTATCTCCGTTAGTGCATGGGGTGCGTCCAACCATTTCATCTGGGTATTACCGGCAAGTCGCTGAAGTTCTGAAGTATCAACGGGAATGTCCAGAGGAATTCCTACAGAAGAAAACAACAAGCGAAATTTGTCTGATGCCCGGAGGTCCTTGAATCCCTCTACTGTGAGCAGCCTCCTGTGCTTTACGGCAAATTCGTAAGATAGCCTCTCGATAGCTGCCTGAGTCAAAATGATCCCAGCGTCTATCCCTCGTGATGAATAATTAGCATTTAAATACCAGTAAATGACTTCATGTAAAGCCTCACGCCAGTCTTCATTTTCCCATCGCTTCATGAATGCAGGAAATAATGATGTCAACTGATCGCCGGTATGAGAGTCGAACCAGGAGTGGAATGAAAGAGTAGTATCTCTGGGTGATGACAAGGACTCCCACACACGCATTTCAGAGGCATCGAATCCGACTGCACAAATCGGTTCACACCAACCACCCTTGGCAAAGGAAAGGAAAAACCGAAGTGCACGCAGGCATTCATCAGCATCTTTTCCAGAAAATGGAGTTCCGTCGGCCTTCTGAATGCTGCCAATATGAGTTAACTGGTATCCACCTTCTTCTTTGAGCAACTTAATATTGTCTCGAGTCGAAATCAGTGACTTCAGTTCAACCTTCCATTCGCTGCAAAGTAAATCAACATGCTCAATGACATCCCCGCTTTGCTCCGTCGATCGACGGGTGCCTCTAAGATCCATGAAATTAAATAGGTTCCTCGCTATTCTGAGTGGGTAAATACTTGAAGCCGGTCCGTGTCAGTGATAGATCGTCGTCTCATGAGAGACACGGAACTTCTTCAATCAGCGTTAGGGTTGGCCCCACCGTGGAAGGTGGTGAGTTGTCGGTTCGATGCCGAGCAGCGACGTCTGGACATCGGACTGGACTTCCCCCGGGGGAGCCGTTTTCCCTGTCCCACCTGCGAGCAGGGGGACTGTCCGGTTCACGACACGGAGCCAAAGAGCTGGCGGCATCTGAACTTTTTCCAGCACGAAGCCCATCTCGTGGCCCGGGTGCCGCGGATCCGGTGTACCCGATGCGGGGTGTTGCAAGTGGCCCTGCCCTGGGCGCGTGCGGGCAGCGGCTTTACCCTGCTGTTTGAGGCCTTCATCATGCTCCTGGCCCAGGCCATGCCGGTCAAGCGGATCGCCGAGCTGATCGGGGAGTATGACACCCGTCTGTGGCGCGTGCTGGAGCATTACGTCGACCGGGCCCGCGAGCAGGCCGATTGCTCCGATCTGCGGCAGCTCGGGGTGGATGAAACGGCCAGCAAGCGGGGGCACCACTACGTCAGCCTTTTTGTCGATCTGGAGCAGGCCCGGACGGTCTTCGTCACCGACGGCAAGGACGCCTCGACCCTCGAGCGGTTCCAGGCCGACTTATGCGACCATGGGGGTCGTCCCGAGGCCGTCGAGGAGATCTGCTGCGATATGTCGCCGGCCTTTATCTCGGGCGTGGAGTCGCAGTTCCCGCAGGCCCGGTTGACCTTCGACAAGTTCCATGTGCTCAAACTCCTCAACGCCGCCGTCGACCGTGTCCGACGTCAGGAACAGCGCGAGCGGCCCGAACTCAAGCACACCCGGTATCTGTGGCTCAAAAACCCCGAGCGTCTGTCGGCCCAGCAACGGGCGATCCTGGAAACCCTTCGCCTCCAGTCGCTACACCTCAAAACCGTCAAAGCTTACCAGATTCGTCTGGCCTTTCAGGAACTCTGGCAGCAGCCGCCTGCGCTGGCCGAACGCTTCCTGAAGAAATGGTACTTCTGGGCAACCCACAGCCGTCTGGAGCCCATCAAGCAGTGCGCGAAAACCATCAAAAAACACTG
>Ga0209506_1001263_pt1 | contig 27501 bp, 21 predicted proteins | sample AD_JPNHG2_MetaG_FD_184409 | JGI IMG/M metagenome (GOLD analysis project Ga0209506, IMG submission 184409) | Active sludge microbial communities of municipal wastewater-treating anaerobic digesters from Japan - AD_JPNHG2_MetaG (SPAdes) (version 2) | ecosystem: Engineered > Bioreactor > Anaerobic...
AAAAAAATATATCTAAATAATGCGATATCTTAATGCAAACGTTTACAGGTCGATAATTCCATTTTTAATGGCATACTTAACCAAATCGACAGTAGTGGTTAACTCCAGCTTCCGCATGATTTGATTTTTATGCGATTCCACTGTTCTGACGCTGATAAAAAAGTCCTAATTAGTATTTTGCCAATGCTTGGCTTGGGCTGATTATCTAAAAAAGTCCCAGTAAACAGGAACTGAAACTGGCTTGCTTAACTCAATCCGCTGGCTGGCACTTAGGTTTGACTTGATGTTTTCACCTAGCGGGAACTTTAGCTCAACACCAATCCACATCGCTAAATCGGGATTAACCCGTTCAACAAGCGATGCAACCAAACTGTTGCCCTCCCTCACAAGTTTAAAAAGGGTTTCATCGCTAAGCCATTTTTGACTCCTTCAGCAAAGTTTCGCTTTGGCTATAGTGAACTGTTAAATTTCTAGCACCATCAAGTGAGTATAAAGCTACTTCGTTTTTGGTTTTTACTATAACCTGCCGGATGTCCCTAACTTCAGTAAGCAAGTGTTTTATTGAATTTCGAAATTGAGAATCGTTATATGTGCTATTTTGATTCAGGTCAAACTGCGATAGCCAAATGTTTACCCTTTCAAGCCTTAAGGCAACATTATGAACGGTTATCATTTTAAATTCCTTTGCTCGGCTCAACTTGCTTGCCTACCCAAAAAGTAAAACTGCAAATATTAAAACAAATAGGAAAAGGTAATGGCGTTGGAATGAGTATTTTAAAAGATTTTTGAATAAAGCATTCCGATAGCTCATGGTTTAAGCAAATTATTTTGGCACTGTAATTTACGGAAACAATGAAATAATTCAATACCTTCAGCTGAAAAATTTTAGCTGCACAGCATGGTTAAAAGCATAAAGTTCAGGGTGATAGATTTTGCCGACGATGGCTACCACTGGTTGGTTGAGTGTGAAGTAAACAATGCCGATTACTGGTTAGTGGTCGATACCGGAGCTACCCGAACTGTGATTGACCAGTCGGTAATAGGCGAAGCTGAGATTAGAAATCACCCTCAGGGTTTGGTAGTTGGGTTTGGGTCACAAACTAACAGTATCAATACAGCAACCCTACACTCAGTTTGGATTGGAGGAATTGAATTCCCCGAATTTGAAGTGGCGGTTGCCGACTTGAGCAACCTCATTGAGTTCTATTCGCAAATGGCCAACGTTAAGCTGGCAGGCATTTTGGGTTGCGATTTTTTGATGCGTAATGCTACAAGTATGAACATTAATAGGAAACGCATTTACCTGAAACCTATTAAAGGTGAAAATGAGTAAGAGCTAAAGGCTGTTTGTAAGTTAAAAAAAATTATATTTGCCCGATATTTTTGAAAACTGGCAAATTATCAACTTTTTAATACTTTAGAACGATGCAGAATAAAGGTGCGATCCGATTTATTGCCATTGCATTAGCGCTGGTTTGCTTGTACCAGCTTTCGTTTACTTATGTAACCTGGCGGGTTGAAAGCAAAGCCCGTGAATATGCAACGGTTAACAACATTTTTGATCCCGAGAAGTACGAGCATTACCTCGACTCCATGTCGCAGGAACAGGTGTACAATTTCCTTTTCGTACGAAAGTATAACTACAAGGAATGTAAGGAAAGGGAAATTAACCTTGGCCTCGACCTGAAAGGTGGTATGAACGTAATGCTCGAGGTGTCGGTTACCGATCTGGTTAAAGCCTTGTCCAACAACAGCCAGGATAGCGCTTTTGTGAAAGCGCTAAATTTGGCAAATCAGATGCCCGGTAGCGAGCACTTTATCGATAAGTTTGGCAAAGCCTTTAAGCAGGTGGCTCCCAATGCTCGTTTGGCTTCAATTTTCAATACCCCAGAACTGCGGGGGCGAATCAACTTCGATTCTTCGGACGAGGATGTACTCAAGGTGCTCAAGCAGGAAGCCGAAAATGCTATTGATAATTCCTTTAACATTCTTCGTAACCGTATCGACAAGTTTGGAGTAGCACAACCCAACATTCAACGTCTCGAAAACTCCGGACTTATTCTTATTGAATTACCCGGCATTAAGGAACCTGAGCGTGTTCGCAAACTTCTACAGGGAACTGCAAGCCTTGAGTTTTGGGAAACCTACGAGTACAGCGAGTTGTTCAACAACTTTATGGCTGCCAACAGCACCCTTGCCGAAATCAACAAGGCAAGTCAGCCAACTGTTACCGAAACCACTAAAAAAGATGAAACCACTGAGCAGAAGGATGAATTGCTAAGCAAACTTAAGGAAACCGAAAAGACCGATACCTTAAAGGCCGCAGCCGACATGGCTAAGGATTACCCCTTATTCAGCATTTTGCAGCCTAACCTATACAACAATCAACCCGCACCTGGCCCTGTTGTTGGATATGCCCATATCAAGGACACTGCCCAGGTAAATGAAATTCTCAGAATGCCCAAGATTAGGGCATTATTCCCTCCCGATGTAAAATTCCGCTGGGGAGTTAAATCGCCCAAGTGGGACAAGAATAAGGTATTCTATGAGCTTATTGCTCTTAAAGTAACCACCCGCGATGGCAAAGCACCCCTCGATGGTGGAGCCATTACCGATGCCCGCGAAGCTTTTGGCGATCGCAAGGGCGAAGCCGAGGTTGACATGGAAATGAATGCCGAGGGTGCACGTATTTGGGCACGTATGACCGGCGAAAACGTTGGTCGTTGCATTGCCATTGTGCTCGACGATTACGTTTACTCATTCCCTCGTGTTCAAACCGAAATTAAGGGTGGACGTTCACAAATTACTGGCGATTTCACCATAAACGAGGCTAAGGACCTTGCCAACGTGCTAAAGTCGGGTAAACTTCCTGCTCCTGCTCATATTGTTCAGGAACAATTGGTTGGTCCATCGCTCGGCAAGGAAGCCATTAACTCTGGAATGAACTCCTTTATTGTGTCGTTCATCATCGTGCTGCTTTACATGGTTATTTACTACAGCCGTAGCGCTGGTTTAGTAGCCGACTTTGCCCTTGTAACCAACCTGTTCTTCATCATGGGCGTTATGGCATCGTTTGGTGCTACCCTAACCCTACCCGGTATTGCAGGTATTGTGCTTACCCTTGGTATGGCTGTTGACGCCAACGTACTTATTTTTGAGCGTATCCGTGAGGAACTCCGCGGTGGTAAAGGTTTGAGCCTTGCCGTTAAGGACGGTTACCGCAATGCGCTCTCCGCTATTATCGACGGTAACGTTACCACACTGCTAACCGGTGTTATCCTATACCTGTTTGGTTCAGGACCTATCCGTGGTTTTGCTACTACCCTGATGATTGGTATTATCACATCGATGTTCTGCGGAATATTCATTACAAGGCTATTCCTGCTTTGGATGGAAAAACGCAACATTCCAATGATTTTCTCTACCAAACTTTCGGAAAATGCTTTCCAGAAAGTTAACATCGATTTCATTGGGCTACGTAAAAAGGCTTATTTCTTCTCCGGCACTTTGATTGCCATTGCAATTATTTCGTTGGCCGTTCGTGGTTTGAACCCGGGTATCGACTTTGCCGGTGGATGTTCATACATTGTTCGCTTCCAGAATACCGTTTCAACCCAGGAGGTAAGCAAATCGCTTAAAACATACCTTGGCGAAGCCCCCGAAGTAAAAACCATTGGCGCATCGAACCAGGTAAAAATTACCACCAAGTACAAAGTAGCCGATAACGACCCCAATGTAGACAACGAGGTTGATTCATTGATTTACCTCGGTGTTAAACCGTTTATGGCCAATGGCGCTAACTTTAGCGACTTCCAGCACGATTACAAGCAAAGCTCCATTAAGATTGGGCCTACCATTGCCCACGATATCAAACGCGATGCTTACATTGCTGTGTTCTTTGCCCTTGTAGTAATTTTTGTTTACATCCTTATCAGGTTCAGGTACTGGAGCTACAGTGCCGGCGGTGTTATAGCTCTTTTCCACGACTCGCTAATAACCATTGGATTGTTCTCAATCCTTTACTACAGGGTGCCATTTAATATGGAGATTGACCAATCGTTTATTGCAGCTATCCTAACCATTATTGGTTACTCCATTAACGACACGGTTATTATTTTCGACCGTATCCGTGAGTACATGGGTCTGCACCCCAAGCGCACCAGAAGGGAGAACATGAATAGCGCTATTAACGATACATTGAGCCGTACCTTCTCAACATCGTTCACTACTCTCATTGTACTTATCCCAATGTTCTTCTTTGGCGGTGAAGTAATTCGTGGTTTTGTCTTCGCTCTTATCGTTGGTATTCTAATTGGTACCTACTCCTCAATTTTTGTAGCAGCACCAATTGCTTACGATCTAGAGAAACGTAAAGAGGATAAGAAAAACAAGTAATCTATATCGATGCTTAAAAAAAGGCGACCCTAACGGTCGCCTTTTTCTTTTACTAATCTCCCCTAAAAATATTTCCGCCTCACCTTTTTTTATTTGCCCAATTGAATTTGTTAATTCATGGTATTTTTGGCTTTGGTGTTCATTTTAACATTCCTCAAACATCAACATATTCCGTCTATTCCGCCTCATTCCTTCATAAAATCACCCATGTCTATTCCGACTCATTCCTCAAAATTCATAGTACTTGGATTAAATTCCTCGAAGAGGAGTGATATTCAATGTTGTTTAGTTAATGTTATTTGTCATGCTGAACCCAGTCGAAGCATCTATATCCTCCTTTATTTCTTTTTAATGTGATTCCTCGACTAGCTCGGAATTACAAACCTCTGGCATCCTCGTTCTCTTTGTCATGCTGAGCTCGCCGAAGCATCTCTTTGTGCCTTTAATCCTTTATTCCTTTTGATTGGTTTTCAAACAATCGCTCTTTGCCATGCATTTTTATTGCGATGCAACCTTTCTGAGCTGTTCTTTGGAAAAAGTATTGCGTGCATCGCATCACATGGGAGTAATCATAGGGTTACAAACATTACGCCCCTACGGGGCTGGAAACTTTGTTCGTGAAACTAATGTCATGTGAGCGCTAGCGAAACATCTCATTAGGTCGGTCAGAGATCCTTCGCTGCGCTCAGGATGACAAGCAGAGTTGATAGTTGATGGTTGATAGTGAAAAAAAGCATTTCACTAAACACTAAACTCCAAACACCCCTAAACACTATATACTGCACACTATTCAATATATCCTTCGTTTTACAGAATGACAAAAGGAGTTTATAAACGAAATTGGATTAAGATCTAATATCGAACGGTAGGGTCTAAAAAACCTAAAAAAAATCTAAATAAAAAAAGACAGGCCAAAAGCCTGTCCTGTATATGGTTAGGTATTAGTAAGCAATCACAGCGTTCCTCTACTGAAACCTAAGTGTTGAAAATGTTGTTGAAAATTTTTAACTTTACTGCGATTATTTCCAATCCTTACTAATACCTGAACCATTTGAAATCCCCGGCTGTGAAGTCGGGGGTTTCGCTTTATTTGAGCGCAAAACTAGCCAAAAGTTTAATCCTCATTCCTGGCAATTTTATGTTGTAAAGTAGTTTTAACGTTTTTTTCAACAGGACAGGATTGCTATGCAACTATTTGGTATTTTTGTAAACGTTCCGGAAAACTAATAAACGGTGAGCAAGGAGAATGATATAAATATTGTGGAAACTCCGCTGATGAAGCAGTACTTGAGCATCAAACGTAACCACCCCGATGCCATACTGCTTTTCAGGGTTGGCGATTTCTATGAGACATTTGGTGAGGATGCCATTAAAACCTCGGAGATTTTAGGGATAACCTTAACCCGCCGGGCAAACGGTGCTGCATCGTTTGTTGAACTTGCCGGATTTCCACACCATGCCCTTGACACCTATCTGCCAAAGCTTGTACGTGCCGGCCAAAAGGTGGCAATTTGCGAACAGCTCGAGGACCCCAAAAAAGCCAAAACCATAGTAAAAAGGGGAATTACTGAACTGGTTACCCCCGGCGTTTCGTACAACGATAATGTTCTGGAGCGTAAGGAGAACAATTTCCTGGCTTGTGTCTATCTCGATAAAAAAGCGGGAGGAGTGGCTTTCCTTGATATATCCACCGGTGAGTTTTACACTTCCGAGGGAAATTTGGACTATGTCGATAAGCTTATCAACAACTTTAAGCCCAAGGAGATACTTGTTGAACGAACAAAGTACAAGGAGTTCCTCGAGCAGTTTGGAAGCAAACATTATGTAACACGGCTCGACGAGTGGGCCTTTAACGAGGATGCTGCTCGCGAAAAACTGACAAAACACTTTAAAACCCAATCACTAAAAGGGTTTGGTGTCGAATCGTTGCAGTTTGGAATTACCGCTGCTGGCGCCATACTCTACTACCTTGATGTTACCCAACACACACAAATAGGACACATTCAGAGCATTTCCCGTATCGACGAGGATAGCTTTGTATGGATTGACAGGTTTACCTCGCGCAACCTGGAGCTGTTCAGCTCCATTAACGAGGGAGCCAAAACTTTCATTGAGGTTATCGATAAAACCTCATCGCCCATGGGTGCCCGCCTGCTGAAGCGTTGGGTAGCCTTACCCCTAAAAAATACCGACTCCATTAACGATAGGCTAAACGTTGTTGAGCTATTTGTTAACAACGAGGATATGCGCGCTACCCTTACCGACAAGATAAGGGATATGGGCGATGTGGAACGAATCATTTCAAAGGCTGCGGTGGGTCGTATTCAGCCCCGCGAGATGGTACAGCTAAAAAATGCCTTAAGCCTGATTGATGAGGTTAAAACCATCTGCGACCAAAGCGCTGAACCCACGCTGCTTCGCATATCGGAGCAGCTGAACCCCTGCCACCGCATACGCGAGCGCATTGAACAGGAAATTGTCCCCGATGCTCCCATGATGCTTGGAAAGGGTCAGGTGATTGCAAAAGGTGTTAACGCTGAGCTCGACGAGTTACGCGATATACTTTACTCCGGCAAGGAGTACCTCTTAAATATCCAGCAGCGCGAATCGGAGCGAACGGGAATACCATCGCTTAAGGTTAACTTCAACAACGTTTTTGGCTACTACATTGAGGTTAGGAACACCCACAAGGACAAAGTTCCAGCGGATTGGATTAGGAAACAGACCCTTGTATCGGCGGAGCGCTACATTACCCAGGAGCTAAAGGAGTATGAGGAGAAAATTCTTGGCGCTGAGGAAAAGATTTCCGAGCTGGAGCAAAACCTTTACCAGAACCTGGTTCACAGCCTTGCCGAGTATGTGGGCTCCATACAGCTTAACGCATACCTCATAGCTCAGCTCGACTGCCTGCTATCATTTGCCCACTGCGCAGTTGAGTTCCAGTACAACCGCCCCCAGGTTAACCTCGACGATGTAATTGATATTAGGCAGGGACGACATCCGGTTATTGAGCGCATGCTGCCGGCAGGCGAGCAATACATAGCCAACGATGTTTACCTCGACACACGCGAGCAGCAAATTATCATAATTACTGGACCCAACATGGCCGGAAAATCGGCATTGCTAAGGCAAACCGCCTTAATTGTGCTTATGGCACAAATGGGCTCGTTTGTTCCCGCCCAAGCGGCCTCAATTGGTGTAGTCGATAAGATATTCACTCGTGTTGGGGCATCGGATAACCTGTCGCTTGGCGAATCGACTTTTATGGTGGAGATGCAGGAGGCTGCCAGCATCCTGAACAACATCTCACCCCGGAGCCTGGTGCTACTCGATGAGATTGGTCGTGGAACATCAACCTACGATGGCATTTCAATTGCCTGGGCAATTGTTGAGTACCTGCATGAACACCCCAGCGCAAGGGCAAAAACCCTCTTTGCCACTCACTACCACGAGCTGAACGAGATGGAAAAATCGTTCCCACGTGTTAAAAACTACAATGTAACCATAAAAGAGGTCAACAACCAGGTTATCTTCCTGCGGAAGCTGGTTAGGGGTGGCAGCGAGCATAGCTTTGGAATACACGTAGCCCGTATGGCCGGTATGCCCCCGAGCGTGGTAAAACGCGCCAACGAGATACTTGCTGAGCTGGAGAGTTCCACCCAACGCCAATCGCTAAGCAAACCGGTTGATGAGCTTGGCACCCACCGTGAGGGCTACCAGCTAAGCATCTTCCAGCTCGAGGACCCCGTACTAAAGCAAATACGCGACCAGATTAAAAAGATTGATATCAACAACCTTACTCCCATTGAGGCGCTGAATAAGCTGAATGAGATTAAACGCCTTACCGGGCTTTAAACCTAATCCCAAATACCCTTTACACTCAGGTAGCGCTCACCAGTATCGTAGGCAAAGGTTAAAATTCTTAGGTTGGACTGCTTTACTGACAGCAGTTTTTTAACGGCAGCAATATTTGCTCCGGTTGATATCCCAGCTAAAATCCCTTCGGTTCGGGCAAGTAACCGCATGCATTCAATCGCCTCATCGGCTTTTACCGTAATTATTTCATCTATCACACCACGGTCGAGGTTTTGGGGCACAAAGCCAGCCCCAATCCCCTGAATGGGGTGCGGAGCCCGTTGCCCACCGGAGAGAACAGGCGAGTCGAACGGCTCAACTGCAATTACCTGAATGTTGGGGAATGCTTCTTTAAGTGTTCGACCAACGCCGGTGATATGCCCGGCAGTACCCACCCCGGCCACAACCATATCGAGTCCATCCGGAAAATCGGCTAAAATCTCCTTGGCTGTGGTAAGTGAGTGTGTGTTTGGATTGGCAGGGTTGGCAAACTGCATGGGCATCCATGCCGATGGCAGTTGAGCCATAAACTCCTTTGCTTTATCAATTGCGCCCTGCATACCCTGCGCTGCTGGCGTTAGTATAATCTCGGCTCCGTAAGCTTTTAGTATTACCCTTCGCTCAACCGACATGCTCTCAGGCATGGTCAGTATCAACCTATAGCCTTTTACAGCCGCAACCATGGCAAGGCCAATCCCGGTATTACCCGATGTTGGCTCAACTATAACACTACCCGGTTTTAAAAGTCCTTTCCTTTCGGCATCCTCAACCATTGCCATGGCAGCCCTATCCTTGATACTACCGCTCGGATTGCGCCGCTCATCCTTAAGCCAAACCTCAGCGTTTGGGAAAAGCCTGCTAAGCCTAATGTGTGGGGTTGCTCCAATTGATTTATCGATACTCAAGTATTTCATCTATCACTTCATTTTATGGTTAAACTTTCCCTGTTGTACAATCACTTTGCTCTCATGGTAAACCATTGAGAAGGGCGGAACGCTTTTGATAAGCCATACATTCCCGCCAATTACGCTATCATGTCCAATCACGGTCTCGCCCCCAAGTATGGTGCTGCCTGCGTAAATAATCACATCGTCCTCAATGGTGGGATGGCGTTTTGTGGCCGAAAGGCTCTTCGATACGCTTAGCGCGCCTAGGGTTACGCCTTGGTACAGCTTTACCCGCTGGCCTATTATGGTTGTTTCGCCAATCACTACTCCTGTTCCATGGTCGATACAGAACTCCTGCCCAATGGTTGCTGCCGGATGAATATCAATGCCTGTTTTACTATGTGCGTACTCGGTAATCATCCTTGGCAAAATGTTTACCCCTACCCTATGCAGTAGGTTTGCAAGGCGGTAATGGGCAATGGCAAAAAATCCGGGGTATGCAAGCAGTACCTCCTCAAGGCTTTGTGCTGCTGGGTCGTTCAGGTAGATAAAGTTTGCATCGTGGCTAAGTGTATCAAGGACACCTTGGAATCCTTGGTAAACAATTTCCAATTGCCTTTGGCATTGACTGGTATCGGGATTAAAATACCGTAACGCCTCGTAAAGTTTACTGTAAGGCTTTTCTGTATCAACCGTCTGTCCGGCACCAAGCAAACTCTCAACAACCAGCTCTGTAAGGCTATCGCTTAAGTCCTCAACCATTCGGCGGGTTTCAATGTAGTTAAGTTTGTTCCTTTCCATAAAATCAATCTGTTTATCGTTTTAGTAGCTAAAAGCCATATAAAATGAAAAAGCCCCTCCGTGTATGTACCGGAAGGGCTTGAGTTATGGATTGAGTTAACTAGTAATCAACATCGCGCATAGCAATTCCCCTGCGGTACAAACCTATACCACATACAACAACAGGTTGCAGCTATGCTTACAATGTTTCTCATACCACAAAGATAATTAAATCCGAATTCGTCAACTGAAACAATAATTAAATGTTTTTTGTGCATCTTCTGGCTAATCTCCTCAAATAATTATGCGTTCCTATTATTTAGCCCGGTTAAATTTGTTAATTCAAGGTCATTTGGTTCAGCCGTTCACATTTTACTATTCCTCTAACTTCCTCTAACTCCATCATATTCTGTTTATTCCGACTCATTCCGACTCATTCCCGCCTCAAACATTGCGTTTCACGGATCACGTTTAACGAACTAATATTTCCTCTAACTTCCTCTTACTTCTTCTAACTTCTTCTAACTTCTTCTAACTTCCTCATATTCCGAGTCATTCCGAATCATTCCGCCTCATTCCGCCTCATTCCGCCTCATTCCGATTCATTCCGATTCATTCCGATTCATTCCGATTCATTCCGATTCACTTCTTACCATTCAGAATTAAAATGGCTTGGTTAAGCCTTGTAAGGGTTTCATCCCTGCCCAGAATTTCGCAAATATCGGCAATCCCAGGGCCTTTCGATTCGCCAACAAGGCAAAGCCTTACAGCGTTCATAACCTTGCCCATGCCGTAACCCTTAGCGTTGATAAGGTCTTTAAGCGCTGTTTCAATCTCGTGCGAGTTCCAGGTATCCAATGCTTTTAGCGTTTCGCTAACATCGGTTATCATATCGGGTGTTTCGGGCTTCCAGTGCTTGGCAACAGCTTGCTGGTCGTACTCCAGGTGGCGTTCAAAGAAATAGCTTGTTTGCCCCCATAGCTCATGCACAAAGTTAACGCGCTCCTTAACCAGCCCAACAATTCGCGTGAGCTTGTCGAATGGTACATCGATATTGTACTGTTCAAGAACAGGCTGGAATAGCTCAGCAACCTCGGCGTCGGATTTGCGGATAAGGTACTGGTGGTTGAACCATTTTGCCTTTTCCGGGTCGAAACGTGCGCCCGATTTGTTAACGCGCTCAATGCTGAAGAGCTTTATGAGCTCATCCATGCTGAACAGCTCCTGGTCGGTTCCGGGATTCCATCCCAAAAGGGCAAGCAGGTTCACAAATGCCTCGGGAAAGTAACCATCCTCGCGGTAACCACGCGATATTTCGCCATCGGCGCTTTTCCAGAGCAGCGGGAAAACCGGGAATCCCATTTTATCGCCATCGCGTTTGCTCAGCTTGCCATTCCCCGATGGCTTTAGCAGTAGCGGAAGGTGTGCAAACTTTGGCATCACATTCTCCCAGCCCAGGGCTCGGTAAAGCAGCACGTGCAGGGGCAACGATGGTAGCCACTCCTCGCCACGGATAACGTGCGAAATCTCCATAAGGTAATCGTCGGTTACGTTGGCCAGGTGGTAGGTGGGTAGCATATCGCTACTCTTAAACAGCACCTTGTCGTCAAGGGTTGATGTGTTAACCCTAACCTCGCCGCGGATAAGGTCGTGCATCACCACCTCCTCGTTCTCAGGCATCTTAAAACGAATAACCCATTGGTCGCCACGCTCAATGCGGCGCTTAACCTCATCGGCTGGTAGTGCCAGGGAATTCTCCATCCCATTCCTAATGGCGTAGTTATATGTAAAAGCCCCGCCTTGGGCTTCGGCCTCGGCGCGCATTTTGTCCAACACCTCGGGTGTGTCAAAGGCATAGTATGCATGACCGCTCTCCACAAGCCTATCGGCATACTGCTTGTATATGTGCTTGCGTTCGCTTTGGCGGTAGGGCGCATGCGGGCCACCCTCACGAACGCCCTCATCTATCTTTATTCCGCACCAGTTCAGCGCCTCGTTAATATACTCCTCGGCGCCGGGGACAAACCGTTGCGAGTCAGTATCCTCAATCCTGAGAATGAAATCGCCACCGTGCTGGCGGGCAAAAAAATAGTTGAATAGCGCTGTACGCACTCCTCCAATATGCAAAGGGCCGGTAGGACTTGGTGCAAAACGCACCCTAACTCTACGATTACTCATTTTCATCTTAAATTTTGCGCAAATGTATGAATAAAGCAGGTTACAGCAAAAAAAAGGAGAGCTTTACTCTCCTATGATATTCTTGTAGTGCTGGTACCTTTCCATTATCTCCTTCACGTAGTTTGTGGTTTCAACCCCCTTTAGCTTGCCGTGCCTAACAACGGGGTCGTTTACAAACTGGGACTTATTCCGGATAAAGTACTCCACGTTATTGTCCCAAACATTGGGGTTTCGACCATGTTTCTGGGCAAGGTTTCGGGCGTCAATTATATGGCCTATCCCTGCATTGTACGATGCTAGCACAAACTTTACCATTTCGTCCTTGGGAATATCGTAAGCGGCAAATCGGTCTTCCAGCCACTTGATATACCTCACGCCGGCCTCAATTTGCTTGGCAGGCCCTACCGTACTATCAACTCCGAAATACTCGGCGGTTTGGGGCATCATCTGCATTAACCCCGATGCGCCCCTGTGCGAGGTAACATCGTGCCTGAAGCGCGACTCCTGGTAAACCAGCGAGGCTAAAAGCCGCCAGTCCCAGTCAATGCCCTGGCTGTACTTCTTAAAGTACTCGTCCCACGGCGAAATCTTGCCGGTGTAAATGAAAAAGTAATCGCTGCTGGCGCGCCTGTTAAAGCGTTCCTGGGCAAAATACTTTAGCTCAATATTACGGTAGTGAGCCGTTTTTAGGTAACCCTCCAGCCAGGTATCAACTTTTTTCCGGAGCTCAACCGAGGTTTTCCTTACAGCCCAGGCCGTTTTTTGCGGGAATCCTATTTGAATATCTATGTTGATATTCTTGTAGTAGTTTGATTTTACCAGGGCTACGGACTGGTCGCAAACTGCATAATCGATTTCCCCTGTAGCTACCAGCTCAATCAGCTTGTCGGCATCGTAGTTGGGGAGCTCTACAACGGTTATTCCCCCACCTATTTCATCGGATAGGTTTTTTAGGCGCTGTGCGCCTGCTGAGCTTTTTTGCACGTAAACCAACCTACCCGATAGTTCAAGCGGTTTTTGAATGGCAGGAGTGCCGTTTTCAGCGGGTATCCTTTGAACCAGCACCTGGCTGGTTTCGCCATGAGGCAAGGTAAAATCAACCTCCTCCTTGCGCTGGGCTGTTATGGCTAAGCTGCTGGCTATGATATCAACCTTGCCCTTCCTGAGCATCTCAAACGATTTGTCGATATCGTTCTCTGTCACGATTTCGAGCTTTACCCCTAAATAGGTAGCTAAATCGCGAAGCATATCGTACTGGTAACCCATTGGTTCACCCTTGTAGATAAAGTAACTTGTTGCGTTATAATCGGTTACAGCAACAAGTTTGCCATCGGCCAGTATATCGGCAAGGTCTCGCTGAACTTCCTCGTCCTTAACCCCTTTTTTCTCACAGCTACTGACCGAGAAAAAAATTAGCATAGCCAAAAAAATCAACCCATTACGCAGGTAAATAACTTTTCGAACCATAATATGACTTTTTTGGTTTAACCAAACAGAAACACAAAATTAGCCTAAAGTGTTGAATTACAATTGAGAATTTTGACGACTAGTCGTAAAACATCCACGAAACTCCAAACTTAACCATACGTGGATTGTACGGGTAGTGTAGCGTTGTAAAATACTGATTATCAATTAATCCCTGGTTAGCATGGTCAAGCTTAATAAATAAATTGGCACGTTTCCACCGGGCATTCAGGAATACATCGACAAACGGATAGTTGCCAATTTTTCGAACGCGCTGGTTGTGGTAAACCCCAAGTGCTGGATTATAGGCATCGGCGTAAAACTCGGTACGGTAGAATCCGCTAACACCAAGTTGCATGGTAAGCACATCCTTTACCACGGGGTACTGCACGTAAAGTGCACCAAATCCCGCAAGGGTGGGTAAGCTTAAAACATCGGCATTGGTGCTTGCCTGCCAAATAACCTTACACACAGCGTTGAACCAACCGAGCCTGAATTTTTTCTGAATGTAGGCCGAGGTTACCGTAACCTTAGGTTCCTGGGCAGGTAACGAGAGCGTGTCAAAGTAAACATAGTTAAGGATATGCTCAATGCTATACCCTGCCTCAAAACCAAACCTATCGGCTCCAAGGCGTGCGCTTAACCTGAAACGGCTCTCCTTTTCAAAAGTGTTGTCCCATTTGTAATGATTTGAAAAATATCGATTTATAAAGATATCGGGTTCCCTATCGGTAATGCTTAGCTCCCCTGCTACGTAAGGCAGCTCCTTCGATTTCCATGGCGATATGGATAAACGGCCAAGCAACTCCTTATCGGCTGCCCTGTACCCGCTCATGTAAAAACGTGCAGCGCCACTGTACGATAGGTAAGGGCTTTGGCTGTAAACCCCCAGGCCAAAGTGGCTGGTGTTGAGCTTGGTATTGCTGTAGGTATATATAAAGTTATCGGGTGTAAAGTTGTAGTAGCTCCCCATTAGGCCCGATACCCATGCCCGTAATCCGGGTATGCCCGGATATTTGGCAATTTGGCTTAGCTCCACAAGCAGGGTCGACTGGTAGGTGGCTAGGTACACCGAGTCGTGGGTAGATGTGGTGCTGATATAGAAGTTGCCGTAATACGATGAATCGGTTTCGGTATCGGCGTAAACCCGTGTGTAGCGGTTGGCATCAAGTATCAGCTTGGCGGTGAGAATCGATTTCAGATTTTCAAGGCTATCGTTTACCCTTTTTGTAATAATATCGTAACCCACCACTCCGGAAAAGCTCCTTTTACGGTACTCAACCGATGCATCCTTAAGCCTGAAAGGCACCAGGTTGGGCTCCATAACGGTATCCTGTATGAACCTATCGTCCTCCAGCCCGCCATTTTCCTGATTCCGAATGTATGTGTAGGCAAACGTTCCCTGTGCCGATACCCTATGCCTATAGTAGCTTGCAAAGGCAGTAAAATCGTTATTACGGGTTAGCTGCCTTTCGTATATACCCTTGGTGCTGAAGTAGTCGTACTGCAACCCGAAGTTCAGGTACCTGTTCACATTCTGCGTATGAAAAACCCTAAGGTTTTGCTCAGCATTACGCCTTTTGCCGGCAGTTGAATACTCCAGCAGCGTATGCGGGCGTCGTACGTTGTACTGCTTCCTATCCAGCACCGGCTGCTCGTAGCTGGAATAGCCCTTTGAAAACAGGAACGGATAGCTAACCGGCCGTTCAAAAAAATGGTCACTCTGCACAGGCGAGCCCATGTTGCCCAGGTAGGTTAACGGCGATAGGCTCTTTTGCCCGGGTAGTATCAGGTGCACCAAAAATAGCGAGCTGTCAAAGGCTTGTGTTTGAACCAAATCATAGGTTTCCCGGTCAAAATACCAGGCAAACGACTTGCTCTTAGGGTCTTGAATGCCAAGGTAACCGTAAATGTTGCGCTCATTGGGTTTTAGCGTATCAGTAGCTGACCTGCCTACACCCCTTGCACTACCCTTATCAAAAGGGACATTCCTACCCCTTAGCGAATCGCTCTGGGAGTGTTTACCGGCTAGTGTACGAGCCCCCTCCTGCGGATAGGCGTAGCTGCTCGATATATACACCGCCACAACAAGCAGTAGGCAAGCAAATGGAACTGATAAAAACTGTTTCAAACCAGCTATTTTAGGATTGCAAATATATGAATGATACGCGTTAAACAATGCTAAGTAACACAAAAAAGATTGAAACAGAACAAACAAACTAGCGTTAGCGCTGGGTCGGAATGAGACGGAATATGAGGAAGTTAGAGGGAGATGAAGTCCGTTAAACGTGAGTCGTTAACCGTGAACCGTTTCCTCTCATTCGCGCGCGTCTATGGACGCGTGCGGCGTACGCCATTCATTGCTGGCGCGGACTTTTAGTCCGTGACAAATACTTCTTACACACTTTATTACTTATTCGAGCTGTGCCTCATTGAAAACACCTCTTAAAATAACCGCAAGGATTGGCTTTGCCGAACTGCAATCACACGGATTACAACCGACCGAAGGGAGCTCACCGAAGGTAAATCCGCGCGAGCGGGTGCTGGGGGGAATTATAAAAAACTCAGGTGCAGCCTGTTGCTGATAGCACGACGGCGGTGCAACCGCCGCCGAACGCGGTTCGTTTATTTCTTTTTACAGCCTCGGCTGAACAGGGGCTAAACAATAATATTTTATTTTATAACTTCCTTTTTTATTCATCCTTTTTCATATTCCCCAATTGCTGGCGCGGACTTGTAGTCCGTGACAATTACTTCTTTCGCTTTATTACCCTCGCTCCCGCTCGTTTTTAAACGCGTGCGGCATACGCCGCTCCGCCCGGTAGCTGTCAGTAAATGTAGTAAAAAATCCCCTTGGTTCAGGCTCGTACAAAAAGCTTTTTATGCTCTGGCTGAGGCGTAGCGTTAGGCCTGGACCGGTACCAAAATAAAAAAGCCCCGCGGGGTAATCCCGCGGGGCGTAAGGGGGGCGGCGACCTACTCTCCCGCTGTGACGCAGTACCATCGGCGCTGGCGGGCTTAACTGCCCTGTTCGGAATGGGAAGGGGTGATCCCCGCCGCTGTAGCCACCCAAAGCTCTCGCCCGGCTGTTCCGGGCCCATGCCTTTTTTTATAACGTGACGCGACCGGGGTAGACGGCTCGGGGGGCGGTGACCCGCCCCGCGCCGGGAAAGTCTCGGGCCATTAGTACTGCTCGGCTGAGGCCCTCGCGGACCGTACACCTGCAGCCTATCAACCCCGTCGTCTACGGGGACCCTTGAGGGAGGCCTCATCTTGGGGGGGGCTTCGCGCTTAGATGCTTTCAGCGCTTATCCCGTCCGCACTTGGCTACCCTGCGGTGCGGCTGGCGCCACAACAGGTACACCAGCGGTGCGTCCAGCACGGTCCTCTCGTACTAGTGCCAGGGCCCCTCAGGCCTCCTACGCCCGCAACAGATAGGGACCGAACTGTCTCACGACGTTCTGAACCCAGCTCGCGTGCCACTTTAATCGGCGAACAGCCGAACCCTTGGGACCTTCTCCAGCCCCAGGATGTGACGAGCCGACATCGAGGTGCCAAACCGCCGCGTCGATGTGAGCTCTTGGCGGCGATCAGCCTGTTATCCCCGGAGTACCTTTTATCCTTTGAGCGATGGCCCTTCCATGCGGAACCACCGGATCACTATGCCCTGCTTTCGCACCTGCTCGGCTTGTCGGCCTCGCAGTCAAGCGCCCTTGTGCCATTGCACTCCCCGCGCGGTTACCATTCGCGCTGAGGGCACCTTGGGAAGCCTCCGTTACCCTTTTGGAGGCGACCACCCCAGTCAAACTACCCGCCAAGCGGTGTCTCCCGGTCCAACCGGGATTAGATCCCAGGCACGCGAAGGGCCGTATTTCAAGGGCGGCTCCCCGACCCCTGGCGGGGCCGGCTCTCAGCCTCCGGCCTATCCTACACATCGCGCACCCAGTACCAGCGCTAAGCTGCAGTAAAGGTTCACGGGGTCTTTCCGTCCCGTTGCGGGTACGCGGCATCTTCACCGCGACTTCAATTTCACCGAGCTCATGGCCGAGACAGCGCCCAGATCGTTACACCATTCGTGCAGGTCGGAACTTACCCGACAAGGAATTTCGCTACCTTAGGACCGTTATAGTTACGGCCGCCGTTTACCGGGGCTTCGGTTCAGGGCTTCTCCTCGCGGATAACCCCCCCCCTTAACCTTCCGGCACCGGGCAGGTGTCAGGCCCTATACGTCACCTCACGGTTTGGCAGAGCCATGTGTTTTTGGTAAACAGTCGCCTGGGCCACTTCTCTGCGCCCCCGGTTGCCCGGGGGACCCTTTCTCCCGAAGTTACAGGGTCAGTTTGCCGAGTTCCTTGGCCATGATTCACTCGAGCACCTTGGGATACTCTCCCCGGCCACCTGTGTCGGTTTACGGTACGGGTGCCGTGGGGCTATAGCTTACCGGCTTTTCTCGGGACCCGCCTCGCGCGCTCGCTTCGCCCGTGGGCTAGGCTCCACGCACCATGTCCGTCGGTACGTGCGCGCCGCGCGGATCCGTCCCCGGATCGCACCCCACGCCAGCTCGGGACTATTAACCCGATGCCCATCGGCTTCCCCCCTCGGGTCCGCCTTAGGCCCCGGCTAACCCTGATCCGATTAGCGTTGATCAGGAACCCTTGGCCTTACGGTGTGCGGGTTTCTCGCCCGCATTGTCGTTACTCATGCCTACATTTGCCTTTCCATGCGCTCCACCGCGCCTCACGGCCCGGCTTCCCAGCCCATGGAATGCTCCCCTACCGCTCCCGCTCACGCGGGAACCCGGGGCTTCGGTGGTACGCTTGACGCCCGCTTATTATCCACGCACGGCCGCTCGACTAGTGAGCTGTTACGCACTCTTTGAATGAATGGCTGCTTCCAAGCCAACATCCTAGCTGTCACTGCAGCCGCACCTCGTTTGCTCTCGACTTAGCGTACGCTTCGGGACCTTAGCCGCCGGTCCGGGTTCTTCCCCTCTCGTCGCGGGACCTTAGCACCCCGCGGCTCTCTCCCGGGAAACCGCCTCGCGGCATTCGGAGTTCGTCTGGGCTTGATAGGCGGTGAAACCCTCGCACCCAATCGGTAGCTCTACCTCCGCGCGCGTATCCCGAGGCTGCCCCAAAAGGCATTTCGGGGAGTACGAGCTATTTCCCAGCTTGATTGGCCTTTCACCCCTACCCACAGCTCATCCGAGAGCTTTTCAACGCTCACCGGTTCGGCCCTCCATCCCGTGTTACCGGGACTTCAGCCTGGCCATGGGTAGATCGCAAGGTTTCGCGTCTGCCCCGACCGACTTAACGCCCTCTTCGGACTCGCCTTCGCTTCGGCTCCCCCCGTCCACGGGGTTAACCTCGCCGGTCACGGCAACTCGTAGGCTCATTATGCAAAAGGCACGCCGTCATCCCGGTAAACCGGAACTCCGACCGCTTGTAGGCGCACGGTTTCAGGCTCTCTTTCACCCCGCTGCTCGCGGTGCTTTTCACCTTTCCCTCACGGTACTGGTCCGCTATCGGTCTTCCGGGAGTATTTAGCCTTGCCGGATGGTCCCGGCTGTTTCGGACAGGGTTTCCCGTGCCCCGCCCTACTCAGGGTCCCGCCCGGTCGCTCGCCGCTTTCGCGTACGGGGCTCTCACCCGCTACGGCCGGCCGTTCCAGGCCGTTCCGCCTCGCCGCTCGCAACCTCCTGGCGGCCCTACTACCCCGCCGCGGCCGAAACCGCTGCGGTTTGGGCTCTTCCCCTTTCGCTCGCCACTACTCGGGGAATCACTGTTGTTTTCTCCTCCTCCGGGTACTTAGATGTTTCAGTTCCCCGGGTTCGCCTCCCGATCGCTCGGGATGGCACGCCTCCCGCGTGCCGGGTTGCCCCATTCGGAAATCCCCGGATCACCGGCTACCTGCGCCTCCCCAGGGCTTATCGCAGCTTGTCACGTCCTTCATCGCCTCCGGAAGCCTAGGCATCCCCCGTGCGCCCTTACTCACTTTCCCGGCGCGGAACCGGCCTCCCCGGCCCCGCGCCTCACACCCCCGGACCCTCCCGGGCCCCTGGGTGCTCCTTTCTACAAGTCTTTCTTATCTACCTCGGTCTCACCACGTCAAAGAACGTCATCTCCGCGGGGGCCATCGGCTCCGACCCGACTCCGCCCGGCCACCCCCGGGTGGCCCCCGCCTCGCGTAGTCCCGCCCAGAGTTGAACTGGGGACCTCTACATTATCAGTGTAGCGCTCTAACCAGCTGAGCTACGGGACTTCCCCGCTACGCATTCCCTTTTCGTAACGCGCTTGGTACCGACCGGATGGGCCGCAGCGACAGCCTGCCCGGGACTCCCCCGCGGGCCGCAGACCCGGCCCCAGAAAGGAGGTATTCCAGCCGCACCTTCCGGTACGGCTACCTTGTTACGACTTAGCCCCAGTCACCGGTCTTACCCTAGGGCGCTCCTCGCGGCCACGCACTTCAGGTACCCCCGGCTCCCATGGCTTGACGGGCGGTGTGTACAAGGCCCGGGAACGTATTCACCGCGCCATGGCTGATGCGCGATTACTAGCGAATCCGGCTTCACGGGGTCGGGTTCCAGACCCCGATCCGAACTACGACCGGCTTTCGGGATCCGCTCCCCCTCACGGGGTCGCCTCCCTCTGTACCGGCCATTGTAACACGTGTGTAGCCCTGGACGTAAGGGCCGTGCTGATTTGACGTCATCCCCGCCTTCCTCTCGGCTTACGCCGGCAGTCCCGCCAGAGTCCCCGGCTTCACCCGCTGGCAACTGGCGGTAGGGGTTGCGCTCGTTATGGGACTTAACCCGACACCTCACGGCACGAGCTGACGACAACCATGCAGCACCTCGCTCCCGGCCGTTGCCGGCTCACGCCTTTCGGCGTGATTCCAGAAGCGTTCGAGCCCAGGTAAGGTTCCTCGCGTATCATCGAATTAAACCACATGTTCCTCCGCTTGTGCGGGCCCCCGTCAATTCCTTTGAGTTTCAGCCTTGCGGCCGTACTCCCCAGGTGGATGGCTTAATGGTTTCCCTCAGGCACGCGCCCTCGCGGGCGCACACCCAGCCATCATCGTTTACGGCGTGGACTACCAGGGTATCTAATCCTGTTTGATCCCCACGCTTTCGTGCCTCAGCGTCGATCGCGGCCCGGCGAGCTGCCTTCGCTATCGGCGTTCCTCGTGATATCTATGCATTTCACCGCTACACCACGAATTCCACCCGCCTCGACCGCATCCAAGCCCCACAGTATCAGCGGCAGCGAAACGGTTGAGCCGCCACATTTCACCGCTGACTTGCAGGGCCGCCTACGCACCCTTTAAACCCAGTAAATCCGGATAACGCTCGGATCCTCCGTATTACCGCGGCTGCTGGCACGGAGTTAGCCGATCCTTATTCCCCCGGTACCGGCATCACCCCCCGCGGGGGGCTTATTCTTCCCGGGGAAAAGCGGTTTACAACCCGTAGGGCCTTCATCCCGCACGCGGCATGGCTGGTTCAGGCTTCCGCCCATTGACCAATATTCCTCACTGCTGCCTCCCGTAGGAGTCTGGTCCGTGTCTCAGTACCAGTGTGGGGGACCATCCTCTCAGACCCCCTAGCCATCGTTGCCCTGGTGGGCCGTTACCCCACCAGCCAGCTAATGGCACGCATGCCCATCCCGCACCGCCAAGGCTTTACCCGGATGCCCATGCGGGCCCCCGGGACCATGGGGTATTAATCCGCCTTTCGGCGGGCTATCCCCCGGTGCGGGGCAGGTTGCATACGCGTTACGCACCCGTACGCCGGTCGCCGCCAGTGCATTGCTGCACCGCGATGCCCCTCGACTTGCATGTGTTAGGCCTGCCGCTAGCGTTCATCCTGAGCCAGGATCAAACTCTCCGCTGTACAGAAAGCTGTCCTATCTTACTATCTGACCACCCGGTCCGCGCGTTTCCCCGCGCGGGGCGTTCCTCTCAGGCTTGACTGTCTTCTTCTTTTACTGCTGCTTTTCCTAAATCGGTACCATCGCGTCAAAGAACTCCTTCCGTATATCAACCCGCACCCCTCCGGGTACGGCCTCACGTCGTCTTGCACTTCCGCTTCCGCTCCCCGCTCCTCCGAACAGGGCTGCAAAGGTAGTAACTTTTTCCGTCCCGCGCAAGGGGTTGCCCCAAAATTTTTTTCTCCCCCCATCTGCTCCGCCCCCGCGCGCGCTCCCCTCCGAAAGCGGGTGCAAAAGTAGAAAAGCGTTTTTAATTACGCAAGGGTCTATACAGAATATTTTTGTTAAAGAGTGTTTCATGAAAGCCTATCCCCTGATTATCAAACCAAAAATTTTGCTTTCATGCTTGAGATAGTTAGTTTTTGGGTAAAAAACGCTATCTTCGCACAATAGTTTATAAATTATAGTATTACAAACTACAATCATATTCAGATGTCGTTTAAAGAGAAACTCGTAATTATCCCTACCTACAACGAAAGTGAGAACATTTCCCGAATGATTGGCAAGGTAATGTCGCTTGAAGGGAACTTCCATCTTCTTATTGTTGACGATGGCTCACCCGATGGCACAGCCAGTATAGTTAAGGAAAAACAAAAGGAATACCCCGATAGGCTTTTTATGATTGAACGCTCAGGGAAACTGGGATTGGGGACAGCATATATCACTGGATTTAAATGGGCTCTAGCCAATGGCTATAAGTATATTTTTGAGATGGATGCGGATTTTTCCCACAACCCCGACGATTTAATTAACCTGTACAATGCCTGCGTTAACGGAGCCGATCTGGCTATTGGCTCGAGGTATGTTAACGGGGTAAATGTTGTGAACTGGCCCATTGGACGTGTGCTTATGTCGTACTTTGCCTCTAAGTATGTACGGATGGTAACAGGAATGAAAGTGATGGATACTACTGCAGGTTTTAAATGTTATAAAGCCGAAGTGCTAAAGGCCATCAATTTTGACAAGATAAAGCATATAGGTTACGGTTTTCAGATTGAAATGAAATTCACCGTGTGGAAGCTTGGATTCAACATAGTTGAAGTACCTATAATATTTACCGACAGAAAATTTGGTGCTTCAAAAATGAGTGGAGGTATTTTCAATGAGGCATTGTGGGGCGTGGTTAACATGAAACTTAAAAGCCTTTTTGTTTCGTACAAAAAACTTCATGCTTCAAACTAAATAACCATAAATGGGCCGACTAGCCATTATAAATGCTACCATTATTAACGAGGGCAAAACCTTTAAGGGAAACCTAATTGTTAATGGTGAAACCATTGAGCATATTAGTACCGCCCCATCAAGTGTAGATAAGTTCTTGCCCGAGGAGATAATAAATGCTGAGGGCTTATGGCTTTTACCTGGCGTTATTGACGATCAGGTGCACTTCCGTGAGCCAGGCCTTACCCATAAGGGTGATATTTACACCGAATCGAAAGCGGCTGTTGCTGGTGGTGTTACATCATTTATGGAGATGCCTAATACTAAACCACAAACTACTACCGTTGAACTACTCCACGATAAATTTAAGATTGCTAGCCAAAAATCGTTAGCCAATTACTCGTTCTATTTAGGCGCCACCAACGATAATATTGATGAGATTACAAAGGTTGACCCTAGAAATGTTTGCGGATTAAAGGTTTTTATGGGTTCATCAACCGGTAATATGCTGGTTGATAATGAGGATGCGCTTGAAAAAATCTTTAGGTTCTCACCTACTATAATTACCACACACTGCGAAGACGAGGATACTATCCGCAAAAACCTTGAAAAATACCAAGGGTTATACGGAAACAACATCGATATAAAATATCACGCAAGCATAAGGAGCGCTGAGGCTTGCTACCTATCATCGGCAAAAGCAGTTAGACTGGCAAAAAGACATGGCGCTCGCCTACATATCCTTCATCTTTCAACAGCCAACGAGCTTGAACTTTTCAACAACAGCATACCCTTGGCCGAGAAAAAGATTACCGCAGAGGTTTGCGTTCACCATTTATGGTTTAATAATAATGACTACGACAGGTTGGGCTGGCGTATTAAGTGGAACCCAAGCGTAAAAACTGAAACCGACCGGTTAGCCCTTATCCAGGGTTTAAAAAACAACCTGCTCGATGTAGTGGCCACCGATCATGCCCCACACCTGATTAGTGAAAAAGATAATGTGTACACTAGTTCAGCATCGGGAGGCCCTATGGTTCAGCACTCGCTGTTAGCTATGCTTGAGCTAAGTAGGAAAGGGTATTTTACGCCTGAGCTTGTAGTTGAAAAGATGTGTCACTCCCCAGCCACTCTTTTCAGGATTGAAAAACGAGGCTTTATACGCGAGGGATACTTTGCCGACCTTGTGCTTGTTAATCCAAATAAATCACAGGCTGTTGCCAAGGAGAACCTGTACTATAAGTGTGGCTGGTCGCCCCTGGAGGGAGAAACGCTTTCACACACGGTTGAAATGACAATTTTAAACGGGAGAATTGTTTACAGTAAAGGAGTTTTCAATGAAACCATTAAGGGAAAAGCTCTAACCTTTAACCCCTAAACCAATGAACATTAAGTTTAAGTTGATTTTGCTTGCTATTGTGTTTGAGTCGTGCAGCAATCCGCAGCCTAAAAATGTAATTGTTGACATTACAGGAAAGGAGCAGGACTTAACCTTAATTGCCGATAGCATTAAGTATGAGGTTGTAGTTCAAGCATCCGAAAATGATATTTGGGAAAGTGAAAGGCTTCAAGGCTACCGGAACCACAAAAGTTTTATTGATGGCACATTTAAAGGTATACTTAGCGGTAAATTAAAGGTTTTTGACTATACAACCAACGAACCATTGACCGTTGAAGAGGTTAGAAAGATAATTGAAGACCATAAAATAGATGCTTCACAAATTGGCAAACTACTTTTTACGGAACAGTGGTTTACTGATAAACAAGGGCACCTCCATAAAAAGATACTCTCCATAACCTTTGGTAAATCCGAGTATAGCAAACAAGGAACCTTTAAAGGTTATAGCGCGCTATTCACGGTAAAATACTAGGCGCTAGCTGGCGTCCATAACAAAGCGTGCAGTGCTTCTGGTTCTTTGTTGCAGATAAACAACCCGATTGCCAATAAAATTCTCAATTATTTCCGGCGTGTAATGCCGAATGGTTAACAGTTCAAGGTTACTGTTGTAACGAACGGCAAATTCGTGTTTCATTTCTTCCAGTGCATCACCAAGCCGGAGCTTATCGTTGTCAACGCAAACGGTAAAGTTTATGGCTGAGTTATGCACCATATTAACCTTAATGCGATGTTTATATAGCAACGCAAATATCTTACTGAGGCAATCCTCAATTACAAACGAAAAATCGCGGGGCGAAAGGGTTATTAGAACCTGATTCCTTTTGAGTACCAACACAGGGGGTAGCTTAACGGGAGTATCGGAATGGGCAATGATAGTTCCCTGAGCATCGGGCTCCATAAACGATTTTACATAAAGGGGTATCTTTTTATTCTGTATGGGTTTTATTGTTTTTGGGTGAATAATTTGTGCTCCGCAATAGGCAAGCTCAATAGCTTCTTGATACGACACAAAGCTAAGCTTAACCGCATTGCTGAAAATCTTAGGATCGGCGCTTAGCACACCTGCAACATCTTTCCAAATGGTTACGTCCTGAGCATCGAGAAGATTGGCAAGAATGGCAGCCGTGTAATCGGAACCCTCACGCCCTAGCGTGGTTGTTGTTCCCACCTCGGTTCCTGCTATAAAGCCTTGGGTTAAAAAGATATTTGCCGATGAGAAATCGAACTCACGCTGGCACAATAGCCGCGATGTTGTTTCATCAATTACTCCTTCACGGTAAGATGTATCGGACCTAAGGCATCGCCTTGCATCCACTAAAGTATTGGCAATGCCTATAAAATTAAGGTAATGGCTGACAATCCGGGTAGAGAAGAGCTCGCCGAACGACACAACCTGGTCGTAATGGAAATCGTATCCCTTTGTAGGAGCCTGGCCAAACTGGCTTTCTAACTGGTTGAACAAGACCTGCAACTCAGTAATTAACATGTGTTTGGGGTTTCCCTCAACCAAATCCATAGCCTCGTTTAAATGGAACTGCTCAATCTCTTTAAGTTTTTCTTCCATCGCTGTTAAATCGGCATTCATCCAGTACATTAAAACCTCCTCCAGAGCATTGGTTGTTTTAGCCATAGCCGAAACAACAATCACCAAGTTTTCAGTGGAAAATCGTTTTACAATATTGGCCAAATTTCTAATAGCACCGGCCGACTTAACCGAGGCTCCGCCAAACTTAAAGACACGAATGGGTTTCATTGCCAAAAAATTTCTCAAACTTACAAAAAAGCTAAGTATATACTCTTAACATGCGAGTTACTTTTTTTAGCGATTGCTGGTTAAGGAATAGCATCGCAAACGTTTTAAATTTGATTTTTTTTTGTCATGCCATGCCTTTGCAACGGAAAAAATGGCTAATTTTACTCACAAATTAGAATTAATAACTATCATGAACGGATACAATGTAAAAACACTAACACAGTTTATCATTGAGAGGCAAGCCGATTTCCCCTATGCTACAGGGGAATTCACCCGATTGCTTTACCAAGTGGGAGTTGCAGCAAAACTTGTAAACAAGAAGGTTAACAAAGCTGGACTTGTTGACGTTCTGGGCGAGGCAGGTAACATAAACGTGCAAGGCGAGGAACAGAAAAAACTCGACCTGTTAGCCAACTGGCAATTTGTACAAGCGCTAAAAAACAGCAGGGAGTGCTGCGGTGTAGCATCGGAAGAAGATCAAGAAATAATTACCTGGGACGATGAACTTAGCAAGGATGGCAATTATATCTTTTGTATGGATCCGCTCGATGGATCATCGAATATTGATGTAAATGTATCGATAGGTACTGTTTTTAGTATCTACCGACGAATAAGCCCCCGTGGAACAAAACCTACCATGGAGGATTTCCTGCAGCCTGGCAATAAACAGGTAGCCGCAGGGTACGTAATATACGGATCGTCAACTATGCTTGTTTATACCACAGGCCGTGGAGTTTACGGTTTCACCCTTGACCCCTCCATAGGTGAGTTTTGCCTATCGCACCTTAATATAGTTACGCCCCCCGATGGGGCAATATACTCCATAAACGAAGGTAACTATAACCACTTCCCTGAGGGTGTTAAAAAATACATTGAGTATTGTAAGCAGGAAGATAAGCCCACAAAAAGACCTTACTCTGCAAGGTATATCGGTTCGTTGGTTTCTGACTTTCACAGGAATCTCCTTAAGGGAGGTATTTTCATGTATCCGCCAACCGCATCGGCACCAAAAGGCAAGTTGCGCTTAATTTACGAGTGCAACCCTATTGCTTTCCTGGCCGAACAAGCCGGAGGCATTGCCACCGATGGTAAAAATAGAATTCTCGACATTCAGCCAGAATCGCTTCACCAAAGAGTTCCTCTTTATGTAGGTTCAAAAAATATGGTTCAAAAGCTTCAGGAATTTTTATAGAAACCTCAATAAATAAATATATTATTCGCGCTAAACGGTGCGTAAACATGATATTTTATCAATTCCTCTACATTAACCATTAACTACTTTATGGATTATATTATCCGAGTTTAGTCAATAGAAACACCATAAAACATTTAAACAGCTTGTTTCTATTGAGTTATCGAAGTAATCCAGACTTATCAAAATTTTTAATTCCGGGATTTCGGAATGATTAAATTTTGTTAGTCGATTCGTCAATTGAAAATTCATATAACCAATTTCCTCTAAAAATGTTTCTGTATCCACATTTTTATTAACCCGGTTGAATTTGTTAATTCATGGTCATTTGGTTTAGCCGTTCACTTTTTACTATTCCTCTAACTTCCTCTAACTCCATCATATTCAAATTATTCCGAATCATTCCGAATCATTCAGGTTTATTCCGACTCATTCCTCAAAATTAGCCC
>Ga0209506_1001281_pt1 | contig 27277 bp, 19 predicted proteins | sample AD_JPNHG2_MetaG_FD_184409 | JGI IMG/M metagenome (GOLD analysis project Ga0209506, IMG submission 184409) | Active sludge microbial communities of municipal wastewater-treating anaerobic digesters from Japan - AD_JPNHG2_MetaG (SPAdes) (version 2) | ecosystem: Engineered > Bioreactor > Anaerobic...
CTGCCTGCTCACCCCCAATTCCACCCTCTCCACCCACAAAGACCCGCCAGACTGCCACCCCCTCACATACCCGAACCCTCCCACTCCCCAGACCCCCGCGACTTTGACGGGAACCTGGTGGGTCTGCTACCCAAATTGAAAACAAAACCTAGGAGGTTTACACTTGGGTGGGCGGAGGGAGGATCCGCAAAAGGGAGGTGGCCACCAATGAAACCGAGAAGAACTGTCACGGTGGTTGTCCTTGGCGCTGTGCTGGGGCTTTCGCTCGTGCCCTTCTCGCACGCCGCCCAGCCTTGGCCAACCGTGAAGCTGCCCCCTGAGGCGCTAGCCGCACCGATAGAGGAGCTTCTGCCCGCAAGAGGTGGTTCGCTTTTGGATGAGCTGGCGCTGATGGCCGAAAAGCACGAGCCCTGGCATGGCTGGGCGGAGCAGCGCGGGCTGCTGGTGGAGGGTGACGCGGTGCTGGTCGAAGTGCGCTTTGCGGCAGCCCCCACCGGCGCCACGGAAGTGGCTCTCGGGGGGCTGGGGGTGCGGGTGCACGCTCAAAGCGTGCCCACCCTCATGGAGGTCTGGGTGCCTGCCACGGCGCTGGCCAAGGTGGCCTCTCTGCCGGGCGTTCTTGCGGTTCGCCCGGCCCGGTTGGTGAGTCCCAGTGGGCGCTGGCTGCCCTCAGCCGGCAGCGTGCAATCCGAGGGGGTCGCCCAGTCGGGGCTCGACCCCTACCACGCCCTTGGGGCGGACGGCAGCGGGGTGATCCTCGCGGTCATTGACGCCGGCTTTCAGGGCTGGGCCGCGCGGCAAGCCAGTGGCGACTGGCCGCCCTCGGCCCGTCTCCGCCGTTTTGAGGTGAGCGGCGGCACGGTGACGGACTGCGACGTGGGGACCTGCAGCACCTTCGAGGCCACCCAGCACGGCACGGCCACCGTGGAGATTGCTTACGACAGCGCCCCGGGGGCCACCTTCCTGGTCTACAAGACGCAAACCATCGCCGAGTGGTACAACGCCCTCCTGCACGCCTCCGACGCCAGCCTCAACGGGGTGGGAGTGGCGGACGTCATTTCTGTCTCTTTGGGCGCCCCCCTGGATGGCGTCGGCGACGGCAGCAACTGCCCGCCCCTCTGGCCCGCCCCCTGTGGCACCATCGCCGAGGCGGCCGGCACCGCCCGCTCCCGCGGCTCGTTGGTAGTCAACGCCGCCGGCAACGCCCGCATCGAGCACTGGGGCGGGCTGTACACCCCCTCGACCGGCGACGCCGATATCCACACCTGGAGCGGCACCAACAGGCAGGTCAACTACATCGGCACCGGCTCTGGGTCTGCCTACTGCATCTCCAACGGTTTCCTGCTCACCGCCGAGCTGTTCTGGGACGACTGGACCAACGTCAACCACGACTATGACCTGTATCTCGTCGAGTACACCGGCAGCGGGTGGGCGGCGAGGGCGCAGTCGACCCATGACCAGAACGGCGGCACTGGTCAGTCACCGCAGGAGTACATCGCCTGGACCGCGTCGTCCAACTACCCGGCGGTGTGCAGCCCCACCTCAGGGATCTACGGTTTCTACGTCCGCCGCTTCAGCGCCAGCACCAATCGCAACCTGCAGTTCTTCGGTCCCTACGACATGGACGTTCGGGTCCCCGCCCGCAGCCTGGGCTTCCCCGCCGACTCCCCCAACGTGGTGGCGGCGGGGGCGCTGGACGTGAACAACCCCTCCACCCAGGAGTATTACAGCGGCGAGGGGCCGCAGCTCTCGCCCGGCGGCGGGTTGGGGGCGCCCACCGACCCCAAGCTGGACCTCATGAGCTTTGCCCGAGTTTCCACCGCCACCTACGGTGCAGGGGGCTTCGCCGGCACCTCCGCCCCCACCCCTCACGTCGCCGGGGTGGCGGCGGTGCTCACCCAGCTGCGCAACGAAAAGCCGGTGGAGCGGGGCAGCCAGCCCCCCGGCCTACAGCGCGCCCTGGAGCTGGCTGCCTCGGACGGCGACAACGACCTGGGGGCTTCCGGGCACGACACGGTGTTTGGCTATGGCCGCCTGCGCCTGCGGGAGTGCAGCGTGGCGGCGGAGATCCAGGCCGGGTGGAACTTGGTGAGTCTGCCCTGCGACCGGCGCACGGACAACACGCCGAGCGGTGTGTTTGGCTCGTCCCTCGGCACCTTCAACACCGACTGGGCCATGTGGCGCTACGACGCCAGCGCCGGGACCTACCAGCGGATTTGGAACGCCACCGACCCCCTGGAGCTGGGTGAGGGGTACTGGCTGTACCGCTTCACAACCCCTTCTCCCTCGCCCACCTTTACGGGCCTCGTCGCCGACCGCTCCGAGGCCTACCCGCGCGCCGTCACCGGCGCTTCCGGCCTGGGCCGCCCGCACCTGGTGGGGGCGCCCCGCACCTTCTCCATCCCCTGGAACCAGGTGCGCTTCTACTACGGCGGCAGCGAGAAGAGCTTCGCCCAGGCCTACACCGACGGGGTGGTCCGCAACCTCATGTGGACCTGGAATCGGGCCACCCAGCAATACGAGGTGTTCGACGGCCTCCTGGGGGAAGGGGTGATCCAGCCGGGGCAAGGCTTCTGGATTCGCGCCCTGCAGGACGTCGAGGTGCGCCTGCCGGCCGAGGTCAGCGGCGGCGGCAGCGCCCCGGAGCGGCCTGACGTCGAAGGGTGGAGAGGAACGCTGCGCGTCACGGGCGCGAGCGCCACGGCTTCCGTGCAGCTCGGTCACGCGGCCCGGGCTTCCGACGGCTTCGACCGCTTCGACGCCGAGCATCTCCCCGCGCCAGCCACAGCGACGCTGCGCGCTGCGATTCCTCACCTTGATTGGAAAGACCACAGCGCTCGTTACATGCGAGATATGCGCACACCCAAAAAACGTGACGAGTGGGTGATCGAGATCGACGCCACCCAGCCGATGAAGGCGACGGTGAGCTGGGAGATGCCCCTCTGGGTGGTGAACGACAGCGTCCTGGTGGACGAGCTGACCCGCAAGGAGATCCCGGTGCGGCTACTCGCGAACGGCTACCGGATCGAGCTTGCCGCAGGGAAACGCACCTTGCGCTGGCGCCTCGGGCAGAAAAGTACAGCCGCTGTGGCACCCGGGAGAGTGCCGTGATGGCTACACCCGCCGTGGCCAACGACGTGCCGGAGCGGAGACCATACGAGCCGCCGCGCGTGGAAGACGTGTTCCGGCTGGAGCGAATTGTGCTGCAGTTTCCATCTCCGCCACCCCCACCGGGGAACCCCGAGGGCTTGCCGCCGTGGGCACCAGGCTAGACAGCAGTTCTTGACCGAGCAACACGCCGGCGGCGGTTGTCCAGGTGGGGGAGTCTCCCCGAGCTGCGAGCACCGGCGTTGGCCTGCGCTCTTTCGAGTGTCGGGGCGGCTTCGGCAACGGTGCGGAACAGACGCGGGAAAGGGCTCTCGAGCTCAGGGACCGAAAACTCGCGGCTGGCTGGCGAAGCTCGTTCTTGACCTTAAAGTACAATCCGCACCTCGGCGGGATGCCGCCGGAGTCGTGCATGGCGTTTCTCTCGCAGGTCTTCCTGCTGGCGTTCCTGCCCGCGGCGGTGCTGACGCACTGGCTGGCCCCGCTGCGGGTCCGCAACGCCGTGCTGGCGCTGTCCGGGCTCGTGCTGCTGGGGTGGGCGGGGCCGCTCCTCGTGCTGCCGCTGCTCGCCGTGGCGATCGTCGACTGGGCGTGCGGCCGAGCCATGGCGGCGCCCATACCGCTCGGAGCGGCGGCGCTCGAGCCCGGCGGGCCCCGCACCAGACGCCAGAAGCTGGCGTTCGCCCTGTCGCTGGCCACCAACCTGGGCCTGCTGGCCGGCTTCAAGCTCGTACCCCCGCTGCTGGGGTGGCTCGCCGGCCTGACGGGCTGGAGCTGGACGCCGTGCAGCGGCTGGCAGGTGGCGGTGCCGCTGGGGCTGTCGTTCTACACGTTCCAGTCGCTCTCGCACACGATCGACGTCTACCGTGGCCACACGCCGCCGTGCCGCCGCTTCGTCGACTACCTCGCCTACCTGGCGGCGTTCCCGCGCCTGACCGCCGGCCCGATCGTGCGCTTCCACGAGATCTCGGAGCGCCTCGCGAGCCGCCGTTTCGAACTCGACCGCCTCGGGCGCGGGTGCCTGCTGTTTTGCTTCGGCCTCGGCAAGAAGGTGCTGCTCGCCAACCCGCTTGGGAGCGCGGCCGACGCGGCGTTCGCCGCCGCCTCGCCAGCCGCCGCTGACGCCTGGCTCGGGTTGCTCGCCTTCAGCTTCCAGATTTACTTTGACTTTTCCGGCTACACCGACATGGCGCTCGGGCTCGGACTCATGGTGGGGCTCGAGCTGCCGCCCAACTTCGACGCTCCGTACCGCTCGGCGTCGGTGACCGAGTTCTGGCGCCGCTGGCACATGACGCTCTCGTTCTGGCTGCGCGACTATGTGTTCCTGCCCGTGGCCTACGCCTCTGGCCGGCGGCTCGCCCGCTGGGGAGCCGCGCCGCGCCGCGAGGAGATGCTCTCGTACGCGGCCGCCGCCGTGACCACGATGCTGCTGTGCGGGCTCTGGCACGGAGTGACGTGGGGGTTCGTGGTGTGGGGCGGGCTGCACGGGGTGTGGCTCGTGCTCGAGCGGCTGGTCATGCGGAAGAGGTGGTACCGCGTTGCGCCGCGCCCTGTCCTGGTTGGCGCGACCTTTGCCTTCCTGACGGTGTCGTGGGTGTTCTTCCGCGCCGGTTCGCTGGGCGCTGCGGGGCGCTACCTGGGGTGCATGCTCGGCTTCGGGGGCGCCGAAAACTCGGTCCTGGTGCGCGGGCTGCTCGTCACGCCAGCTCAGCTCGGGGCGCTCGCCGCCGCCGTCGCGCTCGCCTGGCTTGCGGTCCCCAGCCAGCGCGTCGCGGCCACCCTCACCCCGGCCCGTGTCGGCCTCGCGGTCGCGGTACTCTGGCTTTCGCTCGCGGTCCTCTCGGCCCAGGCTCACACCGGTTTCCTCTACGCGGTGTTCTGATGCGCGACCCTGCCTCTTCGCCCGCCCCGCCGGCGGTCCGGCGCTGGCCCGCGGCCGCCATGGCCGGGGTGCTGGGGGCCACTCTCCTGGCGGGCCTCGCCGGAGCGGTTCTGGGGCTGCTGCGCGATCCCGGCAGCGCCTCGGCGGTCGGCCCCGGCGGATCGCTGATCGCGCGGATCGAGGCCGTGGTGCGCGGCTGGGAGGCCGCGTTCGCCGCGCACTCACCGCTCACCACGCACGTGCGGCCGCCGGTCCAGGCATGGCTCGCCGCCAGGCTGCGCGTGGGGACGAGCCAGGTCGTGGTCGGGGGCGGAGGGTGGCTTTACTTCCGGCCCGCACTCGAGCACCTCGTGGGCCCGCCGTTCCTCGCCCCGGAGCGTCTGGGAGCCGTCGATCGTCACGCCGATCCGCGCCCGGCGATCCTCGACTTCGCGGCGCAGCTCCGGCGCCGGGGCATCGCGCTCGTGTTCGTGCCAGTGCCGGTCAAGGCGGCGCTCGAGCCCGAGCCGCTGGCCGGCGCCGTCGACCCCGGCCGGCTCCCTCTCGCCAACCCCTCGCTGGCGCCGCTCGTGCGCGAGCTGGAGGCGGAAGGCGTGCACGTCTTCGACCCCGGCCCGGTGCTCGCCGACCTCAAGCGCTCGTCCGGCAAGCCCGTCTTCCTCGCGACCGACACCCACTGGCGGCCGGAGGCGATGCAGGCCGTGGCGCGGGAGCTCGCCCGCTTCATCGGCGAGCGGGTGGAGTTCGACGAGGTCCCCGATCCCGGCTACACGTCGGAGAGCGCCGAGATCGAGAGTCGAGGAGACCTCGTCGGGATGCTGGGGTTGCCCGCTGACAGCCGGGCCTTCGTCCGCGAGAGGGTGGCGCTCGAGAAAGTGGTCGACAGCGACGACCGCCTGTGGCGGCTCGACACCCGGGCCGACGTGTTGCTGCTCGGCGACTCGTTCGCCAACGTCTTCACGATGCCCGAGCTCGGCTGGGGCGAGGCGGCCGGGTTCGCCGAGCACCTCAGCCTGGCGCTCGGGCGGCCCGTGGACACGATGCTCATCAACGCGACGGGTTCGTTCTGGAGCCGCGCGCTGCTGGCCCGCGAGCTCGCCGCCGGACGCGACCGCCTGGCCGGAAAGCGGGTCGTGGTCTGGGAGGTCGCAGGGCGGGAGCTGTCCTCCGGAGACTGGAGGCCCATCCCGCTTCGCCTCGGGCACAACGTTTCCCGCGCCTTCTTCGTACCAGCGAGGGGGGAGACGGTCGACGTGCACGGGGTGATCACCGCCATGGGCGTGGTACCGCAGCCGCGCAGCGCGCCGTACGCCGACTACGTCGTCGCGCTGCGGCTGTCTGACCTCGAGTCGGAGAGAGCAGATGTGCGGGGACGGGAAGCCGTGGTGTTCGTGATTGCCATGCGCGACTACACGCTCACCCCGGCTGCCGGCTGGCGGGTCGGGCGGCAGGTCGGGCTTCGCCTGCGGCCGTGGGCCGCGGTGGCCGACGAGTACGGGGCGTTCACCCGCGGGGAGCTGGACGACGACGCGCTCATGCTCGTGGAGCCGTGCTTCGGGGAGGAGATTGCGCCGTGAAGCGAGTGATTGTCGCCATGCTGGCCGCGCTGACGCCTGGGGTTGCCGCCGCCGGGGACCTCAGGGCACTCGAGGCCGAGTTCAAGGCCACCTGTCAGAAGATGGTCGCCGCCAAGCTCAAGGGCACGGGCGAGGACGTCATCGGCAAGGAGGGATGGGTGGTGCTCACCACCGAGCTCAACTATGCGGCGAGCGGGCCGTTCTGGGGCGAGAGCGGCCGCAAGGCCAACCCCAAGGCCGCGCCGGAGGCGGCCGACCCGCTCCCGGCCATCCTGGACTTCGACCGCCAGCTCAAGGCCAGGGGCATCACCCTGATCTTCATGCCGGTGCCGACCCGCATCGTCGTCTATCCCGAGGCGATCCTCGGCAAGGAGGCTCTCGCGTCGTTCAAGCAGCCGCCGCACCTGCACACGCCCGAGCGCGAGTTCATGCAGCTCCTGCGCCGCAACGGCGTCAAGGTCGTCGAGCTCACACCGCTGTTCTTGGAGGCCCGCCAGCACCATCGCGGCCCGCTGTTCATCCCGTCCGAGTCGCACTGGACTGCCGCCGGCATCGCCCTCGCCACCGCCGAGCTCGCGAAGCTCATCACCCCGATGCCGTTCTACAAGAAAGTCCCCAAATACGAGTTCACCGTTACGTGGCAGGAACGAGAGCACTTCGGGCACATTTACAAGGACATTCGCGACAAGGCGGGGCTCCCCGAGCGCCCCAAGGACAGGCTCTGGATCCGCTCGTGCAAGCAGAAGACGCCGGCCGGCGAGAAGAAGCTGGAGTGGCGCAACCCCGAAAGCCCCGTCGTGATCATCGGCGACTCCAACATCATCTGGTGGCGCGACCAGGACAGCTCGCTCTTCCACCAGCTTTCCGCCGACCTCGGCTTCCCGGTCGACAACCTGGCGACCACCGGCGGCGGCGCCACCAACACCCGCCTCAACTTCATCCGCACCGCCTTCGCCGAGAAGGACTATTTGGCCGGCAAAAAGGTCGTGATCTGGTGCTTCACCTCGCGCAGCTTCTTCAACTCCCACGATGGCTGGAAGCTCATTCCCCTCGAGCCCCCCGCCCCGGGAGACGCTTCTTCCTGACGGAGGAGTGGCTGGTTTTCCAGCCACCCGATGGTGGCGGGCTCATCTGACCTTCGAATCTCGACCTTCGAACGGACGGGGCAGGTAGGCGCGCACGGAATCGTGTAAGCTACGCGGCGTGGAAGGGATGCTCGCCCGTCTCGAGGAGGTCTCGGCGCGCTGGCAGGCGCTCCGCGAGGAGCAGTCGAAGCCCGAGGTGTTTTCCGACCCCAGGCGGCTGCGCGAGGTCTCGCGCAAGCTCTCGGAGATCGAGCCGGTCGTCGAGGCATACCAGGCCTACCGCAAGCTGCGCGAGGAGGAGGCCGGCGCCCGGCAGCTGCTCGAGCAGGAAACCGACCCCGAGCTGCGCGCGATGGCCGAGGAAGAACTCCGCCGGCTCGGGGAGACGCTCGCGGCAAAGGAAGCCGAGCTCAAGCTCCTGCTGCTTCCCGCCGACCCCAACGACCGGCGAAACGTCGTGCTCGAAGTGCGGGCCGGCACCGGCGGCGAGGAGGCGGCGCTGTTCGCCGCCGAGATCCTCCGCATGTACACCCGCTACGCCGAGGCCCGCCGCTGGAAGGTCACCGTCACCGACGTTTCCGAGGCCGGCATGGGCGGCATCAAGGAGGCGGTGGCGCTGATCGAGGGCGAGGGCGCCTACTCCCGTCTCAAATACGAGTCCGGGGTGCACCGCGTGCAGCGCGTGCCGGCCACCGAGGCTTCGGGGCGGATCCACACCTCGGCGGTGACCGTGGCCGTGTTGCCGGAGGCCGAGGAGGTCGAGATCGAAGTCCAGGAAAAGGACCTCCGAATCGACCGTTTCTGCTCCTCGGGGCCCGGCGGCCAGTCGGTCAACACCACCTACTCGGCGATCCGCATCACCCACCTGCCTTCCGGCATCGTGGTGCAGTGTCAGGACGAGCGTAGCCAGCAACAGAATCGACTCAAGGCCATGCGCATCCTGAAGGCGAGGCTGTACGAGATCGCCCAGCAGGAGCAACAGGCGCAGCTCGCCGCCGAGCGGCGCTCGATGGTCGGCTCAGGTGACCGCTCGGAGAAGATCCGAACCTACAACTTCCCGCAGTCGCGCGTCACCGACCACCGCATCGGCCTGACGATCCACCGGCTGCAGGAGGTCCTGGACGGCGCCCTCGACCTCGTGATCGACCCGCTCATCACCCACCACCAGGCCGAGCGGCTCGAGCGCGAGCTGGCCGCGGCCTCGTGAACGACCTCCCGCCCTACCGTCGCAGGCCGCAGGTCGAGAGCCGAGCGGCGGGAGTACCTGGAGGAACCAGCCGCCAGTGGTTTGGCACGGGGCGTCATGACGGTCGGTGAGCTCCTGGCCGAAGCGGCCGAGGTGCTGCCCAGGCGGGAAGGGCTGCCGGACCCGGGCCGCGAGGCGCGCTGGCTTTTGGCACGGGTGCTGGAGCGGAGTGAGGCGTGGCTGTGGGCGCACCCCGAGGAGGAGGTGGACGCGACCGCGGCCGACCGCTTCCGCGCCTGGGTCGCCGAGCGCGCCGCCGGTCAGCCGGCCCACTACGTGGTGGGGACCTGCCCGTTCTGGGGCCGCGGCTTCGAGGTCGCGCCCGGCGTGCTCATCCCCCGCCCGGAAACCGAGCTGGTGGTCGAGCGGATCCTGCGGCTCCCGCTGCCCAGGCAGCCGCGAGTCCTCGACGTCGGCACGGGCTCAGGATGTCTCGCGGTGACGCTCGCTCTCGAGCTGCCGGGTGCCAGCGTCACGGCCACCGAAATCTCGGCTGCTGCCATCGCCGTCGCGCGAGCCAACGCGATCCGCCTCGGCGGCCGGGTGCGCTTCGTGCTTTGCGACCTGGCCTCGCCGCTGGCGGGGGAATTCGATCTCGTGGTGGCCAACCTCCCCTACGTGCCGGCCGGCCAGCTGGCGGGTCTCGCCCCCGAGCTGGCATGGGAGCCGCGGCTGGCGCTCGTGGGCGGGGCGGACGGGACCGAGCTGCTGCAGCGCCTGCTTTGCGACCTGCCGCGCCTCGTGGCGGCCGGAGGCTTCGTCGTGCTCGAACACGGCGAGGGGCAGGCCGATCTCCTCGCTCCGCTGCTACCTCGCCTGGGGCTGCGCGAGCTCGTGCGGCAGCGCGACATCTCGGGGCGCGACCGCGTGCTCGTCGTGCGCAGGGAGCCCTCGGCTTGAGCTGAGTGGCTTGTGGCTGGTTCCCTCACCCACTCTCAGCTCTCAGCCTCCTTCGACATCTGGCCTTCGAGATTCGACCGGGCGGGCGGACGGGGGGTTCCCTGCCGTTCCCGCCACTGCAGGAGCAGATCGTAGAGCACCGGTACGACGACGAGCGTCACGACGGTCGCGAAGCCGAGGCCGAAGATCACCGCCACACCCATGCCGCGCCACCACTGGCTGGACTCGCCGCCAGTGCCGATCGAGAGGTTGCGGAAGTCGATCTCGATGCCGGTGGTGAGGGGGATGAGCCCCAGGATCGTCGTGATCGCCGTGAGCGTGACGGGACGCAGCCGCCGCAGGCCGGTCAGCATCACGACCTCGCGGCGGGGCAGTCCCTGCGCCCATAGCTGCTCACCGTAGTCGAGCAACACGATGGCGTTGTTGACCACGATTCCGGCGAGCGAGATGACCCCCAGCCCGGTCATGATGATCCCGAACGGCTGGCCGGTGACGACGAGCCCCACGAGCACGCCGACCATCGACATGAACACCGAGGTCATGATGATGAGCGGTGTCGCGAACGAGTCGAACGTGCCCACGATGAGCAGCAGCACCACCAGGAAAGCGAACATGAAAGCCTTGCCGAGGAACGCCTTGGCCTCGTCCTCCTCCTCCGACTGCCCGGCGAACGCCAGCGTCACGCCTGTGGGCAGGAGGTCGGGGATGGCGTCGAGCCGCCGCTTCGCCTCGCGGCGCACCGGCTCGGCGAGGTCGGGGGACGTGACACGGCCGGAAACCGTGACCATACGCCGGGTGGCCTTGTGCCGGATGGCGGGCAGCGCCGCGCCCCGTTCCAGGGTCGCGACCGCTGAAAGCGGCACCTGCACACCGCCTTCGGTCACGACCGTGAGTTGCTCGAGGTCTTCCAGCCTCTGCCGGGCGCCCTCCGCCAGGCGCACGCGGATGTCGGCGTCCTCGTCCCCGAACCGGTAAGTCGCCGCCTCCTGGCCCTGCAGCGCGGTGCGCAGCGTGTTGCCGATGTCGCGCGTTGTCAGCCCGAGCCTCGCCGCGCGCACCCGGTCCACCCGCACGTTCACTTCCGGCCGCGCGAGGTCGAAGTCGTCGTCGAGCGACACGAGCCCCGGGATGTCCGCGATCGCCTGCCGCACGCGCGCTGCAATCGACCCGAGCATCGCGAAATCGTTGCCCGAAATCTCGATCGCCAGCGGCAGGCCGACCGGGGGCCCCTCCTGCGGCCGGTCCACGTCGATCGTCGCTCCCGGGAGGTCAGCGGTGCGCCGGCGCACCTCGTCCAGGGTCAAGAACGAGTTCTGCGAGCGTTCCTTGAGATCCAAGAGATCGATCGCGACGCGGGCCTGGGTGGCATCCCCTCCCGCTCCGCCGCCGAACTCCGACTGCGAGCCGGCGCCCGATCCGGCGGCCACCACCTTCACGTCGGGCAGCCCCGCAAGCCGCTGCTCGATCTCGCGGGTCACCTCGTCGGTCTTCTCCAGCCGTGTGCCGGGCGACATCTCGACGTCGACGAAAATCTGTCGGGGCTGGGTCTCGGGAAAGAACTCCACACCGTGGTTGAAGACAGCGAAAAGCGCCACCACGCCCACGAACAGCGCGGCCACTCCGGCCAGCGCCACGGCCCGGTGCCCGAGCGCCCAGCTCAGCGTCCTTCGGTAGGCAGCCAGGATGCGAGGGCCGAAGATCTTTTCGCCGCCCGCTCCTTCCTCCTGCACGGCGTCTTTCGGGACCCGCATGAGGGTTGCGGCCATCACCGGGTTGATCGTGAACGCCACTACGAGCGAGCACACGAGCACGATCGAGACCGTGACCGGCAGGTAGTACATGAAGTCGCCGGTCACCCCGGGCCAGAAGACAAGAGGGAAGAACGCGCCCACGGTGGTGAGGGTGGACACGAGCACCGCCACCCCCACCTCGCGAACGGCCTCGCTCGCCGCTCGCAGCCCCGGCTTGCCCTCCTGCATGTGGCGAAAGATGTTCTCGATGACCACGATGGCGTTGTCGACGAGCATCCCCACGGCAAGCACGAGCGAAAACAGCACGATCATGTTGAGCGTCACGCCGGTCAGCTGGAGGGTGAGGAAGGTCAGCAGCATCGAGAACGGGATGGCGAGGCCCACGAGCACGGCGTTGCGGAGCCCGAGCGCGAACATGAGCACTCCCACCACGAGCAGCAGACCCGACAGGATGTTGTTCTCGAGGTCCGCCACCATGCTGCGGATGTCCTTGCTCTGATCCCCCAGAATTGTGGCCTGCACCCCGGCTGGCCAGCGTGCGCCTTCCTCGGCCACCACGCGCTTGACCGCGTCCGCGACGTCGATAATGTTGGCGCCCAGGCGCTTCTGCACCGCCAACGCGACAGCTTCCTGGCCGTCGATGCGGGCGTATGAGGTACGGTCGGCGAAACCGAACCCCACCGTCGCCACGTCGCGCACGAATACGGGACGGCCGCCGCTGGCGCGAATCACAAAGTCGGCGATCTCCCGTGGTTCGGTCGCCTCTCCGGGGACGCGCACCGAAAGCGCCTGGGAGCCCACCTTGAGCTCCCCCGACGGCACCGAGAGATGCTCGTTGCGGACGGCATCCACGACGTCCTGCAGCGCCAGCCCGTACAGACGCAGCTTCTGGGGGTCCACCTCGACCCTCAGCTCGCGGTCGAGCCCGCCCACCAGCGTCGCGCGCAGCACACCCGGCAACCCCTCGATGCGGTCCTTGAGGTCCTCCGCGAGCTGCTTGAGGACCGCCGGCCCCACCGCGCCGGAGAGGTTGACCTGTACGATCGGGAAGTCGGAGAAGTTGATCTCCTGCAGCACCGGGTCCTCGGCGTCGCGCGGGAAGTCGACCTTCGCGCGGTCCACGCGGTCGCGCACCTTCTGCATCGCGGCGTCGATGTCGGTGCCCGAGACGAACTCCACGGTCACCACCGACACGCTTTCCTGCGAGATCGAGGTGAGCTTCTTGAGCCCTTCCACCCCCTGCAGCTCACGCTCGAGGTGCCGCGTCACCAGTGTCTCCATGTCGGCCGGGGACGCTCCCGGGTACACCGCCGAGACGATGATGAGCGGAATCGTGATGTCCGGGGCCGACTCGCGCGGCAGCGTGACGTAGGCGCTGCTGCCGGCAATCACCAGCGCGACGGCGAAGAACAGCGTCGCGACACGCTTGCGGAGGGCGAACTCGGTGATCCACATGCTCAGGCGACCTCGCGCACCGGCTGGCCATCCGAGACCTGCTGCTGGCCTTCCACCACCACCACACTGCCTGGAGCCAGGCCGCGGTTGACCACGACCTCCATCCCGATCACCGGCCCGAGCTCCACGACCTGCCGGCGGGCTCGCCCGCCCTCCACCACGTACAGCACCTTTTCGGACTCGAAGTCGACCACGGACGCCAGCGGCACCAGCACCGCGGCCTCCAGCACGCGGCGCGGCAGCTCGATGCGGGCCAACATGCCGGGCCGCCAGCGGCCGCCGGGGTTGGCGACCTCGACCTCGAGCGCCAGCGTGCGTGCGCCGGGGTCCAGTTCGGCGCCGAGCCGGGTCACCGTGCCCTCGGCCTGCTCGCCCTCGATACCTTCCAGCACCACGCGGGCCGGCGCTCCGACCCTCAAAAACGGCACGTCGGAGGCGGGCGCAAACGCCCGGATCTTGAGCCGGGCCGTGTCCACGAGCTCGATGAGCGGCTGTCCCGGCACCGCGTAGTCCCCCACCTCCACCCTCCGCACCGCCACCGTCCCCGCCCACGGCGCCTTCACTTCCGACTTGGAGAGCTGCAGCCTGGCGTTTTCCAGCCGCGCGGCCGCCACGTCGCGGCCGGTCGTCGCGTCGATGAGCTGCTGGCGTGTGATCGAGCGCCGCTCGGCCAGCTGCTCGGCGCGCTCGAAGTCCGCCGCCGCCTGGCGGAACACCGCCTCGGCCTCGGCGAGCGCCTGGCGCAGCGACCGCGTGTCGATCGCCACGAGCAGATCGCCGGCGCTCACGCGCTGCCCTTCCTGGACCTCGAGCCGCTCGATCACACCGGGGACCTCGGCCGCGAGCACCGCCCGGCGGTTGGGCTGCACATCCGCCGGCAGCCGTGCCATGTCGACCGCCGTCCGCGCTTCGACGCGCTGCAGCCGGACCGGGGCCGCCTTCTCACCGGGTGCTGCCGCCCGAGGCGCGCCGCCGCCACACCCCAGGGTCCCTGCGGCGAACAGGCACACCGCAGCCAGTCGGCTCGGCCAGACACGCCCCTCGGGGGAGCTCGGGCTTCTGCCTTCGCTCCTCGACCCTCGACCCTCGACCCGCCCCGTCGCACCACCCGCCGTCAGAACCGCCAGTAGCTCCATCATCGATCACTCCTGCTTCCAGCCGTTGCCGTCCCAGGCGACACCGGGGACCCGGCCGACGGCGCGCGCCAGACGGGCCGCGCCCACCCAGGCCTCGAAGTACGATGCCACCGCATTCACCTCGGCCTGGACCTCGCGCCTCTGTGCATCCAGGACATCCGCGAAGATCGCGGCCCCGAGCTGGTACGTCTCCTCGGCCACCCGGCGCGCCTCGCGGGCGGCATCGCGGGCCTGCCGCGCCGCCTCGAGCCGGGCCAGTGCCGTGCGATACCCCGTCACCGCCTGCTCCACCTCGAGCGCCACGCGGTTCTCGGTGTCGGCCAGGCGCAGCTCGAGCTGCCGCTGCACCGAGCGAACCGCCGCCGCCTGCCCGCGCCGCCGTCCGCCATCGAACAGGGACCACGAGAGATCCACGGACACCCGCCAGTCGTCGAACAGCGACCGGTCGAGGTTCTCGAGCAGTCGCACCTGGCGGCCCCAGCTCCCCGACAGGTCGATCCGCGGCAGTCCATCCGCCGTGATCACCCGCTCCTGCCGCCGGCGTGCCTCGCGCTCGAGTTCGAGCGCCGCCAGCTCGGGGCGCCGCACCCATCCGGCGCGCGCGAGGATGCCGCTGTCGGGCGGCGCCGGCGGATCGCCCTCCACCGGACGAACCGTGAGGCTGGCCCCTGCCCACAACCCGAGCACCGCCCGCAGCCTGGTCTCGGCCACGAGCAGGCCGCCGCGGGCACCTTCCACGGTCGGGCTGACCTCGGCGAGCGCCGCCTGCGCCTGCAGCAGCTCGAGCCGTGTCGCCTCGCCGATGTCGAAGCGCGCCTGCACCACCGCCAGCGCCTCGGCCCGCGACTGCTGCTCGAGCTCGAGCGTGCGCACCTGCTCCCGCGCCGCCAGCAACCCGTAGTACGCCTCGGCGGCGGCCAGCGCCGTGTCGAGCCGCGCCACCTCCACCTGTGCCTCGGTGGCGCTCGCTGCCAGCCGGGCGAGCTGCACGGCCGCGCCGATCTTCCCGAAGGTAAACAGGGGCTGACTGAGGCGCAGGCCGGTGGCGTACAGGTCCTGGGCACGCGGCGAGAAGTCCGCACCCGGGAACTGGTTCAGGATGTCCTCGAAGTCCCGGCTGTTGAGAAACGAGGGGTTGCGGGACTGGTTCCAGCCTGCGTACAGCGACAGTTGCGGGAACGCATCGGCGCGCGCCTCGGCGATGGCGCTCTGCACCTCGACGCGCTTTTCGACGACCGCCTGGAACGCCTGGTTGCTCTCGAGGGCCATGTGGATGGCGCTGTCGAGATCGATCTCCTGGCCACGCGCTGCCGGCACCGCCACCGCCACGATGCCCGCCGCGACGAACCCCCGAAAAGCTCCGATACCCGTGGTGCCGCGCCTTCCATTGCGAGTCACAGACCGCACCTCCAGCCGCCGGAGGCGGCCAAACCCATGCATTCTACGCCCACGTCGTGAAGACCGATCGAAACGGCGGCGAATTCCGTCTCAGGATGGAGGCAGACCGCGATCCCGATGGACGGTCCAGCGCTCGTGGCCGTACCGCTCGCGAGCCAGGAACGCCGCGCGAGCACGCTCCGCCTCGCCGAGGCGCGACGGCTCCAACTCGACCCCGAACGTCGCCTCGAAGCCGGCCACGAGCGCGGCCGCGAGCGTCTCGGGGTCCGGGGGCGTCCCCAGCAGGTCGCGCAGCGTGGTCACCGCCGGGCGGAGCGACGAGTCGTCGTCGAGGCCCAGGCAGCCGGCCTGCAACCTCCCGTCCCAGTCCTCGAGCAGCGAGCCGTGCTGGAGGATCGAGCGGTTGTGCCGCCGCATCGCCGAGCCGATGAGCTTGCGCCCGCCCGCCACGACCTCGCCCGACGCCGGCCCGATGAAGCACGGCACCGCTTCGGTGGGCTTGATGTGACCGCCGCTGGGCGCACCTGCCATCCCGGCAGGCGCCCCCAGCGTACGAAGCCCCGCCACCAGTGCCTCGCAGATCCCGCGGTAGGCCGCCTGAAGATCGGTGGAGAAGGGATGCTCGCCGAGACGGGCGAGCACGCAGTAGGTCTGCTCGAAATGGTGCAGCACCGCGCGCCCGCCGGTGGGGCGCCGCACCACGTCGACGCCGTGGGCGGCGCAAAACGTGGCGTCCGCGGCGGCGTATGGCTGCGCGAAGCCCAGCGACAGACACGCCGGCCGCCAGCGGTACAGCCGCAGCACCGGCGGCGACTCGCCCCGATCCACCGCTTCCACGAGCGCCTCGTCCACCGCCATGTTGTGCGCCCCCCGCCCCGCCCCGTCCACGATCAGCCGCCACCGCATCGCGTTCTCCCTTACCCCGCCCACCCAGCCGTTCGAAGGCTGGAACTCAAGGGTCGAAGGTCCCCCCCCAAGGGGGAGCCGACTCTCGCCCTCTTCACCCGAGGACGTCCAGCGCCTGCCGGAGGTCGGCAACGAGGTCGTCGGGGTCCTCGAGGCCGACCGACAGCCGGATCATCGACGGCGTGATCCCGGCCCGCGCCTTTTCCTCCTCGGTCATGTCAGCGTGGGTCATGGTGTGGGGGTGCTCGATGAGGCTCTCGACACCGCCGAGCGAGACCGCGAGCTTCATGAGCCGGACCCGGTCCAGCACGGCGAACGCCTCCTTCTCACCGCCGTCGACGAAGAACGAGAGAACGCTGCCGGTGCCCGAGAGCTGGCGGCGCCACCGCTCGACCTGCTCATCGCCCATGGAAGGGTCGCCGGGGTACGCGACCCGTACGACCTTCGGGTGGGTGTGCAGGAAGTCGACCACCTTGCGCGCGTTTTCCTGCTGCTTCTCCATGCGGATGTGGAGCGTGGAGAGCGAACGCAGGATGAGCCACGCCGTGTCGGGCGCGGCGTTGGCGCCCAGGATCGTGCGCATGACCTTGATCGTCCCGATCAGCGCCTTGCTGCCGAGCGCCAGCCCGGCCACGACGTCGGAGTGCCCGCCGATGAACTTGGTCCCCGAGTAGAGAATGACGTCGGCCCCGAACTCTCTGGGACGACTGAAGATCGGCCCCATGAAGGTGTTGTCCACGAAGACCAGGATGCGCCGGTCGGCGGTGGAGTGGCGATCGGCCACGCGCCGCGCCGCGGGAATGTCCGCGAGCATCATGGTCGGGTTGGCGGGCGACTCGAGGAAGATGATCCTGATCGTCGGGTCGCGCCGCACCAGCTCGTCGAGCTCAGCCTCGGGCGTGGCCACGGGAAACGGGATCGTGCGGATGTGGAACGCCGGCAGCAGGTGGCGGAAGAAGTACTCCGTGCCGCCGTACACCGGATCGGAAAAGACAACGGTGTCGCCCGGGCGCAGGAACGCCAGGCAGGAGTTGGAGATCGCTCCCATGCCGGAGGAGAAAAGCGCCGCCGCCTCGGTGCCGTCCCAGGCCACGACCTTGTCCTCGACCATCTCGGCGTTGGGGTTGTTGACACGGGTGTAGATGAGCGCCGGGCTCTCTCCCGGCTCGGCGGGTCGCAGCCCGTAGGCGATCTCGAACGCCCGCTTGCCCTCCTCGGCGGTTCGGAACACGAACGTCGAGGTCCGAAACACCGGCGGCACCGCGGCGCCCTCGGACAGGTGCGGGTCGTACCCCTTCTCGAAGATCACGGTCTGCGGCTTGAGGTGGTGGCCCATGCGAACCCCCCTTTTCCGACCGCGTAGAGTAACCCGGCCGCCCCCCAACCGTCACCTCCAGCTTTCGGTCTGCAACGAAACCGTGTCGGCTCTGACTTGTGAGCGGAGCAAGAAGCCGCAACATGGCGTCCGGTCGGCCCTCGAAGGGCGGGCGCCCACTGGACCTAGACTTGGAGGACTTAAACCTTGCCGCCAGTGTGAATGGAAGGCAAGAAGCAATTGTTCGAAACACTTCGGCGGTGATTTTCGTGAGCATCCGAGAGGCGTGGACGCTGCAGTCCAGGACCAAGACCAAGTCCAGCTCCAGGTTGGGATCGCCCTTGTTTGGCCCTTCAGGTGGCCACGCGAGATTTGTTCACAGCCACTCAGGTCTGGACGGAGAGCGCGAGGCCCGGTACACGCTCGAAGTGCCGGCGGTTGCGGGTCAGGAGGACGCGCCCGTGGCGAATCACGATCCCTGCGATGAGACTGTCTGCCATGCCGATGGGAGCCCCCTGCTGCTCGAGGTGCCGTCTCACCTCCGCTGCCCGATCAGCGGCTTCGCCGTCCAGAGGCATGACAGGCAACGCTGCCAGCAGGGTGTCTACGAGGGCCTGCTGCGCTCCGCCGCGGGCACCGGCTTTCAGCTCGAAGCGCGTCACCGCCGTCGTCGCGATCCAGCCCCGTTCCAGCTCAAGTGCGATGCGGCCCGCCATTGGCTCATGGCCGCGCAGAAAGTCGATGAGCACATCGGTGTCGGCGACGATCGTGAGCCCGCCCTTCCTTGACAGGTCCAACGTCAGACCACATAATCCGCCCGTTCAAATTGGAGGACCTCTGACATGCTCTTTTTTCTCGCGTTCGTTCTCATGGCACAAGCCGCCAGCGGGATTCACCAAGATCCCGAGGCAGTTATCCGGCCTCACCTCTCTCCGTGCCCGTCACATTGCTCAGTCATACTCACTCCGAGTGGCACGGATGACAGTGCAGTGATCCAAGCGGCTCTCGACAACGCAGGCAGCGTGACTGTGTGCCTCTCTGCAGCGCCCGGCGAGACGTTTCACCTATCTTCACCAGTCGTGGTGCGATCCGGAAAGAGGCTCAGTGGCTATCGGAACCGAGTTTCCCTGTCGCTGCCACCATACCAGTCGCCTTCAAACCCAGGTTTCAGTACGGCGATCATTGTTCCTGATGGTGCCTCCTCAGCCAGCATTTCGTGCCTCGATATCGACGGCGGCTACCCTGAGACCTGCATTCCGTCGACCCACCCATCGGAAGGCCATCCCTCGTACAACGCTCTAGTTCTGGTTGGTAGTAACGTGACGAATTCCGAGGTTCGGTACAACGTTCTCCGAAACCCAGCCGGTTGGACAGCCCTACAGTGGACCTTTGGTGGGTCTGGCAACCAGATCTCCTCGAATGCTGTCCTCGGTGCTGGCTTCAACTGGTCAAGTGGCGGCGTACGATTCGAAGCAGACGGCATTTCCGCCTGGGGTGACTACATTGCGATAGAAAACAACGTGGTGATAGACGCCACGGACCAGATGATCGTCGCATGGGGCTATGCGCCACGGATCTCCGGGAACAAGGTGTACTCGCGCGACCGGTACGCGTACGGAGCCTTCGCCTTCAACGATATCCCGTCCTACTCGGGTATCGAAGTCACAGGCAACCAAGTATTCGTCGAAGGTGGGACCGTGGGCGTGGCGTTCTCTTTTGGATCTGCTTTGTGGCAGTGTGGACACTGCTTCCTATCCGATTTCGCGAACGCGACCGTAAGCCAGAACAAGGTCGTCTTCAGCTCTGGTGCTCTGGGCTATGCATTCGTTGTGAACGGTGCCAAGAACCTCGTGATTGACGATACCAACACCGTTGATTTCTCTATGCCGTTCTCAACACCAGGGCCCGGATGTGGGGTTGCACAGAAGTGGGTAGGCGGAAAGTTCCTGTATGGCGCGCAGATGGGCTCCACATCTGCGTGCGGATCTACTCTCAACCTCGGTTGCCAGAACTGCCTTCTGCAGGGCGGGCCCTGGACGGCGGTCAACGAGCAACAGGGGCGCCAACTCATTGGATCCTACCCACGGACTGTCCCGCCACCCTGTGGATACTGACACTACGAGAGGATCGGACTGGCCACGTCACCTCATCTGGGGTGTGGTGCTCGGCATGGTCGCCATCGTCGTGACGAGGGTCCTGGCGCGGCAGGCCACGCCCTGGGAATGGGACGACCTTGTCTTCAGCCTGGCTCTCGACACCTTTGCCCCGCACGCCCAGGTACCGCATCCGCCGTTCTACCCCGGTTTCGTCTTCCTGGGACGAGCGGTCCGGGTCTTCGTGGCCGACAATCACGCCGCCCTCACCTGGGTGAGCGTGATGGCCAGCTCGCTCGTGCCCGTGTTCACCTACTTCGTGGCCACGGGCTTGGGCCTGTCGAGGCGCGTCGGCCTGACTGCGGCGGGCCTGCTGGCGTTCTTCCCCGCCGTCTGGTTTCACGCTGGCGTTCCGCTTTCCGACCCGGCGGGCCTGGCCGCCGGCCTCGGTGCCACCGCACTCGCACTGCGTGCCTGTCGCAGCCACCGCGCGGCGCTCGCCGCTACCGTGGCAGTCGGCCTTGCGGTGTCGATTCGACCTCAGTCCGCCTTGCCCGCGGTCCTGGCGCTGGCAGTCTCGTTCGCCAGCTTGTCGCCGAGACGAAAGCTTGCCGTCGCCGCAGCCTCCGTCGCCTGCGTCGGGCTCTTCTACGCGCTACCGATCGTGGTTGCGGCGGAAAGCCTTTCCGGAGTGACGAGTTGGACGGCCTACCAGGCCGGGTTCGTGCTCGAGCACGACTCCCTGGCTGCCCACCGGTGGGCCGTCGCCCCGATGCTCAAGCGCCATTTCCTGGACAGTTGGGCCGAGCCCGCACTCGGCATCGGCGTGCTGGTCCTCTCACTCGCGGGCGCTGTGTACATCTGGAGAGAGATCGGGAAGAGAACACTCGGCGTCGTCCTTCTCATCTTCCTGCCCTACGCTGTGCTTTCGTGGGTCTTCCTCGATGCCTCGACGGCTGGCCGCTACGCCCTCGTGTACCTGCCTGTGGTTGCACTATTCGCAGCGTGTGGGACCCTCTGGCTCGATCGTCGCCTCGGCTGCGTGCGCGTGCCGGTTGCGGCCTCGGTTCTGATCCTGGTCATGACAGCGATCTCCGCACGCGCGGTTCTGCTCGTCCACCGGCAGCCATCTCCGCCGGTTGCGGCCGCTCGCGCCATCCGCGTTGCCCAGGCAGACAGACCCTATCGAATCGTCCATGCCCCCTCGCTGCGCATGCACGCCCATGCCTTCTTCCCCGGCGCCGAGATCCTCGTCGCCCGTGGCATCGAGGATCTGTGTTCCATCCCCCTGGACGAGAGGCCAACGTGGTTGTACGGGCTCGACTCGGGACACGCAGCAGTTGAGGCGTGGCCGCAGGCAACGTTTCTGCGCCGGGTTGGGCGCGGGCGATACCTGGAAACCCGATGGCAGAGGCGAGAGGAGGCGTGCATCGAGTTCTCCGAGGGCTTCTTCAAGACGGAGAGGACGGCAAGCGGCCATACCTTCCGCTGGATGGGCGCTCGGGGCGTGCTCCGGTTCACCGCCTCCGGCACCGACCTGCGGCTCGATCTTGAAGCGGAGCTGCCGCTGTCGAGCCTCGCCAGACCTCCCATCATCGCCATCCACCTCAACGGACATGAGCTTCGCCGCCTCACCGCCCGCCAGCCCCGTCTACACGAGAGGGTCACCATTCCCGAGGCGCTTCTCAGGCCAACTCCCGCAAACGAGTTGACCCTCTCTTCGGATCAGACGTTCGTCCCTGCGGAGTCGGGGCGGAGCACGGACCGCCGCAGCCTCGCCATGAAGCTGCACCACATCTCGATTGCCCTGGCACGTGAGGAGTAGCCCACCCCGGCAGCGGCCTCCAGCTCCTCGACCAGTTCCAGCGCTCGTTTCAGGGTTCCTCGTTGCAGCTGCCACTTGACGCCGCTTTCGCTGCTGGGGTCGCTGCCGGGAGGGTCCGCCGGAGCTCACGCACGATTCGTTGACAGCCTCGCCGTCCACGGCCCCTTGCCAGCGCGCGGATTTGGACGATAATCCCCCCATGTCACTTCGTGCCAGCAAGCTGCTGCCCGCTCTCCTGCTCGTCATCGCCTTGCCCGCTTCCGCCGGCCAGTTCGGTCTCTCGCTCGAGGCGCTGTACGCCAGCGCCTACATCTGGCGCGGCGTGGAGCTCGACTCGGGCCGCTCGCTGCAGCCCGGGGTGACGCTCGCGTGGAATCCGAGCGAGCGGGTGGGTTTCGACGCCAACGTCTGGTGGAACCTGCCTCAGACCGAACCGGAGCCGGGTCACAAGGATGCCCTCTACGAGCGCGACCTGACCGTCAAGGGACGCTTTGCGCCAGGCAAGGGTTGGGAGCTGGCGCTGGGCTGGATCGAGTACCGCAACCCGAAGGCGCCCCGCCTCGCCACCGGCGAGAGGCCCTCGACCCAGGAAGTGTTCCTCGCGGCCAGCCGCAAGGGCAAGCTGGCGACCCATACCCTCAGCCTCTCCCACGACTTCGACCAGTACAAGGGCTCGTACTTCGACTGGACGAGCACGGCCGTCGTGCCGCTCGGGAAGTGGATGGACCTCGAGAGCTCGCTCCACCTCGGTGCCGCCCACGGCCTGAACCCAAACCCCTCCAGACCGGCCGAGGGCTCGTACTACGACAAGAACGGCCTGGTGGATGGCGCCGTGGGCGCGGCGCTGGTGTCGAACCTGACGGCGCGCCTCTCCTTGCGAGTCTGCGGTACCTGGGTCATCCGCTTCGACAACGATCTGGCGTTCGGCGGCAAGGACAGGAGCACGACCTGGAGCGGCATCAACCTGGCGTGGAGCCGGTAACCAAAGTCCAACGCCGCTCGCCCGGCCGGCGCCGAGCCTGCACCAGGAAAGCCTCACCGGCGCGCTCCCCGCACCCGTTTCCACCAGCGCCGCAGCCGCTCGGCCAGCGCCGACCGGGGGCGGAAAAAGAGCCGGAAGTGCCGCGCCGCCTGGGTCGGCGTCACCTCCGTCGAGGTGTAGCGCTCGCGCAGGTGGTGGAGGTGATCCATCACGAACAGATAGAGATCGGTCTCGGTGTGGCCGGGGAAGGCGTCCAGGATCCGGCTGTGGCGAATAACCGTGATCATCGGGCGGTACACGCCCTCGAGCCACGACCCGACGGCTTCCGGCCAGGTCGGCTCGCGCCCCCACTCCAGTCCCTTGAAGTAGCGGTGCGCCGCAATGTGCTCGAGCAGGCGCTCATAGCCGGACGGCAGCGTGCACACGAAGTCCTCCGCCGTCTTCTGGGAAAGCCCCGTGACCTCGCAGAACTCGAGCAGGTTGCGCTTGCCGAGCACCTCCTCGAGCGTCTCCTCCCCGCTCAGCGCGACGGGAGAGGTTAACTCCTGCACCCTCGCCTCGATGCTCTCAGCCCCCAGCGCCCGCGCCACCGACACGCGATGGTGCCCATCCACCACGAAATACGCCTCCCCCACCCGGTACAGCTCCACTGCCGGAAACCCCTCGGCGCCCTCGGCAATCCCCTCCACCTCCTCCCAGCGCTCGCGCAGCGCCTCCTCCCTGGGCAGGAACTCGCGCGTGAAGTCGCGCTCCCGGCCGACACTGCCGACGATCCGGGCGAGCGGAACCTCCTGGGTACCGCGATCCACGAGGTGGCGCAGTCGCAGTCCCTCGCGCACCGCATCGAACGGCAGCAGGTCGACGCGCTCGCCGGTGAGCGGCCGCAGCAGCTCAGCCATCACGGCAGCGCGGCGGGCGGCATCGAAGCGGGTCACGAGTGCACCGCCCACGCACCCGTGGGAAAGGGGCGAGGGGCAAGGGCCGAGCGGCGTGGCGCCATGCAAGTCACCACGGTAGGATAGCGGCATGAAGAGCGTGCGAGCACTGCGTGAGTGGCGGATGACTTCCCTCGTGATCCTGCTCGGCGCGCCCGCGCTCGTGGTGCTGGCGTTCGGTGCTTGCGCCGCGTCGGGCGACGCGCGGACCCCACGGCGGGTACTGCAGCGGCCAGCCCCGCCGTGGGAGCACCAATGGTCTCGCGGCGCGGTGTTCTACGAGGTCTTCGTCCGCAGCTTCGCCGACTCGGACGGCGACGGGATCGGCGACCTCAAGGGGTTGACCGCCAAGCTCGACTACCTCAACGACGGCGACCCGGCGACCACCACCGACCTCGGGGTCACCGCCCTGTGGCTCATGCCGGTGTTCGCCTCGCCGTCGTACCACGGGTACGACACGACCGACTACGAGCGCATCAACCCCGCCTACGGCACCAACGAGGACTTCGAGACGCTGTGCCGGGAAGCGCACCGGCGCGGCATCCGTGTCATTCTCGATCTGGTCATCAACCACTCCGGCTGGGACCATCCGTGGTTCCAGGCTTCACGATCCTCCGAGAGCTCGCCGTACCGGTCGTGGTACGTCTGGCGCCCCGACAACCCCGGCTGGAAGCAGCCGTGGAACGTCTTTGGCGGTGCCGACACCTGGCATCGCAACGAGGTCGACGGGCACTACTACTACGGCGTGTTCTGGAAGGGCATGCCCGACCTCAACCTCACCACGCCGGCCGTGCGCGAGGAGGTCAAGCGGCTGGCTGCGCTGTGGCTGCGGCGAGGCGCCGACGGGTTCCGCCTCGACGCCGCCCGCTACCTCATCGAGACCGGCCCCGGCTTCGCGCAGGCGGACACGCCCGAGACACACGCGTTCTGGAAGGAGTTCGCGACCTTCGTGCGGCGGCTCAAGCCGGACGCCACGCTGGTTGGAGAGAGCTGGGCAGAGACGGCCGTCATCGCGGCGTACTACGGCTCTACCGCGACCGTTCCGGAGGGTGACGAGCTGCCGATGTGCTTCAATTTCCCCCTCGGCGAGCGCATCCTCCAGGCGGTCCGCACCGGCTCGGCAGACGGCATCGCCGCCAAGTACGCCGAGATGGCACGCCACTACCCGGCCGGCGTCAACGACGCCCCGTTCCTCACCAACCACGACATGGTGCGCCTGGCGACGCAGCTCGACAATAACCCCGGCCGGCTGCGCACCGCGGCCTCGATCCTGCTCACGTTACCCGGCGCGCCGTTCCTGTACTACGGAGAGGAGGTGGGGCTGCAAAACGGCGGCACGGGCAGCGCCGACGAGCTCAAGCGTACGCCGATGCCGTGGGATGGCTCCGCCGGGGGCGGCTTCACCACCGGCACGCCCTGGCACCCGTTCGCGCCCGGTCGCGACACCGCCAACGTCGCCGTCCATACCGGCAACCCGTCCTCCTTGCTGTCCCGCTACCGCGCCCTCATCCACACCCGGAACGCCTCGGAGGCGCTGCAGAAGGGCAACATACACATGCTCACCGCGACCTCGGGGTACGCCCCCCTGCTCGTGTTCCTGCGCGTGGCGCCGGGGGAGCGCGTGCTCGTGGCCCACAACCTGGCCGACAGCTACATCACCTCGTCGCCGTTGCTGGCGTTCGATGCGTCGGGGTTCGACCCGCTGCTCGTCGACCCGGGCGTCCCCGTGCCCACCGGGACCAGCGGCGCATGGCGGCTCGGCGCGATGCCGCCGCGCGCCACCGGGATCTGGCGGCTGCGGTGAGCCGTGAAAGGCCGATGGCTGGTGAGAGGCGGGCCCGGAGCGCGCCACCCCCCGGACGCGGCAGGTGTCGAGGCAGGTGGGGAAGGCGGCGAGGTCACTGCTCGGCGGGGACCACGGCCCGTAGCATGACGGGGCGCAGCGTGCCGAGCTCGTAGTCCTTCAGGATCCCCTCCTGCGTGAACCCGCGCGGCACCAGGATGTCCACGAGCGGAGGCTGTAGCTCGTCGTCCTCCTGCCCGCCCCCGAAATGGTCCCGCCCCTTGCCGGGCCCGAGCGGGATGATGGCCAGTCGCGGCTCCTCGGGTTTGCCGACGCCGAGCATCGTCGTCATGTCGAAGCGCTGCTCGATATCCGCCCCCGACACCGCCACGACATAGCCCCACTTCGGGCTCAGCGGCGCGCCGAGGAACGACTCTGGCACGAAGAACCGGATCCTGGGGCCAGCCACCCAGACGAGCGTCGGGAAAAAGACCCCCTCTGCGACATCGCGCGCCACGCCCGCCTCGATCGACTGGCGCTCGGCAGCGTCGACACGCCCCTGCCGCCGCCGCACCTCGGCGCGGGCCTCCCGCTCGAGCAGGCTCTTGAGCACCTCGCGGGCTTCGAACGGGCGGGGCGTGAGGCAGACCACCTTTTCCCACGCATCCCTGGGATGGACGGCGGCGCGCCGCCCGGGCAAGGTCAGGGTGCTCCCCGATCCCTCGACGCGGTCGGTGTCGATGTAGACGTCGATGTTCAAGGTGTAGAAACCGAAACGCGCCACGGTATCGAGCGAGGTACCGATCGAGTCGATGGTCCTCCGGGCCGGGGGGCGGATGCGCCGCGCCATCGTCGCCTCGAAGACATAGCCCCCCTTCTCGGGCCTCGCCGTGAGACTCAGGAGGTCGAGGTCGCCCGGGTTGAGGTCGTCGCGCAAGGGGTAGACCATCGTCCCGTCGCCGTGGTCGTCGTCGCGCGGGTCGACGAGAGTGAAGATCGGGCTTGCCTCCGGGGTTGCCGCGACGCTGCCGACCGCGACCAGCAGCGCCGCCAGCACACCGCACACCGATCGAGAGGAACCTGTCTGCATACGGCCTCCTGCCGGGATGGTAGCACCCGCCCGCCCCCCTTCCCAGGGTCTGGCCCACCGTTCGCCCTGCTGCTCGCCGACCCGACGTGTCAGAATCCCTGCGATTTGACGCTGGAGGTGGCTCCCCGCTCGAATCCCGCACAGCCAGCCACCGGCCCTGCGGATACAACGGCACGGAGCCGCCGACACCACCCACATGGGTGACGACAACGCGCCCGTCCTCGGCTCGTGCAGTAGCGTCCCGTCAAGTGTGGAAAGAGTTGGGAGAGGTGATCTTGGGGTGCATGCTTCGTCCTACCGTCCGACAAGTCGAGTGGCCGGGGCGGAGAACGACGGCCGCTCGGCCCGCAGCGGCGCCATCGAGCGTTCAGGCAAGAAGTTCGTGCCGATGCTCCGGTCGTCGTCGATATCCATGAGGAGGGGTGTGACGAAGCGCAGCAGCGAGCCTTGTGAGGGGAAGGTCCCGACCACGCGCGTTCAGGTGCCGAGCTCCCGGTCGAGGCGCTCGAGGACGTTGGGCATTCTCTTCTTGGCCACCCTGGGACTCCTCTCGGCTGCGCTCCATCGCAGCAACCGTCTCGAGCACCCTCAGGATGGCCTCTCCTTTATTTCACCCCCAAAGAGACGGTACCCACTAGGAGCCTGTTGCGCATAGATGGCTGGTGAGCGCTGACTGGTGATTATCCAGCTAGAAAGTGCTTTTACTGGGGTCGAGAGTGTGAGAAACTACGCCCATGAAAGGCTTCCGACCATGGGACCCCGGCCAGAGCCTGCTGTTTCCAGTCTCGCCGCGTGACTGGCTGCCGGCGGACC